>Ga0137394_10004742_pt1 | contig 10335 bp, 10 predicted proteins | sample czobulk116metaG_FD_108278 | JGI IMG/M metagenome (GOLD analysis project Ga0137394, IMG submission 108278) | Vadose zone soil microbial communities from Angelo Coast Range Reserve, California, USA - czobulk1.16 metaG | ecosystem: Environmental > Terrestrial > Soil > Vadose zone | place: USA... | reverse complement strand
TGGATTTAGTAGGCCTCAGGGATCAGGCCTGAGGCCTTCGAAGAGTTAGTCGAGCGAGATCTTCCGCAGCAGATTGAAATCCGAGAGCATCTTGCCCGCGCCGAGGACAACCGAGGACAGCGGATCCTCGGCAACCTGCACGGGAAGACCCGTCTCGCGGCGGAGCCGCTCGTCGAGGTTCTGCAGCAGCGCGCCGCCACCGCTCAGCACGATGCCGCGGTCGCAGACGTCGGCCGACAGCTCGGGTGGAATGCGCTCGAGTCCGTCGCGCACGGCCTGCACGATCTGCCGGATCGGATCGGCCAGCGCGTCGCGGATCTGGCCGTCGGTGAGGATGATCGTCTTGGGCCTGCCCTCCATCACGTGGCGGCCCTTGACTTCCATGTCCTTGCGCTCGCGCAGCGGCCACGCGGAGCCGAGCTCCATCTTGACGCGCTCGGCGGTACGCTCGCCAATCAGAAGGTCGTGCTCCTTCTTGACGTAGTTGATGATCGCCTCGTCCATGGCGTTGCCGGCGATACGCACCGACTTGCTGTAGACCACACCCGCAAGCGAGATAACCGCGATGTCGGTCGTGCCGCCGCCGATGTCGACGATCATGTTGCCCGCGGCCTCGGTGATCGGCAGGCCGGCGCCGATCGCGGCGGCCATCGCCTCTTCGATGAGGTGCACCTCACTGGCCTTCGCCCGGTAGGCACTGTCCTTGACCGCGCGGCGCTCGACCTGCGTAATCTCGGACGGAACGCCGATGACCACGCGCGGCCGGACCAGCGTCTTGCGCCGGTGCGCCTTGCGGATGAAGTAGCCGAGCATCTTCTCGGCGGCCTCGAAATCCGCGATAACCCCGTCGCGCATCGGCTTGATGGCGGTGATGTTCCCGGGTGTGCGCCCGAGCATCTCCTTGGCCTCATTGCCGACAGCCTCGACCTGGTCATTATTGTTGTTGATTGCAACGATCGAGGGCTCGCTCAACACGATCCCCTTGCCTCGCATGAACACACAGGTGTTCGCCGTGCCGAGGTCGATCGCCAGGTCGTTGGAGAACATCGACAACGCTCCGAGAAACACAGACTCCTCCAGGGAAAGGGCGGCGCCTTACTTGGGCCGTTCTTCTTTAGGGCAAGCGCCGTGCCCACGCCAGAGGAGCGACAAGGGACCCGATTCTCTGAGGAATTTGGCACGAGCGCCGATGGACGGCGCCTGATCTCGTCTCTTGACATGACGGACCACCGACGGCTGGACGCCAGAGATTTGACACATAGCCTCGGCTCTGGCACCTGCCTTGCGATTTAGTCCGTTATGCGGCCCCAACGAGAATTTTGTCCCGTTGTTGGACCGCATTCGGCCCGGATGGCGATGACCGCACGACCGACGGCCTGGGCGACCTCAACAACGACCCCGACGGCTCGGCGGGCATCGACATGGGATACGGCGGCGAAGGCACCGATATCCAGCCCGGCCGGCGCAGATCGAGCATACAGATCTGTGTGGTGAGTGATGCGGAGGCCTGAAGCCCTCCGGCTACCGGCACAACGGGAGGCCGCCAAGCCTCCTGTTTCTCACGGAATGAGCGGCGTGAGGACCGGCGTTCCGGCCACCACGGGCGTGCGCGCCGTGTTCAGGGTCAGCCCCTGCATCGTGTAGAAGCCCACGAGGTTGACCGCGTCGATGAGCCCGTGTTCCCCAAGCTTTCCGACGGCGCGCGCGTAGGTGGCGTCAGTCAGGGTCATGTTTCGGCGGAGCTCATCCCATACGTCGTAAAGCACCGCCTCGTCCTCTGCCATGCGTTCGGGCCGTCGTCCTTCTGCAATAGCTTTGACGATGTCCGGACTGAGTCCAGCCTTCAACGCAAGCGGTTGGTGGACGCTCCACTCGTAGGACGAATTGAACTGCCGAGCGGTCATGATGATCATGAACTCGCTGAGCTTCTGCCCCAGCACGCTCTTGAACCTGAGATAATCTCCCAGCGCCCTCACGCGGTTCATCAGGTCGGGACTTCGCAAGAGGGGCACGAACGGTCCAAAAACGTCTGTCCCGCGGGCGGCTTTGAATTCCTGCGCCGCTTTGACCTGCGCGTCGGTCATCTTGTCCGCGGGTATGGGAGGCATGCGATCCTGAGCCATCACGGTGCTGCACAGTCCTAACAGCAATACGAGACCTGCTGCAATCGGGCGCGCAGGCCATGTCGCGTCAAAGCGGTCCGTCACAACCACCCCCTTTTTCGGAGACAGGAGGCAGGAGGAAGAAGGAAGGGTGGCGCGTGCGCTCTTCCTCCTGTCTCCGACCTTCTTCCGCCTGGTTTCGCGCGGCATTATACACATCTGATGACGAGCTCCCGACCATGCTGTGGCTCCTCGTCGGCGTCGGCGTTGTGCTCCTTGCCCATACGGCGCCGTTTCCATTTCTGCTCGATCTCACCGATCGCACGACGTGGCGGATGCCGGAGACCACTCCACCGACGATCTACCTGACGTTCGATGACGGCCCGAACCCGACGACCACGCCGGCGCTGCTCGACGTGCTCGCGCGGCACGGCGTGAAGGCGACCTTCTTCATCATCGACCGCAATCTCACAGCGGACACCGCGTCGATCGTCACGCGGGAGTTCGAAGATGGACACGCGGTCGCGCTGCATTCGCACACGCGCGCGCTGATGCTCAAGAGCCCGGCAGGGATGGCGGCGACGCTCGATGCGGCGGCGGAGCGGATGCGGCAACTCACGGGACACGCGCCCTGCCATGCGTTCCGACCGCACGCGGGCTGGCGGAGCGTCCCGATGGTGCTGGGCGCCGCTCGCGGACGGTACAGCGTGGTGGGTTGGGGGTGGATGATGTGGGACTTCAACTGGTTCCGGCGCAAGACCGCCGACGCGCTCGTGCCTCGTCTGACGGACCGCGCTTCGGCTGGCAGCATCATCGTGATCCACGATGGCGACCATATTGACCCGCGCTCGGATCGTCAGTATGCGGTTGAGACCGTCGACCGCCTCGTCCCGGCCCTGCGGGCGAGAGGTTTTGAGTTTGGGACGATTTGTCCGTGACTCTCGATTCGTGATTCGTGATTCGTGATTTCTGATTTTCAAATCGCGAATCGCGAATCAAGAATCACGAATCGCCGCGCTTCGGCCTCTGGTTCGCAGCAAGGACTCTCTTCCGGAGCCGGATTGACGTCGGCGTGACCTCGACCAGCTCGTCATCGTTGATGAACTCGATCGCCTGTTCGAGCGAGAGCTTCTTCGGGGGAATCAGACGAATCGCCTCGTCAGCCGTCGACGCGCGCATGTTCGTCTGCTTCTTCTCCTTCGTCACGTTCACGTCCATGTCGTTCGCCCGCGCATTTTCTCCGATGATCATTCCCTCGTACACCTGTGTCGTCGGTTCGACGAAGATCTCGCCCCGCTCCTGCAGGTTGAAGATTGCATAGGCGGTAGCCACGCCGGCCCGGTCCGCCACGAGCGCGCCGGCCGCGCGCGACGGAATCGCGCCGTGCCAGGGCTCCCATCCCGCGAACAGGTGATTCATGATCCCGGTGCCCCTGGTATCGGTCATGAACTGCGACCGGAAGCCGATCAGCCCGCGCGCGGGAATGCGGAACTCGAGCCGCACGCGGCCGCTGCCGTGATTGATCATCTTGCTCAGCACGCCGCGACGGGTGCCGGCCTGCGCGATGACGACGCCCTGAAACTCCTCGGGCACGTCGATGACGAGGTCCTCGACCGGCTCCATCTTCACGCCGTCGATGTCCCGCGTGACGATCTCCGGCCGCGACACCTGCAGCTCGAAGCTCTCGCGCCGCATCATCTCGATGAGGATGGACAGGTGCAGCTCGCCGCGGCCGATTACCCTGATCTGCTCCGGCGAGTCGGTGTCCTCGACGCGGAGCGAGACGTTCCCCAGCAACTCCCTCGCGAGGCGCTCGCGCAGGTTGCGTGACGTGACGTACTGGCCGTCGCGGCCCGCCGTCGGCGACGTGTTGACGCCGAAGATCATCGAGACAGTCGGCTCGTCGATCGCAATCGGCGGGATTGCCACCGCCTGCTCGGGATCGGCAATCGTCTCGCCAATCGTGATGTCGTCGAGCCCTGCGAGGCACACGATGTCTCCCGCGGAGGCCTGTTCGATCTCGATACGCTTCAGGCCGTCGAACGCGTAGAGCTTCGTCACGCGCATGGGCTCGACGTGCCCCTCGAGCTTCACCACGGCAATCGGATCGTTGAGCTTGACGGTACCGTTGAAAATCCGCCCCACGGCAATGCGCCCGAGGTAGTCGCTGGCGTCCAGATTGGCGACGAGGATCTGGAGGGGCGCCGCGGGATCGCCCCGTGGCGGCGGCACGTGCTCCACGATCGCGTCGAACAGCGGACGTAGATCGTCGCTCGGCGTCGCGATGTCGGTCGTGGCGGTTCCTTCACGGGCGTTGGTGTAGAGCACCGGGAATTCGATCTGCTCCTCGGTCGCATCCAGATCGATGAAGAGATCGTAGACCTCGTTCAGCACTTCCTTCGGCCGGGCGTCCGGGCGGTCAATCTTGTTCAGCACGACGATGGGCGGCAGCCCCCGCTCGAGGGCCTTGCGGAGCACGAAGCGCGTCTGCGGGAGCGGTCCTTCCGAGGCGTCGACGAGCAGCATCACGCCGTCGACCATCGAGAGTGTGCGCTCGACCTCGCCGCCAAAATCCGCGTGACCGGGGGTGTCCACGATATTGATGAGCAGGTCGTGGTAGTGGACCGCAGTATTCTTCGCGAGAATCGTGATGCCGCGCTCGCGCTCGAGGTCCATGCTGTCCATCACCCGCTCCGCGACCTGCTGGTTGGCCCGGAACGACCCGCTCTGGCGAAGCAGCGCATCCACGAGCGTCGTTTTCCCGTGATCGACGTGCGCGATGATGGCCACGTTGCGGCGGAGGGGATTGGCAATCTGCCGCGACTTCGTATGAGGAGACATCCCGCCAGTATGCCACGACGGCGCCAGCGCATCTCAGCCATGCGCGAACGAGTAAGCAGACAAGCGGACAAGTGACTGCCAAATCGGTCACAAATCCGCGAATCGCTGCAGGGGCACGTCGCGGTTTTTCACCCAAGACATTTGTCACAAACTTTGCTGTACCGAGGCGCGTGAACCCCCGATGGCGCGCGTGAAGTCTGTGCGCCAATCAAATTCACGACGTTGATAGTTCGCGTTGAAATTTTTACTCTCGGGTCTGCCGATAATGGCCGAGCTCGATGGGGAATGGCTCCGTCGTGGAACCGGGCTCAGCATTACGGCACTTCGTCGTTGATCGCGTCCCAGTGCGCCTTTTAGGATTAACGGGATTCCTTTACGGGACCACTTCGGGAGGGGACTGTCCGGATGCATTCCGTTCTAGTCGTTGATGACGATCAGACGCTCCGCGGCGTGCTCAGTTCCTGGGTTCACTCGTTCGGGTATTACGTCCACGAGGCTGGCACCGCCGAAGACGCGCTCGATACGCTCGCTGAGGTTCCGGCCGACGTCGCGCTGTGCGACGTCAACATGCCGGGGCAGGACGGCTTGTGGCTCGCGTCGCAGATCCGGGAACGCTATCCATGCACTGCGATCATCATGGCGACCGCAGCGCGCGACATCGAGCCCGCAATCAACAGCCTCCGCAACGACGTCGTCGACTACCTGCTGAAGCCCTTCGACGGCACACGTCTGCTCGAGGCGCTCCGGCTCGGTGTCGACTGGCATCGCGCCACCCTGGCGACCGAAGAGCTCCAGGAGTCATTGGAACATCGGCTGCGCAACCGGCGGGCGGACGTCGCGGCGACGCTGGCCGGCGCCCAGACGACCGTCGAGCAGGCGCTCGAAGGCCTCATCTCGATGCTGGAGCTGCACGAGCACGACGGGCGTGAGCACGCGACGCGTGTCTCGCGGCTCGCGGTTGCGCTCGGCGACGAGCTCGGCGTCACGGGCAGTCCCCTGGTCGACATTGGCCGCGGCGCCTTATTGCACGACATCGGGAAGATCGACATGCCCGCGAGCATCCTCTACAAGCCCGCGCCACTTGACGACGAGGAATGGGCCGTGATGCGGACGCATCCGCAGGTCGGCTATGATCTGCTGAAGAGGTTGCCGTCCCTGGAGGGAGCTGCCGAGATCGTCCTGGCCTCACACGAGGCATTCAACGGGACGGGTTACCCGCGCCGGTTATGCGGAGAGTGCATCCCGATCGGGGCGCGAATTCTCTCCGTTGCCGATTCCTACGACTCGATGACGAGGCCCCACACGCAGAGGCCGGCCATGCAGCCGGCGCAGGCGATAGGGGAAATCGAGCGCTGCAGCGGCACGCAGTTCGACCCCCGCATCGTGGATGCGCTCGGGCACGTGCTCTTCGACGTCGTTCAAGACAAGGTGTGCTGATGCCGCTCTACGAATACACGTGTCGGGCATGCGATCACCCGTTCGAGGTGCTCGTGCGCAATGCCGAACCGCCGATGTGTCCCGCATGCCATAGCCAGGACCTCGAACGGCGGCTCTCCGTCTTTGCGGCGCACTCAGGCGGCGCACCGCGGGCGACGGCGAGCGCGCCGGGGCCGTGCGGGACGTGCGGCGACCCCCGCGGCCCGGGTGCGTGCTCCATGAATTGACGGGTGCGGATTGTAGGCGGATCTGAATGTGGCGCGGGCCTAAGCCCCGCGCCTGCATCAACAAGTCGACAGGACGCTACTTCTTCGCGGCCGTCGTCTTCGCGGCCGCCAGCGTGATCGAGTTCGCCACGAGCGGCTCTTTGCCTGAGCCGACATCGACCACCACGCGCGTTCCCGGCTGCAAATCGGTAACGGCCATCTTCTCCTTGCCCCGTACGACCGATGTTTTCTCGTTGAGCGTAATGGTGACGGTCTTGCCTTCCTTCGTCGTCACCTGCAGATGGTTCTCGTGCACCATCGCCACCGTGCCCATCACCTTGTGAACATGCCCTTCGTGAGCCCACACGGCGGGGACGCCGAGCACGAACGTGAGCGCTGCTACGAGCGCCATCCGTCTAGTCATGTACTCCTCCTGGGTGCTTGTGCGGGGCGGCGGCCGGCTTGCCCGGCTTCTCCTCCTCGCCGGCAAGGAATTGTTCTTCCTCGATCTGCTGGCGGATCTCGTCGGGCGACTTCGGATTGAGTGATTCCATCTGTTCGAGTTCAGCGGATGACAAGGTCGGCAGATGCCGGATGAAGTGCACGAGGCGCCAGGTCTCATCCTCGGACGCCGGGGAGCCATCGCCCCAGGCCGGCATTCCGGTGAATCGTACACCCTCCTCAATGATATAGAAGAGTTCGCCGTCGGTCAGCTTCTGTGTCACCGGGCTGCGCATATCCGGCACCTTCGGAAACAGGCCGCGTCCCATGTCCGTGTCGCCGCTGCCATCGTTGGCGTGGCATGACGCGCAGTGGTCGGCAAAGTGTGAGAGCGCATCCGCCAGCACCTCCGGCGTGGCGGCCACCGGATTCGCGCGCCGGCGTACTTCGCGAGGAACCGCCATTCCTCGTACAGCGCGCGCAAGCCGCGTTTCGAGCCGTCCTGGCTTGCCGCGGGCGCTCAGGCCGGTGGTGACGGCGTAAGCGACCGCCACGACGCCAACGACCACGGCAATCGCCAGCGCCAACCCCACCAGCGTGAGCACCGCCTTCATCACAATTCGTCTAGTTTAGACGGTTTCATCGCTCCTGCGCCTCGACCGTAGCGCAAGAATGACCGCGCCAAACACAATCAGCGCGAGCGACACCCACTGCGCGACGGTCAACCCCAGCGCTACCCGCTCGTTGATGCGGATGAACTCGATCAGGAACCGCGCGGTCCCCGTGAGCGTGCAATAACGTCCGAGCACGATGGCATCCGGGACGCGCTGACGTCGCCAGCGCAGTAGCATGCAGCCGAGCCATCCGAGGAACGCCGCTTCGTACAACTGCGTCGGGTGGACAGGCACATCGGTGGGCGGCAAGCCCTGCGGGAACGCGATGCCCCACGGAAGGTTCGTCGGCCTTCCGTAATCGTCGCCGACGAGAAAGCAGCCGATCCGGCCGAGCAGGTGACCGAAGGCGAGCGCCGGGGTGGCGGCCGACAGCACGGGCACGAGGGGTAACCGGCGCCGTACAATCGCAGCGAGCCCGACGCCCACGCCTCCAATCAGTCCGCCGTACCAGCTCAGGCCGCCGCGTGCGAATAGTAACTGAACGAACGACTCCTCGCCGGCGTGTTCGATTGCCCAGAGGAGCTTCGCACCGGCCAGTCCAGCCAGCACACCCCACGCGCCGACATCGGCCGCGTCAGGTGGAAGCCCGCTGCGCGTGAGCTCGCGTCGAAACAGCCATAGCCCCGTCAGCGCGGCGAGCGCCACCATGACGCCGAAGCTGGTGATCTCGAAATTTCCGAACCTGAAAAGGACGGGGTACATGGTGCGTAAGTAATTCTGGGCAGCTCACGCTGCCCCGGCGAGAAATCGCCTCGACGGCCCGGAGGCCCCGAAGAGTGCCGTGGCGCCGAACGCCGCGAGACCGCACAGGGTGTACACGATGCCAATGTCAGAGCCCGCGAGATCGCCTGCGACGCCGCCGAGCGCCATCCCAAGCGGTGCGAGCGCCATCGCCATCGTCTCCATGAGTGCGAGCACGCGCCCGCGCAGCTCGGGCGGCGCCGACGACTGCAGGAGCGTCACCACCCAGATGCCGATCACGCCGTTCATCACACCGGTGACCGCCAGCACGGCCAGCGCCGGCCAGGGAGTCGTGATGCGCCCGAGCAGCGTGAATCCGAACGGGACCCCCACGAGCAAACCGAGAATGATGATCCCACGGCGAGCGTCGGACAGTCGGACCGTTGCAGCGATCGCATAGCCCACGATCGATCCACCGCTCAGTGCCGCGAGGAGGAACCCGTACCATGCGGCCGGCATTCCAAGCTGCCGCTCCACATAGAACGGCAGCAGTACGAGCATCGGCATGAGCATGAAGTTGAACAGCGCCGTGACGATGATGAAGTTGCGCAGTCCGGGCCGGCGCCAGACATACTGAATCCCGGCCTTCGTATCCGCGAGAAACGTATGCCGCCGTTCGGCAGGCTCAGGATCGGGATGCGGCACGACCGCGGACCCTGTGCCGGCCCGTCTGTGCGGAGCGCGCCCGGGCTCCGCCCCGCGGACGAATGACGTCGCCGCCCCGGCCAGCAGGAAGCTGATCCCGTTGATGAGCATCAGCATGGGCGCGCCGACGAACTGGTACGCGAGGCCGCCGGCCACCTGCCCCAGCATCGTGGTGCCCTGCACCGAGAACTGGTACATCGAGTTGGCGACCGGCAGGGATGTGGACGGAACGAGATCGGGAATGACGGCAGCGATCGCCGGTCTGAAGAACGCCGTACCGGCCCCCGAGACGAGGGCGACGGTATAGAGCAACGGAAGCGGTGGGGCGGTACTCCGTGTCGCCCAGATCACGGCCGGGACCACGAACATCGCGAGGCCCCGCGCGACATCGGCCGCCTGGATGACCGCCAGCCGCGGCCATCGGTCCACGAGCGCACCGGCAAATGGACCGATGAGAACGCCGGGCAGCGCCGTTGACATCGTCAGGACCCCGGCGGCGGTGGCCGAACTGCCCGATTCGACGAGCCACGCCATGACCGCGACAAGATATGCCTGGTCTCCGACCTGGCTCACGACCTGACCGAACCAGATCGTCAGGAAGTGACGGTTGAACGCACCGCCCGCTATCGTGGCCCCCCGCGTTCCTCGGCCAGCAGCGTGTTGGCGGTCACGAATCGGAGTTCGATGTCCACCGGCACGGCCTTCAGCCGATCGAGGACGCGCTGCACGTCGGGCCGGACGACGCCCATCGTTGCCATGAGCGTCTTCGCCGCGGCGTAATCCCCGACTGCCTGCATGGTCAGGATGTCGCGCGTGAGATCGGTCACGTTCTGCTTGATGCGCGCCGGGTTCACGGCAAAGGTTCCGTCCTTCGCGACCGTGACGCCGCCGTGATCGAGGAAGTAATTGAGCTGAACGGCCACGCCGCGCCCGTGCGCCTCGTTGATGCCAAACCGGATCGAGCGGAATGCTGATGCGAGAAACGTCGTGTACATCGTGTGCTCGAGGTGCTTGTCGAGCTTCCCGCGGTCGACGAGGAACTGCAGCGCGAAGAGGCCCGAGATATCGGCCTTGGCCTCCTCGAGCGCGCTGTACAGCTCCTTGAACTCCCCCCGTACCGTCGTCGCGCGTCCTCCGACCTTGATGTTGTGCGGCCCGAGGCCGTGCATCAACTCATGCGTCAGGATGTGTGTGAAGAAGGCGTCAAAGGCCAGCAGTTTCTGCTGGGCCGGACTCAGCACTACGCGC
>Ga0137394_10004740_pt1 | contig 10338 bp, 15 predicted proteins | sample czobulk116metaG_FD_108278 | JGI IMG/M metagenome (GOLD analysis project Ga0137394, IMG submission 108278) | Vadose zone soil microbial communities from Angelo Coast Range Reserve, California, USA - czobulk1.16 metaG | ecosystem: Environmental > Terrestrial > Soil > Vadose zone | place: USA... | reverse complement strand
GTACCGATAAAGATGGGAGATGGAGAAGAGAGACAGGAACTCCGAGACCCTCGTAGTAGGCCTCATCGTGAGATACCTCACATGCGCTCCAACGGTCGAATACTCAGCAACCGCATCGCAGTCGCGGTCCCGAGTACATCCGCCTCGTCCCCAGTGGTTTGTCAGCTCTTGCCTTTGTGTTATGATAACAACTATGTTGGACATTAATTGACTGCCGAGTTGATCATCGATCATCGATCATCAGCAGACGTATTTCATCGGTTCTTGCCGCCGTCCGAGTCTCCCCGGCTCAGCCAGTGCCAGCGCCACGGATGTCAACAGCAGCCGCCTCCGAAGGCGGTGTCCGTCGTCTCAATACTCATGCTCTGTGGCTCGACACTTGTTGCCGTGGCTGATTTCACGACCTCCGCGCATGTTGTGTAGGTGTTTCATAAGCTCAGGTGCTCATGCATGCTCATGGGTTCATGGGGAAAGGGTTATAAATGTGCTGTGCCATGTACTACGTCGTTATCATATAAGCCTAATACCAATTGGTGCTAACGGTGTCATATAAGTCCTGTCATGGTGGATGGATAGATGTAAGAGAGGGGATCCATAGGTGACAGGATATAGGCAGGGCGTGTAAAAACCAGAGAGCTGTGGCACGGAGCACAAGAGGGCGACTGTCTCGATTCTCAGGAAGCTATACAAGACTGCCTTATCAAGTCGATGATCTTCTCCATGAATAGGTCAACGCTGCGATATATAGAAAGGTCCTCCGTTGTAACAAAGCGACGAATATCCTGATGGATGTCCTTTCGAAGGCCAGAGTTGACGTGATAGTCCATAGCCTCATGGACTTTATCGGCTGACACATCACGGACAGAAACAAAGAGCCAATGAAGAATGACGGTGAGGTCTACGATGTAACCCATCATACAACGAATGTGTTCGACACTGGAGAAAACGATTAGGTCAACCCCCTACCATGAAAGACTACTCGCCTATTTTGATACGAGATGGACCCCCACCCCGCCCCGCTTCCGGAAGTGGGTTTATACCTGTCAGATAATTGACATCGACTCAGGTATTGACATACGCGGAGATCACACTCACCTCAGTGGCGAACCGACGTATGACTCAGCCAAGTCCTTTACGAGGTCATACATCTTGGTCTTGAATTCTTTGCCCGAAAGATACTGATCACGCTCAGCAAAACCTGACAACTAGATGTGGAGATAGACAAACTCTATGCTCGTCACGAAGGCTCCAGACGCCAACAATATCGGTGTGAATAACCTCGACACAGTCTTCAAAAATCTGGTCAGTAAAGTCTTGACTGGACCCAAGGCTGCACCAATATCCTATGTGGGGGATAGACGTCAAATTTCCCCTCATGGTCTGAGGAGCGACACGTTGGACTGACGGCTACGCCCAACCCTAGGGAGAACTATAAGATCACACAGTTTGAGACCGAAGGAGACGATACGTACTCAATAGAGGCTTGAATAATCAGGTCATGACTGACTCTCTGCGCAACCGACCAGACGAAAGGAACAGGGGCTATCTGGGAGTTTTCCACCCATGTTCCAGATAAAGCGGGGGGCATTGTGGCATTGTGTGGGTCCGCTGTGATCAGGTTGCTTGTTGTCGTGATCAGCTTGACGATAAGATCCCCAAATTTTGTTTGCACTGTAAGCCATAGAATGAGTCGAATGTCCTGTCAAGCGGCACAGATGGAATATGAAGTACTCGAAACAGCCTCAACCGGCACAACTCTGGTGTTCCGGGGAAATAGGGAGCGACAGGACAGATCGTATATCTCATGTGCGGTAGTCCTCGCTTCTTCATAAAATCGATCGTCCTCGTGGGCGATATCGGAGAGAACCTGGGAGACAACCAGATCGAACTTCGTGGCCACGATGACGACTGGCACCACTATTGCATGTCCCATTAAATGGAGAAGGGTGTTTGGTGGCAGAGGTGAACTCACCTCCGCTCAGCTCAAGAATTTCATCCACCCCGTCTCCCAGATTTCCATCAATGATGTCTGACGTAGGCACACATACCCTAAGTTAGGCCTCGTCAGACAATTGTCACTGCCATAACCGACATGACATCACCAAATTGCGTGTAATCTCTCCGACGCTGGGCGGTTTGCGCGAGTGCGGTCAATAACAACTTTCCGGACGGCCGACATGTTTTGAACTCCGGACTCAAAAGTAGAATACTCGTGAACTATAACATGGCTATTCTCGCCAGGAGAATATCCGGCGTTGATATCGCATGTTTTCAGTGTCCTGGACATGTTTCCCGGTGCCGCCTTCCAGAGGGGGTAGTCAGTGTGTTGGCAAGTCAGGCGAATGAAAGACGCCTGGATACGCACCGACATATCCACTTTGAAGGTGGAATTGATGAGCGATGATTTACCGGAAGATCTCTGTTATGGAGGCAGGATTAACTTGACCTGTAACTCACCACACAACAGTCAGCACGCACCTTGCCAACGACGAGAATTCTGAATCTACAAACAATTATAGCAATTACAGGTTATGAGACAACGTCTGGGCGCATACCTGATATTATCAGAAAGTACTGTCCGCACCGTAGAAGGAAACCGTCGGTATCCGTTATCTTCCGCGACATGTACCTTGGTTGTCCCAGGAGTAGACAGGGGGTGTTTTCGTGGTATGTCTTTAGATTTGGTGTCAGAAGATAATCCGGACGCCGACATAGTCCCGGCCATGGAGAGTGTTGAAGCGGCAGCTAATCCCGACTGAGATAGCGGTTGCGCGTACATTAACCTGTTGATAGGAGTAGAGCGGTATAAGGGAGACGCCCCCATTCCCCCACCACGTTGGGACGGCAAGGACACGAGCGTCTCTTCTTTGTGGGTTGACGAGGAAGCAAGCTTCGAGCGTTTTGGTGACTTCAGTGCTGGCGTTGTACTGCTCTTATATGGAGGTGGGGGCACATCGGCAGCAGCGAATGGCGGGGGATCTTGGGGCGAAGGATTCATGGTATTTGAAGACGATGACAAAACTGCGTGCGCTTTCTGCCCCTGAAGCTGTCATCATTAGTCCATCATAAATGATTCCTAGAAAAGATATCGCACGCCCGACCCCGCTGTCACGAAAGAAGTCAGGTTTTTGTCATCACGAACAGGGGGCGCATCGCCGTGTAGATTGCGTAGCACCGCAGCTGACGAATATAGCGTTCAGCACTACCGCTTTCCTTTGAATGGTGGAGGACGTATACCGCCGTTTTCAATGAGTACAGGGGTTCGATTTTCATGCAAATATTTCTCTACTGCATCCGCAGTGAGGGTTTCCTAGATGAGCACCTTACTGATAGCATTCGGGCATAACTGAAAGTCCAACATTTTGTTTTAAACTTACCACGTTTTCTATGAGCCGAAGATCGTCATCATGGGTAATGGCTACAGTGCCATCAGGGCATTTCTTTTAGAGCTAATTAAGTACGTTTGAAGTAAACAGGCATACACATGCGGACGAACCTCCGCGATATAATCCAAAATCACAATGAGCGGATCGCGATACTGGAGTGAAGGGGTCATGCTGTCTTTTTCATCACCCAACCACAGGAAGACTACCTACATGCGAAGCGCCTGGGACCGGGATCACCTGCCACTCAATCTCGCAACGGTTGTCAGAGTTCATAGGAAGGGATTCTGCTGCAGCCCGGATGCGTTTGGCCCGGAAAAGGCGGCGCGGTGCTCGAATATGATCGAAAACACCAATGAGCGCACTGCGATGCTGGAATCAAGTGTCATGCCCCATTATCTCACCACCCCAGGACGACCTACTCTGGGAGCATTTGGCACTTCAAGTTGGGTCGCTTGGAATTCATCCTCATAGCTACTGTCAGAGTCGTCAGGAAGGGGTTCTGCTGCAGCCCGGATGGGTCTGGTCCAGAAGAAAAGCCGCTTTGCTCTAAAACCCCTGATGAAGACGCATTTGTCCTGCGGATTATTCTTTTGATACGACAAAGGAATGGTCAGTGCACGGCAAGGGAATGCAGCCAAGAAAACGGACTGGGTGGAGCTGACTGTTGTGATATGCCACAGCTCCACGCGCATTGCGCCAATTAAAAATCTCCCTGCCGTTAGATTCGTTTGTGACTGCTAAAGAAATTTCCGCCTCCTGAGACTCGGAGCGGTCAACGAACGCGGTGGCACCCCATGCTGTGACCAAAGTACACCCAGTGACGAGAATGAGGTCTTCCATGCGCTCCACATCTAGTCCTGTCTTCTTCGACCATTCGAACCAGCTAGCCACGTTGTCTCGGATGTAGTCCTCGAACACCTTTGTGCGGATCACCTCTTTGCGCTTGCCGTCATCAGGAAGATACAGAAGTGCTCCGGGTCCCTGGCACTTATACGTGGAACCTTCTACACTGCAAGAATATCCATCAACTCCAGCTATCTGGGATAGGACTGTGACTTACTCGTCGGGAATTTGAGCGTAAACACTTTGAGAGTTGGCTTGTGGGAACACTTTGAGGGAGTAGTACTCTCCTTTGCGGAAAGGTGCTTCGTGGATATTGGGGGATTGGCCCAGATCCAGAGGCCTGTAATACTCTAGTTCACCAAGTCTATTGTTCGCGGGATCGTCCCATGAAAGTATCACATTGAACATGCGATAGAAAAATCCGTTTTTCATGTAGCCAACGTCTCCGATAGAAACCTTGTCATAAAGGACATGCACGGGATCTGGTTCCCACAACGCATGTCCGTGATATAGAGATGAGAGTTGCTCCCGGTAAACGTTCCAAGGTTCCACTGGCATGAAAAACGAAACCTGGAAGAGTAGTAGAATATTGGTGGGCGTTACGGGCGTAGCCGTCAGGAGGGATCTAAGGAGGGATACGTCGTGGGTTTTTTGAAGATAAAAGGGTGGACAGGCGCGGAGCACTCCTGTAAACCCATGCCTAGTCCTCGTGTTGATGATGATGTGTAACGCACCGGCCGGGCCGGGAGCCGCCTCTACTCTGTACAGATTAATGTACCTGCGTTCACCTGGTTTCTGTCATGAAAGGTATTCGGCCGCATCGCCGTCCGCACCACGCCCAGGTACGTCCACAGCAAGAACGTGCGATCTTCCGACGCCGGAAGCTGCTCAGCCAGCATCTCCGCCGCAATCTGCGCTGGAGTGGGAGGCGGAAGCGGAAGCGGGTTTTCGCGCGTCAGCGAGGTCAGCTGGACGTGCGCGTATTGCAAGTATGGGCCCATGTCGAAGGACGTCATCCGGTCCCAGTTGAAGTTGCAGTTGTTTATCCTTAAAAACGACGCGAGAAAGTCAGTCAGTTTTGTGAGAGCGAGAGAAAGAAGGCCCTCGACCGCCGCATACTTTTCTTGGCTTTTCTTCGTCTGTTCGTGCACTGCCCTTGCCGCCTCACGAATGATCTGCTTGAGAAAAGCAGTCTCTTTACGCGTGTTCATGCCAAGCACGAACCCATAACTAACGTGTTCTATGTTCGACGCCCAGATGAACTCCATCAGATTGGGCACCATAATGAACCGCGCCATATGTCCGTCAATATCACGAGTCAAATAGATAGACGTCTTGTCTTACCACTCTCATCGTGAGGCACAGAGAATATAAACGCGAGACGCAGGGGATGATTCACCCTTTTACCAGCACTGCGTTCTGCTTCCACTTATCCAAGTCGACAAGCTTCGTAGCGAATAGTCCTGCCACTTCTTTCTGACCTTGCTCTCCACGGTGTACACATCGAAATGTACATTTAATCGCTCGTACTCTTCCGCGTACTTCTTCACGGAGAACCCGACGGCGATTAGGCGGAACTGAAACACAGTGAGCGGGAAAATCACATCGGAAGGGATAGATATTGAACAGCCGTACCTGCATGGTCCAATTTCCCATAATTCATCGTCACGACATCCTATTTCCAGGCCTTTGTACAGATTTGCCACCCGCCAATTATCGTCGAGCGGAGATGTTCAACAAGGAGTACCCGATCACGACGTTCTTGCCCGCGCCAGACGTGTTCAAGCCGTGCTCGAGGCCGCCAGACGGCGTGTCGTACGAGCTCGTGCACCCGCGTCAGCACTGCGCGGACGAGGAAGGTCGTACTCACACTCACAAATGACAACATCGTTTTGGCCATCTCATTTGAGTCATTTTCTGCTCATCCGTCCCGAAATGCCCTTGCTCAGGTTGACATCTCATGGTAAGGGTAGCTCTGCATAACTGGAAGCAGTGAATAGTCCAGGCAGAAGGGCCGTGCAACGCATTGCCTTTTGACATGAAGGAAAGAAAGTGCTCGCATTCGCCCACAATTGCAACATTAATGATGCTATTGAAACACGGATGAGATTGCTCCAAAAAGAAATGCAGAACGTATGCAGTACCGACTAATTACTTTGGACATTTACACAAGAAAGCTTCCTACGAGTTGCCTGGAATCACCAACCCAGACAAGAGAAACGTGGTTTTGAGCAGTATCGACTCGCTCGCACCCACAACGTAATCGAGTTTACAATATGTACACACAACCTGCATCAAGCAAGAGGAGACCTGACCTGGGGAAAATCTACGTAATTTTGGAGCCATGGCCGAGTTAGCGTTTCGTCGTCCATCAGCAGCGGTCGAGGGCGGGACGTTGCCGAGGTGCAACGTGACCCTGGCCATGAGACTGGCTTGGACGACCAGCTTGCGACGAGATTCCTCAAGCCTAGTCCTCGCCCTGGGGATCTTCTCCACCCCAATCATCATCCGCCACGTGGTCCACGAATTCGAATAATTCATCTTTGATACCAGGCTCGTCAGCAAACGCGTCTGGTGGCTCATTGCCAATTTCTGTCTCAGACAGTGGGATATCAGGGTCTTGGTTCACTGAGTCTGTGTCTGCTTGTTCCATCTCCTCGTCCTCGTCATCTGTAATATCCTCGTCATATATGCCACCAACAGGCTCGCCAATCCAATCATCGTCTGGCTCGCCATTGCCAAAGTCCCACACATCGAGGATCGTTGCGTCAGATCGATGGCTGGCTGCTACACACCAGCGACCCTCGAATACAACTTGCCAGACGCCGTTGACATTTGAAAGGAATTCACGGACGACCGTACCCGAGCGGACATCCCACATCTTCAGCGTACCATCAGATCCGCTGACGACTTTGAATTCATCATGCTGAAAGCAGGTGATTGCACCTGTATGCGAGGCCAGCACATGTCGAACCTCGCCTGTATCAGAATCCCAGATGCGAAGCGTGGAATCGGCTGCCGCAGAGACAAGATGTGAGGGCGACAACCCAAGCAGACCGACCAGCGACGTATGGCCCGTCAACGTATATTGGCATTCCCCTGTTTTCAGGTTCCAAATACGCACGGTACCGTCCATCGACCCTGAGCATGCTTGGTGGCGGTTAGAGTCAAGGACCACGCTATAAACTTTGACATTGCTCAGGCCAGTCATGAATCGAAGCACTCGGAATGGTGCACACCTTTTTGGGTATGTCCTTCCAATACCCACTGACAAGTTCCAGTGATGATGTCCCAAACCCGGACCATGGTGTCGTAGCTGCCAGAAACAAGAGTGCGCCCTCTCGCTGCAAGGGCACGGACTGCATGTCCATGGCCTTCAAGATGCAGCTTATAGAACGGGTTGGCGTCAACGTCTATCTGAGAAAAATAAGCGCTAGTCAGCCTACGGGAATTTGCGCACGGTGAAGAAATGACGCACATCGGTGGGATCAATATCATCTTTGTCATAGCCTTCGAACCTATATTCAGGCTCATTTGGCCGAGGTAAATTCCAGACCCTGAGCGAGTGATCTCTACTGCCAGTCACGATCAACGGCCGCTTCGGCCACCTTTCCTTGCGAACGTTTCCATGCTCGTCTTCGACATCCACCCATTCAGGTTTGACGATAGCCAAACACCGCACAGTACTTGTGTGCCCACCAAATACATGAGTGCAACGGCCAGTCGAAAGATCCCAAATACGGACTGTCCTATCCGTAGATCCGCTAACCAGCATGTCCTTAGTTGCTGCGAGAGCCCAGGCACCGCCCGTATGTCCAGAAAGGGAACGAAGAAGAAGGCCAGTGAGTGGCGAGTAGACATGAATGGAATGGTCGTCGGATGCAGAGATGATTCGGCCCCTGGAAAACAGCAGGCAGGTCGCAACAGAGCGGCTGCCATGGGCAGGGAATGTCAAGTGTCTTGGCACGGGATTGTTGATCCATCTAGTCCGTGTAAGATATCTGGATTTGAATAGGACTTTATATGGGTTAGCTAGAGATAGACCATTAGGATGTGGTGAGCCCGCTCTCCGGCGGTGGCGAACGAGTGCTTCAGCAAAAGCACGCTCCGAATCGCCTCCGAACCACAACTTCTCGCTCTTTAGTAGGTCGTGCCAAAGGACAGGATTGGAATCGATAATAACCCGCCACAATTTGGAAACGCGAGAGGCCCGAACAATGCAGTTGAAAGGCAGGAAACTGAGAACATGGGAAGCTAGTCCAGGGGATAGAAGGGTGAGCAAATCGCGAGCAGGGACAGGGGTTCGAACGGATTTCTTTGCCAGTAGTAGTTTTGGCGCCGGCACTATATCACGGTTCTCTGGGGAAAGGGGCGTGTTGGCAGGGAACAGCGGGGGAGCTTGCCGGTCGCATGGCGGTGGCGCAGTTGGTTCAATTTCAACGTTGCGTACGCGCAGGGCCGTTTCGTGTGCAGGTCTCCTACAACGCTTATTCGTAGGCGCTTTGGTTGCCTTATTGGGCTTAGATGACGAAACTGCGGGCGTTTGCCCTCCCTTTAGGTTGAACACCATTAGAATGTTTCTAGCCCCACAATAAGATATCACACCTTCAATTCCGCCGTCATTTCTTTGCCATCAGGAATCGGGGTCGTATCGACGTTGCGTAGGGTTGCGGCTGTCAAAACTTGCATTCAGCCCCTCGTGTTTTCCTCAGAATGGTACCGAATATATACCGCCATTCTCAATTAGTACAGTAATTTGATTTTCACGTAGAGATTGGTTTACGGCCTTCGCAGTGAGTGTTTTCTAGGAGAGCGCATTACTATTGCCATCCGGGCATTGATTTGTCTTGGACTTGGACATACCACGTTTTCAACAAGCTGAAGATCATCATCATGGGCAATGGCTATGGTGCCCGCGGGACAACTCTTTGAAGCCCGGTAAGTAAACTTGAAGCAAACAGACATATCCATGTAGACGAACCTCCGCGATATAATCCAAAACGCCGATCAGCGGGTCACAATACTGCGATCAAGGTGTCATGCTTTTCTCTTCATCATCCGAACGCATGAATACTACCTACTTTCGAAGAGTTTGGAACTCGAGTCACTCGGAACTCGTTCTCACGATGGTTGTCAGGGTTGCCAAGAAGGGGTTCTGTTGTTGCAGCCCGGATGGGTTTGGTCAAGACAGAGCAGCGCTTTGCTCGGAAACCCCTGATGAAGACGCATTGATTCGGGATCGGGCTTGAAATTTCCTTTCATCATAATGAAAGAGAATCAGTGCACAGGGACTAAAACCGTAGAAATAAGGAAAACGGACCAGGTCTAAACGACTGCAGTGTCGTGCGACGTCTCCTCGGATGTTTCTGAACTCGAAATTTCTCTCACTCTTATCCGGCATTTGAACCAGGGAAAGTTGTGCTGTCTCAGAGCGACCAAGGAACGTGGCACTAGACCATGAAGGAACCAAAGTACAGCCGGTGACGAGAATGAGGTCCTCCATACTCTCGACGCGGAGTCCTATCTTCTTCGACCATTCGAACCAACTGTCAACATTGTCCCGGATGTAGTCCTCGAACATCTTAGGGCGGATGACATCTTCGCGGCGGCCGTCATGAGGAATTGACAAAAGTGCTCCGGGGCCCTGGCACTGATAAGTGACACCCTCCGACTCAGCGCTGCGAGAATGTGAGATCGATTCTGGCCGTCCGGGACAGGATTACGACTTACTCGCGGGAATTTCGAGACACGGTATCATCGATGTTGCTCTCCGAGGATACATTGGGAGTGTTGTAATCCCCTTTGTCGAAAGGTGCTTTATGGATGTTGACAAATCGGCCCCAATCCAGCGGCTTGTAATACACCAGTTCACCAAGTCTGTTGTTCGAGGGATCGTCCCATGGGAGTGTCACATTGAACATGCGATAGAAAAACCCATTGTATACGTAGCCAACGTCACCGATAGACACCTTGTCATAAAGACCCTCTATAGGGTTTGGCTCCCACAACGCATACCCGTGATATAGTGTCGAGAGTTGCTCCCGATAAACGTTCCAGGGTTGATCAACTGGCATGAAAAGAGGATCCTGGGAGAGGGTCGCAGAAGTCC
>Ga0137394_10004738_pt1 | contig 10339 bp, 7 predicted proteins | sample czobulk116metaG_FD_108278 | JGI IMG/M metagenome (GOLD analysis project Ga0137394, IMG submission 108278) | Vadose zone soil microbial communities from Angelo Coast Range Reserve, California, USA - czobulk1.16 metaG | ecosystem: Environmental > Terrestrial > Soil > Vadose zone | place: USA... | reverse complement strand
TGGGCGGCAATTCCCTCGCCATCAACGACGGCCAGGCTCCCTTGAATCTCCATTCCTTTTGGGACCAGATCCTCGGCTCTGCCGACAGTTATGAAGCGATTTCCACCATCGCCGACGCCATCAGCGGCGCTCCCGAATACGATCCAAAGAAGGCCATCGAGTACAAACGCGACAAAACCATTACCTCCTGGGGCGATGAAAGCTTCGCCGCTGCCGCCGCCTTCGCGTACGACGAAGGTCATCTCAAATTCGCCGATTGGCGCGACTTCCAATCCGGAAAGATTTCAGCCGCCGATGTGCCTCACCTGAAACCGACTTACATCATCAACGCGAACGACCTCTCCCGCAAACGAATCTTTCTCGCCGGCCGCCGCCTCGCCGATGTTTTAAAAAGCGCGCTCTGAAAGATTCTCTTGATCTTCAGCAAAGTCTCACCGTTGCCGGGCGAGCATGGCTGAGGTGGTCATCACGACGAACCTGGCCTTGAGAGAGCGCTGGGCCAACAGCTCTCTGAAAATGTCAAGCTGATCGGCGCTGAGCAGTGCCTGCGCGCGCTGGAGCATGCGCTCGTTGAGAGCTTCGACATCCTGGCCGCAAACATCGAGTTTGTCCTCGCTGAAATTATTGTACCAATGATCGAGGTCGAGCTGGGCGGGATCTTCGAAGTCGTAGTGCATTTTGAAATTGGCGTGCTCGTCCGTCAGGATCGCGTAGAGTTGCGTCTGCTGTTGTTCGGTCAACTGCTGGCCGGCTTTGACGAACTTGGCATCGAGTTGTTTATATTCGTCACGCGCGCCTTCGGTCTTTTCAAACCATTCGTACGTGCGCAAGCCTTCTTCGCCGAGCAAGTCCCGGAGTTGCCTTTTGTTTTCGTCGACCGCGCTCCGGATCGCCTGCCCGGCAGCGGGCATGTCTGCTTCAGCGATCTCGCCGGTCATCATCGGCATCAGCATTTTATCCCAAAACAACGCGCGCTTTTGCGTCAGCAGTCCGGCCAGTTGAGCGCTGCCCGATTCATCCAATTGGAGTTCCTGAGCTAGTCCAGCCTTAAAAAGAGATTTGATATTCTTTTCGATTCCTTCTCTGGCCTCGGCTATCATGGCCTTTCTGATCTTTGGATCGCGGAGCAGGCGATTCTTTTGCGCGGAATCACCGGTCGCAGAACGAATCAATTCCTGCTGGAGCGCGGCACGGCCAGCGCCGCGCGCGGCGCTAGTGTCCCTCGTTTCACGCAAGAGTTCCTGCAGTTCCGTGGCGCGTTTCTGCTGCCGAGCCGCTGCCGCGGCAAACTCGTGCTTTTGCCTTTCGGCAGCCTCCGCGCGCGATCGGGCTGCTGCAACTTCATTATCTTTTCGGAGCAGCAGGAATCCGGTGGCCAGAACCGCCGCAATCGAGAATGCAAGGAGCCAGTTTTTCATAAATTCATTGCCGATGCCGGTTCCTGGCCAGAGATCCAGGCGCCAGGCCCAGTCGAGCCAAAGGCACTGGCAGGAAGGCCGCCAGAATAAGCGCATGCTTTAACGCGCGGAATGGCGGGTCCAAAATGACTGTCAGCGCAATGAGACACACGGTCGCCAGCCACCACGCCGCCAGATATTTGTGCGTGCGGGCAGCGGTGATCTGTTCCCAGGAACGGAATGAGATGCAGAACTTCAGGGCCGCTGCAGCGACCATCGCCCATCCAATCCATTGAACGTTGCGAATGGCTTCATCGACGTGCGTCCAGAACAAGCGCTCCATTCGCACAACGCCCCAGACAGCCAGGATCGCGAGGGCAATGTGCATCAGGGCCGAGCCGATAGACATTTTGAGGCTGCCGGCCAGCCCCACCCACAAACTTTCGACCATGAATCTCCACGCGAGCAATGCACCAGCCATAAGGCCAAGCAGGACAATGGTGCAAAGGGCGAGTGAGCCATAGACCACAAGCAGACTTTTCCAGAGTTCACGCAATTGCGTCGTATCCGCCCATAACGGAAGGTAAATTGAAAGGAAGCCGACGACCACAAGCCACGTAAGCACCACACTGACAGCGGCAACTTTCATTTTGGTAACCACGAACTCGCCTGAAGCGAAGGGGCGAACTGCCAGAAACGGCGGCATTGAAGCATCGGAGAACCAGAAATTGATCCTGACGAAGCCCTTCCCGATGACGGCGGACAAAATAAGGGGAAGGGCCACGGCCCAGCCCATGATCCATAGGGCCGAGTCGTGATCCGCGCGGGTGAGCCACGAAACCGGCGCAAAGATGAAGAGGAGCATGCTGCCCGCGCAGATTGGGAGTAGCTGTCCACCTTGACGCCATTCGTACCAGAACTGGGCGGCTTGAGCCGAACCAAACGGTCTGCTTCGACGCGGGAGCAGATCAATGAGGCGCGCGATCGCTTTTTTGAGCCGCATTTGCCCTCGAGCGCCGCCGCGCCTTTGCCGTTCAACGGAGAACCATGCGCCAAGCGCTGCGATGATCGAAAACGCGAAGAGCGTTAGCTTGGCCCAGAAGAATATCTCCTTCTCGGGCCAGATTTTGATTTCGTCGATCAGAGGCGCCATTCCCAGATTGGCAAGCAGCAGGCCAGTGAAGGATAGAACGAGGATACGCGTAATTCGGAATCCGGCCAGGCCCCAGACAATTGCCTGGTAGCAAATCATTCCCACACCCACGCAAGCAGCCGGCCAGGAGCTAACGGTGCGGCCAATCGGCGCGAAGACGAGCCTGGCCCAGCTCCAATAAACAAGTTCCACCGAAATAAGGCCCAACACCATCGGACATGCGACGAGGACCACAGTCGGAACCGGCAGACAGAAAAGCCGATAGGGAAACCCATGCCAGTTCTTCGACCGGTTGTACTCCGCGTAATGAAAAATTCCGAAAGTTAGAAAAAGGGAAAGGACCATCAAGACCCAATAGACCGCTTCGAAATTCTTGAGCAAATAGCGCTTGTAGGGAACCACGTGATTGATCAGCGCGCAAATGGCAATGGTCGCCGCGATGGGCCGGGCGAACCTAAAGCCTCGCCGCCAGATCTCCCAGACCAATGCAATGATTGGCGAGCGCATCTTCAGTTAGTCGGAGCGCGGCTGTCTCAGCCGCAGAAGGTTTAAAAGGTCAGGCGCGAGACGAAATTTTAAACGCGCGCTTCGTGGTCGGTACTTGCTGCGGCTGAGATAGCCGCGCTCCGAAGCTGGAATCGGCGCAAAGCTATTTCTGAGATGCAGGCGGAACGGAGCGCGAGCCGTCCCGGCTCGCAGCAGCCGCAAGCGGAACTGGGCGATCAAATTGCTTTCAAGCGCCTGTTCCAATCGAACGGGCTGCGAGCCGGGACGGCTCGCGCTCCGTTCCAGTTTCAAAATTTGTATCATGATCTCAGGACGGGATTGCGGATTCGGATGGTTCTCGCCCGGCCTGCGTTCCGGCATGAGCTACGAAAATTTCAGTCAGCGACGGCGCACCCTCCTCGACGATCTCCGCGCCCAAACTTGCCGCGGCGACGGACACATCATTTCGCGCGCCATTGCGCATAATCACCCACTCTCTTCCAGTTCCAGTCACATTAAGGGCGCCGGGCACGACCGGTGGCGTTGAAAGGCCGGCAGGAAAACGCAAGGTCAAACGCCGATGTTGTTTTTTGATCTCATCCAATGCGCCGCACAGAACGAGTTTGCCTTCGTGCAACATGGCGATGTGGTCTGAAACGCGCTCGATCTCTTCCAGCAGGTGCGAAGAAAAGAACACCGTGCGGCCCTCATCGGAAACAGTGCGAATGATGGCCTCGAGGATATCGCGGCGCACAATGGGATCGAGCCCGGAACTGGGTTCATCGAGCAGGAGCAGTTTGGGACGATGCGCCTGCGCGGCAAGCAATCCCGCTTTCGCCTGTTGTCCTTTCGAAAGAGTTTTGAGCCGCGCCTTGGGATCGAGTCCGAATTCTGCGCGCAGTTTCTCGGCGTAGGCCCGGTCCCATCCCGGATAAAATGCCTGCGTGTAACGCAGCAGTTCGTCGACGCGCATCCATCCCGGCAAGTCCGGTTGCTCAGAAAGGTAGCCAATGCCGCCCAGCACTTGCACCGGATCGGCGACCGGGTCCAATCCGAACACGCGCACGGTCCCCGATTCGGCTCGGAGCAGGCCGAGGATATGCTTGATCAAAGTGGTTTTGCCGGCGCCATTTTCTCCCACTAGACCGAAGACACTTCCCTGCGGCACATAAAGCGATACATCGTCCAGCGCGGTTTTGGAGCCGAATCGGCGGGATAGGGCTGTGATCGCGATCACGGCCTCGGCAGATGATGGGGAAGGGAAGTTCATTGTTTGGCCGCCGTGCTGAAGAGACCATGCCGCTCGCGCAACAGATCGATCACGTCTTCAAGTTCCATATCCAGGTGCTCCGCTTCGACGAGTAACGTATCCGCTCGCTCGGAAAGAACCCGGAGCTTTTCCTTGCGAGACAAGGGTGACGGCTTTTCGGCAACGTATGTTCCAGCGCCTTGCCGTTTGGTAACGACACCGGCGCGTTCGAGTTCCAGGTAAGCGCGAGCAACGGTGTTTGGGTTCACCGTCAACTGTTCGGCGAGCGCGCGGATGGGTGGCATCTCGTCTCCCGGGCCGAGCCGGCCGGAAGTGATCAAGCGCTTCACCTGGCCCATGATTTGTAAATAAATCGGAATCCCGTCGCTGGCTGAGATATGAATTTGCATGTGATTGACTGTATTAGTCTATTAATACAATAGGGTTGTGCTGTCAATATCTTTTTATATATTTGTGGCGGTTTAGGAGGCGCGTCGAGAAGGCCTCGACGGCCTTGCTTAATCGCGAAGCGTCTGGAGTGCGCCGTATTCCGGCGCTTTTCACTGGTGATCGGAAGGACGAGTTCCCGCGAGTCCCACTTGTGATTTTGTGGTTGTGAGAAATCGGGAATGTGGGGACTCGCCGAGCTCGTCCTTGCGGAGTTTGGAGATCAAAGTGTCGGAATACGCACTCCAGACGCTTGGCGCTTTATGTCCCGGCCCCCAACAAAGAGTCCCGATCTTCAGCGGACAGTCAGTGACAGCAACTTTTGCTCTCGAGACTCACTTTCGCTCGACCATCGCCTTCGTGACGACCGGTTCGGCGGCCTTCATTTCTCCAATCCGTTTACCATCCGCGGCATTCCAGGCGACAATTTGCCCGTTGAAATCTGTGGTAAAAACACGTTTCCCATCCTCATTAAAAACCGCGCGCAAAGGCAGCTCGCTCGAGAATTCCAGTTTGCGGACCCTGTTGCCATTGCCGTCCCATAACAGCACCGTTCCGTCTCTGCCGCAACTGGCGAGCTGGCCTTCATGACTATAGCTGACCCACAGCGCGCCAGAATTATGGGCGTTCCAGCTCTTCGCCTGTTTGCCTTCCTGCATCTCCCACAGTTTCACGGTCCCGTCTTCACTGGAAGAAGCCAGCAGCTTGGAATCGTCTCGCCAGCTCAATGCTGTGACGGCGGATTTATGGCCCGACAATGTAAAGAGCTCCTGCCCGCTCTCAGTATCCCAGAGAATAATCCCACCATTGCGATCGGCGGTCGCCAGCATTTGACCGCTCGGGCTGAAACCTACCGCTGTCACCCAATCGGTATGTTTTTTGAGCTTGTGCACAACTTCGCCATTGCTGGTCGCGAGAACTTTTACCAATCGGCTCGGGCCGCCGATAGCTACCTGCGATTGATCGGCACGAATATCCGCAGCGAGGACCGTGTCATATTCCTGCCCCAGACTGGCCAGGCGCTTCCCGGTTACGATATCCCAGAGCGCAACGCGTCCGGATTGAGCGCCGTGACCGCCACTGGCAAGCAGCAGTCTGCCATTCTGGCTGAACTTCACGTGCATCGCATCTCCCTCGGAAAAAGCAAGCGCGCCAAGGAGGCCACGTGTCTCGGCATTAAACAACAGGATTTGCTGATGCCCCGCCACCGCTACCAAAGGCGCCCAGGGACTGGCTGCGATCCCCAAGACTGCGTTGCCGTGCACTCCTTTTTGGACCGGCTCGAAGGGCAAGTCCATCGGCATAGGGGGCGGCCCGTCAGGACGCGTGCTCTTTCCAGGCTTAAGTGTGAGGTCCAGCGCTGGCTTGGCGGCGGCTACCGCTTTGCCATTCGCGGTTTCGAACAATCCGCCAGCGATCCATTGCTTGAACGTCGCGAGGTCTTTCTCAGACAGTCGTGGACGATTCGGAGGCATGTTCGGTTCTTCGGCATGTGTGATCGCCTTCCACAACTTGCTGGCATCCGGGTTGCCAGAGATGACAACAGGGCCGGAGCCACTTCCTTGAAGCGCCCCCTGATAGCTCGTCAAATCCAAATCCGCCTTCTTCTTGTCCCCGTTGTGGCACTTCGAACAATTGGCTTCGATCAGTGGGAGGATGTGCTGCTGGTAATTGATCTTCTCGTCCGCCCTTGCTGTCAATGTAATCAGTAAGATAGACCAGATCGCGCCCGTGAGCGTCACCGAGCGCGCATACAGTTTGAACAATGCCTTCTCTCTGCGTCTCATCGCGTCTCTGCGGTTAATGCCGTTTAGCCTCATCTTTCTGCCTCTTGGATTTTTTGCCCATCTCAATGATTGAACACAAACTCCTTTGCATTGATCAGCGACCAGAAGACATCATTTAACACCTGCTCTTCTTTGACATTTGCCCTGAAGAATTCGCCCAGCTTTATGATCTCCTCTTCGGTCGGCTCCCTGCTGAAACAGCGGAGGTAAAGATCCTGAATTGCCTGCTCACGGTTTTCTCCTTTTTTGATCAATTTCTTCACCACGCCCCCCTGTTCAACTTTTGTCTGCAGCGTGTCGCCATTGAGCAAATGTAAAGCCTGCGAGAGATTGGGATCGATCTTCACTTCGCATGAGCAAACACTAGTGCGCGTCGCGCGCCCGAAGGTTTTGAGAAAGTAGGTGCCAGTATTTCCATCGGCGATTTGCACGGCTCGGGCGCCGCGCGGCAAGCCATTGAACTTATCCTGTGTCTCAGTGACCTGGCTGATGCAATCGAGCAACACCTCAGCGCGAATGCGACGAATCGTTGCCTTGCTGAAGTTCCGATCATCAGAGGCGTTGGTTGCATTTGGCCGCGTGCTGAGTTGGTAGGTGCGGGACAGGCAGATATCGCTGACCAGTTTCTTGAGATCGTATTTGTACTCCACCAGCCTGGCGGCAAGCGCATTGAGCAGTTCCGGATTGGACGGTGGATTGCTGATGCGCACGTCATCGACCGGCTCAATGATTCCGCGCCCTGTAAAGTGGCTCCAGACGAGGTTGGCGATGTTTCGCGCGAAAAAGGGGTTGTCGGGCGAAGTGAGCCATTTGGCAAGCACCTCGCGCCGGTTTTGGTCTTTGATTTCCGGCGTGTCGCCGCCGAGGAACTTCGGACGCATTGCGGCGCCCGTCACCGGATGCTTCACTTCACCGCTGCCGCGGTCGAAGATCACCGTCTCGCGCGGATCGTCCCCCGGTTTGCGTCCGGTCTGGGAAAAAAATGCCGCGAAACTGTAGTAGTCATTCATGGTCCAGCGGTCGAACGGGTGATTGTGGCATTGGGCGCACTGGATGCGCATGCCCATGAAGACCTGCGCGGTGTTCTCGGCCAGTTTCAGTGTGTCGGGCTCGATCTGATAGTAATTGGCGGCCGGATTTCGAAAATTACTGTCCGATGCCGTCAGCAAATCCCGCACGATACGATCGAGCGGCACATTGGTGAGCATCTGGTCGCGCAACCATTCGAAATAAAGCTCGGCCGATTTCGGATAGACCGCGTTGTCTCGCGAGCGGATTTCGAGCAGTTCCGCCCATTTCATCACCCAGAGATCGGCGAATTCCGGCCGCGCCAGCAAATGCTCGACGAGCCGTTCGCGCCGGTTTGGATCGTTGTCCTCGAGAAAGGCTCTTACCTCGTCAGGCGTCGGCAGTTTGCCGATCGTGTCCAAGTGCGTCCGGCGAATGAAGGCCGGATCGTCGCACACCTCGGAAGGCCTCAGCCTCAATTTCTTGAGTTTCGCGTAAACGGCTTCGTCGATGTAGTTGACTGCCTTCGTCCCGCTCCATTCATAAGGTACCCCCTTCTGAACAACCATCACCTGAGCGCCGACATTGAACTCACCAAACCTGGCCTGAATGAATGCTTCGCCGCGCTGCCCGGATGTTACCGTGCCATCGTCGGCAACTCGCGCGGTCACATCGTTATTGCTGATAAACACAGCCAACGGACTGACATCGCGCACAGTTCCATCCGAGTAACGCGCCTGCACCACAAATTTTTGGCGATTGTTCCCGCCTTCGATCACGGCTGAGTTAGGAAAGATTTCAATGCCGGTAACTTTCGCGACGTTGGTAGAATCTTTTGGCGCTCCCGCAGCCAACCACGAAATCAGCGTTTGGCAAAGGTCGCTATTGGTTCCGAAGCGAACACCTCCCGTATGTTGCACCGCGCCCAGGCCCTTTTGCACAATCAAACTCTCCTGCGGGTAGGCGAGATTGATCCGGCGGCCAATCTGTTGCCGCGTGAGATTGTAGTAATCTCCTTCGGGATCAAAGCCGAAGAGCGAAAGATGAAATCCGTCTTTGCCTTTGGATGTCCCGTGGCAAGAGCCCGCATTGCAACCTGCCTTCAGGAATACGGGCATCACATCCAGCTTGAAACTGACAGGTTTCTGCGCGGCCACGTTCGAAACCTTGACCACCACCTTCATATTTCGTTCAGCAAAGGTGACGAACAATTCCGTGGCGCCATCCGCGAGTGGCGCGATAGTGAGGCCGTGACCCGGGACCTTGTCTTTGGCCCCTTCCTTTTCGGATGCAGGCTTGGGCGGTGTCGAAATCAGAACCACACGAGCGCATCGCGTGTCCGCGATACGCATTCGTGCTTCGCTGGTCACATCCCGCGTTGTCCCATCGGAATATTCAGCCTGGACGACGAGGCTTTGGCGGCCCTTCGAGCCATCCAATTCGACGGATGGAGGATAGCAGTGGAGGGCGGTGAGGGTCGCTTTCGACCCGCGGGAACAGGAAGCAAGCAGCAGTGCTCCGCAGAGCGCCACCAAAGAAGCCCGCCCTGAAATGGAACGCGAGCCGTCCCTGGCTCGCAGCAGCCTTGAAGGTTGAAGCTTGTAGCTTCTTTGGATGTTGGATGTTGGTGCTTGGAATTTCACTTGCCCGTCATTTCTTCGCCGCCACCGTCGGCGTCGGCTTTTTCGGCGGCACGATTCTCAATATCCCGCCGGTCGCGATCGTATACGGAATGATTTCATCGCCCTGCTTCACATCCACGGCGCAGAAGAGGTTTTTGTGCGAACCGGTGCCGCATTTTTCGTCCACGGCGACATCAAAAACGACCTCTTGATTGGTGCTCGAGATCTCCATCTCGGGCGCAGTCACACGCTCAGGCAAACCGGCAAGGCGTATCTTGGCTTTACCATCGAAAGGTTTCTGTTGCTGCAGGTTCACCGTCAACTTGCCGGTCTTTCCAGGACTGATCCATAATATCTCCATCTTTCCGGTAACAAAAGGAGAGGACACTTCGAGCTTCGCCGGTTGCGTGGACACGTAGAGCTGGCCGCCGTCTACTGCCGTATGGCCCAGGATCACGATTTTCCACGGGCGCGTTTCCGCTCCGCCACCTGCATTGAGTTGATAAAAAATATTGGTCGCTCCTTTTGGAATCGTTGCTTCGGACTGCGACGTCACTCCAGGCGGATTCCAAATCATATTCAATTCAATGGGCTCATCGAATCCTGCCGCTCGTTCGGCGACGACCTCCAATTTCATTGAGCCGGCCTGGACCAGCGGCACTTTCGGCTCGACAATCCGCAGCCGGAACGGCGCTTCTTTCGTCACCGCCACGCTGATTTTCTCCACCGAAGTGCTGTAGTAGTTTGCGTTATTCGGCGCACCCTGCACGAGTTCGACGGTCTGTTGAAAATGTCCCGTGATCTGGCCCTCGCTGTTGGTGCCGTTAGCCGTCAGATCGAGCAGCTTGCCGGCAATTGGCGCATTCGTCGCGGCTTCGAAAACCAGGGGCATGGAATCGAGCTTCGCAGCAAGTGGCTCGGCCAGGAGCGTGAGACCTTCGGGCAAACCATCGACTTTGAACGAGAGTTCACCATCCAAATTCGCCCGCTTGGCAGAAATCAGAGTCGCAAAGCGATTCCCGCGCGGCACGCTAATATATTGGCGCGATTGTGTATCGTTGCGCGCCACCTCGGGGATTTTGACTTTGATCTGCGCTTTCGGCGGTTCCACTTCAATGCGGTAAGCGAAATTAGGCCCGCCTTTGCCGAAGGTATCTCGAATGCGGACAAAGTAGTTTGTACTCTCCGCC
>Ga0137394_10004737_pt1 | contig 10340 bp, 6 predicted proteins | sample czobulk116metaG_FD_108278 | JGI IMG/M metagenome (GOLD analysis project Ga0137394, IMG submission 108278) | Vadose zone soil microbial communities from Angelo Coast Range Reserve, California, USA - czobulk1.16 metaG | ecosystem: Environmental > Terrestrial > Soil > Vadose zone | place: USA... | reverse complement strand
TCGCTATTATTAGCCTCGCACTCGGTATTGGCGCCTCAACTTCCATCTTCTCGGTTGTAGACGCTGTGCTGCTGCGCCCGCTTCCTTATCCAAATCCAAACCAAATCGTGCGCATATGGGAACAGGCTCCCGACGGTCACCGAATGAGTTTGGCCGATCCGAACTTCGAGGATTTTCGCGCGCAAAATCACACGCTTAGCGGGCTCGCCCTGTACAACGATGGGCCAGAGTCGGTTTCGGGCGGCAGTGAACCGGTGCGCATGAATGTCGCCGCTGTTTCTAGCGACTTTTTCACTTCACTTGGCGTCGAGCCTTTTCGCGGCCGCGCGTTCGCAGCTGACGAGCAGGTTTTCCACGGTGCTCCGGCGATGATCGTAAGTTACGGTTACTGGCAGCAATTCCTCGGAGGCAGGGCGGACCTTTCGCACGTTCACTTAACAATGGATGGAACGGTTTATTCGGTGATTGGAGTGATGCCTCGTGGATTTAATTTTCCGGCTGGTGTTGCTGCGTGGGTGTCGCGCGAGTTTGTCTACGGCATGTCCTTGAGCCGCACGGCCCACGGCCCCTCATGTCTCGGCCGCCTTCGCGATCGCGTAACAGTGGAACAGGCCCGCGCCGATCTCGATTCGATCGCTCGGCAAATCAGAAGCCAGTATGGAGAAAAAGTTAACCTTACAGATGCCGCCGTTGCGCCTTTGGCTGACGCCATGGTTGGAGATGTGCGTACAGCTTTCTTGACGCTCTTCGGAGCCGTAGGCCTGCTCCTGCTGGTTGCCTGCGCGAATGTCGCTGGATTGCTGTTGACGCGCACCTCCGCCCGCCGCAAAGAACTGGCGGTCCGTGCGGCCCTCGGAGCCGGCCGCGGGCGTCTCATTCGGCAGTTCCTCGCTGAATCTCTTGTGCTCTCCTTCGCTGGAGGCGTACTGGGCATTTTGGTTGCGATTTGGGGGGTCAAGGTAGTTCCCACAATTCTTCCGACAAACCTGCCGCGGCAGGAAGACATCGCCATCAACACCTCGGTTCTCCTGTTCGCTCTGGCCGCAATTGTGGCTGTTGCCTTTTCGCTCGGGCTGTTTGCTGCTTGGCGCGCGGGTGCGGGCGATCTGCAGGAAACGTTGAGCGCGGGCTCTCGGAGTCACACTGGGTCAGGCCCTAGCCAGCGACCGCGCAGGCTTTTGGTAATCGGCGAAATTGCCGCCACGCTTGTCATTTTGGTCGGAGCAGGCCTTCTCGGGCGTAGCTTTCTGCGGCTCATTTCCACAAGTCCTGGCTTTCGCCAGGAAAATGTGATCACCATGGAGTTTTCTCTTCCGATTCCGCAAGCGCAACTATTTGCCATGGACCAGTCATTCCTCACCCGTCAAATCCATCAACTGGGCGATATATTGAGCCGCGTTCGCGCAATTCCCGGCGCTGAAACCGTGGGTTTGGCTGGAGGCTTTCCCGTTGCCCGCGGCGACGATCTCCCTGAGGGAACATTTCTAATACTCAATGGCCAAAGGGCGCCTGCCAACTTCGATGAATGGGAGCGTATCGCTCCAAATGCTTCCCAGGTCGGCCAGGCGCTTTACTGCGTGGCGGGCGAAGGATACTTCCGCACGCTGGGAATTCCACTTATCCGAGGGCGAATATTCGGCGACCAGGACGACCTGAATTCCCTTAATGTTGCACTGATCAGCCAAACCCTGGCGAGGCAGCAATGGCCGGATCACGATCCGATCGGTCAAGTCATTGATTTTCCTATGGACGGCAATCTGAAACCCCTCACGATTGTCGGCGTCGTTGGCGACGTTCGTGCCCGCGGCCTTGATTTTCCGCCGAGCCCCATCATTTACGTCGACTACCGCCAGCGCGGAATGAACGTCAATTCATCGCCTACGATCGTCTTGCGCAGTGCCGCGCCTGCTGGGGGGATCGTTTCCGCCGCGCGCGCCATCTTTCACGATCTCGCGCCTGATGTCCCCGTCAAATTCTCTACCTTCGCGGATGAAATGGGCGGCTGGCTGGCCGATCGTCGTTTTCTGCTTCTCCTTGTGGGATTATTCGCGGCCGCTGCCCTGGCTCTTGCTGCGGTGGGCATCTACGGAGTTGTGGCGTTTTCCGTGACGCGCCGCACACAGGAGATCGGCATTCGCATGGCGCTCGGCGCCCAGCGGAGTGACGTCCTGCGCCAGGTCGTCGGCGAAGGCGCGGGCCTGGCGGCCCTCGGCGTGGTGATCGGCATTGGTGCATCGCTGGCCATCACACGCGTGATGTCTACTCTTCTTTTTGGCATTAGCGCAACTGACCCGTTGACATTTGTCGGGGTCGTCGTTCTGCTCTCTGTTGTCGCGCTTTTGGCATCGTATATTCCCGCGCGCCGTGCCACACGCGTCGATCCGCTGGTAGCTCTGCGTTACGAATAGCTCACGCTTTTGGTTTTGGCTCGAGGCTCCTTCTCATTTTGATTTCCACTGACTTCGGTCAGTCACCTTTTCTGCCGCTCGTTTTCCTGGTCATTGCTTCAGGCTAATTCCTGCGTCCTGCAGCTTCTCGTCTTGTGCTTTCCCGGTTCCGCCCTTACCCCATTGGGTTCCCTCCGATAAAGCAACCGCTCGCTTTGGAAGCAGAAGCCTTTGCTTTTGGGTGCCCCAGGAAAATGGAGCAGAAAAGTAATTTAACCAAGTAAGTAAATACCTATGTGACTTCTCCCGAAGCCCGGGTCTGCGAAGCCTTAGCCGGCGCATTTAGGCCGCAATGTGGGAGGGTCACTGATGCGATGGTGGCAAGCCTCTGCGAAGAATGTTTCTTCTCGGGTTTCCGACAGACCAAGGCGAGGCGACTGTTCGCGTTGCTGGGGCCGACGCGGGAGGCGATGCGGCGTCCCGCGCAGAAGACGTATTCGGTGTAGGCGGTGTTGGTAGTGCTGCCGGAGCCGTCGGTTTCGGCGAGGGTGCCGCCGGAGAGCCCGCGCCAGTAGAGTTTGACGAAAGTGCCACCGCTGCAATCGTTGGCGGTGCCAGACTTCTTGGCAACGCGGAGTCCGAGGCCCTCATAACGTAACAATAAGGGCCACCCGTAGGACCAGTGGCCAACGTGAGGCGGTTTTCGTCATCGAAGGCATATAGCCAGCCGGTGCCGCTGCCGTCCTTGGTCATGTTGCCTGAGGCGTCGTACGCGTACCCTGAGTCTGCAAGCCGAGCGAGTAGTCACGACCACGCAGATTGAACGAGCAGCCGATCGGTGGGCGCGTCGTTGCCTCAAGCACGACAACATCAAATGTGGTTTTTCGTCCAAAAGTAAATCATGCTTCGCTTTTTTTGCCACGAGTTGGCTCGGCTTCTTGGGTCGGCCGTAAGCCTCCGAAACCCGGCCGCACCGTTTCGCTCAACCTCTGGCCGAATTTGCGAGTTATTTGGAGGAAGAGAAAGGCCTGGCACCGAGAACCATCATAACCCGCAGTGCGTTGCCAAGGACTTTCTCTGCCGGGCCCTGTTGCGTCGATTTGTACTGGCCCGAACCCTGAGTGTTTCGGCCATTTCCCTGAGTGTACATTTCTGAGGCCGCTTTTGAACCGCAGGGCAAGGGTGGAGGTTAGATGCAGCACTCGTGGAATTCGCCCTCCAAGTCAAGAATAATCATTCGTAGCGGAGGGCGATAAGCGGGTCGACCCGCGTGGCGTGGCGGGCGGGGAGCAGGCAGGCGGCGAAGCCGACGACAATAATGAGCGTTACCACTGCTGCGAATGTCCATGGATCAGTCGCCGAAATACCCCAGAGTTGGCTTGCTAGATAGCGGGTAAGCCCAATGCTTGCGAACAAGCCGATGAACGTGCCTGCAACAATCAGGCCCAGGCCCTTGCGGAGCACCATCCCCAAGATGGCGCTCTGCTGTGCGCCGAGCGCCATGCGAATTCCGATCTCACTTGTCTGCAGCGACACCGTATAGGTCATCACGCCGAATATTCCAATGACGACTAGCAACAATCCGATCCCCGCGAATGAGCTGAGTGTAATGCTATCGAACAGAGGAACCTGATTTTCCTCTCTAAGAAGGTCCTTGATCGATCCAGACGCACTAAAGGTGACGTGAGGATCCACCGCCCAAATTTCCTGGTAAACGTTCTTGAGCAGAGAGTAAGGATCTACCGCAGTTCTCGCCACGATGGAGAGTGGGTTGCCGAATCCTGCGACGCTGCTGGGGACGAATGCCTCCGGCACAACCGAGTACCTCGTGCCTCCCGGGCGGCGTTGGAAGTCCGGAACAACCCCGATGATGTCGAAGTACGTGTTGTGTGGAGCATCTAAGAACGTCCGATCAAAAACTTGGAACTTGATCTTTTGGCTGATCGGGTCTTGGTTGCCGAAGAATTGGTGGGCCAAGGTTTGATTGACCACGGCCACAGGCCGTGCCGAATCAACATCACTCTGCGATAACAGTCTGCCCCTTAGCAATGGCAGCCCAAGGGTCTGGAAATATCCCTCTGTGCAGAGTTCCAAATGGGCTTGCAATTTAGCATCTGGCCTTCCAAATATCGCGACATCGGTGCCTTGTAACCATGCATTGGGAGGAAGTTGCCAAGCCTCCGTAACGGAGATTACGCTCGGCAACGCCTTTATGCGGGGTAGTACCTGCTTGAAAAAGTCTGGCTTCTTATCTGGACTGGTGTAATAGGTCTTTCGAGGGAAAGATAAGCGAACATATAGGATATTCGCTGGGTTATAGGGCAGATCAACGTACGCCAATGCAAAAAGGCTACGCATCATCAAGCCGCCGCCGATCAGAAGTATGATCGAGAGCGCCACTTCGGCAATCACTAGCCCGGCGCGAAACTTCCCGTGACGGAAGCTGGCGCTACCTCGCTTGGCACCACTCGCCAGACTCCGCTGCAAGTCGCCGCCCACAGCGTGGAACGCTGGCGCAACACCGCAGAGCAATGTCGTCAGCATGGCAACACCCATGGCAAAGGCCAAGACCGGCATGCTCAATCCGATCACCGCCTCCTGCGGGAACCTGTCTGGTGGAATAATCGCCCCGACTCCTTTCAAGCCGAAATAGGCAAATGCGCAGCCGGCGACACAAGCCGCTATGGATAGCAGAAGGCTTTCTACCAAGAGCTGCCGTATCAGCCGTATCCGGCTCGCCCCCAGGGCTGTACGGATAGCGATCTCCCCTCGACGAGCCGTGGCCCGGGCCAATAGCAGGTTTGCCACATTGCTGCACGCAATCAAAAGCAACATCAACACCGCCATGAGCAGCGCGTAGAGCATCTTTTTAAAATCTCCCAAAGCGCCATCGATGAGAGTCTGGACTGACACTGTGGGTCGCGGTTCGTCTGGCAAGAAATGGTGAACAATTACCTCTAGGTCCGCCGCCGCCGCCCGCAAGGGCACACCAGGTTTGAGCCGCCCTACGGGCGTCAGGGAGCCAGTTGCATTTGGGCTTCGCGGCAACCAGATGCTGACGTTGTAAATGTCGAATCTACTTGGCATGATGCCTACCAGCGTCCTCGGCTCGTTATTGATAACAAAAGTGGCGCCGAGAATCTTCGCGTCGCCCTCGAATTCTTTCTGCCACATCTTGTAATTCATTACAAACACCTGCGCGGCAGCGGGCTGCCCATCATCCGGCGTAATCCCGCGACCCAGTAGCGGCGGCACACCATAAAATTCAAAAGTATTGGTGGTTACAAAGGCACCGACAAGCTGACGAGTTCCCTTACCGTCGTCATAGAAGAACGAACTCGGATCGTATCCAACGATATCTTCGAACACACGGTTTTGTTGCCGAAGAGCGAGGAATTCTTGGGGAAAGTAAAAGTCACGATGGGTGATTCCCTGGGATTTCGTTAAATTCTCGACGGTAAGTCTCACCAGGCGATGGGAGTCTCTATATGGGAAGGGATTGAACATCAGGCTGTGAACAACCCCAAAAATCACGGTCATCGCGCCGATCCCTAGCGAGAGCGCGAAAATGGCCGCCAGAGCAAGGCGGCGATCTCTTCCGAGGCCGCGAAGGGCGAGCCGAAAATCGCGGAAGAGACTTTCGACCAGAATTTCCCAGCGGAATTTGCAGATTGGTTCTTTGTCTTGCGTCACAGTCTCACCCTATAGCACGGAGTGATCGTTAGCCTCGACCTTGCACCGCCATAGTGAGCTTCAGGGCGAAGATATCATCGTGCTTGGACCCGCGGTCATGAAATTTGTCAATTGGTCCGAGGGCTCATTGCCTTCAGACGTTCCCCTTCAAGAAGCATTCATACGGAAGCTCGATAGCCTCTGTCGGTAGCGACCTGGCGGGGCAACGAGCCTTGCTCGCTTCGCTTTCGATTCCCGAGCTATAATCCCGGCAGACCATCGAGAATGGATAACCGACGACAGTGACGGCCCAGTACGTACCGGGAATTCCCTTCTGGCCGTTGTCGTCCCAAAATCCGAAATCGGAACCAGTCATATAACTATGGCGCTCATCGACAACCTCGTCTCCGAGATCCATGACCAAAAGCTGCGTGCTTCCATCGCGGCGGCTGTCAAGAAGCTGAAAGAAGAAAAGACCTTCGGGCTCGTGTTTGAACAACATCTGCCGGAGACAGTCCAGCTGCCTACGCTTCGCCCCCGAAGAGGTTCCATGGTCGTCCGGGTGGGCGACCGTCAGCAGCACTTCTTGCCTGTGGTCAAGGCAGATGAAAAATGGGTTACTGTGCAGGACATCGATAAATTCACGACCTTGCCAGCTGCCAGCGTTGTGACTGCGAAACGATTTGGAGAACCCATTTTCCCTGCCCTTAAGGTGGTCGACACCATCACTAATGGCGAACAACAAAAACCGTTTCATTTGCTAATTAAAGCAGACAATTTTTATGCCCTCCAACTGCTGCTTTATACGCATGGGTCAAACATCGATGTTATCTATATCGACCCGCCCTATAACACAGGAGCGCGAGACTGGAAGTACAACAACAACTACGTCGATGAGAACGATCAGTGGCGGCACAGTCGTTGGCTCTCATTTATGAAGAAACGACTGCTTCTCGCTCGCCGATTGTTGAAGCCGGATGGAGTCCTTATCGTCACCATCGATGATAACGAGAACCATCATCTGCAAATGCTGCTTGAGCAATGTCTTCCCGAACGCGACATCACTACGGTGGTTATCGTCCATAATCCTCGGGGCAACATCAGCAACAACTTTGCCTACGTCCACGAGTATGCCCACTACATGCTGCCGCGCAATCAGAAGGTCGTCGCTCGAATTCCAAAGCCAAATGCCAAGCCACGCAAACTGCGGAGGTGGGGTGGCAATTCCACGCGCCAGGCACGTCCCACGATGTTTTATCCCATTCTGGTGAAGCGAAACAAAATTGTCAGTTTTGGCGAAACCCTGCCTGCTGGCAAGCACCCCTCCGCGAAGAATGTAAAGCTGAGTGACGGTACGGTAGAAGTGTGGCCTATTGACCAAAACGGGGTTGAGCGTCGCTGGAATTTCGGTTTGGATACCATCCCGGACGAGATCGACCGGCTTGCGGTCCTCAAAGTCGATGATGAGTTAGACATCTTCTTAACCGAGGAGAAGAGCGTCTCAAAAACAGTTTGGACGGGCGGCGCACTTGACGCGGGGAAATACGGCGCGTCTCTCGTCAAAGAAATTGTTGGCAAAGAATTTCCTTTTCCCAAGTCTCTTTACGCCGTCGCCCAGTGCCTCAGAGTAGTCACTGCCGACAAAAAAAACGCAACAATTCTCGATTTCTTTGCTGGCTCAGGAACTACCCTTCATGCGACGTGCCTACTTAACGCAGAAGACGGTGGAAATCGCAGAAGCATCATTGTCGCCAACAACGAGCTTGGAGAACAACAAGAGAAGCTTCTTACAAAGAAAGGCATTAAGCCGGGCACCGGGATTTGGGAAGCCGAGGGAATATGCAATTCCATTACCTGGCCTCGGTGCAGGTATGCCATCCGAGGACAACGAGATGATGGCTCGATACTCGACGGCGAGTATCTGATCTCCAAGCTTGGAGAAGAAGAAAAGTTGAAAATGTCAGCAGGATTCAAGGAAAACGTGGCCTGTTTTGACCTTGAGTTCTTAGACCCCGACGAGGTCGAATACGGGCGCCAGTTCGCAGCCATCTTGCCGATACTGTGGATGACGGCTGGTGGCATCGGACGCTTAAAAGACGCCGGGGAGCTTGACTACTATATGCCCGATCAGTCGCCGTTTGCCGTTCTTCTTAAGGAGCGGCATTTCAAGCAATTCAACGACAAGCTTAAGGAGCGGCGCGACCTTACTCACATTTTCCTCGTCACCGACTCGGAAGAGGCGTTTAAGGACATGAAGGCTCAGATAAGCGGACGTATGCGGGTCACGATGCTGTACAAGCATTACCTGGAAAACTTCAAGCTGAATACGTTTGCGACGCTGCCATGAACATCGAACTAAAGGCATTCCAAGATAATAAGAGTGAGAAATATCGCTACAAAAGTGGATTGCAATCCGCTTAGTCTGTTCTTCCGGGCACAGACAATTCCGTCGAATCTGCCAACATTATCTTGGTAGGTTTCCAGTGTGCCTTGATGACTTCTAGATGCTTACCTCGTAGTTCCGGGAAGGCCATGTAGAGGTTGCCGTAATTCGTGGTTCCGGAATCATTGGCCTTTAGCGGCCTCAGCACTTTCACGGGGATTTCGCCCAAAGAATTTCCCAGCACATCGGACAGTGCCAGATTGCCTTCGAATGCGCGTATATCTCTGCTCCCTGCCTTGAATGCGATACGGGCTTCAAATCCGTTCATGAAACCGTTATTTGATTCTTTAAGGTTGTACAGTGTCACTGTCACCAGGTCGCGAAGCGCTGCCTCTTTAGCAGCGATTTCACCCGCTAGCTTTTCCTCTTTTCCTTTTCCGCTTTTTCTTTCTCTGCTTCCTCAGCAACCCATTTCCTCTGATCTTCAATCATCTCACCAACTGTCTTACCAGTTGGGATACTGGGCTTGCCGCCTTGGAACACGGTCGATAAATCTAGGCGCATCATGTAACCTGCCAACAATTGCCGATCGTTGTCGGTCAAATCCTTACTGGTTGAAATCTCACTCATAATTTTGCCTTTGTTTTCATCGGTCACCTTCTTACTCTTAATGTTTGTGCACGATGAGCACAGAAAGACAATGGCGCAGAGCAAGACCAGATTCCCGAGTTTCATAGTCCAATGCCTCCAGTGACATGGGAAAGCATAGAACGGTTCAATGAAAGACTACAATGGTATGGAAATGGGCGTTCATTAGAAGTTACTGAACCCTGTCATTCGCATGGCTTCTTGCGATGGTGCTCGATCAATGACTCAAGGCGGCAGAAGAAGCGACTTTTATTCTTTGGGAGGATGGTCGCCGCTTCGCACGTAAGGCGGCACGCGCGGATCGGACTTCGAAGCGCACGCCTTCCGCTTGCTGCAAATAGGCAACTATCTCGAACAGGTTGCGAGCCTGAGGGTTGCCACTGGGACCGAGCATCCGCATCAGACTTTTCGCTGAGCGGTGGGTAACGTCGCTCAGTTTGGTAAAGCCGACTGTTGCATTGATGAAATCGCGCAGTATGATCTTACCGGTTTCCACGTCACCCGAGAGAAAGTTCTCGATTCCTTCTCGGAGAAGCGCCTTGCGGAAGCCAGGATCGCGTTTTACGCGCGCCCGGATTGTTTCCTTAAAATCTCGTGTCAAAGCCATCGGAGTCACCTTCCTGTTCCTTTTCGCTGCTTGTAGTCCTGCCACCTGGACAGTGCAGTGGCGATGTCTTCCTGCTGACGTTTTTTCGTCCCGCCGCCAACAAGGATTACAAGGCGGTCGCCATCTTTGCCGAAGTAAATCCGGTAGCCTGGACCAAAATCAATCCGGTACTCATAAACACCGGCCCCAACGCCTTTGGCGCTGGAAAAATTGCCCTGTTGGATGCGCGCTAGCGCAGCCGCGACCTTGGCTGCCGCTTCTCTGTTCAGACGATCAGACCAAGCAGCAAACGGGCTGCGTCCGCCTCGGTCAAGGTATTCGTGTACTTCGACCATAGCTGATGGTAACACATACGGTACCATTGTCAAGGCTGTCTAGGCGGCCTGTGCGCCCAGGCCATTCGTACTACGGTGAGTACGAACATTCTCTTGTCCTCCTCGCGAGAACTTGGCGAAGGTCCGGGCAGGAGGAAGTCATGGCACACAAGCACACGCAAAAGCAGATAGACGAGGTAATCAATAAGTGGCGCGGAAAGCATGCGGTCGAAAAGATGATTGCGGAGTACGACGGAGCGAAGTGGAGCAAGTACCAGCGTTTTCGGCTTGAAGGCGGGACGATTTTCCACATCGCAACTGACACGCTC
>Ga0137394_10004736_pt1 | contig 10340 bp, 4 predicted proteins | sample czobulk116metaG_FD_108278 | JGI IMG/M metagenome (GOLD analysis project Ga0137394, IMG submission 108278) | Vadose zone soil microbial communities from Angelo Coast Range Reserve, California, USA - czobulk1.16 metaG | ecosystem: Environmental > Terrestrial > Soil > Vadose zone | place: USA... | reverse complement strand
TCCGTCCCGTACCTCTCCATGACCACCACGGGATCGGCCACGTTGCCCTTGGACTTCGACATCTTCTGGCCTTCGGCGTCGCGGACGATGGCGTGCAGGTACACGTCGCGAAACGGCACCTCGTCCATGAAGTGGAGGCCGAGCATGGCCATCCGCGCCACCCAGAAGAAGAGAATGTCGGGGCCCGTGATGAGGACGTTGGTGGGATAGAACGTACGGAGGTCGGGCGTGTCGTCGGGCCAGCCCAGGGTGGAGAACGGCCAGAGCCCGGACGAGAACCAGGTGTCGAGCACGTCGGGATCCCGGCGCAGGGGGCCACCGCACTTCGGGCACTCCGTCAGATCGGTCCGCGACACGTGCACGCTGCCGTCCGCGTCACAGTACCAGGCGGGGATCCGATGCCCCCACCACAGCTGCCGCGAGATGCACCAGGGCCGGATGTTCTCCATCCAGTGGTAGTACGTCTTGACCCAGTGACGGGGCAGGATCTTGATGCGTCGCCCCCGCACGGCCTTGGTGGCGACCTCGGCGAGGGGCTTGACGTTGACGTACCACTGGCGCGAGATGAGCGGCTCCACCACCGTCTTGCTGCGATAGCAGAGGCCGACGGAGTGGCGGTAGGGCTCGATGCGCTCGATGAGCCCGAGCTGCTGCATGTCCTCGACGATGCGCTTGCGGGCCTCGAAGCGATCGAGCCCGGCGTACTTGCCCGCTTCCGCGGTCATCCGCCCGTCGAAGCCGATGACCGTGCGCGTGGGCAGGTTGTGGCGCCGCCCGATCTCGAAGTCGATGGGATCGTGGCCCGGAGTGACCTTGATGACGCCCGTCCCGAACTTCGGATCCACGGCGGTGTCCGCGATCACGCGCAGGGTGATGGTGCCCTCGACCGACGGCACCTCCAGGGTCTTGCCCACGTACTTGGCGTAGCGCTTGTCCTTGGGGTGCACGGCCACCGCGGTGTCGCCCAGCTTCGTCTCCGGACGCACCGTTCCCAGGACGAGGGGGCCGTACTTGATGTAGACGAAGTCCGTGTCGCGCTCCTCGCGCTCGACCTCGAGATCCGACAGGACGGTCTGGCAGCTCGGGCACCAGTTGACGATGTAGTCGTCCTGGTAGATGAGGCCTTCCTCGAAGAGACGGACGAAGGTCTCGCGCACGGCGCGGGACAGCCCGGGGTCCATGGTGAAGCGCTCGCGCGACCAGTCGCAGGAGGCGCCCAGGCGCTTGAGCTGGCGGATGATGGTCCCGCCGGATTCCTCCTTCCACCTCCAGGCGCGCTCCAGGAAGGCCTCCCGCCCGATGTCGTGACGAGTCTTGCCCTCGGCGGCGAGCTGCCGCTCCAGGAGCACGTGCACGGCGATGGAGGCATGGTCGGTGCCGGGGACCCACAGCGCGTTGTAGCCGTCCATGCGCTTGTAGCGGATGAGGATGTCCTGCAGCGTGTTGTTGAGGGCGTGCCCCCAGTGCAGCGAGCCGGTGACGTTGGGAGGCGGGATGACGATGCAGTAGGGGGGCTTGGGGGAGGCGGGATCGGCGCCGAACAATCCGCGCTCTTCCCATTCGCGGTACCAGCGTGACTCGACGATGCTCGGGTCGTAGCGGTCCGCGATCTCAACCATGATGACCTATCGTAGCACGGGCGCCGCGTCGCTCAGGCGCCAGCCGGACTCGCTGCGACCCCACCAGAGCGTCCACGCCACACGTCGTCCATTTTCCCCGGGGGCGCTCGCCGCGACCTGCGCCACCCTGGACGTATCCGGGTTCTGGACGTCGCAGGCGGCCTCGGCGGCGAGGCCCGCGGGCAATTTCTTGCGAACGCCCGCCGCGGGCACGAGCCCGGTCAGCCCGCGCGTGTCGCCCTTCTCGAGGGCGGCGAACAAGCGCGTCACCGCCGCCTGCAGCTCCCGGTGCCAGCCATTGAAGAGCTGGCGCTTCACCAGGGTGAGGCTGCCCGTGCCGGGCTCGACGCGATACGTGTCCTCCTGCTCGCTCTGCACGTCGCAGCCCGGCTTCCAGCCCGGATAGCGGAGCTCGTAGTGGATGAACACGGTCTCCCCCTTCACCGCGAGCTGGGATGCCCACAGCCCGTCGGGATAGAGCGCCGCGCTCTGCCACGTCGCCGACGGGGTGCGGCCACGGACACGCCACAGGGTGAGGCGCAGGGGACGGCTCCCCCACCCCGTGGGCGCCTCCGACCACGCCGCGAGGAAGCCGGCGGTGTCGCCGGCGCGCGGCGACGACCACGGAAACACCTCGGGCACGCCGTCCTCGCGCCACGCCTCGATGAGGGCGGGCACGCCGTCGCTCCGGCCGTAGAGCCGGATGGAATTGCCCACGCCCTTGGCCGAGAGCATGAAGCGTCCGACGAGAAAGCCCGCGCCCGCCGGGGTGATGCGCAGCGAAGCGCCGCCCCAGGCATCGGCGAACGCCTCCAGGCGATCGCGGATGAACTCGAGTGACGCGAAGGGACCGCCGCTGCGCAGGCTCTCCAGCACCTCCGCATCGAGCAGCGCCTCGATCTCGTCCTGGACCTCGGCGTCGAGCCGTCCTCCCGTCTCCTCGACGAGGGCGAGGCGGCGCGCGGCGAGCTCGCGGAAGCGCTCCAGACGGTCCCGGGGCTCCGCCGCGCCTGCGGGGCCCGTGGAGATGAGGCACGCGAGGAGCGAGAGGGCGAGGGTGAGAAGGGCGGGCGCGGGCATGCGCCTATCGTACAATGGGCGTGGTGTTGAAGACGCTCGACCGGTACCTGCTGAAAGAGCTCGGCCCCCCCTTCGCCCTCGGGGCCGCCGTGCTCACCTTCTTCCTCGTCATCGATCGCGTCTACGATCTGACCGATCTCGTCATCACCAAGAACGTCCCGTTCCACCTCGTCCTGGGTCTGCTCACCTTCATGCTCCCGGCCTTCCTCGGCCTCACCTTGCCCATGGCCCTCCTCGTGGCCGTCCTCATCGTGTCGGGGCGCATGGCCGCCGACATGGAAGTGGCGGCCTTCAAGGCCTCCGGGGTGAGCCCCCTGCGGCTCTTCCGGCCCTTCGTGCTCGCCGCCTGCGTGGTCAGCGTCATGGTCGCCTTCATCACGCTCATCGCGGCACCGGCAGCGAGCGGGGCCTTCCAGAATCAGCTCTTCCAGATTCTCCAGACCAAGGCGACCACGGGGATCAAGGAGCGCACCTTCACCGCGTCGTTCAATCAGATGGTCATGTACGTGGAGGACATCAGCGCCTCCCAGGTCGCCCTCCGCGGGCTCCTCGTCTCGGACGAGCGCGATCCCAAGCTCTCGCGCGTCATCGTGGCCAAGCAAGGACGGCTCTTCACGGACACCAAGAAGCGGCGCGTGACCATGCGCTTCATCGACGGGCTGGTGAGCGAGACCGACACGGCCGACGCGCAGCGCTTTCGGCTCACCGCCTTCAGCCTCTACGACCTCAACCTGCCCCTCGAGAATCCCCAGCGCGCGGCCCAGCGCATCGAGAAGCCCGAGAAGGAGATGACCCTCGAGCAGCTGCGCGCCCTGGTCGTCGAGCTCGAGGCGCAGGGACAGATCGTGGCGCCCTTCCGCGTGGAGATCCAGAAGCGCTTCACGCTGCCCGTGGCCGCTCTCGTCTTCGTCATGGTCGGGTTTCCCCTGGGCATCCGGACCCAGCGCGGCGGCCGCACCCTGGCCATGGGCTCGAGCCTGGCCATCGTGGTCGGCTACTACGTCATCCACACCTTCCTCGAGGGCATGGCCCTCCGGCAGAGGCTGCCCGTGACCCTGGCCATGTGGCTGCCCAACGCCATCTTCGGCGCCGCCGGTCTCGTGCTGCTCTACGGCGCCACCGCGGGTCTGCCCCTGTCCTTCGCGCGACTGCTCGTCCGCCTCCGCGCCGCCCTGCCGCGGATGGTGCGGACGCTCATCCCCCGGCGCGCGCCCGTCGAGCGCGCGCGGCGGGAGCCCGCGGGCATTCGCGGACCGCGCGCCTCCACCTACCTCATCGATCGCTATCTCGTCCGCGAATACCTGAACTACATCGGCACCGGACTGGCCGTGGGGGCCGTGCTCATCCTCGTGGTCGATCTCCTCCAGTACCTCGACCGCTTCCTCAGGGTGAAGCCGCCCTTTCTCCACATCCTCCAGCACCTCTTCTACCGCCTCCCCGGCTCCCTGTACGAGGGGCTGCCCATCATCGTGCTGATCTCGACCGTCTTCCTCTTCCTCTCCCTGACGCAAGCGCGCGAGCTCGACGCCATGAAGGCGGCGGGGATCAGCCTCTACCGCGCCAGCCTGCCCGTCCTCCTCGTCGCCCTCGCCATCAGCCTGGCCTCGGTGGTGCTCCAGGAGACCGTGCTGCCCGTCATCAACAGCAAGGCGGAAGACGTGGACCGGGTGAAGATCCGCGGCAACCAGCCCCGTCACCTCCAGCGTCAGACGCAGATCTGGTACCGGTCGTCCGACACGCGTTTCATGCGCATGGAGCTGCTGGACCCGATCGAGCGATCGCTCGACGGTCTCCTCGTGGTGGGCATCACCCCGGATTTTCGCCTGGCTGATCGGCTGGACGCTCGCAAGGCGCGCTGGACGGGCGAAGGGTGGATGCTCTCCGACGGCGTCTACCGCCACGTGGGACCGGGCAACCACGTGAGCGCCGATCCCTTCGCGCAGCGCCTCGCCACCATGCCCGAGCAGATCAACGATCTCATCCAGGTCCAGCAGGCGCCGGAGACCATGAGCTTCCGAGAGCTCCGGACCTACGTCACGCGGCTCGCGGAGACGGGGCACAACGTCGGCAAGTACCTCGTCGACCTCTACCGCAAGCTCTCCTTCCCACTCATCCACGTGATCCTGGCCCTCGTGGCCATCCCCTTCGCGCTGAGCTCGCCCCGCACGGGAGGGCGCGCGGTGGGGATCGGCGTGGCCATTCTCATCTCCATCAGCTACTGGGTCATCCACTCCATCGCCATCGCCTTCGCGAAGGCGGAGCTCCTCCCGCCCTTCCTGGGCGCGTGGACCGCCAACATCGTCTTCGCAGGCGTGGGCGCCGCGTTGTTTCTTCGCGCCCGCACCTAGCGAGTCTCTCTGAGCTGGCGGAGCAGGGCTTCAAGCTCTTTCTGCGCCTGGCCATAGGCCGACCAGTCGCCCCGCTTGATCGCCTCCTGGCCGCGCTGCCAGACCTCCCAGGCCTTCTGGACGAGTCCGGCCAGCGCCCCTGACACGACGGGAGCGGGCCGGCCGTCCGGAGTCTTCGCCGCGGGCGCCTCGTCGCCCCGCACCCGTCCGCCGAAGATGCGCTGGAGGGACTGCTCGAGCGTCGGTTCCATGGCGATCTGGTTGCCGAAGGCGACGATGACGCGCCGGAGCTCGGGGAGCGCTCCCTGCTCGGCCGAGAGGTAGAGAGGCTGGACGTAGATCAGCGACTCCTCGATGGGGATGGCGAGGAGCGAGCCGCGGAGGACACGTGACCCCTGCTGGTTCCAGAGCGAGATCTGCTGCGAGATGATGGGATCCTGGTTGATCCGCGCATCGACCTGGCGCGGGCCGTAGACGAGCTTCTGCTTGGGAAAGATGTAGACCACGAGCCCGCCGTAGCTCGGCGCGTCCATGCGGGCGGCCATGATGGCGATCATGTTGTCGCGGCGCGCCGGGTTGAATCCCGAGAGGAGGACGAACTCCTCCCGCTTCTCTCCGGGCAGCCGCATGATGGTGAAGTAGGGCTCGATCTCCCGGTCGCGCCCGTCCTGCTGCAGGCGCGGGATGTTCCAGAGATCCTCCTTGTTGTAGAAGACCTGCGGGTCCTGCATGTGGTAGGTGCCGTAGAGCTTCGCCTGGATCCGGAAAAGGTCTTCCGGGTACCGGATGTGGGCGCGAAGGTTCTCGGGCATCTGCTCGAGGGGCTTGAAGAGCCCGGGGAAGGCGCGGGCGAAGGTGCGGATCAGCGGATCCTTGGGGTCGGCGATGTAAAAGGCCATGGTGCCGTCGAAGGCGTCGACGGTCGCCTTGACGGAGTTGCGGATGTAGTTGATGGGGCCTTCGGGCTGGGCGAAGGGGTAGCGGTCGGTGACGGTATAGCCGTCCACCATCCAGACGAGGCGCCCCTCGTCGGTGATGACGAGGTACGGGTCGTGATCGAAGCGGAGGAAGGAGGCGACCTGACGGACACGCTCCCCTACCCTGCGATAGAACATGATCCGGCTCTCCGCGGAGATGTCGTCGGAGAGGAGGATCTTGATCTCGCCGAAGCGGACGGCGAAGGCGAGCTTGCGCAGCGCTCCACCGATGGGCACCCCGCCCCGGCCTTCGTACCTCGTGTAGACGTTCTGGTCGCCGGCCGGATAGTTCAGCTCCTGCGACTTCGTGCGGACGATGGCGTACTCGTTGCTGAGCTCCCCGTAGTAGATCTCTGGCCGAGTGATCTTGGGCATCCCGCCCTTGACCGCGGGAGGGATGTCCTGCACGAAGAGGTCGGGCAGCCCTTCGGGGGTGATGCGGTTGACGGGCCCGGCCACTAGCCCGAAGCCGTGGGTGAAGGTCAGGTGCTCGTTGATCCACACCCGGCTCGGCAGGTGGGCGTAGGACATCTCCCGCGCGGAGAGCATGATCTGCCGGAGCTCGCCGTTCAGCGTGTAGCGGTCCACGTCCACATCGGCGAACTTGTAGTACGTCCGGATCTCCTGAAGCTGGGCGAAGCTCGTGAGGAGCGGCCGGTGGTCCCACAGCCGGATGTTCTTGATGGTGAGGCTGTTGCGGTCGAGGGCGGCCGCGGTCAGCCGGTCCTCGGCGGGAAAGTCCTGCTCCTTGATCCCGTCGAGGCCGTAGGCCTGCCGGGTCATCCGGATGTTGTGCTTGATGTACGGCCGCTCGGCCTCCAGCTCGTTCGGGGTGACCTGGAGACGCTGGAGGAGGGCGGGATAGACGCCGAGCCCGCCCACCCAGACCACGGCCAGCACCACGAGGCCGGCCACCAGGAAGCCCCAGCCGCCGCGACCGATCTGGAGCACGCAGGCCGCCGCACAGAGGAGCGAGATCGCCGCGAGCGCTCCCAGAGCCGGGAGGGACGCGTGGACGTCGGTGTAGGAGGCGCCGAAGACCACGCCGCGCGGCGAGTAGAGAAGCTCGTAGCGGTCGAGCCAGAACCCGATGGCCCGGAGGACCAGGGCGAAGGCGGCCAGGCCCAGGAGGTGATTGCGGGCGCCCACGGCCATGCGGGGGCCCTGGGCCGTCAGCACCATGCTGCGCAGGAGCACGTAGGTCGCGATGCTCAGGACGAGGGTTCCCATCACGAGGGTCAAGGCCCCGCCATAGATGAAGCGCCAGAGGGGCAGCTCGAAGACGAAGAAGGCGAGGTCGCGCCCGAAGAGCGGATCCGCCACGCCGAAGGGCGTGGCATTGAGATAGCGCAGGAGCATGTCCCAGGAGGCGCTGGCCCGGATGCCGGAGAGGAGCGCGATGACGGCGACGGCGGGAACCAGCACGCGCCGGATCAGGGGCTCGAGAACGGCGCGCCCCGGCAGCCCGAGCTGATCGTCGAGCTCCCACAGCACGTCGGGCGCCGCCGTGCGCGCGGCCATCCAGAGATTGGCGTAGAGGAAGACGAAGACGATCCCGCCCGCCCCCAGGACCAGCCAGCCCCGGAGGGTCAGCACGGTGGTGAAGACCTGCGTGTAGCCGACCTCACCGTACCAGAGCCAGTCGGTGTAGAGGGGCACGGCCTGGCCGACGCCGGCGAGGATGATGAAGGCCAGGAGAAGCCACAAGCCCAGTCGCGGCGGACGCTGTCCTATCGCCAAGGAGGAGGACCTCCGGCGCCCGGGCGGGTCATCCCGGGAGCCACGCTGTCGAAAGGGGCCGGCGCTACGTGCCGTGCGTCCAGGAGGACAGGTACTCCTCCTGGGCGGGCGTCAGCACGTCGATCTGCACGTCCATGGACGCCAGCTTCAGCCGGGCGATCTCGAGATCGATGTCCCGGGGCACCACGTAGACCTTCTTCTCCAGGCTCCGCCCGTGCTTGACCATGTATTCGGCGGAAAGGGCCTGGTTGGCGAAGCTCATGTCCATGACGGTGGCCGGATGCCCCTCCGCCGCCGCGAGATTGATGAGCCGGCCCTCGCCGAGGACGTAGATCCGCTTGCCCCCGCGCAGGCTCAGCTCCTCCACGAACGGCCGCACGGAGCGTCGCGACTGCGCGAGCTTCCCGAGGGCCTCGAGATCGATCTCGACGTTGAAGTGCCCGGAGTTGGCCACGATGGCGCCGTCCTTCATCTTCACGAAGTGCTCCTGCCGGATCACCGCCATGTTGCCCGTGACGGTGACGAAGACGTCACCCACCTCGGCGGCGCGGGCCATGGGCATGACCTGGTAGCTGTCCATCACCGCCTCGAGGGCGCGCATGGCCGCCGTCTCCGTGACGACCACGTGCGCGCCCATGCCATGGGCCCGCGAGGCAACGCCCCGTCCACACATGCCATACCCCGCCACCACCACGATCTTGCCCGCGAGCAAGACGTTGGTTGCGCGCAAGATGCCGTCGATGGTGGACTGGCCGGTGCCGTAGCGATTGTCGAAGAGGTGCTTGGTGTCGGCGTCATTGACGGCGATGACGGGGAAGGCCAGCACCCCCTCCTTCTCCATGGCCCGCAGCCGGATCACGCCCGTGGTCGTCTCTTCCGTGCCCCCGATCACGTTCTTGGCCAGGTCCTTGTTGACGTTGCTCTCGCCGTGCAGCTGAGAGATGAGGTCGGCGCCGTCGTCCATGGTCACCTGCGGCCCCGTCTTGAGAACGGCCTCGAGGTGACTGTAGTACCGCTTGTTGTCCTCGCCCTTCTGGGCGAAGACCGGGATGCCGTACTCCTTGACGAGGGCGGCCGCGGTGTCGTCCTGGGTGGACAGCGGGTTGGAGGCGCACAGGGCGACCTGGGCCCCCCCGGCCTTCAGGGTCATCATCAGCACCGCCGTCTCGGTCGTCACGTGCAGACACGCGCCGAGGCGTATCCCCTTCAGGGGCTGCTCCTTGGTGAAGCGCTCACGCACCTGGCGCAGCACGGGCATGGATTGCTCGGCCCACTCGATCTTCAGCTTCCCCGCCGCGGCGAGGGAGAGATCCTTCACGTCATGCTCGGTCATGCGCCGTCCTTTCGTCCAGTCGATCGTGGCGAAGCCGAACCCCGGTCAAGCCGCGGCCCCGCGCCGGCACGCCGGACGCGGGGCCGCCTGATCGCGTCTCGCTGCGGGCTCAGACGCCCGCGTCGTCCCGCAGGTCCTTGACCCGGTTGGTTTGCTCCCAGGTGAACTCGGGCTCGGTGCGGCCGAAGTGGCCGAAGGCCGCCGTCTTGTGATAGATGGGCCGCCGGAGGTCGAGGTACTTGATGATGCCGATGGGCGTGAAGTCGAAGTGCCGCCGGACCATCTGCTCGAGCTTGGCGTTGGGCACCTTGCCCGTGCCGAAGGTCTCGACCATGACGGACACGGGCTCGGCGACGCCGATGGCATAGGCGACCTGCACCTGCGCGCGCTCGGCCAGCCCCGCCGCCACGATGTTCTTGGCCACGTGGCGCGCCATGTAGCACGCCGACCGGTCCACCTTCGTCGGATCCTTCCCCGAGAAGGCACCACCACCGTGCGGGCAGGAGCCACCGTAGGTATCCACGATGATCTTTCGCCCGGTCAGGCCAGTGTCGCCCATGGGCCCGCCCGTGACGAAGCGCCCGGTCGGGTTGATGTGGTACGTCACCCTCTTGGGATCGATCAGATGCTTGGGAATCGTGGGCAGCACGACGTGCTCGATGATGTCCTTCCTGATCGTCTCGAGGCTCGCGTCGGGACCATGCTGGGTGGAGATGACCACCGTCTCCACGCTCACCGGCTTGCCGTCGGCGTAGCGGACCGAGACCTGGCTCTTGCCGTCGGGGCGGAGGTAGTCGAGGGCCCCGCTGCGTCGCACCTGGGAGAGACGCTGCACCAGCTTGTGCGACAGCATGATGGGCAGCGGCATCAGCTCTTCCGTCTCCGTGCAGGCGTAGCCGAACATCAGCCCCTGGTCGCCCGCGCCCAGCTTGTCCACGCCCATGGCGATGTCGCTCGACTGCTCGTCGATGGCGGTGATGACGGCGCAGGTCTCGTAGTCGAAGCCGAACTTGGCCCGGGTGTAGCCGACGCCCTTGATGGTCTCTCTCGCGATCTTCGGGATGTCCACGTAGCAGGACGTCGTGATCTCGCCCGCCACCACCACGAGACCGGTCGTCAGCAGGGTCTCGCACGCCACGCGCCCGGTGGGATCCTGCCTGAGGATCGCGTCGAGCACGGCGTCCGAGATCTGGTCTGCGATCTTGTCGGGATGCCCCTCGGTCACCGACTCCGAGGTGAACAG
>Ga0137394_10004733_pt1 | contig 10342 bp, 10 predicted proteins | sample czobulk116metaG_FD_108278 | JGI IMG/M metagenome (GOLD analysis project Ga0137394, IMG submission 108278) | Vadose zone soil microbial communities from Angelo Coast Range Reserve, California, USA - czobulk1.16 metaG | ecosystem: Environmental > Terrestrial > Soil > Vadose zone | place: USA... | reverse complement strand
CGATCATCCAGTACATCAAGAAACAGTACAACCTGCTCATCGGCGAGCGCACCGCCGAGGCGATCAAGATCGAAGTCGGCTCCGCGTTTCCACTCGAAGAGCGCATCACGATGGAAATCAAGGGACGGCATCTGATCGAGGGGGTGCCGAAGACCATCACGATCACCGACGAAGAGATCCGCGAAGCGCTGGCCGAGACCGTCAACGTCATCGTCGACGCCGTGCGCGTGGCGCTCGAGCGGACGCCGCCCGAGCTGTCGGCCGACATCGTCGACCGCGGGATCGTGCTGACCGGCGGCGGATCGATGCTGAAGAATCTCGACAAGCGGCTGCGGGAAGAGACCGGCCTGCCGCTGGCGATGGCCGAGGATCCGCTGTCGTCGGTCGTGCTCGGCGCCGGCAAGATGCTGTCGGACTTCAACCTGTTGCGGAAAATCTCGATCGATTAGGCTCGGCTGAGAGCCTCGCCCTCCTCTTTGGAGCGCGCGCTCTTCAGGCGAGCGTCATCCGATGACGCTACTCGATATCCGCCAACGCTCCGGCTACCTCTTCCTCGCCGTCATCCTGGGGCACGTCCTGCTCATTTCTGCGCAGGTCAATTCGGCCAGGGGCGTGCCGGTGCTCGAAGCGGTCACGTTCGGGATCTTCTCCGAGGTGCAGCGCACACTGTCGGGCGGACTCTCGGGGATTCAAAATGTCTGGAGCGGGTACATCGGGCTGCGACATGTGAAGGCGGAGAACGACGAGCTGAAGCGCCAGCTCGCCGCGGCGCAGGTCACCGGGCAGGAGCAGCGCGCGCTGGCCGATCGCGCCCGCGGGTTCGCGGCGCTGCTCGAACTGCGCCAACACGTCAAGCTGTCGACCGCGGCAGCCGAGATCATCGGGGGCGCCGCGTCCGCTGATTTTCTCACGCTGACGATCGACAAGGGCACGCGCGACGGGCTCCGGCCGGACATGGCGGTGATCGCGCCGGCGGGCGTCGTCGGCCGCATCGTCGTGCCGAGCGCGCGGTCGGCAAAGGTGCAGCTCCTCACCGACCGCAACGCAGCGGCCGGCGCGATCGTCGAACGCACCCGCGCCCAAGGCGTGGTCGTCGGCGCCGGCGAGGATCGGCTGCAGATGGAATACGTATCCGAGGTGGCCGACGTCGTCGCGGGCGACGTCGTCGTCACGTCGGGCATCGAGGGAGTGTATCCGAAGGGGTTCGTGATTGGGCGTGTCGAAACGGTCGAGAAGAGCGGCACCGCGTACAAGCGCATCACCGTGAGGCCGGCCGTCGATTTTTCGTCGCTCGAGGAAGCGCTGGTCGTGCTGACGCCGACGCCGGCGAAGGAAGCTGGGCAAGGGGTTCAGGAGTGAGGGCGGCCGGGGTAATCCTGGCGGTTTCGGCGGCGCTCGCTCTGCAGACCACCCTCGCGCGGTTTCTCGTTCGTGGGGCCATCACCGTGGACCTCGTGCTGGTCGTCGTGGTCTACGTCGCGTTGTCGGCTGGACCGACGACGGGACTGCTGACCGGCGCGTTCGCCGGGCTCGTGCAGGACGCCCTGTCGAGCAACATCATTGGCATTGGCGGCCTGTCGAAGACCATTGTCGGGTTTCTCGCGGGGATCATCGGGACGCAGTTCATCGTCACCCAGCCGCTGCCGCGGTTTGTCGTGTTCTTTGGCGGGACGGTGCTGCACGCGGTCGTGTTCATGGGGCTGTACATGCTGCTCGATTTGCGGCAGTTTGGGTCGCCTTACGGGGCCGTCACCGGGCAGGCGACCGCCAATGCTGTCGTCGGGGTGGTCGCGTTTCAATTGGTCGAGCTTCTACCCGGAGCAGTGGAACGGCGCCGGGCTGCGAAAACGCGGCTTCGGCGGTAGATTGGATCTGATATGTCGGTGTCTTTACCCGTCGAGGATCGCCGCAGGCTGACGGTTCGGCTGTCCGTCTTCCAGTACACGATCGCCGTCCTGTTTTCGGTCCTCGCCGTGGCCTTCTGGGTGCTGCAGGTCGTGCAGCACGCGAAGTACGAGGAGATGGCGGAGAACAACCATCAGCGCACGCTCGCGCTCCGGGCGCCGCGCGGCATCGTGTTCGACCGCAACCTGCACGCGCTCGTCGAGAACCGCCAGTCCTACAGCATCTCGATCGTCCGCGAGCACACGAAGGACCTGAACCGGACCGTACGTCTGCTGGCCGCGGTGCTCGGCGTCGACGAGGCGGGCGTGCGTCTGATCGTCGATCGCCACCGCCGCGAGCCGACCTACCGCCCGATCACGATCATCCAGGACGCGACGCTCGCCCAGGTGGCCGCCATCAGGGCGCGGCGGCTCGACTTCGAGCTGCCCGACGTAGTCGTCGAGGAGGTGCCGACCCGGCAGTATCCCGAGACGATGGGCGCCCACCTGTTCGGGTACGTCGGTGAAGTGAACGACGCGCAGGTGTCGGACGAGGGCGGTCTGAAAAGCGGCGATATCGTCGGGCAATCAGGGATCGAAAAAACGTACAACGCGAAGCTGATGGGCGAGGACGGCGCCAAGCGCGTCGTCGTCAACAGCGTCGGCCGCGAGATCCGCACGCTCGAGGAAGATCAGCCGACCGAGGGGCAGCGCCTGCAGCTCACGGTCGACTACGACGTGCAGCGGGCGATTGAGGAGGGGTTCGATCGACTCGGCTTCAACGGCGCGGCGGTCGTGCTCGATCCGAGCAACGGCGACGTGCTCGGGTTCACGAGCCGGCCGGCGTACGATCCGAACGCGTTCGCGGCGGGCATCGATCGCGCGACGTGGGCGTCGCTGACCAGCGACGAGGACCTGCCCTTGCAGGACCGCGCGATTCAGGGTCGATATTCGCCGGGGTCCACGTTCAAGATGGCGGTGGCGACGGCGGCGTTGATGGAAGGGGTCATCACGCCGGACTTCAAGGTGCACTGCGTCGGCGGCGCGACGTTCTACGGCCGCCCCTTCAAGTGCTGGAAGAGGGGCGGCCACGGCACGGTGGATCTGCGGCACGCCATCGAGCAGTCGTGCAACGTGTATTTCTACACGATCGGCAACATGACCGGCATCGACAAGATCCACAAATGGGCAACGCTGCTCGGGCTCGGCGAGAAGAGCGGCATCGATCTGCCGAGCGAGGTGCAGGGGCTGGTGCCCTCCCCCGAGTGGAAGCAGCAGTACCGTCGCGAGAAGTGGTACGCGGGCGAGACGGTTTCCGTCGCGATCGGTCAAGGCTCGGTCTCGGTGACGCCGGTGTCGATGGCCGTCTACGCGGCAACGCTGGCCAATGGCGGCACGCGCGTGACGCCGCATCTGCTCAAGGCGGTCGACGATGGCAACGGCTGGAAGCCGGTCCCGCGGCCCGGGGCGAAATCGCAGGCTGCGCTCGATCCGGACAAGCTGCAGGCGATCCGTGACGGCCTGTTCCTCGTCGTCAACGGCGCTGGCACCGGGCACAATGCGCAGATCAAGGGGTACGACGTGTCGGGCAAGACCGGCACTGCGCAGGTCATCTCGAATCAGGGCAAGGAGAAGGCCGGCAAGACGGAAAAGGACCTGCGGGACAACGGCTGGTTCGTCTTCTTCGCCCCGCGCGACAAGCCGGAGATCGCGGGCGTGGTGTTCCTCGAGCACGGCGTGCACGGATCGAACGCGGCGCTCATCGCGCACCACCTGATGGACACGTTTTTCGCGAAGAAGGAAGGGCGGCCGCTGCCGGGGAAGCCGGAGTTCAAGCCGAACCTGGTCCCGTAATGTTCGAACGACGCCTGTACTATCACATCGACTGGGCCATGGTGATGGCGATCCTCGCGCTGTGCGCGCTGGGTGTCGTGATGATCAACAGCACCACGGCCGATCCGACGCGCGCCACCTCGCGCATGTACATCACCCAGCTGTATGCCATCGTGCTCGGCCTCGGCGCGATGGTGTTCACGCTGACGCTCGACTACCGCACCTTCACGGACAAGTCGCATCTCATCTACGCCGGCCTCCTCATGCTGCTCGTCTACGTCATGTTCTTCGGCATGGTGCAGATGGGCGCGCGCCGGTGGATCCCGCTCAGGGCCTTCAACCTGCAGCCTTCGGAGTTCGCGAAGGTGGGCGTGGCGCTGGTGCTCGCCAAGTTCTTCGGCGAGAACCGCGGCTCGCCGTCGTGGGTCGACCTCGCCGTCGGCGGCGTGCTCACGGCGATTCCGCTCGGCTTGATCGCGAAGGAGCCGGACCTCGGCACCGCCGTGACGTTGGTGCCGGTATTCCTCGCGGTTGCCTATCTCGCCGGGATGCGCATGCGCATTCTCGGCGTGCTGTTGCTCTGTTCCGTCCTCGCGGCCCCCATCGCGTGGAAATTTGCGCTCAAGGATTATCAGAAATCGCGGGTCACGACGTTCCTCGACCCGTCACAGGATGCGAAAGGCGCCGGCTACCAGCAGATCCAGGCGCGCATCACGGTCGGGTCCGGAGGACTCACCGGCAAAGGCTTCAAGCAGGGAACGCAGGGACAACTGCGGTTTCTCCCGGTCGCGCACAACGATTTCATTTTCTCGGTGCTGGCCGAGGAGCAGGGTTTTGCCGGCGTCCTCGTGGCGCTCGGCCTGTATCTCTTTGTGATTCTGCGCGCGCTCGAGGCGGCCCGGCTGGCGAAAGATCGGCTCGGCTCGTACCTCGTGCTCGGCGTGCTCGCCAGCTTCACCTTCCAGGTGGTCTACAACATCACCATGTCGGCAGGGCTGGCGCCCGTCAAAGGGCTGACGCTTCCGCTCATGAGCTACGGAGGGTCGTCGATGATCGCGACGCTCGCGGGCTTCGGGCTGGTGCTCAACGTCCGCATGCGCAGATTCACGAACTAATGCGGACGCTCGGCTGAAGCCGTCGCGCCAGGTCGCGCGAAGCCTTCAGGCGAGCGTTCAGGAGTTTGTGAATGACGAAGGAGATGATTGTCTCCTCCAATGGCCACGAAACCATGGTGGCCATTCTCGAAGACGACCTGGTCGCGGAAATCTTCGTCGAGCGCGAGCGGCACCGGGGCGTCGTCGGCAACGTCTACAAGGGCCGGGTCTCGAAAGTCCTGCCCGGCATGCAGTCATCCTTCATCGACGTCGGCCTCGAGCGCGACGGCTTTCTGTACGTCGCCGACGTCATCGACACGCTCGACGAGTTCGACAAGCTCGCGGGCGACGACGAGGAGGAGGGCGGCGGGAGCAAGGGTCGCGGCAACGACCGCGATCGGCCCCAACCCAAGATCGAGGAGCTGCTGAAGGAAGGCCAGGAGATCATCGTCCAGGTCGTGAAGGAGCCGCTCGGCACGAAGGGCGCGCGCCTCACCTCGCACGTGACGATGCCGGGCCGGTTTCTCGTGTTCATGCCGACGGTGGACCACATCGGCGTGTCGCGCAAGATCGAGTCGCGCGAGGAGCGGAGCCGGCTGCGCGGCATCGTCCGCGAGTTCCGCGAGGCCCACGGCTTCACCGGCGGCGTGATCATCCGCACCGCGGCGAGCGGCCGTCCGAAGGAGGACATCCTCGGCGACCTCGACGCGTTCCACAAGATCTGGACCGAGATGCGCCAGCGGAACGAATCGTCGCGCGCGCCGGCGGTCCTCTACCAGGAGCAGAGCATCGTCAGCCGGCTGCTGCGAGATCTGCTGACCGAAGACTTCCAGGCGATCCGCATCGACAACGCCACGGAGCATCAGCGCGTGCTGGAGCTGATTGAGCGCATCATGCCCAGCCTCGCCCCGAAGGTGAAACTGTACTCGAAGCCGTATCCGATCTTCGACGAGTACGGCGTCCAGGCGGAGATCGACAAGGCGCTCAGGAGCAAGGTGTGGCTCAAATCGGGCGGGTCGATCGTCATCAACCAGACCGAGGCGCTCGTCGCAATCGACGTCAACACGGGGCGCTTCGTCGGCAAGAAGACCAGCGGGCGGCTCGAGGACACCATCGTCAAGACCAACCTCGAGGCCGTGAAGGAGATCGTCCGGCAGATCCGCCTCCGCGATCTCGGCGGCATCATCGTGCTCGACCTGATCGACATGGAGGACAGGAAGAACCGCCAGAAGGTGTATCAGGCGGTCGAGACCGAGCTGGGGAAGGATCGATCGCCGTCCAAGGCGCTGCAGGTCTCGGACTTCGGGCTCGTGATCGTCACGCGCAAGCGCGTCAAGCAGAGCCTGGAGCGGGTGCTCACCGAGCCGTGCCCGTACTGCTCCGGCACCGGCGTCATCAAGTCCAGCTCGACGATCTGCTACGAGATCCTCAGCGAGGTGAAGAAGGTCAGCCCGGAGCTCAACGGTCGTCGCCTGCTGCTGCGGGTGAACCCGGACATCGCCCGCGCGCTGAAGGAAGAAGAGCACGCGGTGGTCAAGGATCTGCGCCAGTCGATCGGCAAGGACGTCACCATCAGGGCGGATGTCCATCTGCATCACGAGCAGTTCGACGTGATGGCTGTTTAGGGCGGGTAAGGCAGGTAGGGCGGGGTAGGGCGGCCGTACGCGCAAAGGGCCGAGGATTTCTGCCCTCAGCCTTTTGCCCTCAGCCCTGACGAGCGAACGAGTTATGCCGACGTCGGGAGGTGCATCAGATAGTGGTTCCCGCCTTTGTTGATCCAGAGCCGGACGTAGTCGCCGCCTTTCAGCGTTTCGACCTTCGCCGAGTTCGGTTTCGGCGGCGTGTCCTTCTGCACCTTGGAGATATCGGACTGCGGGACGATTGTCACGACCTCGCGCCCGACGACCTTGCCGCCCTTGACGAATTCGGCCCAGCGCTCGAGTGTGGGCGTCTGGCCTCTTGCGTCGGGCGCTGCGGTTTGCGGCGTCAGCCGCACCATGTAGGTGCCGGCCGGCAGCGGCTTGCCATCGGCTTTTACGCTCTTTGGAATGTTCACCGTTCCGAGGGCCATCTGACCCTCGGGCGCCGCCGGCGGCGGTTCAACGGGCGGCTGCGGCTTTGGAGCTGTGTGCCCGGCGCTCTGATCCGCGGACCCGCCCCCGCGCGCCTTGGGCGCCTGCTTCTCGGCCTTTGGCGCGGGCGCCTGCGCGAACGCCACGCTGGCGCCAAGCGCTCCCACCAGGGCGGAGATTAAAATCGAACGCTTCATGCTGGCCTCCAGATGACTGCCTGAATGGCTGGCCGCCTTCGCTCGACGGCCTCTTGTTGAGCCCATCAATTATACCGGGTTGGAGCAAAGTGGGTGCCACGCATGAGGCTGAAGAATCGCGGGTTTCCCGAATTGTCCGGATTGGGATCGTGTATTGAAATCCTGCAATCCTGCAGTCCTGCAGTCCTGCAATTCAGCGTTTCGCAATGATGATGTCGCCGCTGAAGGTGCGAATGATCAACGTCGCACTGCCATCCCCGAATGTCGCGCGCATGCTGTGGTTGTTGAAGCCGGTGTCGCGCCGGCGGCGGTCGCGGTCCCGGCGCGCCGAATCGCCACCGATGGTGAGCGGCAGGTCCGACCGGATCGATCCGCTGAAGCTGTTGGCGTTCAGCTCGAAGCCGGACGGATTGGCGAGCACCAGACGGACCGTCCCCGAGTGCGTGTTGATGTCGTAGCGCCCGCTCTTCGCGATCGAGCCTCCGTATTCGATGCTGCCGCTCACCGACTTGATGCCGAGCCGATCGCACATCACGTCGCTGAGAGAAATGTCGCCGCTCACCGAGCCGAGATCCAGACCGTGCGCCTTCATGCCCTTGGCCGTGAGGTTGCCGCTGACGGTCCCGGCCGACAGATCGCCGTCCGCCGCCGCGCCCGTGAGCGACACGTTGCCCGATACGCTCTTGGCGCTCTCCAGCTTCGGAGTGTCCGTTGTCGTCACGTTGCCGCTGACGGTCTCAGCGCGCACCGGCCCCCGGACTCCGGTGACCTTCACCGCGCCGGAGATCGAGTGCAGGTCGAGCGAAGCCGACGATGGCACTGTGACCGTGTAGTCGACCGACACATGATCGTTTCGCGCGGTGTGCGTCGTCTGCACGTCGACCCGCCCCTGCCGCTCGTCGACGTCGATGTGCACCGACGCGAGCTCGCTCTGGCTGCCGCGCGTCCGCTTGACTGCTTCGATCGACACCTCGTCGCCGGCTCCGCTGGTGACGACGATGTCGCCGGAGATGTTCGCGATGCTGACGCGCCCGTCGCGGCCGATCTTTACTTTGCGGGAGAAGCGCTCGGTCTGCTCGGGACCGCGGTCCCGCCCCTGATAGGCCCGCGTCCACTCCGACGCGGCTGCCGCGTTGGGGACCACGGGGCTGACGCCGTGCGTCATCTCGCGAAGCGCGATCCGCTGGTCGGCACCCTGCGCCGCGGCGGACGCCGCCAGGGCAAGCCCGGCCATCAGCATTGGTAACGTGAGTCGCATGTCAGTCGCCCTTTTGTTTGAGCCCGGAGGCGATGCGCGCCGCCCCAGCCTCGTTCCCTTTGCGCATTTCGTTGATGAGCGCCACGGTGTCCTGCAGCAGCCCCATTTTCATCTTGAAATTTTCGATCAGGCTCTGCTGCGCCGGGTCGCTGGTCGGCTGCGATCGCACGGCCGCGCGGCTCTCGCTGATGGCTTGATCGATGACGGCGAGGTTCTTCTGCAGCGTCGCCGCTGTGGCGGGGTCGAGCGCGTTCTGCTCGCTGCTCGCAATCTGCTCCAGGCCTTTGATCGCTTTCTCGTAATGCGCTTCGGCCTGCCGGAGCTCGGTCTCGACCGACTGCGCAGCTTCGCCGGCCGCGATCGTCGCGCCCGCGCCCGGCTGATTCGACGCTGCCGGATCGGGGCCGGTCGTCGGCATGAAGCGCAGGCCGATGGCCGTCGCGAGCGCGAGCGCCGCCGCGGCCGCCAGCCACGGCGCCCACCGGACGCGTCCGGTCCAAGCCGCATGCGGCGCTCCGGGAGCATCCTGTGGCGCCGCGTGCTCGCGCTCCAGTTTGATCGCCCGCTCCAGACGCGACCACGCACGCACCGGAGGCTCGCGCAGCCCGAGCGTCGTCGCCGCGCGGAGCACCTCGCGCAGATCGTCAGCGAGCTGCCGGCAGGACGCGCACGAGGCCAGGTGCTGCTCGACCTCGCGCCGCTCGACCGGGTCCAGCGACTCTTCGACGTAAGCGTTGATGGCGGTTTCGTTAGGATGCATAACGTGGGCGGGCCTTTCAGGCCCGCCGTCCCAACAGTGCCCGCAGCTTCATGCGCGCCTTGAACACCTGCGACTTCGACGTGCCTTCCGCGATCCCCAGCAGCTCCCCCACTTCCTTGTGATCGAACCCCTCGACGTCGTGCAGCACGAACGCTTCGCGGCATCCTTCCGGCAGCCGCTCGACCGCGCGCTCGAGATCCAGCCGCGCGATCGGCGTCTCCCGCCGCGCCGTCGGCTCGAAGGAGGCCTCCGCGTCGAGCGTGTCCGTCAGCTTGTGCATTTTCGCCTGGCGGCTGCGCACGTAATCGAGACAATGATTGAGCGCGAGGCGATACAGCCACGTGCCGATCGCCGCATCGCCCTTGAAGCTTCCGAGCTTGCGATAGACCTGCAGGAAGATCTCCTGAAGGAGATCTTCGCCGTCTTCGGGCGACCCCGCCATGCGGCACGCCAGCGTGTAGATCCGGGCGGCATGCTGCCGGTAGAGCGTTTCGAAAGCGTCGGTGTCGCCGGACTGGCATCGCCTGACAAGATCCGTTGTCTCCGGTTCTTTAGACGGGAAGGGGATTGGGGCGCGTTGCTTCGGAGCGGTCACGTAAGCAGATACGAGAAGAACCGGCCAGAATGTTCAGGATTTTCGACGTCGCGCCGCGCGCCAGCGGACGCTGTCGAGCTCACGAACGCGTTGGCCGGAGACCGCGATGCCTTCCGCGACGAGCAGGGACCGCTTCAGCAACTCGCTTCCGCCGTAGCCGCCCAGGCGTCCGCCGGCGGCGATCACGCGGTGGCACGGCACGTCGGGCCGCCCGCAGCCGCGCATGATGTTGCCGACGGCGCGCGCAGCGCGAGGCCGTCCAGCCAGCGCCGCCACGTCGCCATACGTCGCGACGCGCCCGGGCGGGATGCGGCGCACGACCGAGAGGACACGCGTCCAGAAGGGGTCGGGCGGCGCTTTCACTTTTTGCAGTCTCATCGACATTGTCGAAAAACGACTCCCGGCGCCTACTGCACGCACGGCAGCGCGTGGCCTTCCGCCGCCATCGACAGGCCCGTGATCGCCGCGAGCGTCGGCGCGAGATCGGCGGGCGTTGCCGCGTCCTGATACTTGCCGGGCTTGATGCCGGCGCCAACAAACATTACCGGTACCCGCTGATCGTCGGGGTTCCCGGATCCGTGCGTCGTACCTGCGGCCGAGATCATCCAGCCCGGTTTGGTGGTGTAGATGATGTCGCCGCTGCGCCCGGG
>Ga0137394_10004732_pt1 | contig 10342 bp, 8 predicted proteins | sample czobulk116metaG_FD_108278 | JGI IMG/M metagenome (GOLD analysis project Ga0137394, IMG submission 108278) | Vadose zone soil microbial communities from Angelo Coast Range Reserve, California, USA - czobulk1.16 metaG | ecosystem: Environmental > Terrestrial > Soil > Vadose zone | place: USA... | reverse complement strand
GAGATCATGAGCAGGATGGAGAAAGCCAGATTGTCATAGCTTGTAGCCGATTAGTTCGGAGGCTCTAGTCAACAACGTGCCTCTTAAGCAATTCATAGACGGCAGGAGCTTCGACGGCAGCGGCGCTGATCTTTCCCGCTTTAGCTGAAATAAAGACAGGGTAATCTGCTCGATTGGTCGGTCTCCGACCATGAGAGCCTCTGACAAGAGATGCATCCAAGGGAATCACATCCATCAGTATCCTGAAGCCGAGCTTTTTTTGGAGCAGGCGCCAGGCAATCGTGGCTTTGGGGAATTTCAGATTGGGATCGAGGAACAACTCGACAGGGTCATAACCGGGTTTGCGATGGATATCCACAGTGCGAGCAAAGTCGGGAACCCGCGAATCATCCAACCAATAGTAATACGTGAACCAGGCGTTTTCTTTGGCGACTGCCACGAGATCGCCAGAGCGGGCATGATCGATGCCGAACGTTCTTTTCTCTGAGGCCCCAAGGACCTGATCAATGCCGTCCTGTTTTTCAAGAAGATCGCGGACGCGCTTTTCCAAAGTCGAATCATTCAAATAAATGTGGGCGACCTGATGATCGGCCACGGCAAAGACTTTGCTGGCGCCGCAATCGAGGATCTCGAGCCCGAGTTCATCTTTGATAGCCAGCCAGCCCTCAGCGCGAAAAAGGCGATTGAGATGGATAGGGCGATCGACGTTTGTGATGCCGTATTCAGAGAGCAGAATGACCTGGATGGATTCTTCAGTGAAGAAGTCCAACAAATCGCCGACGATCGAATCTATCGCCTGCAGGTCGGGAATGATCGCGGGCTTGATGCTGGATGGGGAGGACGGAGCGCGGACAGCTTTATCCGCATAGGGGCCATAGCGCTGGAGATTGTAATCGAGATGGGGTAGATAGATGAGACTGAGTGTGGGATGATAACGGTGTTCGATCCATTTCGCCGATGCGGCGACCCAGCGCGAGGCGGCATCAGCCGAACCTTGCGGTGTCTGGATGCCTGCGGCAGGACCCCAAAAGGCTGGGAAAGGAAATTCACCGAGATCTTTTTTGACATCGGCGCGAATGGAGAACGGAAAAGTATAAATGTCGAAAACCTTGCGCCCATCGGCCGGATATATCGGACGGGGCGTAATCGAATAATGGGCCGTAGAATACATGTTGTACCACCAAAAGAGTTTAGCGCAGGTAAACTTTGGATCCTGTTCGCGCAATTCCTCCCACAGCTTCCGGCCATGAACGAGATGATTGGATTGTTTCCAGAATTGGACTTCCGCTAGTTCACGATTATACCAACCGTTGCCGACGATGCCGTGCTGGGCGGGTAGTGTGCCGGTCAGGTAGGTGAATTGGGCAGTGCAAGTAACGGCCGGGAAAGCTGGAATGATCGCCGCGCTGGCGCCTTTTTCTCTGAAAGCAGATATGCGAGGCGTATGCGGTCCGATGAGCGAATCCGTCAGACCAACGACGTTGATGACGGCGGTGCGGCGCACGCTCTTTGGGCTATCTTACTGCTAAAGAAAACCACGAATGAACACTAATGAACGCGAATAAGGTGAACTCGGGATTGGTTTTCTGATTAGTGTTCATTCGTGGTTCATCAATTACTGCGCCTGAGAGCCGGCGGAAAGTGCAACAATGTTGGCAGCGCGGCGGGCATGGCGCTGCTGCAACTCGCCAAGCGCCTGCAAAATGACAGGTGCCTTCATATCATGAACTTCTATTCCTTTGCCGATTGCTTTCAGCAACGTAACGGTCAATTCACCCCCGAGGTGCTCGCGGAATTCCTCGAGACCGGCCAGAACCAGAGGAAAGTTGGCGGAGTCCGTATGCGAGAGTTCATTCGCATAGAGATTGAATCCAAGATTTTCGAGCAGGGATAGCACGCGATCCGCAGAAGCCCCATCCAGCAAGCCGAGGTTGCGGGAGTAAATCGTGTCCAGGGCAATGCCAATGGCGACTGCTTCACCGTGACGGATTTTGAACTCGGAGATCTGCTCGAGTTTGTGCGCCGACCAATGGCCAAAATCCAAGGGGCGAGCAGAACCGCATTCGAAAGGATCGCCGGCTGAGGCGATATGGTCGACGTGCAATTCAGCGCAACGATAGATGAGGCGTTGCATGGCGGCGGGTTCGAAGCCGGTCAGGCCGGAAAGACTCTGCTCGATCTCGTCGAAAAAACCGCGATCGCGGATCAATGCGACTTTGACAGCTTCGACGTAGCCCGCCCGTTTGTCGCGTTGGGATAGAGAGGATAGAAACTCGAAATCGTTTACGACCGCAAACGGCGGAGCGAAAGTGCCGATGAAATTCTTTTTGCCGAATGCGTTGATGCCGTTTTTGACTCCCACCCCCGAGTCGGCCTGGCTCAGGGTCGTCGATGGCAGCCGAATATGGCGCACACCGCGATGGGCTGTAGCGGCGGCAAGCCCCACCATGTCCAGCAGCGCACCGCCACCGACTGCAATCACGTACGAATGGCGATCGATGTGATAGCGGTCGATTTGAGAATGGATTTCGGAAACATGGAAATACGAATTCTTCGTGCGTTCGCCGCCTTCGATAATTATTGGAGGACAAACCAGACTCAGGGCTTCCGAGTGATTAAAGAAATATGCTTCGATGCATGACGCCAGACCTGACTGGGCGTTGGCAAGAGATTCATCGAGAACCAACAGGCATTTTGCTGGAGTCGCCGAACGATCCCTGGCCAAAACCGTTTTGAGAACGATATTGGCTGAATCAAAGACATTCCGGGTAAAATGCACGCGCAGGTCGTAACCGACCTGAATCGAACGCCGGATCATGGACATCTCATTTACCATACTGAATGGACGCCGAAATTCGAGATTTTATTTAACCGCTCCAGCCTGTTCTGTTTACACACGGCCTAAGACGTCCCATTGGCAGATTGACGAGAGGGCTGGATCGCGTATGCTCTGCGGCCCTGGTTTGCAAGCGACGTAATCCCTATGGCAAAACTTACAGTTCGAGACATTAATGCGCGGGGCAAGCGTGTGTTCGTGCGAGTGGACTATAATGTGCCCCTCGAGGAAAAAGACGGGAAGATGGTCATTACGGATGAAACGCGAATCGTTGAGACGCTACCCACACTGAAATTGCTCATCGAGCAGGGCGGCAAACTGATTCTCGCGGCGCATCTCGGGCGGCCCAAAGGCAAGCGTGAACCTTCGATGTCATTGAGGCCGGTGGGCGAGAGATTGGCCGACCTGTTGGGACGGCCGGTCGCCTTTGTGGACGATTGCATCGGGGAGAAAGTTGAAAAGACAGCCGGCGTTCTCCAGCCGGGAGACGTGCTGTTGCTCGAGAATGTCCGCTACTACAAGGAGGAGGAGGAGAACGATCCAGCGTTTGCCGAAAAACTGGCCAGAGTGGCTGACATTTACGTCAACGACGCATTCGGGGCGGCGCATCGAGCGCATGCCTCGACTGAAGGCGTTGCGCGGGTTGTCGCTAAGCGTGGTGGTCAATGCGCGGCCGGCCTTTTAATGGAGCGGGAGTTGAAATTTCTGGGGGAGGAATTGGAAAATCCCGCGCGTCCGTTTGTGGTGATCCTCGGAGGAGCCAAGGTTTCTGATAAGATCCAGGTGATAGATCGGTTGCTGGATAAAGCCGATACGATTTTGATCGGCGGCGCGATGGCCTACACTTTCAGACTGGCGCAGGGTTATAGTACAGGGAAATCGCTGATCGAGCCCGACAAGACCGACGTAGCGAAAGCAGCCTTGCAGAAGGCGAAGAAAAAGGGAGTGAAATTTCTTCTGCCCACGGATGATGTCATAGCCGAGCCGATCAAAACGGACAAACTCGATAAAAAAGGCAAACCGGTAATCGATTACCAAAATGTACGAACCAACACAGATCCGAATTGCCCGGATAACGCGGCCGGATTGGACATCGGACCGGCGACTGTAAAAAAATATTCGGAGGAGGTGGCCACGGCCAAAACGATACTTTGGAATGGTCCAATGGGGTTGTTCGAGGACAAGCGATTTGCCGAGGGCACGTTTGCAGTGGCAAGAGCAGTGGCCGATGTCACGCAGAAGAACGGAGCCAAAAGCATCATTGGCGGGGGAGACAGCGTCAAGGCGTTGAACAAGGCAAAGTTAGGGGACAAGGTGACGTTTATGAGCACCGGGGGCGGGGCCAGCCTGGAGTTTCTGGAAGGGAAAGAGTTGGCGGGCGTGGCGGCACTCACAGAAAGAAACTGAGAAGAACTTAACGCAACGGCGCCTCGTTATCCGGAAAAAAACTTAACGCAAAGGCGCAAACCAAAAAATGAACAAAGACCGGAAGTTGATTGTTGCGGGAAACTGGAAGATGAACAAGACGGTGGCCGAGTCACTCGATCTTGTGCGCAGCCTCAAGATTGAATTATCCAACGTAAAAGAGGTGGATATCGTCATCTGCCCGCCATTCACGGCGTTAAGCGAGGTATCCAAGGCCATTCTGGACTCGAACATCCGCCTGGGAGCGCAAGACATGAGCGAACACAATGTCGGCGCGTACACCGGAGATATAGCGGCGCTGATGTTGAAAGAGTTCTCGGTGCGTTACGTGATTTTGGGACATTCAGAAAGGCGGCAATACCACAAGGAAAGTGATGAGTTGATTTCGAAGAAGGCGCGGGCGGCGCATGCTGCCTCGTTGAAACCGATCGTGTGCGTAGGCGAGATGCTGGTCGAGAGGGAAGCGGGGGAAACGGAGAGGGTCCTCGATCGGCAGGTGCGTGGCAGCCTGGCCGGATTGAGCAAAGAGCAAATGCCCGAGACGATTGTGGCTTATGAGCCGGTTTGGGCGATCGGCACCGGCAAAACCGCGACCACGGCGCAAGCGCAAGAGGCGCATGCGTTTATCCGCCGCCTGCTGGCAAGCATGTTCGATGAAACTGTTGCCCGGAAGGTTCGAATCCAGTATGGTGGAAGCGTCAAACCTTCGAACGCCCGGGAACTCATGAGCCAGCCGGATGTGGACGGGGCTTTGGTGGGCGGTGCTTCACTTGAAGCGCGCAGCTTTGCTGATATTATCAAAAACTCGATTTAACGATACTTATGGGCTTTTTAATTGTTTTGCTGACCGTTGCGCTGGTGCTGGATTGCATCATTCTGATCTTTCTCGTGTTGATTCAGCTCCCCAAGAAGGAAGCCGGCGCTGGTTTGGCGTTCGGCGCAAGCGCTACGGATGCATTATTTGGCGCCGGCTCAGGGACGGTGCTGACGAAGATCACCAAGTATGCTGCCGGAACGTTTTTCGTCCTGGCCATCATCCTTTCGTTGCTGCGAAACAATTATTACAGCCGCAATGTATCGAAGTTTCAGCAGAATCTTGGACAGGTTCCCACGGCGCCCGCCGGCGCCGCGCAACGTCCTTCGCCGCCAGCCCCGCTCACTCCAGCGATTTCAACCAACGCACTGACGACGAATGCACCGTCGCTGAGCGCTCCTGCTGAATCCACCAATGCGCCGGCTCCGAGAAATGCGCCGAAGTAGACCGCGGTTGGGCGAGCTGCGGAGGGCTGCAATTCGGGAACTCTGCACCTGACATTCGACACGTGACACTCGTACACTCTCTAGTTCGTCGTTGACCGAGGGGGTTGCGGCTGTAAGATGCGCCGCTAAATTAAATTGATACTGAATTGAAATATGGCTGTGAAAGTTGCGATTAACGGTTTCGGACGAATTGGCCGGCTTGTGTTTCGAGCCATCGCCGAACAAGGGATCATTGGCAAGGATGTGGACATCGTCGCGGTTGGCGATATCGTGCCGGCAGACAATCTCGCCTATCTGCTGAAATACGATTCTACGCAAGGACGGTTCAATGGAGAAGTGAGCTCGACCAAAAGCGCGCCTGACAAGCCGGAGGATGACGTGCTGGTCGTCAATGGCGCGAAGATAAACGTGGTGAGCGCCAAGGAGCCGTCACAGTTGCCCTGGAAGCAGTTGGGAGTTGATATCGTCATCGAGTCCACCGGTCTGTTTACGGATGTCGACAAAGCCAAAGGGCATCTCGTCGCGGGAGCCAAAAAAGTCATCATTACAGCTCCGGCGAAGGGAGATTGTCCCACAATTGTGATGGGTGTTAACGAGAATAAATATGATCCAAAACAGCATCACATTGTCTCGAACGCCTCATGCACGACCAACTGCCTTGCCCCGATGGTACATGTCCTTTTGAAGGAAGGATTTGGCGTCGAAGAGGGATTAATGACCACCGTCCATTCCTATACGGCCACCCAGAAAACCGTCGATGGCCCAAGCAAGAAAGATTGGAAAGGCGGCCGGAGTGCGGCTCTCAATCTGATTCCCTCGACCACCGGAGCCGCGAAGGCTGTTGGGCTCGTCATTCCGGAAGTGAAAGGAAAGCTCACCGGCATGTCATTTCGCGTCCCGACACCAACAGTTTCAGTCGTCGATTTAACTGTCCGAACAACAAAGGACACGAGCTATAGCGAAATCAGCGCGGCGATGAAAAAAGCGAGCGAGACTTATCTCAAAGGTGTCCTCGAATTCACCACTGATGAAGTCGTGAGTTCCGATTTCATTCATTGCAAGGCTTCCTCGATCTTTGATGCAGGCTCAGGGATTGAGCTGAACAAGCGCTTCTTCAAACTCGTGAGCTGGTACGACAACGAATGGGGATATAGTTGCCGAGTGGGCGACTTGCTGAAATATATGGTCCAGAAGGGGGTCTGAGCAACGCAAGGTTTAGTGCGTTGCTGATTCCTTGAGCTTCTTTTCGAATTTTTCGACTTTGGGGCGGATTACAGCGCGACAATAGGGCTGGTTCGGATGGGTGCGAAAATAGTTCTGGTGATAATCGTCCGCTCTCCAGAATTTTTTGAAAGGGACAATCTGGGTCACGATCGGGTCCTTGAAATTCTTCTGCGCCGCGGCCTTTGATTTTTCCGCTGCGGCCTTTTCTGCGTCGGTTTTATAAAGAATGATCGAGCGGTATTGAGTGCCGACATCGTTGCCCTGGCGGTTCAGGGTCGTGGGATCGTGGACCTGCCAGAACGTGTCCAGCAGCTTTTCATACGAGATGACCGCCGGATCATATTCGATCTGGATGACTTCGGCGTGCCCTGTCGCGCCCGTGCAGACTTCTTCATACGTGGGATTGTCCCTGGTGCCGCCGGCAAAGCCACTGGCCACTGACTTAACACCGGGCAACATTTGGTAGATGGCTTCAGTACACCAATAGCAGCCACCGCCGAATACCGCGGTCTCAGTATGATTGGTTGAAGTGTTCATGATTTTATCTTCGGCACGAACCAGGGATGCAATGGCGAAAGCAAAAGTCAGACATAGAGAGAGCAGGCTGGAGTGGATGGCTTTCATTACTTCAAAGCCTTAAGGTCATCTACAATGGCGGCGGCCCGTTTTTGATCGAGTCCGTTCTCAACGAACGCATTCTGGATGGCGTCATAAATGCCTTGGGGTTTGGCCTGCGGGAACTTTGACGGATTGATGAGAGCATCTACCTGCTGGACAAGGCGGCCGAGGTTCGCAGATGAAAGCGGCTTGCTGGCAAAGGCATTGGCGAGATCCTCAGCCAATTTATTTGCTGCGGCCTGGGACGGCTTGTTCCCCTGGGCACCAGCCAGAATGTCGGCCGCCAGTTTTTGTTTCAACTCGGGTGTAACCGTCGTGCCCGCCTTGATCGCGCTCAGGTCCGCTTTCAATTGCGGGAGACTCAGTGGAACAGGAGGAGGCGCCGGATTAGCGGCAGGTTGTTGCGGCTGAGCAGGAACGCCCTGGCGCGCATTGTTTTCATTCGCCACATTTCGCGCGCGTTGTCTGATCATGACGTCCGCGCCCTGCGAGAAGGCGGAGACAGTGAACAGCGTGGCGAGGAGGGAAAGAGCCGTTTTCATATGAAGAAGTATCTTTACCAGCCGCATTATAGGACCAAAGCAGGCCACACACCAAGTGCTAAAGCGGGGAAGTTCATTACAGGCAACACGCTAGAGCGTGGACACCAAACGCATACCGTTCATTGTTGTCAGCCTCGTTACCTCCGCGCAAATGCACCTGACGCACGGACACGAGAGCACCGTTCGGTGTCCACGCTTTAGCGTGTTCTCAAGACGAGGGGGAATTGCTTCCTCAGTGAATAGCCCCTGTGGTCGCCAGGGTGTGCTCCTTGAGCAGTCGAACGTAATCTATGAGGATATGTTCGGCTTCATTCAAAGCAGGATCGACATCTGGAGACTTATCTTCGTCCTGATCCTCGTCAAGGTTACCGCCGGGCAACGAATTGGCAGTTATAGTTGAGGCACTATTGCTGATCTGGACTGATCCGCTCCCGTTCAGATTCGTCACCGAGGCAGCAACGGTATTCGTTTTCTGGACTGGCGGAGGAAGCCCGGGTTGAGAAGCCAGGCGCAAGGTGAGCTCATAAACTTTTTCAGGCGGTTCGGGCCTTGAACGGCGCTCTTTTTTGCGGGCCTTTAGGCGGGCGTCGGCCTCATCGCGCTCTTTGATGCGTTCCTTTTCGTTCAGCGAAATAGACTTATCCTCCTGCTGCTTTTTGTAGAGCGCGATGTCTTCACGGATATAAGTATAGTCTTTGTCGCTATTGACGCGGCTCTCAGAAGAGGCGCGCAGTTCGCCGAGATAATTCGTAACCAGGTTCAATGGTTCGAATTTTGCCGGAGCTACAGTGTCCCAGGGCAGAGGATTATCGAGCGCACTCTCGCCGATCTCTTTGGATTCGTTGAAAATGGAGGGCAGAATAATATCAGGGGTGACGCCGTGCAGTTGCGTGGAAGCGCCGCTCGCACGATAGAATTTCTTAATGGTCAGCTTGAGCGCTCCAGGATCATTAGTCGGAGCGAGTTTCATGATAGGGCCCAGGAAATTTACGCTCTGAACCGTTCCTTTGCCATGCGTCGAGCTATCCCCGACCACGAGAGCGCGGCCGTAATCCTGGAGAGCGCCGGCAACAATTTCCGAAGCGGAAGCGCTGAAGCGGCTGGTGAGGACCACCAGAGGGCCGTCGTAAGCGACCGAGGGATCATCGTCAGATTCTTTCTGAATATCGTCCTTGAAATCCTTTACCTGCACGACCGGGCCTTCTTTGATGAATAAGCCGGTGAGTCTGACAGCCTCCTCAAGAGAACCACCGCCGTTATACCGAAGGTCGAGCACAATTCCCTGCACTTTTTCTTCTTTAAGTTTGTTGATCAGGCGAAGCACATCCTCGGTGGTGCTCTTCCCGCCGGCAGCCGTGTCCGTTTTGGCAAATTCCGGCGGCTTAGGCCCGGAGAAATCGAAAGGCGCGTAGAACGAGCGCAGATCAATGACTCCCAGGCGGAGTTTATTGCCATCAACTCCGGGTAATTCAAGAAGTTTGGCTTTGGCGGCCTGATCTTCGAGTTTTATGTCCTCCCTGACCAGTGAGACGACTACCGTTTCGGACAAAGGCGCGCCGTCAGGAACGATCGTCAGGCGAACCTCGGTGCCTTTAGGTCCGCGGATGAGATGGACCACCTTGTTCAGATTCATGTCAACGACATCTACGGGAGTCTTATCGCCCTGCGCGACAGCAACGATGCGATCCTTTTCCTTGATCTTCTTGCTCTTGGCGGCCGGATAACCGTCCAGAAGCTTGTCGATGGTGCAGTAGCCGTCCTTCGACATGAGTTGAGCACCAATGCCCGAGAGGCGCAAGTTCATGCTGATGGCGAACTGCTCCAGGTGAGGGGAGCCCATGTAGTCGGAATGAGGATCGTAAACGTGAGTGAGAGTTCCCAGGTAAACCTGCAGAACGTCGTCATTGCTCCAATCGGTGTAATTCCGCAAGCTGCGCCGATAGCTGTGCGCCAGCGTGTCAGCGATCTCTTCTACATCGGACTTCGGTTTAGCATCCTTCGTAACTTTTGAAGAAGTAAGATTGCGCGATTGAAGTTTCTTTTTCGCCTCCATCTTATTCAGTTTTTCCTGGAGGAATTCAGAGCGGAGTCGATCGCGCCAAAGCTTTTGGGCTTCGGCGAGATCTTTGGGATATGGCATTTCTTTGCGAGAGATAGCGATACGCTCGTCGGCATCAAATGTGAATTTTTCTGCTTTCAGAAGTTCGTCGACGTAATTGACATGCTGTTCGAGCCTCTGCATGAATCGATTGAAAATCTCGAAAGCTGGCGTCAGGTCCGAAGACTGACGATTATTGACGGTAAGGTCGCCCAATTCCTTACGATACTCCTCGAAGTCGTCGATGTCGGACTGAAGGAAATGCATGTGCTGCGGGTCGAGCGCTTCAATGTAACGATCGAGGAACCGGCTGGACATGGCACGGTCCAGCGGTTGGTG
>Ga0137394_10004730_pt1 | contig 10344 bp, 6 predicted proteins | sample czobulk116metaG_FD_108278 | JGI IMG/M metagenome (GOLD analysis project Ga0137394, IMG submission 108278) | Vadose zone soil microbial communities from Angelo Coast Range Reserve, California, USA - czobulk1.16 metaG | ecosystem: Environmental > Terrestrial > Soil > Vadose zone | place: USA... | reverse complement strand
TGGGGTGAGTGCAGCGACAACCGGAGCCCCCACGGCATCGCGGGCTCGGTCCGCGATCTCGCCGACCTCCTGGTCGGGCAGGACCCGCGGCCCGTCGAGCGCCTTTACTGGGACATGCTGCGCCGCATGCGACAGAACAGCGGCGGCGTCTCCCACAAGGCCATGGCCGGCATCGAGCTGGCGCTGTGGGACATCAAGGCCAAGGCGCTCGGCGTGCCGGTCTACGAGCTCTTCGGCGGCCCGCTGCGCGACCGGATGCGCCTCTACTGGTCGCACTGCGGGACGACGCGGGCGCGCATGGGGACCTTTCTCGGCACGCCGCCGCTCCGGACCTACGACGACATCGCGGCGCTGGGACGCGAGGTGGTGGCGCGGGGCTTCACCGCGCTCAAGACCAACATGGTCATCCCCGGCGACCCGGCCACCGTGTACTTCCCGGGGTTCGCCAGCGGCATCAACACGACGGACGGCGCGCCGACGGTCGAGATTCTGGACGCGATCGACCGTCTGATCGGCACGTTTCGCGAAGCTGTGGGCCCGAAGGTGGGCCTCTGCCTCGACCTCAACTACAACTTCCGCACCGAGGGCGTGCTGCGGATCGCCAAGCTACTCGAGCGCTACGACATGCAATGGCTCGAGTACGACAACTGGGACCCGGACGCCCTCCTGCAGATCAAGCAATCGACGTCCACGCGCCTGGCCTCGTGCGAGAGCCTGGTGACGGTGCGCCAGTACCGGCCCTTCCTCGAGCGCCACGCGGTGGACGTGGCGATCATCGACGTGCCCTGGAACGGCTTCTCGCAGTCCGTGCAGATCGGGCGGCTGGCGGAGGCGTGCGAGATCAACATCGCGCCGCACAACTACTACAGCCACCTGGCCGACCTGCACTCGCTGCATCTCTGCGCCGTGCTCCCCAACGTGCGCATCATGGAGATCGACATCGACGACGTGCCGTGGAAGGGCGCGCTCGTCACGAAGCCGCCGGTGATCCGCGACGGGCACATCTGGTTGACCGACGCGCCGGGCTGGGGTGCCGACATCGATGAGCGCGTGCTGAGCGAGCATCCCTGGCCGCGGCCCGGCGACGGCGGCCCCCGGCTCTTCTACGGGATGGATCCCGGGCAGATGACCTCCCGCCCGCGTTGACGGCTCGTCTCTTTCCGGCCTGTCCAGGGCGACGGGCACCCTGCCCATCGTGGTGGGCAGGGCCGGAGATCACGCGCGGGATGATGGTCGCGAAGTCCTCTGGCCGTCGTCATCGTCGTCGATTCTCAGCCTGGCACTTCGGCTGCACTCTGCTCGAGCATGCGCCACGGAAAGCGGCCATCGAGCGTTCCCCGGCCCGCGCGACTCCTGGGCCTGAGTCTCCTGCTCGTCTTGCCCTCGGCAACGCATGCGCCCAACGTACGCGGGAGCTCGCCCGCGGCCCTGGCGCCGGTCGAGGTCTGGGCTCGAGGGTTCCTCCAGCCGCGGGGCGTCGCCGTGGATGCACAAGGCGTCGTCTACGTGAGCGACCGCGGGACCGGGACCGTCACGCGCATCGCCACGGATCAGTCAACCACTGTGGTGGCCCGCCAACTCGAGCGACCCGTCGGGCTGGCATTCGATCTCGACGGTCGGCTGCTCGTCGCTGAGGAGCGGGCCGGACGGGTGGTGCGACTGGAAACCGACGGCACGCGCACCACGCTGGTGTCCGGCGTCAAGCAGCCGCGCTGGCTGGACGTAGGGGAAGACGGTACGGTGTTCGTCTCCGCCCGGCGACTGGCGCGCGGTACAGACCCTGAGCCGGACGATGAATCCGCCGAGCCCGAAGCGATCCTTTCGCGGGCTCCGACCGGGGCGCTCACGCTCTTCGCGGACGGGTTCCGGGGGCTTCGGGCGGTGGTGGCAGGTGGTGGAGTGCTCTACGTGGCTACGGACGGCCGCCGGGACGAGTGGCGGCCGAACGGCGTGGTGTACCGGATTCCGATCCTGCCGGATGGCCGTGCGGGGGCGCCGACTCCGCTCGGACTCTCGGCGAGCTTCACCAGGCCGCTGGCGTTGGCCCAGGATCGGCTGGGAGCGCTGTTCCTTACGACCCGAGAGCTCAGCCAGGACCAGGCACGGGTGAAGCGCGCGATCGCGAAACTCCATCCGGACGGGCGCGTCAGCGTGTTCGCCGACGAGCTGGATCATCCTCAGGGCCTGGCGTTCGACGCGGTGGGCAACCTCTATCTCGCCGACGGCGCCGCGTCTGGTCGCGTCCTCCGCTTTCGTGCACCGCAGGCGCCCGAGTTGGATCCGCTTGCGGCGGTTACGAATGAACCCTCGATCCAGGTGCGCGGCAGCGCGCATCGTGGGTCGCGGGTGGACGGCCACGTCGACCGCGGGGACTCCTTGTTCAGGACCCAAGGAGACGCCAGCGGGCGATTCGTCCTGATCCTCCCGTTGGCGCCGAACGCCGCGAATGCCCTGGAGGTCTTCGCCACTGCCCACGGCGGCGAAGGACTGACCGGCGCGCCGGCCGAAGCAACGGTCAGACACGACGACATTCCCCCGGCGACGACCATCACGAGCGGGCCCGCCGGCCCGACCGACGGGACCGCATCGACGTTCATCTTCACTGGTACGGACGACGTCACATCCCCCGATAGCCTGCGGTTCGCCTGGCGGGTGGACAGCCAGCCCTTCGGTGCGTTCTCCTCCGAGACGTCCGCCGCACTCACCGATCTCGCGGACGGGGCGCACACCTTTGAGGTCGTAGCGCAGGATCAGGCCGGGAACGTCGATCCCACGCCGGGGACGCGGGCGTTCACGGTCAGCCGTTTCCAGGCCACGCTCGTCGAGCCGGCCGCTGGGGCCACGGTCCGGGCCGGGCTGCGCCTCATCCGCGGCACGCTCGTGGCCGGCGGCGGCGAGGTCGGCGTGACCGTCAACGGCGTGGCCGCTGCGGTCCGCGGAAACGCCTTCGCCGCGCTCGTCCCGGTGACCGCAGCCACCACGCACCTTCAGGTCGTTGCAACGACCGCCGCAGGCGCCACTGCCAGTCAAGACGTGCCGGTCACGGTCACGGCGGCGCCCGACTCGCCGTTCCTGCTTCTCGCCGGTCCCCGGAGCGGCGTGGCCCCGCTGACGGTGAGCTTTGCCCTGCTCGGCGTCTCCGCTTCCGACGGCGTCGAAGCCGATTTCGACGGCAATGGCACGGTTGACTTCATCGGTCCTCGCCTGGACGGGCACGTGTTCACGTACGCTCAGCCTGGACTCTACCTTCCCCTCGTGACCGTCACCGACGCCCAGGGGCAACGCGCGACCGTTCCCGCCGTCATCCAGGTGTTCGACCACACCGCCCTCGACACTTTCCTCCAGGCCAAGTGGGCCGCGATGAAGGACACGCTGCGGCGTGGGGACATTCCGCAGGCCCTGACCCACGTCGCGATGCGGTCGCGCGCCCGATATCAGCAGGACTTCACCACGCTCCTCCCGGACCTTCCCGTCATCGATTCGATCCTCACCGATCTCGCGTTCATCCGGGTTCGGGGCCTGGAAGCGATCTACGAAATGCGTCGAACGGACGCCGGCATTCTCAAATCCTTCGAGGTGCGGTTTCAGGTCGATGCCGATGGCGTCTGGCGTGTGCGGGCGTTCTGAGCGCGTGATGCGGAGCGTCGAGCTCGTCGTTCTGGCTTTGACGCTCTCTTCCGTGCTTCGGTTCGGGCTCCCGGACTCCGCGGAAGCGGCCGGACCGTGGCAGGCTCAGGTGGTGAGCGCCGAGACGAAGCAGCCGCTGGAGGGTGTCGTGGTCCTGGCGTGGTGGACGAAGCACGTCCGGAGCTTCGGGGGCCCAAGCGAAGAATACCGTGACTCCCAGGAAGTTCTCACCGACAAGGACGGTCGCTTCACCATCGCTTCGCGATGGTTCTTCAGTCTCAACCCACTCGTGTTCTTCAGGGGGCCCTTTTTCGCGTTCTTCAAGTCCGGGTATGGACAGGACCGCTGGCCAGGCTATGAGGAATTGGGGCAGGAGGGACGCAAGGCGCTCGCGATGTATGCCAACCTCCTCCAGCTCGATGGCATCGTCTTAGAAATGCCACGCCTCCACGATATGGAGCAGAGGAGAAAGCATCTTCAACGTTTGGAGATTCAGGGCCTGGGCGTTCCGCTCGAAAAGAGGCCGCTCCTGCAAAACGCGGTTGTGGAGGAGCGGAAGGCTCTCGGATACCGCAGCCGCATTCATCCGTAGTGGGGTGACCTATGACTCGGCTGAACAGATTCGTGGCGACCCTCAGCGTGGCGAGTGTGCTCGGCCTCGGCTTGCTTTCAATATTTGCTGAGCCGAGTCATTCCTATTCACTCGCCACTCACAGGGAAATCGGCGCCGCCTCGGTCGATCGGTCGAGTTTGGACGCCATCCTGAAAGCCCAGTACGGCGTGGACCAGGGAATAGGGTTCGCCATCAATGGTCAAACCGTGAAGGCCTGGATAGCACTTGGCGCCGCGGAGGAGGATGCTCCCGCATTCCGTTCCCTCCGTCACTTTCACGATCCGCTCAAGCCCTGGGCCCAGGCCGGCGGACCGCTCGGGCAATCGTCGGTCTATTGGCAGCAGAACCTGGATCAGGGTTCCGGCGGAACATGGTCCTGGCCCGTGGCTCGCCAGCGCTTCTTCGACTTCCTGACCCTCGCGAGTCCTGGGGCGCGAGAGCTAGCGCTCGCTGATACGGCCCGGACCCTTGGGCAAGTGATGCACCTGGTCCAGGACGCGGCGTCACCCCCTCATACTCGCGAGGATCAGCATCTTGTTCACGACGGTTACGAAGAGCGGATCGAGGAGATGCGGGCCGCCCGCGACGCCGTGCTCCGGTCCCGCTTCGAGGCTTTGCTGCTCGCGCCTTCGTCCCTCCCTTCAGCTTCAATCTTCACACCAACGGGAGATCCCCAGGCGCCGGTTCCGATTGCGAGGTTGATCGACGGCGACACGTACAGGGGAACCACACAGTCCTATGCGACGGGAGCGCAAGCCGGCTTGGCTGAATACACGAACGGCGGCTATGTGAGCGACGACACGATTTTCCTGGATTTCCCTCTTCCTCGCCGCGAGACCTTGGGTCCCGGCTTCTTCGATCCCGAGTCAGGCACTCCCGGCGCGAGGCGGTATTTCCCGAAAACGACGGACGGCGATGCCATTCCTCACTTCGTGGCGGAGGGGGCGCTGCTTGAGCGCCTCCAGTTCCGAGGGCAATTGCTCGGCGGGTTCATCCTCGACGACAAGATCTACGAGGACTACGCAGCTCAGCTGCTCCCACGCGCCGTCGCCTACTCGGCCGGACTCCTGAACTACTTCCTCCGGAGCAACTTCGAGTTCACGATCGATGTCAGCACCAACGACTCCACCAAGCGCCTGTTGACGATCAGCATTCCTCCTCTGCTCTCCGCGGAGACCATGGATGGCACCTTCACCCTGTATGCCGACGATAGGGACGGCATACGCCGCGTGGTTCCCGGGGCGTCCATCACGACGGTGTTACACAGAGGAGCATCCGCACAGGCTCTCTTCACGCCCCTCTCCGCGGTCCAGGCCTACGTGCTCGTCTTCCAGGGGAGCCTGGGCGACGAGCCGGGAGCGGTGACTGGCAAGGTGAAGCCAGTTGGGCCGTTCGTGTTCGTGCTCCAGGGAACGGCCGAGTTCACTGGCGAAGAGGAGCGGGCCAGCGTCAGAGAGGTCGACAACGCCTCCAGCTTCAGGTCCGTGGATCGGCGGTCCAAAGACGCGGGGAGACAGCGGGCCAAGGGCACATTCTTCTCCTCCATGACGACCGATCCTGGTCAGCATCTGAAACGGGTGTCGCTGGAGTTCGACCCCCGGAGGGTCGGCACGGGCTCCGTCCAACTGCTCCTGGACGACGTGGACGTGGGTGGCGAGTGGGATCGAGCGATCGCGACCGTTCAGAACCCGCGCAGGTGGGAGATCCGGGTTGACCTGCCGGCCCTCTACAGCGGCGGTTTCGGTGGAGTCCTCGTGCCGAACGTTCCGCGGTTCGTGGTGGCCGAAACAGTGGGGGGAGTCAAGATCAGGACCCCTCTCGTCTGGTGGCGGAGCATCGCCTCGTTGGCCGAAGCCAGGACGGGCCAGGAGGTCGCGACCGCCTGTCCGCTGGAGCTCCGATGTGAGGAGGTCGTCAGCAACGGCACGATCCTGCAGGGACTCGTGTTCTTTGGCGACGGCAATGGAGAGGGGCGAGACGGGACGTCGACGGGGCAACGTCATCCCTTGACGGCAGCGCATACCTCCGTCGGCTTCATCCCGACCGGAACGGTCGCTGGCTACACCGTGGGGACCGTGGACCAGAGCGGGAACCTGAATTGCTTCGCCGGCTGTACGCCGGCCGCTTCGTGCGCGAGCGGCACCGTCAACATCTTCGCGGGACGGGCGAACGAAGGCCCGGTGTGGACCAAGGATGAATTTGTCGTCGCCCTGGGCGACCTGCGCGGTGTGCGAAAGCCCGCCAACACCTGCGCGCGGCCGACTCCGGCACAACCCGTTGCCCCGGACCTCCCCGAGCTACGCTTCCGACGTGACTACCTGCCGGCGGATCAGAGCCGGTTTCAGGAGCTCGCCGTGACGCCTCCGGAATACGAGATCACGCTCCGATGAACAATCCGACGCCCGCATCATGGGGATCGACCACGATTGCGCGCCGTAGCAGCGCCCTGACCTTCTTCTTCGGCGTGGCGCTCGTCGGGTTCGCCGGCTGCTTCCACCCCGGAGCGGACGTGCCGTACGTACAGACCCCGAACGAAGTCGTGGTCGAGATGCTGCGTCTGGCCCGCGTGGATCGGAACGACGTCGTCTACGACCTGGGCTCGGGCGACGGGCGGCTCGTCATCGCGGCGGCGCGCGACTACGGCGCGCGCGGCGTGGGCATCGAGATCGACCCGCGCCTGGTCGCCCAGAGCGCCGAGTCGGCGCGGCGCGCCGGCGTGGGCGAGCGCGTGACCTTTCGCGAGGGCGACCTGTTCCAGACGAACCTCTCGGACGCGACCGTGGTGACGCTCTACCTGTCGCCCGAGCTCAATCTCCGACTGCGCCCGAAGCTCCTGCGCGAGCTGCGGCCGGGCGCGCGGATCGTGTCGCACGCGTTCGACATGGGCGATTGGGCCCCGGCCCGGACGATCCGTGTCGACACCAGGGACCGCCCGGCCCAGGTCTATCTCTGGATCGTGCCGCCGAGAGCCTGACGAAGCCTCAGGCGTAGACGCGCTCGATCCGGCTGCCGACGCGACAGACGATCTCCCAGGGAATCGACCCGATGGTGTCGGCCATCTCGCGGGCGTCGATTGTGTCGCCGCCCTGGCGCCCGATGATGACCACCTCGTCGCCGGGCGAGGCGTCCAGGCCGGTCACGTCCACCATGAGCATGTCCATGCAGACCGATCCGACGATTGGCGCCCGGCGCCCCCGGATGAGCACGGCGCCGCGGCCCGCCAGCCGCAGGTCGAGCCCGTCGGCGTAGCCCGCCGGCACGATCGCGATCGTCGTCGGCCGCGCGGCGGTAAAGCGGGCACCATAGCCGGTGACCTCGCCCGCGCGCAGGCCCTTGACGGCGGTGACGCGGCTGGCGAGCGTCATGACCGGGTTGAGCGCGATCTTCGACGCGAGCGGCGGGGGCACCATGCCGTAGAGCAAGAGGCCCGGCCGCACGCGATCGAACCAGACGCGCGGGTCGCGCACGAGCGCGGCACTGTTGGCCGCGTGCCGGTAGCGTGGCCGAGCCCCCAGCGCCTGCAGATCGGCGAGCGCCTGGTCGAAGCGCCGCCGCTGCTCATCGAACAGCGATGACCCCGGGTCGTCGGCCGTGGCGAAATGCGTGAAGACCGCGTCCAGCTCGAGATTCGCGCTCCGCAGCACCTCGGGCAGGGTCCGCCGCAGGTTGTCGAACCGGAACCCGAGCCGGTTCATCCCCGTGTCGATCTTGAGGTGACAGCGCAGCCGTTGCTTGTGCCGCCCCGCGGCCGCCTGCACGGCACGCGCGGCCCCCGGCGACGAGATCGTCGGCGTGAGCCGACAGTCGAACAACCCATCGAGGTCACTGACGCTGAGCGCCCCGAATATCAGGATCTCAGCCCGCACCCCGGCCGCCCGCAGCGCCGCACCTTCCTCGATATCCGCACACGCCAGCAGATCCGCCCCCGCATCCTCGAGCGCCCGCCCAACCTGCGCCGCCCCGTGGCCGTAAGCGTTCGCCTTCACGACCGCGATGACCCCAGGCGTCCCGACCGGCCGCTCGCGGCCGAGATGCTCGACGATCGCGCGATGGTTCGCCTTGAGCGCCTCAAGATCGACGCGCGCAACCGTCGGCCGAACCCGCTCAGCCACTATGCCCATGCCATCCCAGTGACCCATGGTACCGCCAGCGAGGCGTCCGGCCGGCCAGGTGTGTGCGCGCCCCGGGGTTCTGGGACCCGTTCCCAACAAGCGGCGACGGGCGCCCCGCGCCCAGATGGAGCCCAGCCGCCAACGGGAAGCGCCCGCGTGCCGCGTGGTCCCAGAACCCCGGGGCGCGCACACACCTGGCCGGCCGGACGCCGAGCCAGGCGGCACCCGAGCTAGATCGATCCGTTGGCCAAGAGCGCGTCGATCTCGGCCGCGCTGTAGCCGAGCTCTTTCAGGACTTCCTGGCGGTGCTGGCCGAGGAGGGGAGCGGCCGAGATCTTCGTCGGCGAGGCCGACAGCTTGATGGGATTGCCGGCGGTGACGTAGCGCCCGCGCACGGGATGCGTGACCTCGACGATCATCTCGCGCGCGAGCAGGTGGGGATCGGTCAGCACCTCGCCGGTATCGAGGCACGCGCCGCACGGCACGCCCGCGCCGGCCAGGATCTTCATGACGTCGTGCTTCGGGCGCTTCGACGTCCAGCCTTCCACCAGCGCGTCGACGTCGCTCTTGTGTTGCCAGCGGGCCTCGGACGTCTCGTAGCGGGGATCGCCGACGAGGTCGGCGCGGCCGATCGCGTGGAGCAGGGGATGCCACATCTGCTGCGGCACGAACAGGAAGACGTAGTCGTTCGGGCCGCCCGGATGGCAGCGATACGTCGTGCCCGGCACGCCGGCGCCGAGCTGGTTACCGGTCCGCTGGCCGGGCTTCCCGGTGCGCTGGTGGTCGCGCAGGCTGACGCGGATCAGATTGACTACCGCGTCCTGCATCGAGACTTCGACCTGCTGGCCTTCACCGGTGAGGTGCCGCTGCATGAGCGCGGCGAGAATGCCGATCACGCAGTGCATGCCCGTGCCCGAGTCGCCGATGGACGGCCAGACGTAGGTCGGTGGGTTGTCCGCGAAGCCGGTGACACACATGGCGCCTCCCATGGCCTGCGCGATCGGCTCGTAGCTCTTGTAGTCGGCGTACGGCCCGTACGAGCCGAACCCCTTGATGCTCGCGTACACGAGACGCGGGTTGATCTGCTTGACGGCGGCATAGCCGAAGCCGAGCCGCTCGAGCACACCCGGCCCGAAATTCTCGAGGAGCACGTCGCCGGTCTTCAGCAGGGTACGGAAGACGTCCTTGCCGCCCGGGTTCTTGAGATTGAGCGTGAGGCTTCGCTTGTTGCCGTTGAAGGACAGATAGAAGAGGCTGTCCGCGTCGGGCCGATCCTTCAGCATCTGCCGGGCGGGGTCGCCCTTGGCCGGCTCCTCGACCTTGATCACGTCCGCCCCCAGCCAGGCCAGCATCTGACCGCACGAGGGCCCCGCCTGATTGTTCGTGATGTCGACGACCCGGATGCCCGCCAGCGCTGCGCTCATGGTTCGATCCTCGGGGTGTTCAAAGGGCAAAGACTTTCTTGAGAAACGCCTTCACGTCCTCGGGCGATTTCTTTCGTCCCTCGCTGTCGCCGCCGACCGTCGCGCCTTTGCCCGCGCAGGTGCGCGAGAAATTCGCCGCCGAGCGCGTGATGTCCTCACCCGTCGCGCGCAACGTCACGACGAACCGGTCGACGTCCGTGTTGAAGCTGCAGCCTACGCCGGTGACGACGTTCCTGGCGTGAACCGGCGCCCGCAGCGAGTCGAAGCCATGATAGGCGTTCGCGTACACGATCACGTCGACCGGGGCGCCCTTCGATTTGAACCACTGCGCGTATTCCTGACAGGGCCCCGGCGGGGTGTAGTCGTCGCGTCCGCCGAGCAGCATCAGCATCGGCGCGCCGGTGACGTGCTCCGATACCTGCCAGGAATTGCAGGCGGGATAGAGCGGGGCGTGCGCCGCGAACCGGGTCTGATCGTCGATGACGGCACGACGAAAGGGCTCGAGCGCCGTGTAGAGCGCGACCTGTCCGCCCTTGGAAAAGCCCATGACGCCGATCCGCTGGCGGTC
>Ga0137394_10004728_pt1 | contig 10347 bp, 9 predicted proteins | sample czobulk116metaG_FD_108278 | JGI IMG/M metagenome (GOLD analysis project Ga0137394, IMG submission 108278) | Vadose zone soil microbial communities from Angelo Coast Range Reserve, California, USA - czobulk1.16 metaG | ecosystem: Environmental > Terrestrial > Soil > Vadose zone | place: USA... | reverse complement strand
TTACTGGACGGAACGCCACACGCGGTCAGCGTTTCCGCCACGAACCGGCTTGGTACCACTATCAAATGCGCGAGTTGATGCTCGCGATCTTCAATCTCTAAATCAGCGTCCGACTTTTTGGCCCAGGTGTCAGGCCATTCGGGAAAGCGCTCATGCAGGTTCTCGAAAAGGCCGTTTACACCTCCCGCGTAGCCAATGCTGCGATCGAGAACAAACTTCTTTCCCTGGGCTCTTGCACGTTCAGCGAGAATGTGTGAAGAGGTATCGAATCCGATTACCGCCTGCGCTTCAGCCAGGGCGCCATCAGGAATCTTTTGTTGGAACCGATCATTGCGGTCTCGCAAAACGCTTAGTCCGGGCTGTCCGCGACGTGTTCGTAAGAAAGCTGAAATCTCCAGCGCTGGATAGCTATGAACCTTGCCGGCAGGGACACCATAAAGAAGATGGTTCTCCCATTCTTTTTGCTTTCCGAGAATTCTGATCAATAGAGAAAACTGGCGGGCCAGCGATGACTCACCATTGATGGCTACAGAAGTATAGAAGGAGCTCAGGTTGCCGTGGCGCGATAGTTCTCGCGCTAAATGGAACGAATACTGCGTTCCGGGATGCGCAAGCAAAGCTCCTGTTGGCATATTCAACTCGGTCAGGCATCGACCCTGTGTTTTGATTCCAGTGGCGCAGCCATAAGCCAACGGTTATGTGGGATCGGACGCAGCTCAGGCAGAAGGACACGCCACCTGGCATTGTAGATGATCTGCGTGCGATGCCCGCGAGACTGCAGCCACTTCATGCACTGCTCTTCCAGCTCTGGAGAGTGGGTTTCAATCAACCAACGCGTCTCAGAGATAAATGTGCAACCCTCTGCACTTCTCAAAAGATCGTATTCGCCACCGTCGATATCGACCTTAAGAAAGATCGGTCTGGGCAAGTTGCTCACTAACTCTGTGACGCTCAGGCGCCCAGGACCCCGACCGATTGGTTTTGAAGTAACCGAAAAGCGCTGGTCCTTTTGATAGCCATTTGCCGCCGCATTGCGAAGAAGTAAGTTGACGACAGGGCCCGGCTCACAAGCGACCACACGTTCGGCCTGCGATCGCAGAAATGACATCGTGTAGTAACCATCGTTGGCACCCACGTCAACCAAACTTTTGCAAGCCGAACCGAGCCGCCGAACAGGAGCAAGGATTTCTCGTTCGTCAAATCCCCAGTAGCGCTGGGACTGACTTCTGAGATCCAGCTCCATCAACATTCCCTTTGCGACTCCGCCCCGTATTTTGTGGAGCTGTCTACCTTCAGGAGCAATTAGCTTCTTAAGAAACTGCTTCACGACGAAAGCCTTTAACCCTACGCTCGATCAGTTTGGCAGGCACGCCCGCAATTACTGAATAGGCGGGAAAGCTTTTCGTTACTACCGCACCCGCGGCGACTACACAGCCATCCCCCAGTTCGACATCCTTCAGAATTATTGCCTTGGCGCCGATCCAACATCTATTTCCAATCCTGACGTAACCCACCTGCATCGGCTGAGCGCTCGGAGAGATGGTGTGACCGAACGTATGGTTTGAATCAGTGATGTAAATGTCAGGCCCGAACATGTTTTCGTCGCCGATGTCCACATAACCGCAGGCATCAATCATGACGTCTCGATTGAAGTAGTTGCGATTGCCAATACGGATTCGAATCCCGGCGTATGGCTCGTCGATTGGCCACAGCCAGCAACCTTCAGTGAAAGCATTATTTTCGCCGAGTTTGATCTGCGCCAGACGCCGGCAGCGAATTTTTTCCAAACGATTGCGCGCTCCCGCTTTCAGACCCAATCGTCTATAAGCCCAAAGCCGAAGGCGGCTCACCAGTCCTCTGGGAATGCGAGTGAAAAGTGGCTCGAATCGCGCCAGGTTCATGCGCTCGCCCTCGATCGCCGCAGATACTCATGAAACGTCGTCGAACTTACCGGCCTGCGCGTAAGCGCGACGCTGGGCAGAGCGGCACAGAACATGGCCATGCCCTTGAGACAGGGACGAAGAAGATCATTAGTCACCGCGAAACGCAGATGGCTAACAACCTTTCCCGGAATCAACCACAACGCCATCGGTAATGGACAACGACGAAGCGCGAATACGAAATCGTTGCAGACGCCGGAGCGATGCTGCGCCGACAAATCGCGCGCCTGCGTGCTCTTCTCATGCCAGACGTGAACGCCCGGCAGAAACAGGATCTCGTAGTTCTTATCGAGCAGCTGAACACAAAGATCTTTCTCTTCCGCACCATAGAAACCGGGGTTGGGTGTGTAATAACCTACTTCACGAACGGCCGACAGACGCAACAGGTGACCACAGCCGATAAAGGTATGGGTGCGCAGCGGCTGAAGGCGGTCAACCACGTCTGGTCGGTTAGCCGTCAGAATGTCGCAGGCGAGAGCGGCGACTTCACTTCTTCGCTCCATCAGTTCGACGCCAAGGGAGATTTCGTCACCGCGAATGAACCATGCATCATCATCAAGACTAAAATAGAAGTCGGCATCGGTCTCCCGCATGAGCTGGTTGCGCGCCGCAAGGTAGCCCTCGTTTTTTTCCACTCGATACCAGGTTACGTCGGGAAAACGAGACCGCAGAAGAGGTGTATCGTCGCTTGAAGCATCGTCAAACACTGCTACTTCCTTTTCAGAGTAGTTCTGGTCCAGGGCCGACTGGATCGACTTCGAGAGAATGTCAGCCCGGTTATGCGTGGTTATGCCGATAAGAACTTTCATCGATTCTGTTACAACCGAATTTGATTTCAAGTCCGCGCGATTTTCTGCGGACTGTAGGGGCGTCCCTCTGTGGGCGCCCCGGACCGGACGCAAGAAGGGGCGCCCACGGAGTGACGCCCCTACAATTTTTTCCCGGGGCAGCATCGCCACGATTGCGCTGGCCTTTCCAATGAGCACGGCGGGCAGCGACCTCCATGCTCGCGCGGAAACCAGTGGGGTCACAATGCCAAAAGTTTCAAGTAGAGCTAGTTTTGCGTAATCAACCGCGCTGGTTCGACCAAGAATACGAGTCATCACATAATGCCGGTTTATCAACTCCATTCTGGCCAACGCGGACCCGTTGCCCTTGTATTCCGCTGGTTGGCTATCGTGATAGATCCTGGCGGTGCGCGCGTTGCGGAGCTTCCACTTTGTGCCAACGGAAAGCGAGAGCGCGACATCTTCCATGAACGAGTAACCGGTAAAGTGCGAGTCAAACGGAGGACTGGGAAGAGCCTCGCGACGATAGAGTGCGCAGGTCGTATTTAGCCATTCGACTGGCACGACGTCGGGCAGATCAGGACTGTCATCAGGCAAAATGTTCAGTGCCGGACCAATACACTTCCCCGCGTAACTTTCGCGGCTCTTTCCCTCGAGCAAGCGAAAAAGCGTACGCGTCACTCGACCCGGCGTCGTATAACACTGGTTTGTGATCAGGGCGTTTACGCCACCCAGCGTTTCCTCTCCCTTAATGGCCGCCCATAGTCGCTCGACACAGTCAGATTCAAACAAAATGTCGTCGTCAAAAAACCAGATGAAAGGTTGGTCGGCGTTTGCGACGCCCTGGTTTCGCTGTACCGCGGCTCCGATTTGAAACGCTCGCTGATAAACAACCTCACATTGCGAACCCACAGCTGCTGCCCATGCTTCGATAACCATTCGGGTCTCTTCACCCGGCGAGCCATCAATGACGATGAGTTGTGCTGGGAGAGCATTCTGCGCGCCAAGACTATCCAAAGTTTGCTGTAGAGAACGCGGCCGATTGAACGTCGGAATCACTGCCGAGATCGGAAGAACTTCTTTTTTCGGGTGCATCGAGATTGCGCGAGTCTACGTTTCCACTCGCGCCAAGCAAGTCGCCACTTGCAAAAACATGGTATGGCAATGGAAGGAGCCAATCATTGACAATGAGTTCACGAGGCTAGCGCTTCAACGTAAAGTGATTCACAGGCCCTTGCTGGCGTATCGATTAACAGTGCCGGGTCGCTTCCCGATCCGAAGGTCGTCCGGGTAACCGAATCGAATCCTGCCTGCTCGATTAAGTGCCGCATGGCTTCGAAATCGTAGGCATAAAGGTGCTCATGATCTCGCATGATTCGATTTAAAGCGAAGAGCGGTGTCTTGATCTCTAAATCCTCCTCGCAGGGCAGAACAACCTTCTCGCCACTGCGATCCCTCACATAAAGATCAATGTAGAGCTCAACGTCCGGCACCACCACACGCAATTGTCCCCCGGGGATTAGAACGCGTCTGAATTCTCGCAGGGCCTTGCCGGCGTCCTCATAGGTCAGGTGTTCGAGGCAGTGTTCGCAGTAAACTCCTTTGAGCGATGAATCTCCGAAGGGCAAAGACTGGGTTAGATCCCAGCAGAGAATTCCTGGTCTCCAGTAGTAGTCGAGGTTCATAAAGCCAGGAGCGATGTTCGGCCCGCATCCCGCGTTTAAGTATCCGCTCCTTTCAATCCAGCGAAACTGAATTGGATTGTTTCGTACGGAGCGGCCCAAAAATCTGCGGACGAGATCGTAGCTCGCAAGTGGACGGTTCAAAGAAATCCTCTTGTGAAGGGCGAGGTTTCTTATCGCTGCGGCTTGATTCAACATCTATTGCTCGGGATTAATCGACGGCATTTCTTAAGAGGCCAGCTTCCGCTTCAACTCTGCGATGCGCTCAGCCGCGCGAAACCCGAGCATCCTGTATGCGACCCGATAATGTAATCGCGCGGCATGACCCCGGGGAACAAAATCCGGCTCCGATCGCTTAATCGTGGCGATGACTTCTTCCGCACGCCTTGTGTTATAAACTCGCACCATCCGAGCGACCTCAAAGCGCGCGTCGTTGATAGCTCTCAACCTGTCACTACTCAATTCACCCCGCTGGCCCAAAACATGTTCAGCTTTCGTTTCTATCTCAAGGCGCTGCTCGTGTACTTTCGATAGGTCGCTGGTAGACACCGTGCTGTCTTTTGACTGCCGGTAGATTGCGCCCTCGTCAGGGCAGTAAGCGAATCGCTTCCCTGCAATTAACAGCCGTAAAAACAGTTCGTGTTCCTGACAGCACGGTTGATTTGGTTTCCAACCGCCGACATCGATGAGTGCCTGTTTTCGCCACAGCGAAGCTCCGGTCTGGCGGAGATACCAACGCGCCAGTAGCACCCACGGATCGTGAGGTTCAGGAATACATGAGAGCTCGTGTCGGATTCCGTTTTCAGTGGAGTACTCCAGTGTTACTGGACTGAAGACGACATCAACCTCCGGCTGCGATCGCTGAAATTCGAGCTGATTCGCAATTTTCTCCGGCAGCAAATAATCATCGGCGTCGAGATACTGAAGCCACTCGCCTTGCGCCAGTTCGAGGAGGCGGTTTCTCGCGACATTGCCTCCGCGATTGGGGCCGGTTTCCCATTGAATTTGGCCATCGAATTTCCGAATTAGGTCAAGGCTGCCATCGGTCGACCCATCATCTACAACGATGACTTCTTTGTCAGGCCACGTCTGCGCCAAAGCGCTCTCAATAGCATGAGCCACCCATCGCTCCGCGTTGTAGCAGGGTATTAGAATGGAGACGAGCATCTGAGACTCAATTCCTCCACGATAAGGGTTGGATCGGATCAAATCTGGATTCGATCTTTTTTCGCCCCCCAAACCTCTCTGGATACTGAAGTGCCTCGATCAATTCCGTGATGTGCAATCCCAGTTGAGCTGACAGACGGCAAGGTCGCTGCTCAGAAATTGCTTCCGCCATCTCGGCTGGTCCGCGGCAAAAGTCAACGGGTTTGCTCGAACTCACAAACCGGCCGGAAGGTTTACGCGCAAAAGGATATCGCCGTTTGACCTGCCATCCATCCGCCTCTGCCGAAGGTTGCACCCAGCGCCGCAGCCTGTTCACCCGTCGTTCAAACCCAGCCTGCAGTCCATTGGTAGGCATCGTTTTCACGAAGACCGGCGAGACCTCATTGCGCACATTAGCGGTAGAAATCACACCATCATCGCCGACTATCGTTAATGACTTATCCGGCGGAGCCACCAGACTGCAAGTAACTCGTGCGACTACTCCTTCAGCGTACTCGATGCAACCAACGCTGAAATCCGGAGCCATCACGTCGACTGAAATTCCCTTGTCCTCGATTTGACATGACGCGAATGCTGTAACGTTGAGCGCGGGCCCGAAGAAGGCCGCCAGCCAACTCAAGACGTAGCCCGCATGTTCATATGTACAACCTACTTCGAACTCATCTTTGGCAGGCCACGGAATGCCCAGCTCGTTTCGCCACTGCCACGGCGAGAGCTTCGGCGCAATCATGCCATCATCGAAGTTAGCGTAAACCAAACGCACCCTGCCGATGAGTCCCTCTTTTAGTGCCTTCCAAACTGTCTGGGCTGTTTCTCCCAACACGCTGCAGGGCGCGGCGCCCAGTAACAGGTTTCTCTGGTCTGCCAGCTCCACCAATTCTGCGGCGGCTCCAAAATCCATCGCCAAAGGTTTTTCTGAATACACGTGCTTGCCGGCATCGAGGCATTGGCGGGTTACTTCAAAGTGATCACGCGGGTTGGTCAGATTGAGAACCATCTCGATAGATGGATCGTCGAGCATTTGCTGAAGGCCGGTGTAGGCGCGACCTGGCCATCGTCGGGAGAAGGCTTTCAGGTTCTCCTCGTTCTTGTCATAAGCGCCAACAAGTTTCAGCGAGGGGTAATTGCCCAGCGTTTTCCCGTAGAACTCGGCAACATACCCACACCCTATTATTCCTATATTCAAACGCCGGAATCCCCGGACTCTCAACTGATGGTCGCGCTGTGACTTTGCGTCTTTGTGGCAACCGGTTCTTTGATCATTCTGGTAGCCGCGCGCGCATTATCAGGTGCGTAAGACCTTTCAACCTTGCGAATCGCCGCTGCAATATCGACCATGTCTGCCTCACCGCCGAGAAAGATATCCTGTGGAATATAAACGGTGTCGTCTGCAGCCTGATCGGCTACAGGAGTGGCCAGTAAGCGAAAATAGTCAGGTCGTCGCTCCATGAGTTTCTGCATCGCGGGTTGGCTCGACATCGAAGCCTGGTATGCGCGGTAGACAGGCGCTCCCTCGTGCTGAACCGCGTCGATGAAGTCCTCAAACGGTAAGCCATCACAATCCTCGGGACGGTAGCGCATCACAAACATATGCATGCCGTGACGGCGGACGCCCGGATGGACCGCCAGTGGTTTAAGACAAGCGATCTCCTCCATCAATTTGCGCAGCCTAGCGAAATTCTTTTGTCGTACCGCTTGCTGTCGCTCGAAGCTGCGGAAGCGATGCAAAAGCAATGCGGCCTGATATTCGGTCGGCCGGCAGTTCCAGCCAAGTGTTAAATGTTCCCAGCGGCCGCCGCCGATGCGGGCGCGGCCGGCGTTATGCATCGAGTAAGCCCGGTCGAAAACTTCTTCATCGTTGGTCGTCAATGCGCCGCCTTCGCCGCAGGTTAAGTTCTTGGACGACTGAAAACTGAAACCCGCTGCGTCCCCCAAAGATCCGACGGGACCGCTTTCCCAGGCCGAGCCGTGCGCCTGGGCAGCATCCTCAACGATCTTCAATCCATGTTTGTGAGCGATCGTTCGTAACGAAGTCATGTCCGCCGGCTGTCCAAACAAATGAACCGGCATGATTGCCCTCGTTCTACCAGGCACAATGGCTTCTTCGACGCGCTTCGGATCAAGCAAAAGCGTATCGGGATCAACGTCTACGAAGGCAACACCAAAACGGCGGTCCAACGCCGCAGTAGCGCTGGCGATAAAAGAGAAGTTGGGAACTATGATCTCGCCACCGTAGTCGAGACCGTCGTGATCGAGTACTGCTGCCAATCCGATGCGCAGAGCGTCAGTGCCGTGCGGCAGTAACAACCCGTATTTGCAGCCGCAATACTCCGCCCATTGTTGAGCAAACTGCTTCGCCAATGGTTGAGGCACACCTTCGACGCCACTTGTAAAAACTCGCCGGAACGAGGTACTAAGGCCGTTCTGCCATTGCAGCCTATTGCTGTCCTGAGATTGGGGCCAGGGACGGAAACGAGTATCGCGAACAGGTTTGCCGCCATCTCTGGCCAATCTCCCGGTCAAGCGTGACGCGGGTTGCGGCAAACGACCAATGGTCTGTCGCGCCAAACCTTTTGCCATTCTCTTTAAAAGCGGGTTCATGACTGATGATTGTAGGGGCGTCCCTCCGTGGGCGCCCCTTGCTGCCTGACGAGGGGCGCCCACGGAGGGACGCCCCTACAGTATTTCCCTGCGGGTCATCTTCACGAGGATGCCAAACTCTGTCGGTCGAGCCGGAGCAAGTCGCGCCAGACCCGTCTTGCAGCCCAACTTCAAGATTGCCTTTTCAAAAACTTGCCAGGCGTCATCTCGGAATAATCGTCGCCGTCCGTTTATCCGCTTGCTAACGTTCCCCGTCATGTAACGGTCGCGGCTCTGGTTGAGAAGAATGGGCACCGGTTTTTTCCAACGTCGTCCGAATAGTTGTCTCAAACCGATCGCGAGCGCCTTGTCGTGGTGACAATTCTCGATTTGTTCTTCCACCCGCGCTTCTCTCTCGAAGTGCTTCATCCAAAAGCCCGACGGAAAAATTGAGACGAGGTCGGGCGGGGGCGCAGCGTCAATCCACAACTGATCGGTCAACCAGCAACTTTCGAGGTTGGGTGAATTGAAGAGTAGACAACCGCCGGGTTTCAGTAGGTGCAAAAGGCGCCTGGTAACGGCGAGTGGATCCGCCACGCATCCAATCGTGCCAACGTGGTAGATCACGTCGTAAGGAGCACCGTCCTCGATTGACGGATCACCCTCAAGCACGAAATGGTTGCCGAACGCTTCCCTCGCGGACTCTACGGCCGATGCGGAGATATCAACTCCAGTCACCTGATAGCCTGACAGAATGAAATGCGACGTCAGGTATCCACGTGAGCAACCGATTTCCAGTAGCCGCGCGTTTGCCGGCCCACGTTCCACTTCATCGATAATGAATTTATATTTGGAAGCTCGGGATAAGATTTGCTGCAAGGCATTAACATCGCGATCTTTGAATGCCTTCGTCGTTTCGTCCAACAGACCGCGATAAACGTTGTAAACCGAACCAGACTCGCTGTGCATGGCATCGTAGATCGTCTCATCATGCCTGGTGAACCGTGCCTGACAGTCACTGCAATCGTAGATGGGCCATGCGAAGCCGGAATAGTACTCCACGATTCCGGCCCGGTTGATGCTTTGAGAACCGCAAACTCTACAATCACTCAAGTCTGCCGGCTCCGTCAGGCCGGATTCTGAAGCGAAAAGATCCATCAGCGGCCATCCGCAATCCGGGTTCAGATTCAGCCGAGTTGCTGTTGATCTGAAGTTGTTCAACCCGATCCCCTCATAAACAGATGGTTCGCCCCTTCGCCTGCCTCCGTCGCTTGCACATCGCCAACGGACAGGAAACTGAAGCCACACTCTTGCAGTAAAGCGCAAGCTTGCTCGCGTTCATCTTCGTGGGACACGGACAACTCCACCATGAGAGATCGCAGTCGCGAGTCGCGCAGCATGCTCTTCCCGCCCTGTAGGATCAGTAATTCCAAACCGTCCACATCCATCTTGAGGTAGTTCGGAAATGGAGGATGAAACTGGCTGATGAAGTCATCAATGCTAAAGCCGATCATTCCGTGCGCCGACCCCTCCAGATCCTTCGCGCAGTAAGGCGACATTTCTCCAAGCTGACCAAACTGCGTCAGAGCCGATCCCATCGCTGGCGAAGCGATGTTCAGGACTCCAAGTTCAGTGGTTCCCGACAAGGCAACGCAGTAGGCCGTGATCCGCTCGGCAAAATCGTTGAGCTGAATGTTTCTGGAAAGTACATGGAAGTTTGCCGCCAGTGGCTCGAAGGAGAGGACGGAAACGTCCCGCTTCGACGCCGCATAGAGACTATAAACACCGACATTTGCCCCGATATCCCAAAACACGCATGGGACGGCGAAGCTATCAATCCAGCGGATAGTGTCCGGCTCCTTGGTAAGTAGCGTCCTCGCTCGCATTGCGAGCAAGGGGGATGGGCAGAAAAAACGAATCGATCCTTCATTTGTCACAACCGTCGTCAACATCGCTTGAGAAAGATCGTCAACGGCACGAGCTCGCGCCTGAAACGTGAGTAGTTCCACCGGCAGTGAGGCAGCCCGCCTTACTCCGTTAGTCGCTATGTCAGCAAGTCTTTTAAAGGGCATTACCGTTCCAGGAGTATCGCAGGCTCGCCGAGACAAACTTCATGCTCCATTACAAACGAACCTTGCCCCTGAGTGGGCATCTGACCGGTCCCGTAGAAGTCACCACTTTCCACGTCGA
>Ga0137394_10004727_pt1 | contig 10347 bp, 9 predicted proteins | sample czobulk116metaG_FD_108278 | JGI IMG/M metagenome (GOLD analysis project Ga0137394, IMG submission 108278) | Vadose zone soil microbial communities from Angelo Coast Range Reserve, California, USA - czobulk1.16 metaG | ecosystem: Environmental > Terrestrial > Soil > Vadose zone | place: USA... | reverse complement strand
TTCCCGGCCATACACGCGGGCATGTCGTGCTGCTCTATCGGAATAAATAGTTGTTTACCGGCGATCATCTGGCCTGGTCCGACACCCGAAGTGGATTGGTCGCCTTCCGTGATGTGGCGTGGTACTCTTGGCCGGAGCAAACGAAATCCATGAAACGCCTGCTGGATCTGCGTTTCCAATGGGTGCTGCCCGGCCACGGCCGCCGCGGGCACCAACCTGAAGAAGTAATGCACCAAAAGCTCGCTGAATGCATCGAGTGGATGAAGAGTAAGACATAGTGGGTCAATTTTGGAACGCGGGCTAAAGCTCGCGACTACATATTGTGCCGAAACATGAGTCCAATGTAGTCGCGGGCTTTAGCCCACGTTCAATAAATCGAGATTATGAAACTAACAAAACCAACTATCCTGACCGCGGTACTCTCACTTCCGCTGCTTATTCCGGCGGTGATGGCTCAGTCCGTTAAGTTTACCGAACACAAGCTCAAGAATGGACTGCGTGTGATCTTGTCCGAGGACCACTCGGCGCCGACGTATTCGATTTCGGTTGTCTACAACGCCGGGTCGAGGGATGAACGTTCCGGTAAGACGGGCTTTGCTCACCTGTTTGAGCACATGATGTTTCAAGGCTCGGAAAACGTCGGCAAGGGCGAGCATTTCGTGCTCATAGAGAACAACGGCGGGGGCATGAACGGATCGACGAACACCGATCGTACGGAGTATCACGAAACCCTGCCGGCGAATCAGATCGATCTCGGATTATTCCTTGAATCGGACCGCATGCGTTCGCTTGTCATCAATCAGGCGAACCTCGAGAACCAGCGCGAGACGGTTAAGGAAGAAAGGCGGCAACGCCACGACAATCAGCCGTATGGACAAACCTTCGACACGCTTTTCGAAGTCGCTTACGATAGTTTTGCTTACAAGCACTCCACCATCGGGTCGATGGAAGACCTGAGTGCCGCGTCTGTGAAAGACGTTGCCGACTTCTTCAAAACCTATTACGCACCAAATAATGCGGTCCTGACGCTGGTCGGCGATTTCAAAGCGAGCGAAGTTCTGCCGAAGATCGAAAAATATTTCGGCAACATTCCAGCTCAGGCTCCGCCACCTGTGCCGGAAACGACGGAACCGAAGCAAACCGCGGAGCGGCGACAGACGCTCGAAGATCCGCTGGCGCAGATCGCAAGGATCGATATCGGCTGGAAGATTCCTGCCGGCAACACGCCGGACTGGTATGCGCTATACGTTCTGGGAGAGATCTTATCAACCGGTCAATCTTCCAGGTTCTACCAGGATCTGGTGAGGGAGAAGCAAGTCGTCTTGCAGGAAGGCGCCGGACCATTCGAGCGTCGTGGCCCATCACTGTTCATCGTGGATCTTCTGGTTGCTCCCGGCAAGGATACCAAAGATGTCGAGAAGCTGGTGTATGACGAACTTGAACGAGTGAAGAATCAGCCGGTCACCGACGCGGAATTGCAAAAAATAAGAATGGAAGTGAAGCGCGGAAAGGTGGAGCAACTCGAGGGTACGCTGAATCGAGCAGAGTCGCTCGGCGAGAATGCGATCTTCTATAACGATCCAAATGTGATCAATACAGGAAATGACAAATTGATGAGCGTGACCAAGGAGCAGATCGAAAAAGTAGCGCGGACGTATTTGACCGAGGCCAATCGAACTGTGATCACCACAGTGCCGAAACCCCGCGCGGGAGGTCCCCAGTGAAACCCCATGCCCTGATTGCAATCCTTGTTCTGGCTGGATTCGGCTCGACGAGTCGAACGTATGCGCAAGAGGATCATAGTGCGGACACGAGCAAAGTTGAGAGAAAGAATCGCGCTCCGGTTTCAAAAGATATCCTCAAAGTCACGCTGCCGAGAGCTACCGAAGCGACGCTTTCCAATGGACTGACCGTCTTGATCATGGAAAATCATCGGCTGCCGCTGATTTCGTTGCAGTACAACTTGAGCGGCACCGGACCGATTTTTGAGCCGGCGAACGCGCATGGTTTGGCCAGCATCACGGCGCAAATGCTTCGCGAGGGCACGAAGACGAAAAGCAGTGTGCAGATTGCCGAGCAGATGGATCAACTTGGCGCTTCGATTTCCGCATCCGCGGGATTCGGCTCATCGTCCACGATTATCAACGCTTCAGGATTGAGCGATAACTTTGAGCAATGGTTCGCTCTGACCAACGACCTTCTGTTAAATCCGACTTTTCCCGCGGACGAATTGAACCGCCTCAAACAGCGGCTTAAAGCACAATTACGGCAGCAACGCGCGAATCCCAATTTCCTCTCGACAGAAACATTCAGCAGAGCCGTATACGGAGCGCATCCGGCCGCCGTCGTCTCGCCGACAAACGAGTCGATCGATGCGATCGCGCCGGAGCTGCTGGCGAAATGGCATCAGGAACGATATGCGCCTCAGAATGCCGTTCTCGGTATTACCGGTGACGTCAAGGCTTCAGAAATCGTGCCGAAGCTCGAGAAATCGTTGGCTGCCTGGAAAAAGACGGATGTGAAGGAAGTGCTGCCGCCAAATCCGATGCCGGTGGTCTCCAAACGAGTTCTGTTAGTGAACCGGCCGAATTCAGTTCAGACGACCGTCGCCCTCGGGAATATCGCGATTGATCGCCGCGATCCGGATTACGTTGCGCTTACCGTCATGAATCATATTGTCGGCGGCGGTCCCGCCGCGAGGCTGTTTTTGAATTTGCGCGAAGAAAAGGGATACACCTACGGCGTATACAGTAACTTTACTGCCCTGAAGTATCCCGGCCCGTGGCGCGCCGGCGGTGACGTTCGAACAGAGGTCACGGACGGTGCGATGACCGAGTTTTATCGCGAGTTCCGGCGCATTCGCGACGAGAAAGTGCCGGCGACCGAACTGGAAGAAGCCAAGCGGGCGCTGGTCGCTTCATTCGCCCTGTCGCTCGAACGGCCATCGGAGTTGTTGGGGTACGCGATCATCCGAAAAGTCTACGGATTTCCTCCCGACTATTGGGATACCTATCCCGCTAAGATCACCGCTGCGACCGCCGAAGACGTTCAGCGCGTAGCGCGAAAGTACATCAATCCTGATAGCTTTCAAATTGTCGCGGTTGGAGACGTCAGCAAAATCAAGCCCGTCATGGAGAAGTACGGACCGGTAGAGGTTTATGACGCAGAGGGGAAGAAGATCGGGAATTGAGCGTGTTTGACACAATGACCCAATCGAGCCATTTGGTTAGTGGGTAATTCGGTAATTGGGTCATTTGACAAGTGAATTTGACATCGCTCATTGGACATCCCGACATTTGACATCTGGGCAAATCCGATACACGGTCCTCTCTCCCGTTAACCCTCTTACCGTGCAATTCAGCTTCTCATACCGATGCTTCCGTCCGTCCAATACCGCCTGTGCATGAGGGTCCTGCCAGATCTCCTCTGTCACCACGACATCCCCACCTTCACTCTCCTTTTGCACGCGTGCCGCGAGGTTCACGGCAGTGCCGAAATAATCCAGTATGTCGTTCATGGTGACAGCGATGCATGGGCCATGATGGATGCCGATCTTTAACGCCAGGGCCGGGTCGCCGCGGGTGGCATTATCCTTGTTGATGCTTTCATGCATCTCGAACGCGGCTTCGATTGCCTTTGCCGGATCGAAGAATGCGGCCATTACGGAATCGCCGATGGTTTTCACAAGTGTGCCCTCGCACCTGGCAATCGTTTCTCGCAGCAAATCAAAATGCCGGCGTACCAACGCATAAGCCGGCGCCTCGCCGATCTTTTCATATAGGGTTGTCGAGGCTTTCAGGTCCGTAAACATAAGCGTGACAGCTCCAACCGAAATGGGGATATCGGGTGCGAGCACCTCTTCCGCAAACAGCGTGCGGAATTCATTCATCGCGATGACCATCGATGCGGTAGCCGCATCCTCATTTCCCGCCACCCGTTCGATCATCAGAGTGATGTCCTTGTCATCGCTGTTTTCGAGCCTGAGAGAGACAGCCGGCGCGAGCTCCAGCGCTAATGGTTCCAAGGTAGGACGATGAATCTTGATGGTGGCTTGCGAAGTCTTTGTCTCAGGGGATGTCCGAATAAATGCCTGAGACTGAAGCTTGAGCGAGCGAACCTTATATTTCCACGGGCTTAGCCGCATTTCCAATGTCTTCGACCGGCCTGCGGAAATCTGCTGTTGCGCCACGACGTGCGGCGCGTTCATCGGACCGCCGCTGCAATAGCGGACGACTTCGACGCGGCGAATCGATGGATTCGGCCGGAACGTCACTTCTACTGATTCCGCGAAATCTGCGCCGTACTGAATATTGCAAGCGGGACAATGCGCCTCCGTTTTCATTTTGCGAAGACTGTCATGTCGTTCGGCGGCGCCGCGGCAGCCCGGACAAATCACATCCCACGAAAGATCGAGCAGTCCAGCCTGCGATGCGTGCAAGAAGAGTTTCAGCACCGCTCTGCGATCTGCCTTCCAGCGGTCGGCGAAGACAAACGGCCGCATCGCGTCCAATTCCTCGTCAGGCAAGGTTTCGATGGCATCGATCAGACGAGGGAACCAGTGACCCCCGCCGGCGTTTTGAAGCCGCTGGCGAATAACCTCGATCCTGCCTGCTGGAATTGCAATACGCGGCACGGGCACAAAGGGGGTAGCGGAATTTCCTTGCAGGAATTCTTCGATCTTGCGATATGCCTGTCGAAATCTTCGCTGCGACGAGACACCGATTTCCCAATAAATGGCCGGAATCGCGAAAAACCACCGCGGTTCGCACTCAATTCTTTGTTCGACAACGGTCCCGCTTTTGTTGTCATGGAGCGTGACGGCGGTATGGAATTTTCGAATCGGGCCGTTATGATAGGTCCGCACAAGTTCGTAATAGCGCCCTTCGACCCACTGGAATGGATGCTCGTCCCACCGAAGACGCCAGCCCATATAGCGAGTCTCGCCGACCTGACGCGATCCACCATCCTGTTCCGGAATGTATTGGAATTTGAATTCCGGAAGTCCGGCATATTGATTGAGCCGGTTCGTATCAGCAATATAGCGCCAAAGCCTGTCGGGTGGGGCGTCAATGGGAATCTTCCAGAGAAACGTCAAGTGCATGAGGGCGCAAATTCTAGCATCACCGCCAAAATGACATATGAGAAATGACCAGCGGCCAATGGCCAATTCCCATATGTCATTTGGTACACTTAGGTCCGTATGCTCGGCACTCTAGCTCTCTCGCTTTTCCTTTCGTGGGTCCAGGTCAGTTCGGACACGTACATCGTGAAATCGTCGGCGGGAGAGGACCGGGCCAGGCGCGTGCTCAGGGAACTCGAGCATTTCCACCAGCTCATCGGCACACTGGTGTTCCGCAATACCGAGCTTCCGGAACTTCCTATCGAAGTTCTGCTGATCGGCGACGAGCAAACGATGAAAGAACTCGAGCCGGAGTACAATGGCCGCAAAATTGCCGTGGCGGGTTATTATCAGCGCGGAAACGACCGCGACTTCATCGTGCTATCCGGCCGTGTCTTTCCTGAGACTCTGACCAGCATTGTTTATCATGAGCTGACGCACTATTTCCTCGGCCGCGCTCTCGCCGTTCGACCCACCTGGCTGAACGAAGGTATCTCCGAATATTTCGCAATGGCCGACATTCGAGAGGATGCGATCGCGCTCGGTGGGCTGTCGCCCGATCGGATGCAAATACTCAAAACGGCCTCGCTCCTTCCAATCAAGGACTTCTTTGCCATTGATTCGACATCTCCGTATTACAACGAATCGGCCAAAGCCAGCATCTTTTATGCACAGGCATGGGCGTTCGTGCACTACATGATGCAGGGCGAATATGCGCCGCGCTTCAGGAAATACATTGATGCTCTGACAAAGGGTGACGCGAATCTTCTGGAGTACCTCGGCATCAGTGAACGCGATTTGGAAAACGGTTTCCATAAGTATCTCCAGATTTCCCTGCCGCGCGCGACCCGAATAGCTCTCAAGGTTAGCGGTGAAGACTGGAAAATGAATGTCCAATCGATCCCTGACACCGAGAGCCAGATCTCGATTGCCGAGATATTCCTTGCGAATGGCAAATTCGAGGAAGCGCGCAGGCATCTCGAAATTCTGGCGGCTGCGGCCCCGGAATCGACGAGGGTTTCCTATTATCGTGGTGTTCTTGCGAGGATTGCGGGAAATCCTGCGGCGCGGGACTTTTTCGTCGATGCGTTATTGGATCCGCGTCTAGCACTACGTGCAGCGGTGAAACTGGTTGAAATGGGCGAGTTGCATATTCCTGCCGTCCGCAATCTCTTGGAACAGGCTGCGGCGTCAGGCACTCGAAACAGCGATGTTTACCTGGCAATGACGAAAATTTATACCGAAGACCTACATCGAATCGAGGAGGCTGTCCGGCTTTCTCAGAAGAGCGCCGCGGTCCCAATTCCTCGGCCTTCTGTTCCGGACGCTCCCGTGCCAGAGCCGCTCCGGCACCGTTACGCGCACGGCAGCGATGACCATGTGAGATACACCGTATTATCGGAATCTGAAAGCCGGCCCCGGCTGACAACATTTGTGGCGCCGTATTATCCCGCCGATTTGCTGGAACAAAGATTGTCCGGCGAGGTTGTCCTCGATCTGCAAATCACCGACGAGGGCAGAGCGGGAGGCGTATGGCTGGTATCGGCGATGCCCGAGATCTTTGGCACCCTGGCCACCGCTGCGGTCCGGCAATGGCGGTTTGAGGCGGTTTCAGCGAAGATCCGAGTCGTCTTGGATTTTACGGGAGATTGAAAGCGGGCCGGAGCGTGAAAGTGTGCGCACAGCGACCCTGTCTCTAAGCGCCTGAGAAATCCGAACGCGAAAGCCCTCCTGACCGGGGCTATAAATTCGTCATTCGAAATTGGCAATTCGAATGTGCTATCGTACTCGACTTCACCAGGCTTGTGCGGTGGCGGTAATACATGAAGCGGTTAAACAAGCTCAGATTGAGGTGGCGCGAAATCCAAATGATTGTTCGGGGATTGGTGTCGACCAGGCACGTACTACTGGCGCACATCATTCCCCTTCGCCGATGCAATCTCGCCTGTGCCTATTGCAACGAATACGACGACTTCTCACCACCCGTTCCGACCCCGGAAATGATCTCGCGTATCGACAGGCTTGCATACTTGAAGACCGCCATTGTGACCATCAGCGGCGGTGAGCCGTTACTGCATCCCGAAATCGAAACGATTATCGGGCGGATCCGGCACCATGGAATGATCGCCGGTCTGATCACGAATGGATATTTGCTGACGCCGAAGAAAATTGAGGCTTTAAATGAGGCCGGACTCGAGCACCTTCAAATCAGTATCGACAACATTGAGCCCGATGACGTCTCCATGAAGAGCCTGAAGGTATTGGACAAAAAACTCCAGTACCTGGCCGAGTTCGCTGAATTTGCCGTGAACATTAACTCCGTCATCGGCGGCGGTATACGCAATCCCGAAGATGCCGAGCTCATCACCAAGCGCGCGGTCGATCTGGGATTCGCCAGCTCGCTAGGCATCATTCACGACAGCAACGGTTCAATGAAGCCTTTGAATCGTCGCGAAGAGCGCGTCTATCGTGAGATCAAAACCTACGGCAAGCACAGCTATAGCCGGATTTACTGGTTCCAGGAAAATCTTGCCCGCGGCGAACCGAACGATTGGCGATGCCGCGCCGGCGCCCGCTATGTCTACATTTGCGAGGATGGCCTTGTGCACTATTGCTCACAACAACGCGGCTATCCCGGCATACCACTGGAAAAGTACAGCTTCGCCGATATAGAGCGCGAATACTTCACCAGGAAACCTTGCGCGCCGCAGTGTACAGTCGGGTGCGTTCAAAAGATCTCTGTGATTGATCATTGGCGAGATCCCCAGGACGACGTAGTCCAATCCGTTCCGCTCCATATTGGTTCTTGAATTGTCGGCCTACCAGGTACGACGATTACCGCGTTAAACCCCAAGGATGTGATACCCGCCATCCACGTAGATCACTTCTCCAGTGATCCCGCGAGACAGCGAACTGACGAGAAACAACGCAGCATCGCCGACTTCGTCGATATCCACGCGTTTGCGTAACGGCGCGCGTTCCTCATGCAGCTTGATCATGTTGGAAATCCCGCCTACCGCGGAAGACGCGAGAGTTCTAATAGGGCCAGCTGAAATGGCGTTCACACGGATGCCGTGAGGTCCAAGATCATTTGCGAGGTAGCGGACCGAAGCCTCGAGGGCTGCCTTCGCCACGCCCATCACGTTGTAATTTTGAATCACACGCTCGCTGCCGAGATAGGTCAGCGTGACGATGCTCGCCTGGCGGTCCTTCATCAAAGGCAAGGCGGCCCGCGAAACAGCGGCCAACGAGTAGGCGCTGACCTCGAGCGCGATCGCGAAGTCCGCCCGCTTCGTTTCAGCATACATGCCGGCCAGCGCATCCGTGGGCGCGAACGCCAATACATGGACGAGAAAGTCGAGATGCCCGACCTCCTCGCGGATGCGGTCCATGAGCATATGGATCTGCTCGTCGCTGGCGACATCGCAAGGCAGCACAAGAGGGTTGTTCAAAAGCGGCGCCAATTCCCGGACATTCTCGCCAAGCCGTTCACTTTGATACGTCAGCACGAGGCGGGCGCCGGCACGGTTCGTAGAATTGGCGATTCCCCAGCCGATACTTCGTTTGTTGGCAATGCCCATGATCAGGCCCGTTTTGCCTTCCAGGAGCGGCGTCATAGATCGCCCACATTACCATAGCCCTTGCGAGCTATCCATGGTACAATCACCTACCGATCGGTCGGTAGGTAGATATTTATTATGGAACAGCTCCCTACATTCACTTTCGAGATCGTCGTGGAGAATCGCTTCGGCGTCTTATTCAATATCACGGGCCTGTTCAGCTCACGTGGCTACAACATCGAACGTTTGATGGTCGTACCGGATTCTGAACCCGGCCTTTCACGTATTACCATGACAGCGCATTGCAGTCCCGCCCTCGCGGAACAAATTGTCAAACAGTTACACAAGCAGATTGATGTCATCTCGGTGGAGGTGACGGACAAGGAGATTTCATGGCCAACGTCTATTACGAAAAACACGGAAATCCCAGCCTGATCAAATCCAGGAGGGTTGCGGTAATCGGCTATGGCAGTCAAGGACACGCCCACGCTCTCAACATGCGTGACAGTGGCGTCAACGTCTGTGTGGCGACATACGCGGCGAGCCCGTCGGCCTCTCGCGCAAAAGAAGACGGACTTCCCGTGACCACCATCGAAGAGGCGACCAGGACCTCGGACGTGATCATGATTCTCATTCCGGACGAGACTCAGAAAAAAGTTTACAAGGCATCGATTGAACCGCATCTTCGTGCGGGCCAGACGTTAATGTTTGCTCATGGCTTCAATATCCATTTCGGCCAGGTTGTGCCGCCGCCCTTCGTCGATGTTTCGATGATTGCACCCAAGAGTCCAGGACATCGCATGCGTGAACTCTTCGTGGAGGGTGTCGGCGTACCGGCGCTTCTTGCCATCCATCAGGATGCAACGGGTAACGCCAAGCCAAACGCTCTGGCATACGCATGGGCGACAGGCAACCTCAAGGCCGGCGTTATCGAAACCAGCTTTAAAGAAGAAACCGAAAGCGATCTTTTCGGTGAACAGTCTGTGTTATGTGGTGGCGTGAGCGCTCTCGTAAAAGCTGCTTTCGAGACCCTGGTCGAAGCCGGGTATCAGCCCGAAATTGCCTACTTCGAGTGTCTGCACGAGCTGAAGCTGATTGTCGATCTTTTCTATCAGGGCGGCTTGAGTTATATGCGTTATTCGGTCAGCGACACAGCCGAATACGGCGACTACACTCGTGGCCCGAGAGTCATCGATTCGCGCGTCCGCGAGACGATGAAGCAGATCCTGACAGAGGTTCAGAACGGCACATTTGCCAAGCAGTGGATCGCAGAAAATGAGGCCGGACGGCCGTACTTTAAGAAGATGCGTGAAGATGAGGCGAAGCACCCCATCGAAGCCGTCGGCAAATCACTCCGCGAGATGATGTCCTTCCTGCAAAAACCAAAGCAAAAATCGGCGCCCGTTGGAGATGCCGTCGCCGCTCGGGAGAAATAATGAGCGTTCCAGCAGAGTTGACTTCGTCATCGCGCCATCCGCTGGCCGGCCAGACCATGACCGGGGCGGACATGATCATTCAGGTGCTCGCAGACGAAGGCGTCGAGTTGGTGTTCGGTTACAGCGGGGGCGCGATCCTGCCGACCTGGGACGCCCTTGGCCGCTATAACATCGAACAGGAATCCAGGCGCCGCAAGCCGATCGATCTGATCGTACCTGCAAATGAACAGGG
>Ga0137394_10004726_pt1 | contig 10348 bp, 4 predicted proteins | sample czobulk116metaG_FD_108278 | JGI IMG/M metagenome (GOLD analysis project Ga0137394, IMG submission 108278) | Vadose zone soil microbial communities from Angelo Coast Range Reserve, California, USA - czobulk1.16 metaG | ecosystem: Environmental > Terrestrial > Soil > Vadose zone | place: USA... | reverse complement strand
CAACGCAGCGGGAACCGTGACGAGTGCGGCGGCGACGTTGACAGTGACCGCAGCGACGGTGACCCCTTCGATCACGACGCAGCCAGCGAACCAGACGGTAACGGCGGGGCAGACGGCGACGTTCAGCATAGCAGCGACGGGCACTGCCCCGTTGAGCTACCAGTGGAACAAGAACGGCACTGCCATTGCCGGCGCGACTTCTTCTAGCTACACCACCCCGGCCACCACTTCATCGGATAATGGTTCCTCGTTCGTCGTGGTAGTGAGCAACTCGGCCGGGAAGGTCACCAGCAGCGCCGCTACGCTCACGGTCAATGCAGCAGCCCCGACCGTTAGTTTCTCACCAACCTCGCTTGCCTTCGGAAATCAAACAGTGGGGACGTCCAGCTCCGCGCAAATCGTGACCTTCTCCAACATGGGTTCCGGCACGCTCACCTTCGGCACTGTACTAATCACTGGCGACTTCTCTTCCGCGGGTCAGGGCACCTGCGCCGGTTCCCTGGCTGCAGGAGCGAGCTGCACCATGAGCGTAAAGTTCACGCCGACTGCGACGGGCACTCGAACCGGGACACTCACTGTCAACGACAATGCTTCGACTGCGCCGCAGGTGGTGGCCTTGACAGGTACAGGCGTTTCACCAACACCGCCGCCGACTACAGGACTCTTTGGACATGTGGCCATCGTCGTGGAGGAGAACACGAACTACAGCAGCGTCACCAGTTCCTCCATGCCGTATCTATCCGGCCTGATGAGCCAATACGGCCTGGCTACGCAGTATTACGCCAACACCCACCCATCCATTGGCAACTACTTCATGCTCACCACCGGCCAGATCCTCACCAACGACGACGCCCAAACTCCCTCCAGCTTCCCCGTCTCGGTGGACAACATGGTGAGGGAACTAGTGGCCGCGGGGAAGACCTGGAAGGCTTATGCCGAAAGCTTGCCCTCGGTCGGCTACATCGGAGGAGATACCAACAGCGGCGGCGGGCAATATTACGTTCGCCACGTCCCCATTGCTTACCTCACAGACGTGCAGAACAGCTCCACCGAGCGGCAGAACTTGGTACCTTTTACCCAGTTGGCCCAGGATCTCTCCACCGGAAGCCTTCCCAACTACTCCTTCATCACACCCAACGGCTGCGATGATGCCCACGATTGCGGCCTCAGCACCGCCGACAACTGGCTCAAAAACAATATCGACCCCCTGATCAAGAACTCCGTCTTCCAAAAGGACGGCTTGCTCATCATTATCTTCGATGAATCCAGCAACGATAACAGCAATGGCGGAGGCCGCGTAGTCTGCACGTTGATCAGCCCCGCGTTCTCCAAGCTCGGATATCAATCGACTACTCTATATAAGCACGAGAGCGTGCTGCGCCTCATGCTGGAAGGGCTGGGCGTCACCTTGCTTCCAAGCGCTGCTTCCAGTGCGCCGGCCATGTGGGAGTTCTTCAACACAACGGGTGGCGGCACAACTCCGGCTCCTTTGGCCATCGCTACGACCAGCGTACCGAATGGGACGGTGGGGCAAGCATACAGCACGCAAATGAATGCTACGGGCGGCACATCGCCGTACACTTGGTCCGCCAGCCCGGGTTCTCTCCCGGCAGGACTCACGCTTTCCGCTGCGGGAGTGATCGGTGGAACGCCAACCATAGCCGGGTCTTCCACGTTCACGGCAACCGTCAGCGATACAACTTCTCAGTCAACCAGCAGCAGTTTCACGTTGACGGTGGCAAATCTGACGGCCACCGCATGCACACTCTATGTTTCACCTTCGGGGTCGGACTCCAATCCGGGAACGCTCTCCGCTCCCTGGCAGACTCCACAAAAAGCGGCTAGCAGCGCTGCCGCCGGACAGACCGTCTGCTTCCGTGGAGGCTCTTATCCCCAAACCGTCACCGCTGGCTACCAACAAACCTTCAACAACGCCGGCTCACCTGGCAACCCCATCGTCTTCACCAACTACCCCCATGAGACCGCCGTGGTCCAAGGCTCCACCCACATCAACGGCTCTTACCTCACCTTCCGCGGGACACCCCAAGGCACCGGCAGCTGCAGCGCCATCACTCACTGCGGCCTCATTTTCGAAGGCTCCCAGGGCTACAACATCGATGCCATCGACATCTGCTGCGCCTCCACTTCCAACCCCCATTTCGTCGTCTTCGACCACGTGGAGATTCGCAAGGCCACCTTTCATGCCGGCCTCTACCAAGAGGGCTGCAACAACGCCATCCTTGGCAGCTACGTCCATGACAACGGCGCCTTTAACGCCAACCGCGCTGAGGACAACGGCATCTATTGGTCTACTACTCCCAGCGGGTGCTCAAACGGTGGCCTGATCGCCAACAACCTGGTCGAAAACAACTACTCCAAAGGCATCCAACTCTATGACGGAGGCTCCTCGACATCTCCGGCCAACGTCACCGTCATCGAAAACACCTCGGTGAATAACGGCGCGCAGGGAGCGGTGGTCTGGGGTGATCACAATGTCTTCGCGAACAACATCCTCTATAACAACAACAACCTCAGCGGGGGTGCCGCGGCCGGCGCCCAAGGCGGCCTCTATAGCGGCTCAGCCAACCTCGTGGATAAAAACCTTACATTCGACCCCTCCGGCAACTCTGGCTGGAACAACCCCAGCGGGTGCTGCATCACCAACAACCAGCAAGCCGATCCTCTTTTCCTCAGCCCGTCAGGACTGAACTGGCACATCCTCGTCTCCAGTCCAGCCATTGGCCTCAGCAACCTGAGCTACATCCAGTCGGTGGATAAGGACGGCGTCTCGCGCGCCAGTTCACCCGCGGCGGGAGCCTACCAACACTAACCTCGGGAAAAGAGTCCTCGAAAAGCGTTCTTGCGCTCCTAACCGCCCTGCAACCAGGGCGGTCGGGTGGCGCGAGGACAGAGTGGGAAGGCCACTCTCTGCCTTCACGACCGCTATTACCGGCATCTCCGAGGTGACAGGTTGCGCAAGCTGGAATCTCTTGAGTACCGGCTTCCCCGCTGCTGCGATTTAGGCCTTCGATTCGCGGCCATTTCGGCCAGCCAGCAGTAAATCATTCTAGGCTGCCCGGTTGAAGCGGTCCGCGGGTTGCGCGCCGGCTCTCGGTTGCCAAGTGGCCATCGTCTCGCCTTGAAGAAACTTGAAGGCGGCGACCGCAAACGCCACATTGGTAATGAGGAAATAGGCGGGAATGAAAGTCAACTTGCGGAAAGGCCTCGGCAAATCTTTTCGCCACCCCACGAGTGCCAGCAGGTAAACAATCATCTGCGCCATGAATAACGCTGCGTAACCCGGAGTCGAAACCAGCATCAGATTGCTTACAAAAATGATAGGTAAGAAGAGAAATGAGAAATAGCGTATAACCTTATGTGAAATCAAGCTAAAAGCGGTCCACGGGTAGTTGAACGGATTGCAAAGCTTACGCATGTATATAATGCCCCGAAGCGCTCGCAGACCGACGCGGGTGCGCATGCGGAACTCCGAACCAAGCTCGCTGTTCGCGACCTCAAAGGAATGCACGCGCTCGTCGTAAACGACTCGATGTTTCGTGCTGATGACATGCAATGGCAATATAAAATCCGTGATGAGCTGCCGGGGGACGTCCCTGTACAGTTCCCGACGGATGGCGTCCACACCGCCATTAACTCCGATAATCGAGGCGGCTCGCGTCTCCAGCATGCGCAGAGCGTTTTCATATTTCATGTACGCGCTACACCCATTCCCAGCGATTCCGTCACTTCGTACTTTATAGGCTAGATTCCCTGTCACGTAACCGATTTCCGGGTCGGCAAAGTTTTCCATCATCCGGCGAATGGCGTCCGGAGCGAAGAGCGAGTTGGCATCGCTGAAAACGAGGATTTCACCGCTGGCGTACCGCACCCCCTCATTCAAGGCCGCCGCCTTGCCCTCACGCTGTTCACGCCGGATGGGCCGCACATTCTGGGAACTAAATTCACGAACAATGTCATCGGTGCCGTCCGTGGAGCCGTCGGAGATCACGATGACCTCGAGCCGGTCGCGGGAGTAATCCTGCTCCAACTTGTTTTGGATGGTCGCGGCAATGTTCTGCGCCTCGTTGTACGCAGGAATCAATACTGTCACGGATGGAAGCCACGAACGACGCTTCAAGGGCCGCGGCCGGATCAACCCGAGAAGACAAACCAAGGACGGATAGATGATGTTGGGATAGATGATCAAAAAGATAGAAAGCCAGAAACAAATTTTTGTCAGTTCCATCGTTTCACGACTCCGTTCATGGAATTGGTGGCCTGGTGCGGCTATCGTCTGAACATCCGGGGTGGGGTAGCAGTGCCGGGTTTGAGCGGATCAGTGCTCGAAAGGACCGAGCGAGAAACCTCATGGAAACCATGGGTGGTATCGAAGCCGGAAGAACACAGGAAAATTTGGATAAATTCTTGTTATCGAAGCTTCGTGGAAACCCGATTGGCCCATTCACTGGCCGGCGAAGAAGGTTTCAAATCCCAGTTGTGTCGCGCTGGGTTCAAAAATGAGGGATCAGCAATCAGATTGTTTTTCAGGCAGCATCCTTTATTGACATACCAGCCGGACCTTTTGCCACCGCGGTCGGATGTGCTCCAGGTCAAGTTATGATGCACGAAGTTCGCGGTGCCGGCATACAGACCTGCTTGGGCTCCAGCTGCAGCACCGGCGATTTCGTTGTTGTTATAGAGAATGTTGTCGACAAAGGTGTTGTAATCTCCCCAGATCACCGCCCCTTGGGCGCCATTGTTTACGGAAATGTTGCCGTAGGCGGTGACGTAGGCAGGCGTGGAAGCGGACGCGCCCGCATACAATTGAATACCTTTGGAGAAGTTGTGCTCGACCAAGTTGTTGGCGATCAAGCCGCCATTCTTGCAGTCCGCGGGTGTCTTGGACCAATAGATGCCGTTGTCTTCATTGCGGTCTTGGATGCCGTTGTCATGGACATAGCTGCCGGTGATCGCGTTGTTGCAGCCTTCCTGATAGAGCCCTGCATGGTAATTCCCCTTGCGAATCTCAACGTGATCGAAAACCACATGGCCCGGCCCAGACGAGTTCATGATACTAACTGCGTTGAGAACATAGCCGCTCGAACCTTCGAAGATTAGTCCGCAAGGGTGCGTGGCACTGCAGGTGCGCATGTCGTTGGGCGCGCCCCGAAAAGTAATGTAGGACCCATAGACTTTCGTAGAGCCATGGATCTCGGCGATTTCACCCGGATAATTGGTGAAGAGGATTGGTTTCTCAAGAGTGCCGGAGCGCTTCTCCACTTGGTTGAACCCAGCTGAAGCGTCCACATACTGAGGGTAAATGCCGCCTCTAAGACAGACAGTCTGGCCAGCAGTGGCCGTATCGAAAGCCTTTTGCAGGGTCTTCCAAGGTTCGGTTAGGGTGCCCGGCTTCTCGTCCGACCCGGAGGGGAAAATATAGTACGTACAGGACATGTCGGACGAATAGTCCCCAGGTTTGTGGGCCTCGCTCCCTGTGGCCACCTGCTCCCAGTCATCTTTTGATTTGGAATGGATGAGAGAGATTCGACCAAAGGTGTTCGGCACGAGCCCTTGCTTGCTTGCAATCGCCCCTCGAGAGAAGACGGCAGCGACGCTGGGAGTGCCGTTCCTCTGGCTCAGCACTGCTACGGCTGCGGCAATCAAGATCAAGATACGCATAAAGGAACTGGGAGCTGGAAACGACGCCTCTGTCCAAATTCCGCCGCACCTCTTCTTCCTCCAAGCGTCTCTGAAAAATTCAGTCTGAGAACAAGGTGCATGTCCCGTTGCGCGTTCGCGTCGTCCCCGCTCAAAATGGGAGAAGTACATGTTCCAAGAGTCTCCGCTCACGAAGTTGTATGTTGATGTATCTTGATGAGGCGAACTGCCTCTTTGAGGCCTGGGTTCAAAGGACGAAAACGGTCAAAGAACCCGCCCAATCGTCTCGGACAGTCAGCGGCGCATGAACTGCCCCAGTTTAAAAAAGAAGGGTTTAATGTCGTTCCAACGGTTTTCTTCGCATCGCGTGTTCGGGTCGAAGAAATCCAAGAACTGCAAAACGGATCCCATCCTATCCGGGAATCGTAGCCCTGGCGGCAATTCCATACCCGCCAGCACCTTACAAAGCCTGGCCAGATCTCCTAACATGCAACGTGACCTGACTCCGGTAGCGTATCCATTAACGGGATCCACAGCCCTGCCCGTAGCCAGTTGGTACAACAGCCAGGGGAAATCCACGCCCGCATCAATGGCAAGTTGCAGCGACCCCCAGAACCGTCCGTTGACCTCCATCAGGTAGGGCTTCCCGTCAGCGGTAACTTTGAACTCGGCCATGGCCACACCGTGCCAGGCCATATGGTCCAGAATAGTTCTTGCCATCCTCCAAGCTTCAGGGTTCTTCTCGACGCTCTCGCAGAGGGCGCTGACTCCACCCGACGGCGGATTTTCACGCAGGCGTCGGTGAGCGAAAGAAGCGACCAGCTTGCCTTGGTTATAGAGCGCGAAGATCCCATGCGCTTGCCCGCTGATGTATTCCTGAAGCAAGAACGGGTTGCTCCCAAAGTACTCATATTGCGCCACTGTTCTTTCCAATTCGCGGACAGATTCTGCGTACTTCACGGACGCGGCGGCGCAGCGCCCATTAGTCCAGATCGTTGAACGATGGGGCTTCAAGACTACGGGAAACTTCAGGATTGGATAGACTCGCTGGAGCGACCGAGCGTCACCGATGTAATGTGTTTGGGGTATGGTGACGTTTAGCCGCTGGGCGAGCCGCATCAAGTTCCATTTGTCGGTTAATGCATCGAAGGTAGGAAATTCGGGGAAAGGCAACTGGAAGTTCTTGAACTCTTCTCTATGCTTCAAAACCGTAGCCATCGAAATCTCGGTCATGGGGAAGATCACTTGTATTCCACGCTTCAAACACTCGGCCTTAACCGTTGAAAGAAACGCCCGCAAATTTGCAGTTGGCGAGGGGTAGGTAAAGCTCTCGTTGCAATATTTTGAAGCACCTGAGAGTGTTCTTTTCGTTTCATCGGCGACGACGACCGGCACGCCCCTTCTTCCCAGGGAGCGCGTAGCGGCCAAGGCGCTTCGCGCGTTGCCATCCAGGATCAAGATCTTCTCCATACCTTTCCCGTGCTCAGTACGAGCCCAACCCGGCTCTGATCCATGAATGCTCCTTCCTGTTAAGGGGTCGGGCGCAATATTCAGTTCCGTAATGGCGTGGAAGAGGTTGTTCATTGGCAGGGTCTCAAGCGCAACAAGCCGGAATCCCGAAGAACGTCGAGTTGTGCTGCCAGCGAAGGCTTAGGTCGCCGCTGGTATTCCGAGCTGGAATTCAAAGGGAAATTACCAAAACTCCGGTGAGTCGTTCAGTTAAGCAACGATGACCGAACCTGTTCGCTTCCTACTATCGAGGGTACCGGGATTGATTGGAGCTTCCGTCTGTCCGGGTGATCAAGCCAGGCCTGGAACATGAGCAGAGCCCAAAGGTGGTGGCGAAAGTCTCTTTGCCCCGAAAGGTGATCTTCCCAGATCTTTCGGACAATCTTGGGGTGAAAATAACCGTCATGTCTCATCCGGCTTTCGCCGAGCAGCTCTTCTGCCCACTCGCGCAATGAACCCCGAAGCCATTCCGCAATGGGCAGGGAAAATCCCTTCTTCGGACGATCAATCAACTCCTGCGGAACATACTGATAGAGTACCCGGCGCAGTATCCACTTGCCGCCGCCATTGCGAAGTTTCATCGACAATGGCAGGCGGGCTGCAAACTCTGCAACGCGGTGATCCAGAAATGGCACGCGCCCTTCCAGGCTTACCGCCATAGCCGCTCGGTCGAGTTTGACCAGGATATCGTCTGGAAGATAAGTCACAGTATCGAGAAACATCATTTGCACGCAGAAGTCGCGGAACTCGGTCCCTACACAGCGCTGGTTAAGCAGTGATGACGGCTCCACTCCTCCTCGAACAGCAGAGTTGGACGTTTCCCAATCTGAGACGATGACTTGATATCGCGAGAAAGAATCCTTGGCGGATAGGATCTGCGCCAACTTCTCCACCTTTTCCCCAGGCGATACTATGTCTCTTGCCGTGAGAAAACGGGGGAAAGCGAAGCCTAAAAGTCGGTTCCATCGTTGCGGTCCCACGTGCCGCAAAGACCAGGCCGTGGCCTCACGAATGAAAGCCGGCGCCCGTTGAACTGCGTTCCAAATCCTTCCCCAGATGAAATACCGTTTGTAGCCACCAAATAGTTCGTCCCCGCCGTCACCGGACAAACTCACTGTTACGTACCGGCGAGCCAGAGCCGAGACGAGATACGTCGGAATTTGCGACGAGTCCGAAAAGGGTTCATCGTAGAATTTCGGCAGATGAGGAATAACCTTCAGCGCTTCTTCAGCAGAGACGTAATACTCCGTGTGATCTGTCCCCAGGTGACGGGCGACGGCGGCCGCATATTTGGCTTCGTTATACGCTTCATCGGGGAAGCCAATCGAGAATGTCTTCACCGGCCTTTGGCTCTGCTGCTGCATTAGCGCAACAATGGCCGATGAATCCACGCCGCCGGAAAGGAAAGCGCCGAGAGGCACGTCGGCGACCATGCGCGTCTTGACTGCATCACGCAACAACGCATCAAGGCAGGTGATGGCCTCTTTTTCGGAACCCTCGAATGGTTCCTCTAAGCCGCGCCGGACAGCTTCTTCTGCCGACCAATAGGAACGCGGCGAGGGCATACAATGCATATTCGAAAGGGTGAGCGTCAGCGTTGTTGCTGGCGGCAGCTTCTTGATCCCGCGATAAATACTGTGAGGAGCTGGAATGCAGTTGTACCGCAGATAGAGGGCAAGAGCGTCGCGATTCACCTCGTCTTTGAATTCGGGATGAGCGACAAGCGCTTTTAATTCCGAACCAAACAGGAAGGTTTGTCCCATCCAGCCGTAATACAAAGGCTTCTCGCCCAAACGGTCTCGAACCAGATGGAGCTGCCGCTCTTTGCGATCCCACACCGCAAAAGCAAACATGCCATTGAAAAGCGGCAGAGCTTCGTCAATACCCCATTGCTCGATAGCCGCAAGCATTACCTCCGTGTCCGAATGGCCGCGAAATTTATGGCCCATGTTTTCAAGAGTCGAGCGCAATTCATCGAAGTTATAAACTTCCCCGTTAAAGACAATGACGTACCGGCCGCTCTCGGAGTGCATGGGCTGATGACCGTCCGGCGAAAGATCGAGAATCGAGAGCCGCCGGTGCCCGAAGGCAACGCCAGCCTGACGATCGACCCACACACCCGAATCATCTGGACCGCGGTGGACAAGTTGATTGGCCATCCGCGCAACCACAACCTTCATCTCGAATTCGTTTTCGGCGGAGGATGTCAAGAATCCGGTTATTCCGCACATCGTTGGACTCTCCGATTCATTTTAAGCAGGACGTTGTGTGACGAGAGTAGGTTCCGTCTGCCTCGTATCGGCCAGACCCTGTCGCGACCGGCGGCCATCCGCGCTACGAAAAAATAATTCCGCGCGCATCGCCGTACTTAGATTCAGATTGAACTCCCGCACGATCTTCTCGCGGCCAGTTATCCCCATCTGGCGGCGAAGCGCGGGTTGATCGTAAAGGCTCTGGAGCGCGTCGGCAATGGCGGAAGCGTCTCTGGGAAGCACAAGAATCCCGCAGCTTTCATCCACGAGTTCCGGAATTCCGCCACTCGCGGTGGCTACCACGGGCAGACCACAAGCCATGGCCTCTTTCAACACGTTAGGAATACCTTCGTGCTTACCGTTAGCCGTCGGAGCCGTCGCCAGCACCACCACGTCGGCTCGCGATAACTGTTCGATGACTTCATCATAAGGCCGAGGGCCCAGCAGTAGAACTTCGTCGGATAGACTCGACTTTTTGATTTGATTTTCGATTTGCGGCACTAGGGGGCCGTCGCCAATCAGCCGACACTCAAAAGGGAGGCCTCGTTCTTTAAGGGCACTACACGCTTCGACAAGGTATGTGTGACCTTTGACCTCTTCGAACCTTGCAACGCAGAGAATCCGCAGCAGCCTGTTTGCCCCACACTCGGGACGCGGTACCAAGCGATCCGCATCCACCCCACCATGAATGACCTGGATTTTCTGGCCTACGCCGGGACCACACTTGCGAAGGATGATTTCCCTGTTGAATTCGGAGACCGAAATGACGAAGTCGGCGGCTTCAACTTTTTCCTTCAACATGTGTCCGTCCGACTGAACATCCGAACCACGGGCCGTGAAGCTAAAGGGAATTCCGGTCAAGCGATGAACAATCAACGCAGCTACTGCCGCGTGGTACGCAAATTGCGCGTGGACATGTTGGATTGCTT
>Ga0137394_10004725_pt1 | contig 10349 bp, 11 predicted proteins | sample czobulk116metaG_FD_108278 | JGI IMG/M metagenome (GOLD analysis project Ga0137394, IMG submission 108278) | Vadose zone soil microbial communities from Angelo Coast Range Reserve, California, USA - czobulk1.16 metaG | ecosystem: Environmental > Terrestrial > Soil > Vadose zone | place: USA... | reverse complement strand
GGTCACTGACCGTCGCGATTGCGAGCGAGGAATCCGCGTCGAAGTAGGCACCCACACTTATACCCTTGGAACTGTGAACTGAAATGGGGTAACAAAATGAAGGGAACAACTCCTGTCCTCAATCTAAGCTATTCACATCGTCGGTTGGTTTTCATGGCACTGCTGATCTTCCTTGCCGCAGGCGGTATTGCTAATGGTCAGCTCAAAAAAGAAGATCCATCGGAGAAGGCCAAGATCAGGAAAAGAGTGGACACTATTATTCGAGAAATCCTACGAAGCGGTGAAATCACTACGGCCGAAGGTCAAAGAATTATCATTAGAGTGCCGCCGCCTCAAAGGGATATCGAAGAGATCCGGAGCTACGGGGATGATGCTGTACCAGTTTTGGCTGAGTTCCTTAAGTCAGAAGATGCGAGGGAGTACGAACTAGCGATGCGGTTGCTAGGCGCGTTAGGGGGTGATCGTATTATTCAACCGCTTCGCGACGTCATCCTGTTGGATCCCATGCCCCGCAAGCGCGGATTTGCGCTGAGCGCGATTACGCAAGCGCCTTGGGGTAAGGCTGCACTAATCCTTCGTCTGGCAGCCAAGACCGATCCCGATCCTCACGTGCGTCAGATAGCTAAAGAGATGCTTGCTGGTTATGCGCCTTGAGGCTCTTGAGCGACAAGGCCCAATGCTACTCGATGGTAGGTCGTGGATTGCGCCTTAGCGAGTTCACCCCCAGGACCTCAAACCACAAGGTCGCCAACGCCGGAAGTGTATTCGTTGCTGAATACTGCTAGCCGCGAATCGGAGACGATTCCGCAGATCTGAGTTCGGCCATTGGCGCGATTTGCGGCAGCGTGGTCGAGGATTCAGAATCGAGATAGATTAAACCGGCAATCCTGGCGCGGTGATGGCATACGCGGCGAGCGTGGATCAGAGTGGCAGCAATGTCTTCGATGTGCCGATCAAAGATCCGAAGAGTACTGAGTTGATACAACATGTATCTCGCGTCCCGTTTCAAAGCAACGGTTGCAATGACCTTCATCGTGTGATAGGGTCACGCTTCTTTGCAGCATCGGCCGGATGGGTTTTCACCTTTAACAGGTGAGGGTTACTCATTCTTTTCAATCTTCAAGCAGGTCAAAAACTAACCTCGTAAAACAGTAATACCCGCACACCCCTTCGGGAGGCTGTGCTATTTCAGTTGTTTCAGCTGCCCCTCTTTCTGTGCTGACGCAACCGGAGACACACTGACATGGCCAGAGATGATCGCTTCTACGCTTTTATCATCGCGCACACTCCCCTTCCCAGCTCTCGAATCCGTCGTTTCTGCGTAGAAAAAAGGTCGTTAAGAGCTTTAGCTTTCGCTGCCGCTCTCCTGCTCTGTGGTTCCCTCTACGGCTTCTATGGCCTGACACAGCAAGCCGCACACCTTCGTACGGAAGCTGAAAACCAACGCCTACGCACAGAGAACGATTTGCAACGCCGCGAACTCAATGAATTGAACAATCGAGTCGAAGCCGTCGAAGACACTTCCCGAAAATTAGCTGAAAAGTCCGGAGTAGTAGGATCTTCCCTTCCGGGCACGGGCGGTCCGGCATTTCCGCTTGACGCTGACAGCTTTGCCGCCCTTGAGAACAAAATGAAGAATCTCGAACTTAGCCTGGTGGCCCAGGAGAACGTCTTACGTGATCGTGGTTACACGCCGACTGTTTGGCCCGTAGTTGGAAAACTCGAAAGCGGGTTTGGCGGTCGCGGAAACCCTTTCGGTGGCGGGTCTTACGAATTTCACTCCGGCCAGGATATTGACGCAGCTTGGGGCGACCCGGTTGTTGCTGGAGCGAGCGGAACGGTAACGTTTGTGGGCTGGCAAAACGGTTATGGCCAGCTGATTGTCATTGATCATGGCGGAGGTCTCACCACTCGCTATGGCCATCTATCTCACATCAACGTCGCTCAGGGCCAGACCGTAGCCAGAAGCGAATTTATTGGGCGGGTCGGCTCTACCGGCCGCTCAACTGGCCCCCATCTGCATTACGAGGTCCGCTTTAACGACGAACCTGTAAATCCATTGCAATATCTGACGTCCCGGTAATTACACTTTTTTTCGCTTGACAGGCCAAATTGCTTTCGCTTAGTATGCGCGCTCGTTTGGAGCGAGCCTCTAAAATTGGTCCTAAGTTTTCGCTTTACAAGCTTTACAGAAATGTCTTCTCAGGTTTTCCCCCGTAAGCATGCATGATGGAATGCGCTAAGAGCGCCTTTCAGCATGCATTTTTTGTTGATTGTGTTTCCGTGTTGCGCCCCTTTCAAAGCGCGTCCGGCTCACAAGCTTTAACCCAGGTCGCGCGAAAGCTCTTCAAGCTCTCGCCCCCCGTTTTACCGAATCGTTAGGAGGATTCGTTGCTATGTCTAGAATATCCGGTAAGGTCAAGTGGTTTAACAACTCGAAGGGCTATGGCTTCATTGAGCAGCCAGGTTCTTCAGACATCTTCGTTCACTATAGCGCCATTCAGGGCGACGGCTTCAAGACCCTTGAAGAGGGTCAGGAAGTTGAGTTTGAGGTAACCCAGGGCCCGAAAGGACCGCAGGCAGAAAACGTGATGAAGGTGTAGGTCTCCCCGGCTTGCGTAAGCAACGCCACTGACCGCTTCCGGTCTTGTCGGTCCGGTAAGCGCAAATTACAAAAATAGGCGGTCTCTTTATTCAAGAGGCCGCCTATTTTTTCGAGGTAACCGAGAAAGAGATTTCCGGCCTATCCTTTCTCTCCTTTCGCTTTAAAGCTGACGTGTCCGCCTTCTACATCAATCGAAAAGGAAATTCGCTCGCAGCCCAGCCGTTCTTTGAGGCTGTCGGCCTGGGACGCGATCAAGCGATGAAATCGAGGAAAGGAAAAATCTTCAATAGGCTCACCACAAACCTTTTTAGCGTCCATCAGGGCCTTGTAGACCTTTTTGACTAATTCCACATCTTTATGGGCATCTTCACAGACGAAGATCGTCTTCTTGAATTCGGCAACTGCCTGTTCCTTTGCGCTAGCCCTCGCTGTGGCTATCGGGGTTCGTCCTTCCTCCCGGCCCTGCATCGTGCGACGCCAAAGATCGCGGAAGAGGTTGTAACGAGAAGCTAATGTGCCATAACGAAATCGCTGGGCATAACTCAGCGAACGATCATCACCCAACCGTTTAAGCATCGTCTCCACGCGGCCCTTTGTATCGTAAGGCGGACGTTTAGAACCCCCGTTGAAAAAGATGTCAAACTCAATCTTCACACGTCGAATGTCGTCTTCAAGGCGGGTCAATTGTTCGTCCGCTGTGGGTTCATATTCGCCGCCAGTTACCTTTTTATTGTTCTTGTTCTTCGATCTCGACTGTGATCGGAACAGTTTATTATTGCTTTGTGACAATGCTTTTGACTCTCCTTGGATGGCGGGAACGATGGGCGGGCTGTCGGGTGAGACCCGACTAAACTCAGTCTAGGCGTTGCAAAAGCCCTGTGTCAACAATTAACCATTGAAACCGCGATATTCCCGGCTCGCTGCATCAAAATCCGGTTTGCTCCCCAACCAGTGACGAGCTATTCTACGGGTCGCTCAGTAGCTACTTAAGCAAGATGCCCAATCCCGCATTATCCAAAACTGCAACACTCCGCTCCATTCCATCAGTGGATCAGCTACTCCGTACTGAAGCGGCAATGGAACTTCGCAGTTTAGTCGGTATCAATCGCCTCACAGCGATTGCTCGCCAGGTCACCGAAGAAATGCGCCGCCAGATTCAATCCGCAGATTTGACCGAACACTCAAAAGACGAATTATTGGGAGAAGCAGTTCAACAACTTCAAGCTCTATGCAAACGCGAAACAGTCGCCGCCATCCGTCGCGTAATTAACGCCACCGGTGTGATTCTGCATACCAATTTGGGACGTGCACCACTATCTGACGCGGCCCGTAATGGGGTTTTGGAAGGTACCGGGTATTGCACGCTTGAATACGATCCGACAACCGGCTCCCGCGGCAAACGTGGTGCTTACGCGGAAGAACTTCTTACCCAGCTAACAGGAGCGGAGGCCGCGCTGGTAGTCAACAATTGCGCTTCTGCTGCTTTGCTAATCCTAACGGTGTTGGCCCGAGATGGTGAAACAATTGTATCTCGCGGCGAGCTGGTGGAAATTGGTGGCGACTTTCGCGTGCCAGACGTCATGTCCAACTCCGGCACGCTTATGGTTGAAGTCGGTTCCACGAATAGAACGCGGCTGGACGATTACCGGCAAGCGATTACCGGCCAAACCCGTCTCATCATGAGGGTCCATCCTTCCAACTATCGAATTATCGGATTCACAGCGGCACCCGAGCTTTCAGCCCTCGCGTCGTTGGCCCATGAATCGGGATTGGCGTTGTATGAAGATGCCGGCTCGGGAGCACTAGATGACTTGAGTGCCTACGGCCTGAGCGATGAGCCGATCATACGTGACTCTATTTCCGCGGGTGCTGACGTAGTCTCCTTTAGCGGCGATAAGCTATTGGGCGCCACTCAGGCGGGGTTGATTGTTGGCCGCCGTGGAATTATTGATCGTTTACGTCGGCACTCCCTCTACCGTGCACTGCGCGTTGACAAGTTATGCCTGGCGGCACTCGAAGCTACGCTTGCGGCGCATCGGCGGGGCTCTATTGAAGAAATACCTGTCATTCGAATGCTGGCGTTGCCTACAAGTACGATCGAGAAGAGAGCGAGAAACCTGATTGAGCAATTGGCTGGCGTCACTGAAATTGAAGCAACCATCATTACGGGTCAATCTGCCGTCGGGGGCGGTTCTGGTCCAAATGTTCACCCCCAAACCGCTCTAATTGCCCTTAAACACCACACCCTAACTGCGGACGAGGTGGAACTGAAGCTAAGACATTCTTCACCTCCAATAATTGCGCGGATTGCTGATGGACTCGTGTTAATCGACCTCAGAACCGTGGATCCCCGGGAAGAACCCGACTTGTTGACGGCATTAACATCGGTAGGCAATAGTCTTTCTACTACCCATCCTAGTTTTAAGTAGAATAAACACCTTTGGCCGGTGTATAATCCTCCCGCTTTTTTGCATACCGAGCAAAAACGCTCCCTTCGCCAATCCTGCAAGGTTTTTCAATCTAAAATTTGTCACGTTCGTCACGCTTAAAATCCCTACTTATCTACGCCGGTGTCGCTTCGGTGGCGGCCGGGGTCAGCCTTGCTTTGTGGTACGCCGGACTTTCAACTTTGCTACAGAATGCGTTTGTCCTGACCCCGAGGAACGGCCAACTGAAACAACCGACGTTTTGGATCGGCGTTTTGTTGATAGTCACCTCTTCTCTTGCTGTCGCTATTAGTGTAGGAAGATTCGGAGGGCGTCGCGCCTTCACTTTCCTGGGTGGCGGTTTTCTGGGGCTTGCTGCACTCAGCCTGTTTGCGTCATGGTTCTTCGGAATTGATATTCTCTTTACACCGATAGCCCTTGCAGCTTTCATGTCCGCAACTACGATGCAAGTGAAAAGGCTGCGCGATCAGGACCAGGAACTCACTGAACACCTGATTGTATCGTTATCGAAGTTGGATTCGCGAAAGGCCAATGACGCCGAACACAGGTTATTAAGCGGATTGAAACTTCTGGAGAACGTTCTGTCCCCGACCGAGGCAGTAGTCTTCCGTCGCGATGGCTTGGGTAAGCTGGTTTCATCGGCTCGCCTTCGCGTCAGTGGAGGTTCTGACACGGGTCGAAATTCGGCGTGGCGCGAAGGTGTTAGTCTTTGCGAACGTGCGATGGCAGCGGGCGAGCTTATAGTCGAGAAAATCGAGTCTCCCGATTCTTCCACGAATATCGCGTTACCCTTACGACACGAAAACCGCACAGTAGGCGCTTTGCTTCTTCGAGTTACACAGGATTTCGGCGACGATGATCGAACACTGCTTACGGCGGTTGGCGGGCAGATGGCGCGTAATCTGCAAAGGGAAGAGGCTCACAACCTGACGGATCATCAGAGTTCGCTCGACTTCTTTTCCGCTAAGGCGTCTCAACACAGACTCCAGTCTCTTTACGTTCTTAACGGTGCATTGCTGGAGCAGAGTGTCGGTGTCAACGCGCTCTCAGAAATAGGCGATGGCGTCGCACTAGCGTATCTCGATGGTCGGATCGCCTATGCAAACGCTTCCTTGTTAGCGCTGGCAAATTTAACGCAGGACCAGACGCGCGACATCAGCTTCTTCGATCTATTAAACAGTTTTCGTACCGATGTTTTCGACGAGCCCGCGATTGCCGTGCGAAGGGTTTTACAAACCAGTGAAGCGTATGAACGCGAGCTTCATTTTGCCGATCGGAATGAAACATACGGCCTAAGGATCTCTCTGGTCGAGGGCGATTCGCGACGCGCATCAAACCTGGAAGTGACCCGACAGGGCGATGCACCTCAACCGCTTTGCCTGGCTCTGGTGATTAGAGACCTCACGCTTATTAAAGAATATGATCAGCTAAAGAGCGACATGATTTCATTAATGTCGCATGAGCTGCGCACGCCACTTACAAGCATAAACGGTTTCGCGGAATTGCTGACTCAGGACGAAACACTTCCCGAACAAGCCAGGGAGTTTGTTACGATTATTGCCAATGAGTCGCAGCGGCTCTCTCGAATGATTAATACATTTCTCGCAGTCACAAAATTGCAGAGAAAAGACAGACAGGAAGTCTTGAAAATACCGCTACGGCTGGACGAAGTGGTTAGAGAAACGGTAGCCAGTATGCAACCGGTCGCCAAGAAAAGACGAATCCGACTGGTCGAGCTACCCACCCAGGGACTCCCTCCAGTCGCGGCTGATAAGAGCATGATTAGTCAGGCAGTCAAGAACCTCGTCAGTAATGCGATTAAATATAGTCCTGAGCGTACGACGGTTACTGTCTCGACGGCTCTTGAAGCGGAAGCAGTAAGGTTGTCAGTTGAAGATCGCGGCTACGGCATCCCCGCAGAGGTCAGGGACCGTGTGTGGGAAAAGTTTTATCGCGTAGTACGCGAAGGAGAAGACAAGGACGAAGAGTCCACCGGGCTGGGATTGTCTTTTGTGCGAGAAGTAGTGGAACAGCACGGCGGCACAGTGGACCTCAACTCAGAAGTAGGACGGGGATCGAAGTTTAGTTTTACTTTGCCACGACTTTAGGCTAGAGCTTGTTAATGGTTCCGCGGCAGGAAGGTGCTCCACAGGTGCACCTTTTTTTGTTTGAGTGCAGCGTTGATTCATAGTCGATGGTGATCTCTTCCCCTGGAAGTATGTCTTGTAAGGCGATGAAAAGTATGTGTCCGTAAAGAATCTTCATGTAGGCATTCGGTTCGCATGAATGATTAATGTAGTGAGTGCCGTTTCCACCTCGACTGCCGTCAAGACTCCAGCGCTCATTGATTGCGCAGATGCGTAGCTTGCGACGAGACGCCCTTCGATTGGCTTCTGCGTTTTTGATCCTCTCGCCGGTATACTCGGCTATCTTCCTACCGGCCTTAAAATGGGCAACTGAAAAACAGCCCCGGCCTTCGATTCTTGATTCCTTGATGAATAAACCTGGGGCCAGCTTAAGTCTCATTGCAACTACTTAAGTTGAAAGCTACGAGCGATCATGTCCGTCTGATTCCTGATGCGAGCCAGCTTGTCGCGCAAGCCGGTGAAACGCAAAGCGAAAATGGTGCGGTTGTCGGCCTGTAGATAATAAATGCGGCCCATCATTGGTTTGCCTGTCTTAATAAATTCGTACGATACCGTCACGCCGTTGAGGCGGCCCTTGAACGGTTCTTCTTTTCCTTCGACAAACCCCGGGAGAAACCTCAACTTTTGATCCAGGTCGCGACGAGCGAGATTAGAAGCTGTGGTGCCGGCATCCACCATTTCCTTGCGAATCTGCAGATAACCATCGAGACGATCTCCGTTGACGAACTCAGCGTGTTCATGGGCCGCGTCAGGTTCAGAAATAGCCCGCCATACCGGCGACGGAAGCTCAAGCGAATAACCAATCTGGTCGCTGGTATAGGCCTGCTGTGCTGCCGCTACGGAAATGCTTCCAGCAATCAATATCACAACAAAAAAAGCGATCAGGTGTTTCATCCTGTTTTAACTCCTGGTGATCTGGCGTAAGTAAGTCGAGGTTTGTTCAGTTAAGTTGTTCCATCTAAGGATTTTCCACTTTGTGCACCACTCCGATGCAAGCTTTCGGCACTCTCGTTGTCTATCAAGAATGTTATTGCAAACAGTCGGGGCTAGGAATTCGTCCGGGCGATGGCTTCCTTTTGTATCGCTATCAGCGACTCAATTCCCCGACCTGCTAAAGCCATTAAACTTTCCATTTGATCGCGCGTGAATGGCTCGCGCTCTGCTGTTCCCTGCACCTCAATAAACCGGCCATCTCCTGTGCATACCACATTCATGTCAACTTCCGCGTTGGAATCCTCGTCATATTTCAAGTCGAGCAAAGTCACATTCCCAACCACCCCAACACTGATCGCCGCAACCTGATTAATAATTATGCTCCGTTGGATCTTGCCGGCGCTAAGCAGTCGGTTACTGGCGAGGGCAAAAGCGACGTAAGCGCCCGTGATGGCGGCCGTGCGGGTACCCCCGTCTGCCTGTAGGACATCGCAATCAAGTGTCATGGTGCGTTCACCAAGCAGCCTCATATCCGCGGCAGCTCGCAGGCTACGCCCGATCAAACGCTGAATCTCATGCGTGCGGCCTGACGGGCCGCCACGTCCAATCTCACGCGGCGTTCTGTTTTGAGTAGCGCGGGGCAGCATCGAATACTCGGCAGTGATCCAGCCCTGCCCGGTGTTGCGACGAAACACCGGCACCCGCTCATCCACTGAGGCAGAGCACACAACTCGTGTTTGGCCCATCTCGATAAGTACGGAACCTTCGGCGTAAGGCAGGTAGCCAGGAGTTATTCTTACCGCGCGCAGTTCGTCAAATGCGCGTCCGTCAGTGCGTTCGAAGCTCATCGTGTCCCCAAACCTCCACGGCCTCCAGCACCGAAGGTGCTATTCCCAGAAACCGCTCAGCTACTTTCGCGAAACGCTCAGCCGCGTCTGTCACATAGAAGTGATCCAGGTCATCACATAGTTGCCGCTCTAGTATGTCTCGCTCCGGCATAACAGCCGCAAGGTCGCTGGCTTCCAAAAGCGTTTGTACTTCGCGCGCGGCCGCATCTCCGGAGTCGATTAATGGAACCTCAGTCCCAACAATTTCACCGATCAAATCACGCAAAATTGGATAATGCGTACAGCCCAACACGAGCGCGCCGATGTCCTTGTTCGTTAGATCCGCCAGATACTGCTCAGCAACTGCCCGTGCAACATCCGTCTCAGCCCAACCTTCTTCAGCAAGTGGGACAAATAGTGGACAAGCACGCTCGATCACTTCAAGGAGCGGATTGATCCGGGCTATTGCGTTCGCATATGCGCCGCTCTGAACGGTGGCTTCGGTAGCAATTATGCCGATCTTTTTCCCCCCTGCGATACTGGTCGCTGCCCTCGCGCCCGGGTCAATGACACCGATTACTCTTACACCCACCGCATCGCGGATGGCAGGTAATGCCAACGCCGAAGCTGTGTTACAGGCCACAACCAGAAGCTTGATTCCATGAGCTTCAAGAAATTTTGCGTTTTCAATCGCGTAGCGCTCTACAGTTGACAGCGACTTTGTGCCATATGGAACACGCGCCGTATCGCCCAGGTAAACAAAGTGCTCGGAGGGGAGACGTTCATGCAGCGCGCGGTAGACAGTCAGTCCACCGACGCCGCTGTCAAAGATTCCGATGGGAAGATTAGAATTCAATGAATAGGTGGTAGGACGCGTTTTTTACCACGACTAGATGAAAATATCGGCTACGGGCAGGTGGAAACCGGGAACTACGGAACCCCCTGTCAGATCGTCAGCTTCACCGAATACTTTCACCGTGTCGGATCCTTCGTAGACCTTAACCGTTCGTGTCTTCGGATCGACTGCCCACACCATACGCGCGCCCGCTGATAACCACAGCTGAACCTTTCGCTCCACCTTCTTCATGTTATCGCTGGGCGATATCACTTCCACTACGAGGTCAGGCGCACCAAAACGATAACCTTTTGAGATGCCGGTCTTCTCCACGCGATCTTTTCGTACGAATGCGATGTCAGGTCCTAACACCGTATCTGGATTGCGCTCGATTTGAAAACCGGTTTCGGCGCCGTAAACCACCCCCAGAGAATTCTTTTTGACATGATAGCCAAGTGGAATGGCAATATTCATGATGACGGCACCGTGCTCTTCACCGGGCAGAGGCATGGTGATCAGCTCTCCTTTCACCAACTCATGCCGGTAGGAGCTGTC
>Ga0137394_10004723_pt1 | contig 10350 bp, 12 predicted proteins | sample czobulk116metaG_FD_108278 | JGI IMG/M metagenome (GOLD analysis project Ga0137394, IMG submission 108278) | Vadose zone soil microbial communities from Angelo Coast Range Reserve, California, USA - czobulk1.16 metaG | ecosystem: Environmental > Terrestrial > Soil > Vadose zone | place: USA... | reverse complement strand
TCGCGGTAGGCGTCGTTCCAGCCTTCCCAGACGCAGATCGCGGCGAGATGCGGCGGCTTCGCCGCCGCGGCGCGCCACTGGTTGCTCGCGTAGTACGAGATGCCGTTCATGCCCACCTTGCCGCTGCACCAGGGCTGCCCGGCGGCCCATTCGATGCACTGGTAGATGTCGCGCGTCTCGCGGGTGTTGTTGTGGCAGAGGCGGCCGGGGGAGCGCCCGGCGCCGCGCGAGTCCACGCGGATCACCGCGTACCCGTCGGGCACCCACTTCTCGGGATCGACCACTTCCCAGTTCTGGTAGCGGTTCGAAGAGCCGGCCAGCGCGTCGGGGTTCTCGCGCGCCATGATTTCCCATGCCGTCTTGTACCCGTCCTGGAAGGCGAGGCCCTTGCCGTAGGGCCCGTAGCTCAGGAGGGCGGGAAACCTGCCTTCGCCGTCCGGGCGGAAGACGTCGGCGCGCAGCACGAGGCCGTCGTCCATCCGCATCGGGACATCCCATTCGATCTTCATGAAGTTATTCTAGTTGGAGCAGCTCGATCAGCGTCGGGCCGTATCGCTCGAGCTTGCGCACGCCGATGCCGGGGATGGCCGACAAGGCATCGAGGTCGCGCGGCCGCGCCGCGGCGATCGCGGCGAGCGTCGCATCGTGGAACACGACGTACGGCGGCACCGACTGGCTGCGCGCCTGCGCGGTACGCCACGCCCTAAGTCTCTCGAATATTTCCGGATTGGCAGCAGGTCCGGCGCGAACCTTGGCCGGCTTGGACCTGGACTTGCGCCCGGCAGCGCGGCGCATCTCCACGCGCTGCTCGCCCTTGAGGACCGGGCGGCTCGCCTGCGTCAGGCGCAGCGCGCCGTATGAGTCGTGGTCGGGGCGCGCGTACCCGTACGCCACGAGCTGGCGGAACACGCTGCGCCACATCGTGTCGTCCAGGTCCGCGCCGATGCCGAATACGGCGAGCTGGTCGTGGTTCCACTGAGTGACGCGGTCGGTGACCTTGCCGCGCAGCACATCGATGAGGTGCACGGCGCCGAAGCGCTGGCCGGTACGGTAGATGCACGAGAGCGCCTTGCGCGCGGCTTCGGTCGCATCCCAGGTCTGCGGCGGATCGAGACAGGTATCGCAGTTTCCGCAAGGCTTGCCTTCCTCGCCGAAGTAATGCAGCAGCCGCACGCGCCTGCAGCCGGCGCTCTCGCAGAAGCCGAGCAGCGCATCGAGCTTGGCGAACGACACGCGCCGGAACTCCTCGCTGCCCTCGGACTGCTCGAGCATGCGGCGCAGGTTGACCAGATCGCCCAGGCCGTAGGTCATCCACGCATCCGCCGGCTCGCCGTCGCGCCCGGCGCGGCCGGTCTCCTGGTAGTACGCCTCGATGCTCTTCGGCAGATCGAGATGCGCGACGAAGCGCACGTCGGGCTTGTCGATGCCCATGCCGAAGGCGATCGTGGCGACGATGACCTGGCCCTCCTCGCGCTGGAAGCGCTCCTGGTGGGCGGCGCGCGACGCCGGGTCCATCCCCGCGTGGTAGGGCAGCGCGGCGATGCCCTGGCTAACGAGCCAGGCGGCAGTCTCGTCGACCTTCTTGCGCGACAGGCAGTAAACGATGCCGGCTTCCCCGGGATGCTGCTCGCGGATGAAGCGCAGCACCTGGGCGCGCGCATCGAGCTTCTCGACCACCGTATAGCGGATGTTGGGCCGGTCGAAGCTCGCGATGAAAAGGCGCGCCTCGTCCAGCGCCAGCCGGTGCACGATCTCAGCGCGGGTATGCGGATCCGCGGTGGCGGTCAGCGCGATGCGCGGCACGCCCGGGAAGCGCTCGTGCAGCACCGAAAGCTGCAGGTATTCCGGCCGGAAGTCGTGGCCCCATTGCGACACGCAGTGCGCCTCGTCGATCGCGAAGAGCGCGAGCTTCGATCTGGCGGCGAGCTCGAGCATGCGCGGCATCATGAGCCGCTCGGGCGCGACGTACAACAAATCCAGTGTTCCGGCCTCGAGATCTCTTTCAATCAGAAGGGCTTCGCGCGCCCCCAGCGTCGAATTCAGAAACGCCGCGCGCACGCCGAGCTGCCGCAGCGCCGCCACCTGGTCCTGCATCAGCGCGATGAGCGGCGACACCACGAGCGCGGTGCCCTCGCGCAGCAGCGCCGGCAGCTGGTAGCACAGCGACTTGCCCCCGCCCGTGGGCATCAGCACCAGCGCGTCGCCGCCCGCGGCGACGTGCAGCACGATCTCCTCCTGCGCCCCAAGCCAGCCCGCGTGGCCGAAGACCCGTTTCAGGAGCTCGAGCGCCCGACCCGTCAACGCTGGAGCCGATCTCGCATTTCACCCAGCTGCGCCGCGAGCGAGTTCTCGATTTCGGTGAGCCGGGTGTCGAGATGGACGCGCAGCTCGGTAAAGCGCGACGCCTCGGCCTGGTCGGCGAGCTCGCGGCTCGCCTGCAGCTCCTTCTCACGCCGGCGCCACTCGAGGATCACGGTGGTCTGCAGGTAGACCACATAGAGCAGGAACAGCGCCGTGAGGACGACCAGCAGAGCGAGCATGATGACGCCGAGCGGCGCCTGGACGTGGGCCACGCCGAACGACAGCGTGGTGGGCGCGACGAAGGCGCTCCAGTTCAGCGCGGCGAAGATCGCGACCAGCGCAAGGACGACGAGCAGGACGACTGTGCGAAGGGGCATGGGCGCACCATAATTATCACAGCTGCCCCAACCCATGGAGAAAATGAAATGAAACCTGCACTCGCCGCCGGAGCCGCCTTTCTCTCAGCCCTCGCCTTCGCTTCGGCCGCCACGGCCCAGAGCGGCAACAACCTCGAGATCATCCATCATCCGAATTACGACAAGGGCGTGTTCATGCCGTTCTCGCCCGCGATCAAGGTGAAGAGCGGCAAGATTCTATGGCTCGCGGGCGGCACGGCGCTGCCGGTCTACCACGACCACCCGCACAAGCGGGAGCAGATCCTGCAATATCTCACCAACGACCTCGAGGCTCAGATCCGGCGCACCATGGACGGCATCATGGAGACGCTCAAGGCCGCCAACGCCTCGCCCAAGGACGTGGTCCACGTCTTCATCTTCCGCACCCGGCCGCGCACCGGCGACATCGGCCGCTCGAGCGCGGTGGTCAATTCCTACTTCGCGCCCTACAACCACAAGCCGACCACGACCAACATGGCCGTGCTCGAGCTGGGCGAGCCCGAGCAGCTGGTCGAGATTCAGGTGGTCGCGGTGGTGGACAACTGAGCGGCGTCTCTAAGGAACACGGTGAGGTCGGTGGTCGGCGGCCGCGCCGGGACGTCGTAGATCATCTGCGCGACGAAGCCGCGGTGATAGCTCGTGTGGTTGACGAGGTGCTGCAGGATCTCGCCGCGGGTCATGGCGCCCTCGCCGCCGCCGACGAAGGTGAAGCTCACCGTTTGGTTCAACCGGCTATCGTCCATCCCGTCATAGGCGGCGACATACCACCGATCAATCTCCTGCTGCGCGCGCCACAGCTCGGCGAGCGGCGGATGGTCCGGGGTGTTGCGCGCGCCGTAGCCGTGGCCGCGGCCCTCCAGGTGCGCCTGGAAGATGCGGTCGATCACGAAGTTGTGGTTCAGCGTGTGCACCATGTTCCTGAACACGCTGCGCCGCGGCTTCACTGCTTCGCCCTCTGGGAGCGCCGCCACCGCGGCGAAGATGAGCTCGTTCGCCCACGCGTTGTAGCGCGTGAGCGTGCGGGCGTCACTTGTCTGCACTTTAGAAACCGATGGTTAATCCGATGTTCAGCACCGGATAGTACTTCGCGTTCTTCAGCTTGTCCTCGAGCTGCGTCTGCTGCGACGCGACCTGGCTCTGCAGCGAGCTGCACTGGGAGGCTGAGAGCGTCCCGCAGTTCGCGGTGAGCGTAGCCTTCGGCGAGCCCTGGAACATGATGCCGAGGTCGGCGTAGAAGTTGACCCCCGCTCCCGCGACGTTGCCGTAGCCGATGCCGAGGTAAGGCGCCGAGCTGTTACCCGGCTTCACCGTTCCGCTGATGCTGCCGCCGTTGACCTGATCGGTGTGTACGTCGAACTTGTTCTGGTTGAAGACGAAGCCGCCGGTGATGCGGAAGGGTCCGAGCGGGCTGAAGTCGAGGAAGGTGTTGAGGTTCGAGAGCTTGAGCTTGCCGTGGTAGGTGATGTCGGTGCTGACGTCGTGATCCACGCTCCCGCCCGAGTACCCGAGCCGGGCCGCCAGCGTCGGCGCGAGGCTCCACGCCACGTCGGCGCCGAGGCCGGTCGTGCCGATGCGCGCCCCGATTCCGGCCGCCTGCGCCGAGCCGGCGGCAAGGGTAAGTCCCATTATTCCGAATATGACTTTTCTCATGGGGACTCCACTAGGTTGAGATACCGCACTTTACCGACCGGTGCAGGGGGCTTCCATGGCCCAGTTGGCATTTAGCAACGAAAACGGTTCTAAGCCCTACAAGATAAAGCTCACCGCGCCGAGCGACGCGAGCTCCATCGCGTCCAGGATCGCCTCGCGTCCCGCGATCCTGAGCCTTCCACCTTCCCGGCGCAGGAGATAGCGGTAACGGCCGACATACTGCCGCGCGTCGTCGTTGCTGCGATAGCGGTAGACCACGAAATTCGCCTCCACGCGCAGCGGCTGCTTTTCTACGATCCTCACATTAGTAATCAACCTACGGGTACGCGACGGGGGCGCCTCGGCGTGCGCGTTGCGATCTTTCAGGCGCGCAACGCGCGAGCGGATGCGCGCGATGTCGTCGGCGATGGTGAAGAGCGTGCCGCCCGGATCGGACTCGGGCCGGTCGTTGGACGGCACGCGGTAATACGCGTCGTTGGTGAGCAGCGCGAGCCATTCGTCGAGCTTCCATGCGTCGAGGAGCGCGGCCTCCTGATACAGGAAGTCCTCGATCTCGGCTCGTGTGACTTGGGAATAAATGGGGTCCGTCCCTGTTTTTCTGGTTCCCTGTTTTTCTTTCATTGGGACATCAGCTTGTCCCATTGGATCCAGAATGCCCGCAGGTGGAGCTCGTCCGTGTTGAGCTGCTCGCCCTCCTTCGCCATGCCGCGGCTCATCACCGACCAAGGGATTTCGCGGTAGCTGGCGAGGCCCTGCTGCACGGATTCGAGCGCGGCGATGTCGTCGGGCGTGGCGAAGCCGCCCGGCCCGTAGAAGGTGAGGAAGCTGTCGAGCCGCACCGCACGCGCGGTGGCGCTCTCCTCCTTCGGTCCCAGCGCCCAGGCGGTCACGCGCATGCGGTCCGCCGCGAGCGGCTGGAAAGTCCGGATGGTCACCGAGGAGCCGTCGGCGATCACGAGGTTCGGGAACACGATCAGGTTGCGGTTGGTGTCGGCGACCCGGGCGGCTCGTGCCTCGCCGAGCCGCGCGACCAGCTCGGTGCGGATTTTCTCGAGCTCGGGCTTCGCCGCCTCGCCGTAGATCGGGATCCAGCGCGCCACCGGCCGGCCGCGGAAGTTGACGTTGTCGGTGGTGGCGTGGCCGTTGCCGAGGTCCTTGCCTGCGCCATGCGCCGGCAGCATCTCGCCCTTCTCCGGGCGCTTCATCTCGACACCCGAGTTCTTGAGGTAGTCGAGCCAGGTGGAATGGGTGCTGAGGAGGTGGTAGTCGTCGAAGCTGTTCTCGACCAGGAGCTTCCAGTTCGCGCGGATGTCGTACTCCTGCGTGCCCTGGATGACCTGCATCTCGCCCGAGGGCGACTGGTCGATCACGAGGTCGATGTACTCCTTTGCGTTTCCGAGGTATTCGTCGAGCGAAACCGCACCGGGGTCGAAGCTCAGGAACACGAAGCCCCGGTAGGCCTCCACCCGCGGCGGCGCCTTCAGCGAGAAGGCCGCCTTGTCGAAGTTCGGCGGGTAGGCCGACTGCCCCGGCACCGCGTAGAGCGCACCGTCGCGGTCGTAGGTCCAGCCGTGGTAGAAGCAGGTGTAGCGCTCGGCGTTCCCCTCGCGGCTACGGCACACGAGCGAGCCGCGATGCCGGCAGGTATTCAGGAACACGCGGACCTGGTTCTCGCCATTCCGGCAGAAGATCACCGGCCGGCCGGCGACCGCGCGCGTCTTGAAGTCGCCGGGCGCGGCGAGCTCGGACTCGTGCCCGACATAGATCCAGCAGCGGTCGAAAATGCGCCGCTGCTCGAGCTCGTGGATCGCCGGATCCACCAGCGCCGCGCGGTTCACCTCGAAGCGAAATGCCTGCGGCTGGTTGACGATCAGGCGCATGGAGCGGGTCATTATAATGACCGCACCATGAGAGCTTTCGGCCTTGCGCTCGCCGCGTTCTGCATTTCGCTTCCGGCGCTTGCCCAGGACTTTCCCAGCCGCCCGGTTCACATCGTAGTGCCCTACACCCCGGGCACCGGCGCCGACATCCTCGCGCGCCTCCTGGGCCCGAAGCTCGGCGAGCGCTGGAAGGTCGGCGTGGTCCCCGAGAACAAGCCCGGCGCCACCGGCAACATCGGCGCCGAGTTCGTCGCCAAGGCGCCCCCCGACGGCCATACGCTGCTCTTCGTCGCGACCTCGTTCGGCACCACGCCCGCGCTGCAGAAGAGCCTGCCCTACGATCCGGTGAAGAGCTTCGAGCCGGTCGCGCTGATCGCCACGAGCGGGCTGGTCGTGGTGGTGAACCCCCAGGTGCCGGCGCACTCGATGAAGGAGCTGATCGAGCTCGCGAAGCGCCAGCCCGGCAAGATGCACTATTCGTCGCCCGGCAACGGCGGGCCGCAGCATCTGGCGATGGAGCTCGTCAAGCTCGAGACCGGCATGGACATCGTGCACGTACCGTACAAGGCCGCCGCCGGCGCGCTCACCGACGTCGTAGGCGGGCACGTGGACGCGACGGTCGCCGCGGTGCAGACCGCGCATCCGCACGTGCAATCCGGCAAGCTGCGCGCGCTCGCCGTGATGAGCGCCGAGCGCTCGCCCGCCTATCCCGACGTGCCGACGATGAAGGAGCAGGGGCTGTCGGACCTGGAGGTCGAGACCTGGTACGGCGCGTTCGCTCCGGCGGGCACGCCTGCCCCCGTCCTGCAAAAGCTCAACAGCGACGTGAATACGGTGCTGCGCGATGCGCAGGTGCGGGAAGCGATCGAGAAGCAGGGCATGACGCCGGTGGGCGGAACCCCGCAGCGGCTGGGAGATCTCGTGAAGAAGGAGCTGCCGCGTTGGAGCCGCGTCGTCAGCGCGGCAGGAATCAAGGCGGATTAAATGCAAGAACTGGAAGACCTGGTCGCCGCCTACCGAATTCTGGCTTCGCACGGCGTGATCGACGCCTACGGCCACGTCAGCCTGCGCTCGCCGCGCAATCCCGAGCGCTACTACCTTGCGCGCTCCGTAGCCCCTGAATTGGTGACTGAAGAGGATCTGATCCAGTATGACCTCGACAGCAATCCGCTCGACGCCAACGGCCGCGAATCGGTGCTCGAGCGCTTCATCCACGGCGAGATCTACCGCGCCCGGCCCGAAGTGATGTGCGTGGTGCACAACCACTCGCCCTCGGTGATCCCCTTCAGCGTCACCGGCGTGCCGATGCGCGCGCTCTACCACATGGCCGCGTTCATCGGCGAGGGCCTGCCGAATTTCGAGATCCGCGACGTGCGCAAGGGCACCGATCTCCTCGTCAAGGATGCGGCCCTCGGAAGGGCGCTGGCCGCGACCCTGGCGAAAAAGCCCGCCGCCCTGATGCGCGGCCACGGCTCGGTGGTGGTCGGCGAAAATCTGCCGCGCGCGGTCGGACGCAGCGTCTATCTGGAGCAAAGCGCGCGCATGCAGATGCAGGCGCTCGCCCTCGCCGGCGCGAGCGGCAGCATCACCTATTTCGACGATGCCGAAGTGCAGGCTTCGATCGCGCGCCAGGACTACTACCGCGCCTGGCCCCTCTGGCGTGCGAAGGCTTTGAAGCGTCATCCATGAGTCCGGATCTTTGCACGCTAACCGCGTGCGAATTGCTGGAAGGCTTCCGCACCCAGACGCTTTCGCCCCTCGAGGTCACCAAGGCGGTGCTGGCCCGGATCGACGCGCTCAATCCGCGGCTGAATGCCTTCAACCTGGTCTCGGACCAGGCGCTCGACGAAGCGAAGGCGTCCGAAGCGCGCTGGTCGTCCGGGCAGCCGAAGGGCCTGCTCGACGGCGTGCCGGTGTCGATCAAGGACATCATCCTGACCCGCGGCTGGCCGACGCTGCGCGGCTCGAAGACGGTGAACCCGAAGGGTCCGTGGAACGAGGATGCGCCCGCGACTGCGCGGCTGCGCGAGCACGGCGCGGTGCTCATCGGCAAGACCACCACGCCCGAGTTCGGCTGGAAAGGCGTGACCGACAGCCCGCTCACCGGGATCACGCGCAATCCGTGGAATCCGGACAAGACGCCCGGCGGCTCCTCGGGCGGCGCCGCCGTCGCGGTGGCCTGCGGCATGGGTCCGCTCGCGGTCGGCACCGACGGCGGCGGCTCGATCCGGATTCCGTCGAGCTTCACCGGGCTCTTCGGCATCAAGCCCTCGTTCGGCCGCGTGCCCGCGTGGCCCCCGTCGCCCTTCGGCACGGTGGCGCACGTCGGTCCGATGAGCCGCAGCGTGGCCGATGCCGCGCTCATGCTGAGCGTGCTGTCGTTGCCCGACGCGCGCGACTGGCACGCGCTCCCGTTCGAGCCGCGCGACTACCGCGCCGGCCTCGAGACGGGCATCCGCGACCTGCGCATCGCGTACTCGTCGAACCTCGGCTACGCCGACGTCGATCCCGAGGTCGCCGCCATCGTGCGCGGCTCGATCGGCGTCTTCACCGATCTCGGCGCCCGGGTGGACGAGCGGCATCCGGGATTCGAGAACGCGGGCCCGATCTTCCAGACGCACTGGTTCTCGGGCGCGGCGGCGCTGATCCGCACGGTAAAGGACACGAATCTGGTCGACCCCGGCCTGCTCGAGGTCGCCGGGCAGGGCGCGAAGATCGGCGCCGCCGAGCTCATGGACGCGCAGATGAAGCGCGGCGCGCTCGGCACGCAAATGAATCTCTTTCACCGCGACTACGACCTCCTCGTCACGCCGACGCTCGCGGTCGCGGCCTTCGACGTCGGCCAGGAGACGCCGGCCAAGGGCCGCTGGACCGACTGGACGCCTTTCACCTACCCGTTCAACCTCACCGGTCAGCCCGCGGCGTCGATTCCGTGCGGGTTCACCAAGGCCGGCCTGCCCGTCGGGCTGCAGATCGTCGGGCCGCGCTTCGCCGACGCTCTCGTCCTGCGCGCCGCGCGCGCGTTCGAGAGCGCGCGCCCGGTCAAGCTGCCCGACCTTGCGCGCCTCGCGCCTTAGGAGGAAAAATAATCGCCATGCCAAACGACGCTGACGCGAGCCGCGGGGTTCCCGCATGAAGATCGACGGCGGCTGCCACTGCGGCTTCATCACCTTCGAGGCCGAAATCGATCCCGCGGACGTCGGCGTGTGCCACTGCACCGACTGCCAGAGCCTCAGCGGCACTGCGTTCACGACGTACGTGTTCGCGCCGCGCACCGGCTTCCGGCTGCTCTCCGGCACGCCGAAGATCTATTACAAGACCGGCTCGAGCGGCGCGAAGCGCGCCCAGGCGTTCTGTCCCGAGTGCGGCTCGCGCATCTACGCCAGCGCCGCGGTCGCCGAGCCGGAGCGCTACAACCTGCGCCTGGGGACGATCCGCCAGCGGCATGAGCTGCGGCCGCAGGTGCAGATCTGGTGCCGGTCGGCGCTCGACTGGGTGATGGATCTAAGTTCGGTCAAGCAGGTCCCGCGGCAACCCTAGGCGCCCGCGCGGGCGGGCCGCGAACCGAAGAGCAGCGTGGCGACGCGGCCGCTGAGCCGAATGACGTCGTTTGCGCCCGTCACGGCGAGAGCGTGGGATGTCGACACTGCGCGCACCCAGGCGCCTGAAAGCCAGGCGTTGAATTCCCCGACAGCCTGGGCTGCTCCGGTGACCGCTTTCTGCGAACGCAGCCTCACGATGAGAACCGTCCCGTCGACGCGCTGCGCGAGCTCGCCGGGAAAGAAGCGCTCGATGCCGCCCGAATCGTGCCCGAGGAATCTCTGGTACGCGGCCGGCACGTTGCGATAGGGACAGACCGGGTACCTGACCTCCTCGTACATGGCGCTACCGTAGCGCCGGAGGTATTAATTCACTGGCACGCCGCTCGGCCCGCGCGTGGTCCGAACCGCCAAGTCACCTGCGCACGACAGGCTTCCTTCTGCGGCTTCTGGGGACGTCGCGCACCATCGGTTAACGAAATACGTAACGGACTAGGTTTTGTTGCATTTGTGTCACACGTTTCAATTTATCCCGTCGTCCTGAGACACCCTCTAGCGCGTCGGACAAACGGACTAATGGGACAC
>Ga0137394_10004722_pt1 | contig 10352 bp, 10 predicted proteins | sample czobulk116metaG_FD_108278 | JGI IMG/M metagenome (GOLD analysis project Ga0137394, IMG submission 108278) | Vadose zone soil microbial communities from Angelo Coast Range Reserve, California, USA - czobulk1.16 metaG | ecosystem: Environmental > Terrestrial > Soil > Vadose zone | place: USA... | reverse complement strand
GTATGTCAAGCTCTGGCACGGCGTGGTGCAGAGTTCGGAGAATTCGCAGCACATCGCCGACTGGTACACGCTCTCGCATATGCTGCACGGTTTTCTGTTTTATGGCGCGGCTTTCCTCGCCTTCCCGCGCCTCGCCTGGCAGGGCCGCCTGATCCTCGCCATGCTGGTCGAGGGCGGCTGGGAACGGGTCGAGAATTCCAACTGGATTATCGAGCGATACCGCACAGGCACCGTTTCGCTGGATTACTTTGGCGACAGCATCGTCAATTCGATTTCCGATACGCTGGCCATGGTTGTGGGCTTCTTGCTGGCGAGAAAGCTTCCGGTTGCAGCGACGGTTGCGCTCGCACTTTTATTTGAACTCATGATGGCGCTTCATATTCGCGACAATCTTACCCTCAACATCATCATGTTGATCCACCCGTTCGAGGCGATCCGGCTCTGGCAGTCGGGCCCGCCGATCATCTGAGGACGCTTGTGTCAGCAACATTTAAAACCTAGCTAGGGCCCATGACCGACTTCTCCCCCCGCGAAATCGTATCCGAACTCGACCGCTTCATTGTCGGCCAGACCGACGCCAAGCGCGCGGTTTCTATCGCACTGCGCAACCGCTGGCGGCGGCTGCAGCTCACCGGCACCTTGCGCGAGGAAGTGCTGCCGAAAAATATCCTGATGATCGGGCCGACCGGCGTCGGCAAGACCGAGATCGCACGGCGGCTGGCGAAACTCGCCGGCGCGCCGTTCATCAAGGTCGAAGCCACCAAGTTCACCGAGGTCGGGTATGTCGGCCGCGATGTCGAGCAGATCATCCGCGATCTGGTCGAGGTCGCGATCGCGCAAACCCGCGAGCGCAAGCGCAAGGACGTGCAGGCCCGCGCACAACTCGCCGCCGAGGAGCGCGTGCTCGACGCCCTGGTCGGCGCCAACTCCAGCGCCGCGACGCGGGATTCGTTTCGCAAGAAGCTGCGCGCCGGCGAGCTCAATGACAAAGAAATCGAGGTCGAGACGCAATCCTCCGGCGGCATGCCGATGTTTGAAATCCCGGGCATGCCGGGTGCGCAGATGGGCGCCATCTCGATCGGCGATATCTTCGGCAAGATGGGCGGCCGCACCAAGACCCGCCGCCTGACGGTCGTGGATTCCCACGAGCTCCTGGTCAACGAGGAATCCGACAAGCTGCTGGACAGCGATCAGCTCGTGCAGGAATCGATCAATGCGGTCGAGAACAACGGCATCGTGTTTCTCGACGAGATCGACAAGATCTGCGTCCGCGACGGGCGCAGCGGCGGCGACGTCTCGCGCGAAGGCGTGCAGCGCGATCTGTTGCCGCTGATCGAAGGCACGACCGTTTCGACCAAGCACGGCGCGGTCAAAACCGATCATATCCTGTTCATCGCGTCCGGCGCCTTTCATATCGCCAAGCCGTCCGACCTGTTGCCGGAATTGCAGGGCCGGCTGCCGATCCGGGTCGAGCTGGAGGCACTGACGCGCGACGACATGCGTCGCATCCTGACCGAGCCCGAGGCATCGCTGATCAAGCAGTATGTCGCGCTGATGCAGACCGAAGGCGTGACGCTGGACATCACCCCTGATGCCATCGACGCGCTGGCGGATGTGGCGGTCGCCGTCAATTCGACCGTGGAAAACATCGGCGCGCGGCGGCTGCAGACCGTGATGGAGCGCGTGCTCGACGATATCTCCTTCGCAGCCCCCGACCGCAATGGCGAGACCATCCAGATCGATGCCGACTATGTGCAGAAGCACGTCGGCGATCTCGCCAAGAACGCCGATCTGAGCCGGTTTATTCTGTAAATTTCACCACGATCCTATCGTCGTCCCTGCGAACGCAGGGACCCATAACCACCGACGTCAGTCGTGGACAGGATAGCGGCTCCAGCTCAGCATAACATGAACATTGGTGGTTATGGATCCCGGCTCGCGCTTCGCTTGGCCGGGACGACACCAAAAAATATTCGCGCGTTGCGTGTTACGTTTCTGGCATGTGATAGTCCGCAGTTGATCTGGCCGCCGTTTTCGGGTGCTCAATGAATCTGCATGTGCTGAAAAGCCCCTGGCGGCTGATGCTTGCCGTGAACGTGGCCGTTCTGACAGGGGTTTTTCTCCACAAGATTACGCTGCAGCCCTACGTCCCCTACATCCACCTGCTGGTGGATTATCATTTCGGCTTCACCAAACGCGCGCTGATCGGCGGCGTGGTGTCGCTGTTTTTTTCCGAAGTTCCGGTGTGGCTGGTGTTCGCGCTCAGCGGTACCGTCTGGCTGATCACGCTTGCGCTGTTCGTGAAGCTGTTTCGGCGAACGTTCGGCTTCGACCATGAGCACATGCCGCTGTTCGTGTTCATGGCCGGCTCGCCGTTCTTTCTGAAGAACTTCATGCACACGCTGGGACATTTCGATATTTACGGCTGTGCGCTGGCGATCTGCCTGCTGCTGGTGCCGGCGCGCTCGGTTGGGTTCGTGTTGCTCGCAGCCCTTGCCTCGATCATTCTCATTCTGATCCACCACATTCATGTTCTGATGTATGTGCCGACCATCGCGGTCATCGTGCTGCTGCGCTACTATCTCGCGCAGGGTTTCAACCGGCAAAACGTGGCAATCGGAATGGCGGCGATTGCGGCCGTGGGCCTCTTGTTTCTCGCCGCGCAATTCTACGGCACCCTGACGGTGCCCCATGACGAGTTCGTTCGTTATCTGCAGAGCCGCATGGCCGACCCCACCCGAACCAACCTCCTGAGCTTTAGTTATATCTGGTACCAGCCGCTGTCGCAGGAAATCCACGACACCTGGAACCGCATGCCGTCCAACCTGCTGGGCGTGCCGGTATTCGCATTGTTGATTTGGCTACACACCCCGCTCTGGAAATACTTTTTCAATCTGATCCGCGCACTGAGCGACGAACTCCATCGCCGCGTGGTCGTCGCCGCCATCGGCTTGGTGAGCGTGGCCTATCTGATTATGTTTGCGATCGTATTTGATTATTCGCGATGGATTTCGAACTGGGCGGTCTGCATGTTCCTGATCCTGCACGCGATTAAAACCTTGCCGAGTTCGCGGGCCGTGTCGCCCGTCGCAGCCGATGATCAAAAGACCACTATTCTCGGCTGGATCGTGACACTGATCCCGCGCGTCGGGATCGTGAGGCCCTTTTAAGACCGCTCACATTCTCGATCGCCGGATGCGCACGTAGAGCGCGCCCTCGCCGCCATGGCCGATATGGGCTTCCTCAAAACCAACCACCAGCGAACGGAATTCCGGCAGGCTCAGCCATTGCGGCACCTGGCGGCGCAGCACGCCGCGCTCGGACTCTGCTCCCATCCGACCTTTGCCGGTGATGACAAGCACAAACGTCAGGCCCTCGCTGTGCGCGCGCTGCAAGAAGCCTGACAGCGCGCGGTGGGCGCGAGTCTGTGTCATGCCGTGCAGATCAATTCTTGCATCGATTTCCTTCCTGCCACGAGCTAGGTGCGAGCGCTCGCGGCGTCCAAGCGGCGCCAACGGCGGCGCTTCCGGTTTTGCCACTCTCGAAATCTTTGCCGACGGAACTGGCCTGGGTGGAGGCGAAGGTTTTGCTGTGGCGGGCATTTCCGCGTCCGGCGTGGCAACGGACGACTTGGTGGGTCGAGGCTTCTTGCGCAGCGGTTTGGTTTGCTTGGCAACGCTCTCCCATAGCGCGCGTTCTTCTTCGCTGAGCGCACGCTTGCGGCGAGGCGTAGCCGGCAATTCCGGGATCGAGCCTGAAGGATGCCGTTTCATCGGCCGCGGCGGTAGTAACGATAATAGCGATGGCGCAGCACTTCACGGGCCGGCTTGACGTTCGGCCGCGCTTCCGGCAGCGGCACCGGTTTTGCGATGGCGACCGAGGCGGCCTGCGCGGTGGTTGCCGGAGGCGCTGCCGCTGCAGCCGCGGCGCTCTTTGCCGGCTCCTTGGCGCTGGTGGCATCCTTTGGGCTTTGGGGCGCGGAAGCCTCTGATGGCCTCGCAACGCTTTTCGGATCTTTGGGCTGATTCTTTAGCGGATCTCCTTGCGGAAACAGCTTCGCGATTTTAGCCGAAGGCCGTGCATCCGGCAGCGGCATCCTGTGGCCCCGCGCCACCGGATCGAGGCTCTTCGGCACCAGGATGGCGAAGCGCATGTTGTGCCGAAGACGGCCGGACACCCGCCCGGCGTCCGCGCCGGCGCCGAAATAGAGATCGGCGCGCGCGGGCCCAACGATCGCGGAGCCCGTGTCCTGCGCGATCATCAACCGGCGAAACGGCGTCTTCGATTGCTCCGAGTCGATCGGCAACTCGCCTTCGATAAAGAACGGCGTGCCGTAAACATGCAGCGCCTTGTCGACCGCGATCGACCGGCCCGGCGTCAGCGGGACGCCTTGCGCGCCCACCGCTTCATCCTTGTCGGAGAGCTGCACTTCGCGGAAGAACACATAGGACCGGTTCTGTCGCCGCAACTCCTTGGCACCATCGGGGTTTTGCTCCATCCATTCCCTGATCTTCTGCATCGACATCTGGTCTTTCGGGATGATGTTGCGATCGATCAGGATGCGGCCGACCGCCATATAGGGATAGCCGTTATGCGCGTCGTAATTGATGCGGATGGTCGAGCCATCCTCGAGGCGGACCCGCGCCGAGCCCTGGATTTGCGTGAACAACAAATCGGTCTGGTTTTTCAGCCAGCAGATTTCGAGGCCGCGGCCGGCGATCGCGCCATCCTCGATCTCGCCCCTGTCGTAATAGGGCACGAGCTTGCGGCGGCCGATCTTGCGAAACACCTGCCCCTTGTTGGGCAGGCTGACGGCATCCTGTTTGAAGCCGCGGACGAACAGGTTGGAAGGACGACGATAGACCGGCACGGTATAGACGTCGGTCTGCGTCCGGGATCCGTCGATGACAGGCTCGTAGTAGCCGGTGACAAAGCCCTCGCCTTCCCCAAGCCGCGATATTCGCAACGGCAGGAAATGCTCCTCAAAAAAGGCCTGCGCCCTGGTACCGTCGGAAATGTCGAGCGCTTTGGCCGCGCGGCAGGGATCGCGTAACGAGATGCCCAAGGCCTTGGGATCGGTGGGAAGATTGTGTTGCGCCGAGATCGGCTTGCAGCTCGCGCGAAACGCCTTGTAGGCCTCGAGATGATCGTCCTGGCTCCAGCCCGCGATATCGGCCCAGGCGACCGGAGCATATTGGCCGCCGCTGATCTCAATCGGCCAAGCGAGACGAGGATATGGCAGATGCCGCGCGGCGGGAGCGGCGGGATAGGATCGATGCGCGCGCGCGGCATGCGCGGCAACAGCAGCCATCGGCAGCGCGATGGCGATTACACAAAACGCGGCGGCGTATCGCCTGAGGCCACGTAGGTCAGTGAGCGCTTCCCGTTCCAACCAGCTTCCAGTTCGGATCGCGTGAAGTAGTGTCGCGGGCAAATGTCCAAACATCGGTGATATCGGCGACCTTGTCCGGATTGCCGTCGACAATCGTGCCCGCCTTGTCGCGGGTGACCGAGATCATCTGCGATACAAAGCGAACGGTGAGCTGCGCCGCGCGATCGCGCGCTTCCGCGCCGACAAGCTCGGCCTTGTCGATCGAAACGAATCGCGTCTCGGTCTTTTGCTCGTGCTTCTCGCGATCCTTGATCACGGTTTCGAAACTCTCATAGACCTCGGACGACAACAGATCCTTCAGCGCGCGCCGATCGCCATTGGCGAACGCCAGCACGATCATCTCATAGGCGCCGCGCGCGCCGCTGATGAAATGTCGCGGGTCGAACGAGGAATCCTGCGCAGCGATGGCGTCCAGTCCCTGCGCGAGCGGGGTGCCCGGCTCAGCCAGGCCCTTCCAGCGATCGGTCGGCGGCGTCACATCCGCCGTCGGCGCCAGCGGCACCTGATCGATCACCGCACCCGGCATCGGAACCACATTATTATCCTGTGCCCCCTGCACCACGTTGCGCGCGGTGCGGTCATAGGGCGGCCGCTCATTCCCGGTGCGCTGTCCCAGGACATTACGCAGACGCAGGAAGATGAAGACCGCCAGCGCCAGGAAGATGATGGTATAAATATCCACGTCGCATTCGCTTTCTGGTCTGCGCCGGCAACCGGACCGGCGGTAGAGCGTTCCCCTTAAGGAACGGCAGAGATTACATCATGGATGGGTCTGCAGCATGTAGGCACGAAACTTGGCCTGGCCAATGGGCGCGTTTTGGCATGAAAAGCCATGCCGGTGGAGGTAGGCCAAGCCGATTGCTCTCGCCCGTTTTACTGCCAACGAATTGTAGCGCGTTTTCGTTGCAAGGGGAAACCCGATCCTGCCTGGAAATCGCGCATATTCAGCAATTTAGGGCCCGCCCGCTGCGCCGGGCCGCCGACATGGACTTAATCGGCCGAGCCGGTCGATTTTAAGGCCAGCCCCGCCCGAAACCAGTGATTGTCGTCCTTGTGGAATGATGTGGGGCTATGATAGCCACTCGCCCGACAGGGCATTTTCGTACCTCACGAGCGAATTCAAACGCAAAAACGCTTCGCCGCTCGCTGAAACGCTCCAGGAGAGACTTCCATGACCAACGGCAATGGCGCGCCTCCCGAGGCAGCCCCTCCTCCCCAGTTGAACGTACTGGCGCAATACACCAAGGACCTGTCGTTCGAAAATCCGAACGCCCCCGGCTCGCTGGCCCCGCAACAGCAGCAGCCGGCGATCAATATCCAGATCAACGTCAGCGCCAACAACATCGCCGAAAACGAATTCGAAGTAACGCTTTCGGTCGAGGGCAAGGCGGAAAACGCCGGCAAAGTGATGTTCAGCTTCGACCTCGCCTATGCCGGCGTGTTCCGCATTGCGAACATACCGAAGGAAAACCTGCATCCGCTGGTTATGATCGAATGCCCGCGGCTGTTGTTCCCGTTCGCGCGCGAGATCATCGCGACGGCGGTGCGCGACGGCGGCTTCCCGCCGCTGATGCTGGATCCTGTCGATTTTGTCGGTCTGTACCGCCAGAACCTGGAACGCCAGGCCGCCGCGCAAACGACCCAGGCGAAGCCGAGCTAGCTCACGCGCCCAGGAAATCGCCCCAGATCGGCTTGTCGCCCAAAGTGGCGACAAAGGCGCGATGCGCCGCGCGATCGTCCTCGGTGACCCGCGGCGCGAGCGGTACCTCGCGCTGCCGCCGCGGCATTTCGCCGTACCCGCCGGCGCGCGAATCGTGGGCCTCCGTCGCCAGGATCAACTGCGACTGCCGCGCCCCGATCAGGTCGATGTAAACTTCGGCCAGGAGTTCCGCATCGAGCAAGGCGCCGTGCTTGGTGCGGCGGGAATTGTCGATCGCATAGCGCGAGCAGAGATCATCGAGCCGGTTCGACACGCCCGGATGTTTGCGCCGCGCCAGCAGCAGCGTGTCGACCAGTCGGTCGCGCGGAATCGCCGGCCGCTTGATGCGGTCCAGCTCGGCATTGATGAAGCCGATATCGAACGACGCGTTGTGGATCACCAGCGGCGCATCGGCGATGAATTCCAGGAACTCCTCGACCACATGCGCAAACAGCGGCTTGTCGGCAAGGAATTCGCTGGAAAGACCGTGCACCGCGAAGGCTTCAGCCGGCATGTCGCGCTCTGGATTGAGATGCCGGTGAAAGGTCTGCCCGGTCGGCATGCGATTGAAAATCTCGACACAGCCGATTTCGACCAGCCGGTCGCCGCGCAGCGGGTCGAGGCCGGTGGTTTCGGTATCGAGAACGATTTCGCGCATGAATTAAAACCGCAGGGAATGACGAATCAGGATCGTCGCCGCGGCATTTTAACAGCCTCGGCCAGAATGTCGCGGATTCGTGCGCGCACCAGGTCGAGCCCATACGAGGTATCCACCACGAAATCAGCTCGCTTGCGTTTTTCGGCATCGGGCAATTGTCGCGCCAGGATGGCCTCGAGCTTTTCGCCGGTCATATTGTCGCGCGCCAGAATTCGCTGGCGCTGGGTTTCCGGCGTGGTCGTGACCACCACCACCGCATCGACACGTTTTTCGCCACCGGTCTCGAACAACAGCGGCACGTCGACCACCACAATGGGCGCGCCGGAGCGCTCGGCATCGTCCATGAATTTTTGACGGGAGGCGCCCAGCATCGGATGAACGATCTGCTCAAGTTGTTTCATCGCCGCCGGATCATGCACCACGCGCGCGGACAGCTTGCTACGATCGACCTTGCCATCAGCGGTCGTACCCGGAAACGCCGCTTCGATCGCAGGCGCCGCCTCGCCTTCATACAGTCTGTGAACGGTCGCATCGGCATCGTAAACCGGAACGCCGGCTTCCGCGAACAGCTTTGCGGTGGTCGATTTCCCCATCCCGATCGAGCCGGTCAGCCCCAGAATTAGCATTCAACTCTCGCCATCCGCTGTCTCAAGAATTCTTCTTCACACCCCGAGCAGCCGCTGGCTTCGCAGAAACGCGAACAATGGCAGCAGCGGCAGACCGAGGATCGTGAAATGATCGCCTTCGATGCGTTCGAACAAATGCACACCCAGCCCTTCAAGCTGGTAGGCGCCGACGCTTGTGGTCACGGCTTCTCCCGCTTCATCCAGATAGGTGCCAATCTCGCTCTCGCTAAGCCAGCGCATCGTCATGCGGGCGACGGCAACATCGGCAAACAATATCTTGCCATCGCGCGCAACGGCAACCGCGGAATGCAGTTCATGGCGCTGCCCGGCCAACACGCGCAATTGGTCGGCAGCCTGCGCGCGGCCCGCCGGCTTGCTGAACAGACGTTCGCCGAGCGCCAGTGTCTGGTCTGCGCCGACGACAAATTTCCCCGGCCGGCGCGCCGACACCGAAAGCGCTTTCTCGCGCGCAAGCAGGGCTGCGATGTCTCCCGGAGAAGCAAGGCCGGATGCATGCTGAACCGCCCGCTCATCGATTTCAGCCGGAACGGCTTCGAAGCTGATGCCGGCATTAGCCAGCAGCGTCTGCCGCGCACGGCTCTGCGAGGCGAGGATCAACGGATCTTTTCCACACCACAACGTCATTCGGCGAGCCGTTGCCGCTGCCGGTCGGCAAACAATTTCAATATGGCGGCCGCCGTTTCCTCGATCGATCGTCGCGTGACGTCGAGCTGCGCCCAATTGAACCTGGCGCTCAGCCGACGCGCGAATGCGACTTCATCGGTGACGGACTGGCGATCGATATAGGTGTCGTTGTCCCGATCGCCCATGCTCAGCAGCCGGTTCTGCCGGACCTGGATCAGGCGCTCCGGCGTTGCGTGGAGGCTGACGACAAGCGGCTTCGTCAGTGTTTCGAGTTGATGCGGGATAGCGATGCCCGGAACCAGCGGCACGTTCGCGGTGCGGACACCGCGGTTGGCGAGATAGATCGAGGTTGGCGTTTTCGAGGTGCGGGACACGCCGACCAGAACCACGTCGGCCTCTTCCAGGCCTTCGACGTGTTGGCCGTCATCATGCATCATCGTATAATTCAGCGCGTCGATCCGCTTGAAATATTCCGCGTTCAATGTGTGTTGCGCGCCGACTCGCCCGGTCGTCGCGGCGCCGAGATAGGCCTGAAAGAGTTGCATCACCGGCCCGATGATCGACAGGCTGGGTATGTTGATCTGCTGGCACTTGGCTTCCAGCCGGCCGACCAGATCTTTCTCCAGCAATGTGAACAGCACGATGCCCGGCGCTTCCTCGATTTCATCCAGCACGCGATCGAGCTGCTTCTGGCTGCGCACCAGCGGATAGACATGTTCGACCGGCGTCACATTGGCATATTGCGCGGCCACCGCGCGCGCCACCGTGATCAGCGTCTCGCCGGTCGAATCAGAGACCAGGTGAAGATGAAAATAATTGCCGGTCGTGGGCACCTGACCCCCTGTGTATCCTGTGAATCGCTGTGGAGCTTACCTGCGAGAATCCCGCCCCGGTCGATGCCTCCGGGATAACCCGGTTTTTTCTTCACAGGTCCTCCCAAGAGGATAAGTCACTTCCATCGCGGCAATGATAGTGAGGTTATGTGGACTTGTCTCTTCATAAGGTGACGATGGTGCTGCGCAAGTGTCTGAGTCGAGTGACGTTATTCGAATGACCAAAGGTACCGCTGAAACTGTTGATGGATGTGAACAAGCGATGTGAATGCGTGGATGATTTTGCGTGGGCCCAATCCACCGCTACTTAGACTCAAACCTAAGATTCTAAACTTATTTATTTAGAAAAGTGCCGCTTGCGGATATGCCTGCGCTCAGGGCAAGACTGGCTCAAGGAAAGACTGACCGCGTTGGCAACGCCGAGGTCGGCCGGAGTGTTCCGGTGTTGCAGATGATACGATGGCGCGATTGCAAACGGGTAAGGCCTTCACGATGTACG
>Ga0137394_10004721_pt1 | contig 10352 bp, 11 predicted proteins | sample czobulk116metaG_FD_108278 | JGI IMG/M metagenome (GOLD analysis project Ga0137394, IMG submission 108278) | Vadose zone soil microbial communities from Angelo Coast Range Reserve, California, USA - czobulk1.16 metaG | ecosystem: Environmental > Terrestrial > Soil > Vadose zone | place: USA... | reverse complement strand
GCGAAGTGGGGCACCGGGTCGCGCCGCGCGCGGCAGTAGGCGATCTCCTGCTCGGTGAACACGCGGCGCAGGAAGCGCTCGTCCCAGCGCGCGATCACCTCACGCATGCGCGCGATCTGGACGAGATCCACGCCCACGCCGCAGACGCTCATACGCCGAGCTCGCGGCGGAATTCGGCGGCCAGCTCGTCGGCCATGGCGCGGATGCGCCGGTCATCGGCTCCCTCGATCATCACGCGGGCCAGCGACTCGGTGCCGGAGTAGCGCAGCAGGATGCGCCCGGTCCCGTTCATCTCGCGCTCGAACGTCTTCAGGCGCTCCATCACGCCGGCGAGCGACTCGATGGGCGGCTTGCGCGCCACCGGCACGTTGACGAGCACCTGGGGGAACTTGCGCATGCACGTGGCCAGCGAGGCCAGCGCCTCGCCGCTCTCGCGCATGACGCCCAGCAGGGCGAGCGCGGAGAGGATGCCGTCGCCGGTCGGCGAGTGGTCGGGAAACAGCAAGTGGCCGGACTGCTCGCCGCCGAGGTTGGCGCCCATGCGCTGCATTTCCTCGTGCACGTAGCGGTCGCCGACCTGCGTCTTGACGATACCGATGCCCGCGGCCCGCAGACATTCGTCGAGGCCGAGATTGGCCATGACGGTGGTGACGACCGTGTTCGTCTTGAGCCGGCCCTGCTGGGCCATGTGGCGCCCCGCGATGGCCAGCGCGTAGTCGCCGTCGCGGATCTCGCCGAGGTGGTCGACCGAGATCAGCCGATCGCCGTCGCCGTCAAAGGCGAAGCCCACGTCGGCGCCGGCGGCCACCAGGCGCTTGCGCAGCCCCTCCGGGTGGAGCGCGCCGCAGCCAGCGTTGATGTTGGTTCCGTCGGGATTCGCCGATGTGATGATCACGCGCGCGCCCAGGCGCCGGAACACGCTGGGCGCCACGCGGTAGGTGGCGCCGTGGGCGCAGTCGAGCGCGACGGTGGTGCCGGCCAGGTCGAGCGGAAAGCAGCGGCACAGGAAGTCCACGTAGTACTTCTCGGCGCGATCGTAGGCGACGAGATGGCCGATGCCGGCGCCCCGCGCGCGCGGCGCGGCGTCGTCCGCCTTCAGCCGCGCCTCGATCTGCTCTTCCCAGGCGTCGGGGAACTTCGTCCCCGTGGACGAGAACAGCTTGATGCCGTTGTCCTCGAAGGGATTGTGGGAGGCCGAGAGCACGACGCCGCCGTGGGCGTCGAGCGCGCGCGTGAGCAGCGCGATGCCCGGCGTGGGCAGCACGCCGACGGTGAAGCAGTCGCCGCCGGCCGAGAGCACGCCGGCGACCATGGCGGCCTCCAGCAGCGGGCCGGAGCGCCGCGTGTCGCGCCCGATGACGACGCGCACCTGCTCGCTCTGGTGCTGCGCGGCCAGCGTCGCCACCAGCTCGCGGCCCACGCGAAAGGCCAGCTCAGGGGTCAGCGGCGGCTCGTTGGCGACGCCGCGAATGCCGTCGGTGCCGAACAAACGGCTCATATTAGAGATGGGGGCCCCGAAATGGCCCCCAAGCCCCCCAACGCTCGGAGCACCCCGGCAAAGCCGTGGCGCTCCTCGATCACCGCCAAGCCGCCCAGCGCTCGGAGCACCCCGGCAAAGCCGTGGCGCTCCTCGATCACCGTCCAGGCGCTCATCGCTGCTGGCTCGTTGCTGCGGGTCGGATCTCCACCGTCACGCTCACCGTCCGCCGGTCGACGGGATAGACCGAGTCCGGCAACGCCAGCCCCACGGTCTGGGTCACCGGTGCGCGGCGCCCCGAGACGTCGACCGGCAGCGTCTCGACGATCGTGCGCCCTTCGATTGTAGTGCGAGGGCCCTTGATCTGGACAGTTGCAGGGTCGACCACGACGGGCCCCAGGACGTGGCCGGCGGCCGGCCGGCCCTGGACCTGGGGCACCACCTGCACCGTCCGGGTGGCCGCGCGGGTCGTCCGCACGGTCGCCCAGGCGGGCGTCAGCCGCGTCACGCGGACGCCGGGCGGCGCCTGCACGCTCTCGGGCACCAGGTGGACGAGGTTGTCGCCCTCGCGCAGCCCGCTGACGTCCACGCGGACGCGGACGGTGGCCGGGCTGACCTGGGCAGCCGCCCAGCGCGAGGTCTGGATCTGGACGTCCACCATCTCGCGGCGGGGCCCGTCGAGCGTCAGGGGGCCCTCGAGGCCGACGTACTCGACCGGTAGCGCCAGGGCGATCTCGGTGCGCTCGGCGCTACCCACGAAGAACCACAGCGCGAGCGCGAGCAGGAGCGCCAGGAGCTTGAGCTGCCAGTGCTCGACCAGGGCGCGCAGCATTCCTCAGCCGCGGCTCCAGCGCCGCCGCAGGGCGCGAAGCCCGACATGCTCGCCGCTCCGGCCCTCCGGCACGCCCAGCAGCTCCTTGAGGCGGTGACGGAGCGCGTCGGCATCGGCCACGGGCTCGATCCGCCCGGAGACGGCGATCGAGATGCCGCCCGTCTCCTCGGAGACGATGAGGGCGATGGCGTCCGTCTCCTCGGCAATGCCGAGCGCGGCGCGGTGCCGCGTGCCGAGCGTGCGCCCGAGCTGCGTGTTGCGCGAGAGCGGCAGGAAGCAGCCGGCGGCCACCACGCGCCCGCCCTGGACGATCACCGCGCCGTCGTGCAAGGGTGAGTACGGCAGGAACAGGCTGGTCAGCAGGTCCGAGGAGACGAGCGCGTCGAGCGCCACGCCGAGCTCGGCGAGCTGGCGCAGGCCGGTCGCGCGCTCCACGACCATCAGCGCGCCGATCCGCCGCGCCGCCAGCGAGTCCGCCGCGCGCGCGATCTCCTCCACCACCTGCGCGTGCTCCGCGGTGGCCGTGAGCCGCTGCAGCAGCGAGGCCTGCCCGATCCACCCCAGCGCCCGGCGCAGCTCCGGCTGGAACACCACGAGCAGCGCCACGACCCAGAACGACCAGAAGTGATCGAGGATCCACCCCAGGCTCGTCAGCTCGAACGCCCGCGCCGCCGCCGCCGCCGCCCCCACTACCCCGAGCCCGATCGTGATCTGCACCGCGCGCGTCCCCCGAAACAACGTCAGCACGCGATAGATGAGCGCCGCCACCACGACGATGTCGACGACATCCCCCCACCGCAGCGCCCCGATCACCCCGTTCACCGGGGCACCTCCCGCCGCAGCCGCTCCGCGACACGGACCACGTCTCGCGTCTCCGCCACGTCGTGCGTACGGATCACCGCCGCCCCGTTGACCACCGCGATCGCCGTCGCCGCCAGCGACCCCGCCAGCCGATCAGCGGTATCCGGAGCATCGAGAATCGCGCCGATAAAGGACTTGCGAGACACGCCCAAGCACACCGGTCGGCCGAGCGAGCGAAGCGAGGCGAGGCCGACGAGCACCGCCGCATCCCACTGATCCCACGGCTGCCGCTCGTCGCGGAAGAAGCCGATGCCCGGATCAACCACGATCCGTCGCTGCGGAATATTGGCGACGCGCGCCCGTCGAAGCCCCTCCGCCAAGATCTTCCGGATGATCACCACGGGGGCCGGCGACGGGCGCAGCGGCCATGAGGACAAGCGACGCGGAGTGCTGAGCGACGAGGTGCGCGACGCCCGGATCACGCAGCGTGGAGACGTCGTTGATCACGCGCGCCCCCGCTTCGAGCGCGACGCGCGCCGGCTCCGAACGGCAGGTGTCCGCGGAGATCGGCACGGGCAGCTTCGCGGCGAGTCGCTCGATGGCGCGGCCGAGACGCGAGGCTTCCTCGGACGGCGTGATCTCGGTCGCGAGATACGGCGCGGTGGATCGCGCGCCCACGTCGATGAGCGCGGCGCCCGCCTCGACCATGGCCAGCGCCGTGGCGAGGACGTCGGCGTCGCGGCGGACGGATCCTGCGTGAAAGGACTCCGGGCTCACGTTGATCACACCCATGACGGCCACGGGGTAGGCGCGGCCTACGGGGACGCCCGCGAGATCGGCGACGTGCTCACGCGACATGACTGGCACCAACCCGGTCAACGGCGAGCACCCCGGCCACGCCGGGGGTCGCGTCCTAGGCGGTCGCGGGCGCTTCCTGGAACGGTTGCGCGCGCAGGATCCGCGCGATCTCCTCGGAGTCGAGCGACTCGCGCTCCAGGAGGGCCCGCGCCAGGGCGTGCAGCTTCTCGATGTTCTCCTCGATGATCTGCCGGGCCCGCGTCGCGCAGTCCACGACGATGCGCTTGATCTCGCCGTCGATGGCCAGCGCGGTCTCCTCGCTGTAGTCCTTGGCCCGCGCCACTTCGCGCCCGAGGAAGATGTGCTCCTCGTTCTTGCCGAAGGTCAGCGGCCCCAGCACGTCCGACATGCCCCACTCGCAGACCATCTTGCGGGCCATCTCGGTGGCCTTCTCGAGGTCGTCGCCGGCGCCGGTCGTCTGCTGCTTGAGGACGATCTCCTCCGCCGAGCGCCCGCCGAGCAGGATCGTGATGCGGTTGATCAGGTAGTCGCGCGAGTAGTTGTACTTGTCGTCCATCGGCAGCTGCAGGGTGAGGCCGAGCGCGCGGCCGCGCGGGATGATCGTCACCTTGTGCAGCGGGTCGGCGCCCGGCAGGAAGTCCGCCACCAGGGCGTGGCCGGCCTCGTGGTAGGCGATCGTCCGCTTCTCGGTGTCGCTGATGATCATGGAGCGCCGCTCGACGCCCATGAGGACCTTGTCCTTGGCGTTCTCGAAGTCGAGCATCTCGACGAGCTTCTTGTTCTGCCGCGCGGCCAGCAGCGCCGCCTCGTTGACGAGGTTGGCGAGGTCCGCGCCCGAGAAGCCCGGCGTGCCGCGCGCCAGCACCTTGAGGTCTACGTTGGGCGCCAGCGGGATGCGGCGGGCGTGCACGCGCAGAATTTCCTCGCGGCCCTTCACGTCGGGGCGCGGCACCACCACCTGCCGGTCGAAACGGCCGGGCCGCAGCAGCGCGGGATCGAGGACATCGGGCCGGTTCGTGGCGGCGATCAGGATGACGCCTTCATTCGTCTCGAAGCCGTCCATCTCGACCAGGAGCTGGTTCAGCGTCTGCTCGCGCTCGTCGTGGCCGCCGCCGAGGCCGGCGCCGCGGTGCCGGCCGACCGCGTCGATCTCGTCCATGAAGATGATGCAGGGCGCGTGCTTCTTGCCTTGTTCAAAGAGGTCGCGCACGCGGGAGGCGCCCACGCCGACGAACATCTCGACGAAGTCGGATCCGGAAATCGAGAAGAACGGAACGTTCGCTTCACCGGCAATCGCTTTTGCCAGAAGCGTCTTCCCCGTGCCGGGAGGGCCGACGAGGAGCACGCCCTTGGGGATCTTGCCGCCGAGCTTCTGGAACTTCTGTGGATCCTTCAGGAAATCGATGATCTCGCGAAGCTCTTCCTTGGCCTCGTCGACACCGGCGACGTCCTGGAACGTGATCTTGTTCTGCTTCTCGGAGATCAGGCGCGCTCGGGCCTTGCCGAACGACAGCGCCTTGGCGCCGCCGCCCTGCATCTGGCGCATGAAGAAGATCCAGACGCCGATGAAGAGCAGCATCGGGAACCACTGGAGCACGATCGTGTACCAGGGGTTCGAGTCCGGCGGCTTCACCGCGATGCGGACGCCCCGCTCGCGCAACATCTTGATGAGGTCGGGGTAGTCGACGATGAAGGTCCTGAGCGGCTGCCCGCCGTCCTTCAGCGTGTAGGTCACGAGGTTGCCGCGGATCGTCACCGACTCCACGCGGCCGAGCTCGACGTGACGCAGGAATTCCGAGAAGTTGGGCGATTCCTGCCCGCCCTGCTGCGAGGTGCTGAACACGGTGAAGAGCAGGATGACGATGAGGCCGATCACCATGAACAGGGCGAGGTTTTTGTAGACCTGGTTCATGCGAATCCGATTGTAGCACGGCGCTCCAATGACGCACCGCGCCCGGCTGCCCGCCGGATCACTCTCCGTCGAGCGCCGCCACGTAGGGAAGGTTGCGGTAGAGGCCCTCGTGGTCGAAGCCGTAGCCGACGACGAAGACGTTGGGGATGGTAAACCCGACGTAGTCGAGGCCGACGTCCACCTTGCGCCGCTCGATCTTGTCCACCAGCACGCAGACCTTGAGCGAGCGCGGGTGGCGCGCCTCCAGCGTGCGCTTGAGGTAGGTCAGCGTGAGGCCGGTGTCGACGATGTCCTCGACGACCACCACGTCGCGGCCCTCGATCGACACGCTCAGGTCCGACACGATGCGCACGTGGCCGGTGGACTGGGCGCCGGCGTAGCTGACCACGCCGATGAAATCGGTCGTGAGATCGATGGGCGTGGCGCGGATCAGGTCGGCCATGAACAGGAAGGCGCCCTGCAGCACGCCGACGAGGATGGGGCTGCGGCCGGGGTGGCCGCCGTAGTCGCGCGCGATATCGGCCCCGAGCTCGGCGATCCGCGCCTTGAGCTCCGGCTCGCTGATGAGGACCCGCCCCGGGCGCGCCATCGCCTCAGCGCGTGGTGACGAAGGTGGCCAGCGAGCGCTCGGCCGACAGCCGCACGGCGGCGTCCTGGGCGGCCGGCCGGGTGACGAACGCGCCGACCTGGACGCGATAGCGCACGCCGCCGGGCGTGACCGCCTCCACCACGCGCGCGTCGTGGCCGCCGGCGGCCAGCGTGGCGCGCAGCGCGTCGGCCGGCGTCCGCGCGTTATACGCCGCGACCTGGATGGTGAAGCGCGCGCCGGTGCCGTCCGACGCCGCCGGCGGCTCGATCGGTTCGACGCGGGCCAGCAGCGCGGGCGCGGGCCGCGCGGGCGCGACGTCCGCCGCGGCTGATGGCGACTCGGGAGCGATCTCGCGGCGCGCGGGCTCCGGCGGGCGCGCCGGCCTGGCGCGCGGGGGAAGCGGCGGCGGCGCCGTGAGCGGCGCCTTCAGCTCGTCGTAGAAGGTCAGCGCCGGCAGCGCGTCGGCGGGCTTCGGCCGCTCGGCGACGCCGCGCTTGCCGGCCGCCGGCTCGGTGGCCGGCGCCTTCGCGCGGCCGATGAGCACCGGCCAGTTGTGGCCCGTCCACACGCCCGCCAGGAACGTCGCGGTCAGCACGCCGGCGATCCCGCTCAGCACCAGGAACGTGCCGGTCCGGCTGCCGCGGCGGCGCGCCGCCATCACATCGTCTCCGGCGCGGACACGCCGAGCAGCTCGAGGCCGTAGGCGATCACCTGCCCGACCGCCGCGCACAGCGCGAAGCGCGCGAGCATCAGGCGATGGTCGTCCTGGATCACCCGGTGCGCCTTGTAATAGGGATGGAACATGCCCGCCAGCTCCTGGAGCCAGAACGCGATGCGATGCGGCTCGCGGGCGCGGGCGGCGCCGCGCACGACCTCCGGGTAGTCGAGCAGCCGCTTGATGAGCGCCTGCTCCTCGGGCTCGGTCAGCGGGGCCAGGTCGATCGCCTCCCACGCGGGCACGGCGATTCCCTGCTCGGCCGCCTGCCGCGCGATCGAGCGGATACGCGCGTGCGCGTACTGCACGTAGTAGACGGGGTTGTCGCTCGACTGGCGCGTGGCCACCGCGAGGTCGAACTCGAGCGGGCTGTCGTGGCGCCGGGTGAGGAAGGTGAAGCGCGCGGCGTCGCGGCCGACCTCCTCCAGCAGCTCGTCCATCAGCACGAACTCGCCGCGCCGCTTGGACATCCGCACGGGCTGGCCGTCGCGCAGGAGCGTGACGAGCTGCACCAGCAGCACCTCGAACGCCTCCGGTGGATGCCCGAGCGCCTGCATGGCGGCGCGGATACGCGCGACGTAGCCGTGATGATCGGGACCGAGGAGATTGATCAAGCGGTCGGCGCCGGCGAACTTGACGTAGTGGTGGTAGGCGATGTCCACCGCGAAGTAGGTGGGCCCGCCGGCGCTGCGCCGCAGCACGCGGTCCTTGTCGTCGGTGTCCTCCTCGCCGACCTCGGAGGAGCGGAACCAGAGCGCGCCGTCCTGCTCGTAGGTGAGGCCGCGCGACGTCAGCTCGTCGAGGATCTTGTCGGCGAGCCCGCGCTCGCGCACGTCGTGCTGCTCGGAGGTCCACACGTCGAACGTCACGCCGTAGTCGGCGAGCACGCGCCGCTGGCCCTCGACCATGCGCGCGACCGCCCAGCGCCCGAGGCGCTCCGTCGCGCTCGCGCCGTCTGTTGGGGAGGGGAACCCTTGGAGGGTTCCCCTCTTCCCCTCCTTCGCGAGCTCGGCGAGGTGCGCCCGCAGCGCCGGCGCGCTGTCGAGGCCGTGCTCGCGCACGTAGTCGGCGGCAAGCTCGACGAGGTACTCACCCGGGTAGCCCTTCTCGGGGAACGGCGCCGCCTCGCCGACCGCCTGGCGAACCCGCGCCTCGAACGAGCGCGCCAGCGCCTCGAACTGGTTGCCCGCGTCGTTGATGTAGTACTCGGTCGTCACGCGGGCGCCGCGCGCGCGCAGCACGCGCGCCATGGCGTCGCCGATGGCGGCGGCGCGCGCGTTGACGATCACGAGCGGGCCGGTGGGATTGGCCGACACGAACTCCAGCCGCACACGCTGGCCGGCGAGATCGGTCGCGCGGCCGTAGTCCGCGCCGGCAGCCAGCACGTCGCGCAGCGCCGTCGCGACCCACGCCGGCGCGAGGAAGACGTTGACGAAGCCCGGGCCGGCGATCTCGAGCCGCGCAACCTCGGGCATCGGCGGGAAGTGCTTGACGATCGCCTCGGCGATCTGGCGCGGCGCCTTGCGCGCGGCCTTGGCGGAGGCCATCGCGACGTTGCTCGCGTAGTCGCCGTGCTCGGCCTGGCGCGGGACCTCCCAGAGGCAATCCGCCACGGGCGGCAGCCCCGCCGCGGCCAGCGCCGTCTGCACTCCTTGCGTCAGGCGTTCGGTCAAGCTCATAGACAGAAATCGCCGCTCGTCGGCGGCGATACGCAACATCATACGGCTCGGCTCCAACTCACCACCCATAAAAAGCCGCCGCGCATGCGAAATCTTTTCCGCGCTCGTCGCGTCGCTCGCTCACGCGCCGCGTACACGCACTAGCGCGAACAGCGTCGCGCATCCGTGGTGCATGAGCGGCGAGGGGCGACAGGCCGGAGCGTAGATCGGTTTACGCGATCCCTTCACCGCGATGCGCCTGCCGGCGTTGGGCGGGAAATGGGTCGGCGGACCCCCGCGGCCCCGTCACGGCCACCCCTCGCCGCTCCGCGCGCGGTTGGGCACGGAGCATCTCCCGCCATGCAACTCGCACCGCTTCAGCGGCGCAGAACGGGCTCGGCATGATCCTCATGCTCGACATCTTAAATGGCCGTTGTTTCGAGTCGAATCAGATGATGAGACGAAGCACGGCGGCGGTGGTGAGTGCGATTCCTGCTGCTCGACCGATGAGGGTCAGAGAGCGGTGGATGTCCTGGGCTGCTGGGGGACGGCCTTGGCCCAGGCGGTAGTGGTGGGGCTTTTCTAGCGTGACGGCCAGGGCGCCGGCGGTGGCGGACATGGGCCAGCCGGCGTTGGGGCTGGCGGTCTGGGATTGGTCGCGGATCATGACGGCCCACGCGTCGCGGAGGTTGTGGCCGGCGGCGAGGACGATCGCGAGGCCGGCGAGTGGGGCGGGGATCAGGTTGGCGAGGTCGTCGAGGCGGGCGGCGAGCTTGCCGAAGTATTCGAGGGGGCCGTCGTGGTAGCCGAGCATGGTGTCGGCGGTGTTGAGGGCGCGATAGGCGAGCGCGCCGGGAAGTCCGAGCGTCAGGTAGAAGAGCAGCGGGGCGACGAAGGAGTCGGTGAGGTTCTCGGCGACTGACTCGATGGCGCCGGAGGCGACCGCGCTCACGTCCAGTGTCGCGGTGGGGCGGCTCACCAGGTGAAAGCCCAGGCGCTCGCGCGCGCCGGCGAGATCACCGGCGGCCAGCGCGGCGGCCACGCCGCGCGCGGCGCGCGCGAGGCCGCGGAGCGCCAGCGTCGACTTCAGCGCGACCGTCTCGAGCGCGAGACCGGCCACGCCCAGCGCGCCCGCCGCCAGCGTGACGAGCCCGCCCGCGAGCGCGGCCAGCGCCATCACGGCGAGCGTGAGGGCGCCGCCCGCCACGAAGAGCCGGACCGGCGAGCCGTGACAGAGCCGCGCGCGGCCATACGTGATCGCGCGGCCCATCCACGCGACGGGATGCCAGCGATTCGGCGGGTCGCCGAAGCCGAGGTCCACGCTCACGGCGAGCAGGACGACGAGGACGGCGTGGAGCGCCGGGGACAGGCCGCTCAGAGCGGACGGCCGACGAGCTTGCCGATGGCCGCGACGTCAAGCGCGCCCCCGACGATGTCGGCGAGGCGGTCCCAGCGCGCGAGGCGCGGCGCCGCGCTTCCCCACCCCGCGTGCGCCGCGCGGCCCGCGCAAGAGGCCAGCCAGCCCAGCAGCGCGCGCCGCACCTCGCCG
>Ga0137394_10004720_pt1 | contig 10352 bp, 10 predicted proteins | sample czobulk116metaG_FD_108278 | JGI IMG/M metagenome (GOLD analysis project Ga0137394, IMG submission 108278) | Vadose zone soil microbial communities from Angelo Coast Range Reserve, California, USA - czobulk1.16 metaG | ecosystem: Environmental > Terrestrial > Soil > Vadose zone | place: USA... | reverse complement strand
TAGGCGCGCACGTGCACCTCGCCGCCCGCGAGCGGCCGCAGGCCGGCGTACCGGTAGCCGTAGTCCGTGACGTCGAGCTCGAGCGTGGGCGCCCCGCCGCGCACGAACGGATCCGCCGGGTTGAAGCCGGGCCGCGAGGAGCTGGTGGCGAGGACCCGGTGCAGGATCGGCACGTGCGAGGTGTCGATGCCGCCCTCGAGCCCCTGGAGCCAGTTGGTCTCCTGGATCACCTTGGAGACGTGGCGGTGCGAGGGCGGCGCCTGGGTCCAGGCGAAGTGCGGCAGCGGCGGCTGGTGTGCCGCGGGGCCCATATACGCCCAGATGATGCCGCCCGCCTCCACGGTCGGATAGGCCCCGGTGCGGATCTTGGCCGCGAAGGCCAGCTCCTCCGGCTCGTTCATCATGTCCACGCACTGGCCATCGACGTCGAACTTCCAGCCGTGGTAGACGCAGCGCAGCCCGCACTCCTCGTTCCGCCCCAGGAACAGCGAGGCCTGCCGGTGCGGGCAGCGCTCGTCGAGGAGCCCGACACGGCCGCGGCTGTCGCGGAAGGCCACGAGCTCCTCGCCCAGCAGCTTCACGCGCACAGGCGGGCAGTCGGGCTCGGGTAGCTCCCACGCCAGCAGCGCGGGGAGCCAGTACCGGCGCATGGTCGCGCCCATCGGGGTGTCGGGGCCGACACGGGTCACTCGCTCGTTGTCATCGCGTGCCAGCATGGGGGCCTCCTTGGCGGGGGTCGCTCAGCCTAGCGTCGTTCAGGTCGCCGCAGGGGCGGCCGCGGAACGGGGATCGACGCGCCACGGTCCCACAGCTGCCGCAGCACCCGGAGCCGCGCCTGCTCCAGCTGGTCGAGGGCCTCGAGGGCCGAGGGCGCCTCCGCGACACAGCCGGGCAGCTCCGGGTGCTCCGCCCGGCGCAGCCATTCGCCGCCGCGCTCGACCGACTCGAGCACGACCAGGTACGGCACGGCCTCGTAGTAGGCGAGGGACTGCCGCTCGCTCCCGCCCGGCCGCGCGCTCATCAGACACCCATCAGACGCCCATCATACAAACGGCACCCACGCGATGGGCACGCCGGCGTCGGACTGACGCGCCTTCTCGGTCGCGCTGATCCAGCTCGCGCCGTCCGGCAAGACCGCCGAGGCCGGCCGCACCCGCCAGAGGCTCGGGTCGTCCACGTTGGCGGGCAGCACGCCCTGGTCCCGCAGCGCCCGGGCCGCCTCGAGGAGCCGGCGCCGCACGAAGATCACCATCGCGTCGGTGGTGCCCAGGTGCTCCTGGGTGCGGTCGTAGATCGGCCCCATCGTCTCGGTCATGGCCCGGTCTTGCAGGTTGCCGAGGAACGGGATACCGAGGGTCAGCTCCTTCTGCAGCTCGTAGTCGACCCGGTAGTCGTTGTGGATATTGGCCGCGGTGTAGAAGCGGCGGTGCGGATCGCCGCCCGACTCGACATAGCCGCCCCAGGAGGCGAAGGGATCGCGCACCTGCCGCGCTTCCTCCGGCGTCACCGGCCGATCGAGCCGCGCGCGCATCACGAACTGGAGATTGTGGTGGTCGTCGAGCGGCACCCAGGCCCGCGCCGAGACGATGTGAGGATCGCTCGCGGCGATCATCGAGTAGAACGGCAGGATGAACTGGGTGATGCGGTGCCAGTACAGGCCCTCGACGTCCGAGCGCCGCCGGGCCGAGTAGCAGGCGCCGTAGTCCGTGGGCAGCACCTCGAGGCGGGGCCGCTTGTCCTGGTGGAACGTGCCCCGCTGCCTGGTGTCGGGCGCGCGCTTGGCGTGCACGAAGTCGATGTGGGACGAATCGATGTCGCCCTCGAGCGCCTGCACCCAGTTGCACTCCTCCAGCATCATCAGCGGCGGGTAGACCTGCGCGGCCGGCAGCGTGTTGATCTCGAAGGCCGGGAACGGCGGCGCCGTCGCGCGCGGCCCCATGTAGGTCCAGATCACCCCGTTCACGTCCCGGCAGGGATAGGCCCGCGCCCGGATCTTGTCCTTGAAGGTGGACTCCTCAGGCTCGTTCGGCATGTCCACGCAGCGACCGGTGACGTCATACTTCCAGCCGTGATACGAGCAGCGGAGCCCGCACTCCTCGTTGCGGCCGAAGAAGAGCGACGCGCCGCGGTGGGGGCAATTCGCCGCCAGCAGCCCGACCTCGCCCCGCGTGTCGCGAAACGCGATCAGGTCCTCGCCCAGCAGGCGGACCTTCTTCGGCGGGCAGTCGGGCGTCGGCAGCTCGGCCGAGGGCAGGCACGGCATCCAGTAGTGACGCAGGAGCTCGCCCATGGGCGTGCCGCGTCCGACCCGGCACAGCAGCTCGTTGTCTTCGCTCGAGAGCATCGTCCGCCTCCTATTGCCAGATCGCGAAGGCCATCCCGACGCCGGAGCCGGCCTCGGACCGGTAGCTCGGAACATAGTCCACCAGGTGCATCGGGAGGTGCTCGGCCGCGCCCGCCGCGGCAATCCAGTTGCGGATCTCGGAGTTGCCGGACTCGAGCTTCGCCGCCGGCAGCGCCATCAGCGCCTCGCCGTCCTTCTTCGCGAGCGCATCGAGGACCTGCCGGTCCAGCTCCTCGTCGACGAAGAAATGGCTGAGTCCGCCCGAGGCCATGATCGCCACGCGCTTGTGGACCGCCCAGCCTTCGATCGCCTGCCGGATGGCCCGCCCGAGCTGGTAGCAGCGCTTCGGAGTCGGCTGGTTCGGCGAATAGTACGTGTTGAGCAGGACGGGCACGATCGGCACCACGCGGTCACCCATGAGCCGCTGGTGCACGAAGCTCCAGGCATGGCCGAAGGGGCCGTGTTGCGGCTGCACGCGCAGGTGGGCGACGTCGAAGTCGAACTCGCGCGTCAGCGCCTCGACCAGGTGCCGGCCGAGCGCCGCGTCCACCGGGAACGCCCGGTTCGCGCCGTCGCCGTACAGGCCCCAGTAGGAGAGCCGGCGCAGGGGTGGCACGCTCTCGCGGGGCGGCGGCCGGTTCTCGACGGACTCGCCCCAGTAGATGCAGAGCGCGGGCTGGTTGTCCGGGCTGAACCACTCGTTCTGGTCGTCGCCGATCACGACGACCACGTCGGGCGCCTCCTCGGCCAGGACGCCGCCCAGGTGCCGGATGGCCGCCTGCGTCGCCTCGTGGCGCTCCCGGGTCACGTCGGCCCGGAGCTCGCGATCGATCCACGTCGCGTTCTCGCGCGCCTTCGCGGCGAACTCGGGCAGGCGAGCCCGGTCCAGATCGGCGAGCCCCGCGAACGCCTCGTGGGGTGTGCTCAGCATCGGGCTGTGCGAGCTGCCGATGCCGAGAGTGATCTCCGCCATGCCGCTCCCCCAATCGACCGCCGCCGTCTCGCGGGAGTCGCTCGATGCGCCCGAGAATCTGCCGCGGGAGACGCCATGTCAAGGGATTGGCTTACTTCCGGCACCGTTGTGACAGTCCAGGCGGCCGGCTCGGGCTCGTCTCACGTAAGTAGCTGATTCCTGGGTATTTCCATTATGGCTTGTCTCTTGCGTTCCCTCTCCCTGAGGTCCGGGACGGACCCCGCGGTCGCCAGGCTGGCGCTCTCCCTTTCAGCTCCAGATCTTCGCTTTGGTCGTGGCTCCTCCGTCCCGGGCCAACCACGTGTAGCGGAGGGCGGTCATGAGGACACGACTTCTCGTCGCGGCCGCAACAGGCCTCTTCTGCGGACTCACGGCGACGCCCGAGTACGAGCGAGAGAAGGTCAGCGGCCCGATTGCCCTGGCGACGCAGGAGTGCTGGGGCAAGCTCAAGGGCAAGGCTCAAGTGGAGTGGTACGGGCACCTGAGGAAGATCGACGAGTCCGCCCGCGCGAACGCGGTCGTGACATCGACGGCGAGGGCGGTTGCCCGATGCGTCGTCATCGCCGCGGGTTCCCAGGAGTCCCACTCGAGCATCTGGTTGATCGTGGACGCATTCGTGAAGCACCGCTTCGGCGTCCATGCCGAGGTGGAGCATACGACGACGGCTGATCCCGCAACCTAGCGCACCTACAGGATGTAAGCCTGTCCTCGCCTTGACATCGGGGACGTCGACTGTAAGGTGGGCTGGAATGACCGGAAGCGTCCGCTTCGACCGAGTGGATCAACTGCGCGGCATCGCGGCACTCGCGGTCGTCATCTGTCACGCAAGCGTCTCGGCATACAAGACCGCGCCCAATCTCGACGGCGGTCCCTGGCCCTGGCTTGCCTCCACGCTGGGATTCGGGTATCTCGGTGTGCCGCTCTTCTTCGTGATCAGCGGCTTCTGTATTCACTTGCCTCACGCGCGGGCCCTCGCGTCGGGCGATCCCGTCCCGGCTCCCGCGTGGCGACGCTTCTTCGCACGCCGATTCTGGCGCCTCTACCCGCCCTATCTCGCGGCGCTGGGGTTCGCCCTGGTGCTCCTGTCCCTGGTGAGCGCGCGGCCGCCCGTCTCATGGGTGACGCTCGCGGCCCAGGCCTTCCTCGTCCACACGTTCCACCCGGGGAGTTTCGACGGCATCAACCCGCCGGCCTGGACGCTGGCCGTCGAGGCCCAGCTCTATCTCGCCTATCCCGTGGTCTTCTGGCTCATAGCCCGGCGCGGCGCTCTCCGAGCGCTCGCCGTCGTCCTCAGCGTGACGATGGCGTACCGGCTCGGCGTCACGGTGGTGCCTCTGGCAGCCTTCGGCGGCCTCGCGTGGGAGTTCTTCCTCGCGCGCTGGTTCGAGTGGGTGCTGGGCGCGGTGATCGCGGAGTGGGCGGTGGGCCGGTTCGCGCTGCCCCGCGTGGTCTTCCGGCCCGAGACGGCAGCCCTCGCCCTCGGCCTCGGCGTGCTGTTCGAGTGGCAGATATGGCGCTACGGGCTTTACACACTCAAGGACCCTCTCTACGGCATCGCCTTCGCGCTGCTGCTGTGCGTCGCCCTCCAGCGCGAGCGCGTCGGCCGCGCGTCGGCCGTCGGCCGCTCTCTGGCCGCGCTCGGTCTCTACTCGTACAGCCTCTACCTGCTGCACCGGCCGATCCAGCTCGCCGTCGAGCCGCTCGCGCGGGACGTGGCGACGTGGCCGCTCGTCCTCGCCTACGGCATTCCGTCGAGCCTGCTCATCATGAGCGCGACGATGCCAATCGTGCTCTGGGCATCGTGGCTGTTCTATCGCTACTGCGAGGCTCCGTGCGTGGTCCGGGCGCAGCGCGCGGGACGCGCCGAGGTGAACAGCCTGCGGCCGAGGAGGCCGACCGGCACGGTGGCCCCAACATGAAACCCCTCGACTCCGCCGCCTCACCGAGGACGGCAGGAACATCGGCGGGCGGCCGAAGTGCAGAAGCCTGGTCGAGGCGACGGGCCGCTGCCACGGGCCAGAGAGGACCATGAGGACGGCCAGACCCGCCGTGTAAATCGGGATAGCTCACGACGTCACCATCCGATCTGCGGTGGTGGTGACCACGGTCAGAATGCGCTCCATCTCCCGGCACATCCGCGTTCGATCGGCATCGCGCGGCACCGCGACCGCCTCGCCGAAGACCGCCGCGCAGCGCGCGAACGGGAGTGGGATCAGGAATTCGTCCCACGACGGCAGGCGGAGGGCGGGGTGGGCGGCTACCGCGACGGGCACGATGCGAGCGCCCGTGGAGGCAGCCAGGGCGATGGCCCCCGGTTTGAAGACCCCGTGGGGACCACGCGGCCCGTCGGGAATCACCGCGATGTCTTCACCGTGGTCGAGGGCGGCCGTCAACGCGCGCACGGCCGCTCGCGCACCCCCCGAGGAGGAGCCCCGGACGACGTCGAGCCCGAACCGGCCGGCGAAGCGCGCCATCAGCCCGCCGTTCCGCGAGAGACTCACCAGCACCCGGGGCGCCCGCGCGCCGTGGCTGGCTCGTAGCCGCGCGTGCAGCCAGGGCGCCAACAGGATCCGGCCGTGCCACACCACGTAGATGAGCGGGCATTTCGCGTGCCACAGAGGAACCAGCGGAGCGACGCCGCTCAGCGTCACGCGCAGCGTGGGTCCAAGCGCTCGTACGACCGTCGCGACCAGAGGGGGCACCATCGTCCACATCGTCGCGCCCGCGGTAGCCGGGTGGCGGTCACGACCGCTTGGTGCGACGACGCGCGCTGCGCGGCCTGGCGGCGGCGGCTCGCTTGCCGGCCGGGTACGCTTTGGGCTTCATTCCCTTCTCGATGGGCGCGGGCGGAAAGTCGTCCGGGTCGATAGTCCGAGGCGGACGCTGCATGAGATCGCTCAGAACGCGCCGTCCTACCGCTTTGAGCTCCGCATCCGTGAACTTGGCGAGGTACTTCTCCACCGCGGCCAGCTCCTTTTTCGTGCGCGGTGTCTTCGGAAACCTCTTCTGCATCTTGCGCACGAAGTCGAGGGCTTCTTCCGACGTCTTTGACGACACCGGGTCGATTATTGGTTTTTCCATTACCGCCCCTTTCTACGGAATTCCAAGGACCGCCGCTATCTCGGCGATCGCCTGCGGTGAATTCATGATGATCGCGTGCGCGGCGAGGCCCCCGGAGACGGTGATCACGTTGACGGGAACCTGCTTGGCGAGACCGATGTCGCGCGTGGTCCACGCGGGTTGCGTGCCGTCGCCGGGAGCCACGGAGCCGTCGGTAATCGGACTCGGTGAGAGAGGAGGCACCAATTTCCACTTCGTCGTGTGGAGCGTATTGTTCGCGGTCGTGTCGCCGCGGATGTTGACGAATTTCGCCGCCTGGGTCGGCGACAAGGGCGACGTGAGGGCGTGGAAGAGAATCTCGGCCTTTTCGAGCTCGCCGGGATCGAACCCGCTTTGCGTCTGGGCGGGGTAGCGCTCCCCCGGAGGTTGCGGATTGTAGGTATCCACGGGGATGTCTGTCGCGAAATCGACGCTCGGATAGCTCGCCAGGCGGTACGGCAGATCGCTCAGAAAGTCTGGCCGGTTCGCGTCGTAGAAGTCCTTCGGGAGAAAGTGCCAGGAATAGCATCCTGGAAATGAGGAGAGCGTCTTGATGATCTCCTCCGTGAAATCGCCGTTTACTAGCTCGTCGCCCTCGAACCAGCGATGGAGCTGAGTACCATAGCCGTAAAACGGCGCGGCGACCGTGATGGCTTTGCGCAATGTCCCCGGGAGTGGGTCGATGTTGCGGAGTATCCAGTTGACCACCATTCCGCCCGCGCTGTGCCCGATCAGCGAATGGTCCGCGAGCGGATCGGCATTGCACTTGGCCTGTACGCGGGCCTGGAAACGCGGCAAGAAGTGATCGATGAAGAACGTGCCGACGTCGTCCACACTTCGGCGCCAGTCCCACGGGACAATGAACCAGTCGATCTGCTTGAAAGAGCACCATGTGATAAATCCAAAGTACGGCGTGACGCCGAGCAGATTGGCGACACCGTTGGCAATGATGATCCGCTTGCCCTTGTCGCGAAGGCGGCCCGACGGAGTCCGGTGCATCTTCAGATTGCGTGCCTCCCCGCCGAGGAGCGACAGCACGTTGCCCCACACTTCCTTGTACTTGAAGACCTGGGAAGCTGGACCGGTGGCTTTCCACGCCTTGGTGGCGCGCGTCAGCTTCGACGCCATCCCCCCCGGAAACAGGAACAGGGTTTGGCGTGCGGGATTCAACCCCAGAAGGGCTGCCACGGTGGTGATGGCATCGTGCCGATCGATGAACTGGTCGATGGACTGATCGAGGATGCGCAACTGCTCCTTCATCCGTACGCTGTCGTAGCTCATGGCCTCCGCCCCCTCACGGCATGCGCGTGGTCACCCAGGAGAGATGCCGCACGAGAGTGGGCATCTTGTCGGACCGAGCGGTAGGAGTACTGGTCGAGGGCCTCGACTCCGGGAGCGTAGGCAACTCTGCCGCCCTCCTCGGTGCCCCGAATGCTATGCGAGACCGACCGCCGCCGTCAACCGGCCGGCCGGGCCTCTTGCGACGGTGTCAGGGGAGCGCGCCGCCGGCTCACCGTATCGAGCGCGTGGTATGCGCGAAACGCGGCTGCTCCACGCGTGCCCATGTAACGCGCCAGCACCGCTTCCTCGACGTCGCGCAGGTCCAGCATGATCAGCCCATCGAGGGTGTCGGCGAAGTCCCGGTCCAGATTGAACCCGAGTAGCCTCCCGCCGAGCTGCAGGTATTGTCTCAGCAGCACCGGAACGCCCTTGCCGTCGTGCTCGATCTGCGCGATCCGCCGGGACAGCTCGTCGATGCTCCCCGGCGCCGGGATCGCTGCGCCGGGCGTCCGCGCGGAGTCGCGGAACGGCCGCCGCGGGCTGACGTAACGGGCGAGTCGCGTGTCGGCGCCGTGAGCCGACAGGTATTCGACGATCAGCCGGCGCGAAGCCGGCGCGTAGCGGGCGCTGATGCTGACCGCTCCGAACATGACGGCATACTGCGGAGAGCGTTCGACGAATCGCCCGATGCCGGACCAGAGCAGCAGCAGGGGGGCGAAGCTGCGCTGATACTCGGCACGCACGAACGAGCGGCCAAGCTCGATCGCCGGGCTCAGCGCGTCCAGCATCCGGGTCCGGTACTTGAACAACGAGTGGGTGTACAGACCACGCTTGCCGTGGCGCGCGAGGATCTCGTCGACGAGCCCGAGCCGGTAGGCGCCGACGATCGAGGCCGCGTGAGCGTCCCAGACAAACAGGTGCAGGTAGAAGGCGTCGAACAGGTCGATATCGGCGCACCGGCCGGTTCCCTCACCGACGGCGCGGAACGTCAGCTCGCGCAGCCGGCCGATCTCCTGGAGCGCCCGGGGGATCTGGCCGGCTCGCGCGCAGTAGACGTGGAACCGGCCGCGATCGACCAGCCGCTGATCCGGGGGAAGGGCGTCGATCTCGGCCTGAAGCGTCGGCCTCGGAACCTCGTCGATCACCGCGGTGGCGCCCATGTCGGGCGCCCGCGAGGCGCGGTAGGGGCGCGATACGATCCCCGCGATCAAGCCTCTGAGATCAACATGCCGCATCGGCGCCTCGTCACGCCCGGGGGCCGCGCGTCGCTGCGCCATGGAACCGTTGCTCCCAGCGGCGCAGGTTGTCGCCGCTTTCCCGGACGAAGGGCGTGAAGACGGCCAGGCGGAGCAGCAGCCGGTTCAGGACACTGGCGGGGAAGCGCAGTGGCTTCTCGAAATCGACGAACAGCACCACGCGTAGCCCGCCGGTATCGTTCCAGGCCTCGTGCTCGTAGGCGTCGTCGAAGATCAGCGCCCGGCCTTCCTGCCAGTGGCGCCGCTCGGGGCCGACGCGGAGCCCGAGCCGCTCGCGCGGCTCCGGGACGATCAGGCCGAGGTGCAGGCGCAGCACGCCGTTGTAGGGGCCCCGATGAGGCGGAATGCGCTTGCCCGGCTCCAGGATCGAGAACATGGCGGTCGTGAGCCCCGGCATGGCCTGGACGATCCGCCACGTCTGCGGACACAGGTCGATGTTCGGCTGCGACCTCAGCCCGTAGGCGACCAGCGGGAAGATCTTCCAGCCAGCGTCGCGCGAGAGGGCGGCCGCGTCAGCGGTGAGCTCCTGCACGTTCGGCAGCTCGGCCTTGCGGAGCAGGACGCGGTCGAGCTCGCCGCGGATGACGCGCCACTCGCGCTCGACGCCGGCGGCCCAGGGGAACGCGGCGGGGTCGTGGACGCAGGGATTTCCCAGCTTCGCGAGCTTCAGGTTGAGGCGCTCGACGAACGCGACGATCGCCATGAACAGCCGGGCCACCGCGCCCGGCGGCTCCATCGCGGCGATGCCGTCGGTCTTCCAGCTCTGGGCCGGCGTCTCGGGATCGGCCTGGAGCATGTGTCAGGCGCGCCGCCGCCCTCGCCTGGCGGCGGGCTTGCGGGCCGGCTTCCTGGCCCGGCGCGGCTTCGATCGCCTCCGTCTGGTAGGGGCGGGCCCGGAAGCCCCGGGCGGCGCCGGCCGCTTCATGATGTCCATGATGATCCGGAGCGTGATCCCGGGAAGCTTGTCCCTGAACTCGGGGGGAACCAGGTCGCGCCGCGCGGGGTCGTCGAAGCGCAGCGAGGGGGCTTTCCGCCGGGGCCGCTTGCGCAGCCAGCGCATGAAGGCGATGAGGTCCTCATCGGATGCCGGCTCCGGCGGCGGCGGAACGGATGGGCTCATGGCGGCTCCCGGTGCGCACAGGATCGATCCGAGTGCGTCGAGGGTCCGGGCATTGTTCATGATCAGCAGGTGGCTCATGTCCTGGGCCTTGACGGTGATGCAGCGGGCCGGCGCGTTCGTGGCCAGGCGCGCCGACCATGCCGGCTGCGTGTTGTCGCCGGGCACCTTGGGCCCGTCGACGATGGGCGAGGGGTCCGTCGAGTCGAAGCTGGTCGGGACCCAGTCCCAGGTGACATCGCCGGGGGTATTGCTCCTGGGCGTCTGTCCATCGCTCTGGGT
>Ga0137394_10004719_pt1 | contig 10353 bp, 9 predicted proteins | sample czobulk116metaG_FD_108278 | JGI IMG/M metagenome (GOLD analysis project Ga0137394, IMG submission 108278) | Vadose zone soil microbial communities from Angelo Coast Range Reserve, California, USA - czobulk1.16 metaG | ecosystem: Environmental > Terrestrial > Soil > Vadose zone | place: USA... | reverse complement strand
AGCGCGAGGGCGTGCGCTACGAGCTGGAGCATTACTGGCGCGTGCCGCGCACGCCCTTCGACCGCGAGGTGGTGGCGGCCGTCGAGCGCGCCGCCCAGGCCACCGGCGCCGGCCATCGCCGCATCCTGTCGGGCGCCGGCCACGACGCGCAGTACATGGCGGCGATCGGCCCCGCCGGCATGGTCTTCGTCCCCTCCCGCGGCGGCCGCAGCCACTGCGAAGAAGAATTCACCGGCATGGACGACATCGAGCACGGCGCCAACACCCTCCTCGGCGCCGCCCTCGAGCTCGCCGTCACGCTGTAGATCGTACGTTTCGAGCGCCGGCTTTGCCGGCGCAATCGAATGGTCTGGGGGGAGGCAGCCGCGAGCACGCCCTCAGGCGTGCGAGCGGCGTCGGAAGGGGGGCGAAGCCCCCCTTCGAGTTATCGAAGCAGCCAGAGCAGCGTGATGCCGACCGAGGCGTTGTTGGCCATGTGCGCGGCGATGGCCGGCAGCACGCTGCGGGTGCGCTCGTAGCTCCACGCCCACAGCGCCCCCGAGAAGAACACGCTGGCGAAGCCGGCCGCGCCGTAACCGTGGGCGATCGCGAAGATCAGCGCGCTGACGATGATCGACGGGGCCACGCCGAAGCGCGCGCGCAGCGAGCCGTAGAGCAGCCCGCGGAAGATGATCTCCTCGAACACCGGCGCGAGCACGACGGTCGCCGCGAGCGTCACCACCACCGCGGCCATGGGGCCCCACGCGAGATCGCTGTCGAACCACTCCGCCCAGTGCGAGTCGAGCTGCAGCCAGCCGCCGCCCAGCGCCAGGCCAGCGTCGAGCACGACGCCGGCGCCGACCAGCACCATCGCCGTCAGCAGCACCGGGCGCCAGCCGCCCGGCCGCGGCCGCAGGCCGAAGACGCCGGTGAAGGCCGCGCCGGCCGGGACCAGCAGCATCCGCCACGCCAGCAGCACCACCGGCACGTACATGATCGGCGCGTCCAGCGCCTCGGCGAGGGCGGGCCGCTCGGCGAGCCACTGGTTGCCGGTCAGCACCAGCAGCAGCGCGATGGCGGAGATCGCTCCGCCGCGCACCAGCGTGGCCAGCCCCGCGCCGAGCGGCCACGGCGGCGGCAACGGGGCCGTCGCGGCCAGGCGCGCCTCGGGCGGGCGCCGGCGCAGCGCCACGAGCGCGACGATCCCGGCCGCGAGCAGGGCGAGATCGACCAATGTCAGCGCGCGCAGCCGCCAGAGCAGCGGCCCCGCGCGCGCGGCGATCGAGCGGCGCGCGGTCGCGGCCAGCGCGGGCTCGTCGAAGCGGGCGGCCAGCCGCAGCGCGAGCATGTCGGCGAACCAGCCGGGCCCCAGCGTGCCCGCCGCGTCCTCGACCGCGTCGGCCTCCACGTCGTCGGCGTCGAGATACGCCGCGGAGACCACCTCGGCGTACGTCGCCAGCGGGTCACCGCGCGCGGCCCACTCGGCGAGCGCGCGCTCGAGCGGTCCGCGGCGGCCGGCCTCCCCGCGCAGGATCGCCAGCCTCAGATCGACGCTCGGCGCCAGCGAATAGTCCGCCAGCTCCTCGTACCAGGCGATCGCCTGGTCCAGCTCGCGCGCGGGATCGCTGAGCGTCAGCGCGTAGAGTCTCCGCTCCCACGCGGGCGCCGCGGTCAGCGCCGTCTCGACGTCCATCGTGCGGCCGACCAGCAGGGCCAGCGCGCGCTCGGGCTCGGCCACCGCGGCCAGCCGCGACTCGCCGGAGTGCAGCCGCATGACGAGCGCCACGAACGTCGCGAGCACGACGGCGGCCAGGATCGTGAGCGCGCGCGCGACGCGCGGTGACGCGGGCGGCGCGGCCGCGGCGAGCGGCTCGGCAGACGACGCGGGATCGGGCGGCGAGAGGTCCGTGGCTATTCGGCCGGCGGCAGCGCGTCGCCGGTGACGTAGGGCACCGTGCGCGCGCGCGGCCGCACGCGCAGGCGCGCGACGACCGGCAAGTGGTCCGAGGCGACGCGCGCCAGGCGGCTGCGGTGCACGTGGAACTCCTCGCCCTCCAGCTCGACGTCCCAGTAGATGCGGTCGAGGCGGAAGAGCGGGAACCACGCCGGATGCGTGCGCCGCATCCGGCGCATCGGCGAGGAGAACTCGCGGCGCAGGCCGCGCGTCACCGGCCCCCGGTGCCACTCGTTGAAGTCGCCCACCACGAGGCGCGGGCCCTCGCAGTCGGCGGCCTTGAGGAACGTGGAGAGCAGGATCACCTGGTCGCGGCGCTCGCGAAAGCCCAGGCCGAAGTGGCAGTTGAAGACGTGCAGCGCGGTGTCGTTGACGCTCAGGTCCACGCGCAGGCAGCCGCGCGGCTCGCGGCCGCCGCACGAGAGATCGCAGCGCAGCGAGCTCAGCACCGGCAGCCGCGTCAGCACCGCGTTGCCGTAGGTGCCCGCGGCTCCGTATGGCCGCGTCTCGCCCATCACCACCGCCATGCCGAGGCGCGCGGCGAGGTAGTTGGCCTGGTCGGCGTGCGCGACGCCGTTCTCGCGGATGACCTCCTGCAGGCCGATCACGTCGGGCCCCATCTCGGTGATGACCGCGGCGATGCGATCGAGGTCGCGGCGGCGGTCGAGCCCGACGCCGCGGTGGATGTTGTAGCTGGCGACGATGAGCGGCGTCACGCGGCGTCGTGATACCGCACGAAGTGCGGGTAGAGCTGCAGCGGGTGCGTGATCGGCCCCGGCATCGCGACCTGAGGCGGCGACACCACGAACGTGTGCATCTCCTCGTGGCTGGTGCCGGCGTGGGCGCCCGTCTCGCGGATGAACGTCACGTGGCCGGGCGGCGCCTCCAGCCCGTAGATGACGAAGTCGCCGGCGCTCGGCATGCTCATGAGATCGCGGATGCCCTGCACCACGAGGTCGAGATCGGGCCGGCCGGCGAACGGGCCGTCGCCGAGGTCCTCCATCCGGTACGACTTCCCGCGCCAGAAGCACAGCGGGCCGTCCGCCGAACGCGCGAGCACGAAGCCGATGGCCGGGTTGCGGGAGATCTCCACGGCGAGTCCGGGAAAGCGCTCCTCGATGGCCTCCAGCGCGATGGCGCCGGGGTGATCGAGGAAGTACACGAACGCGTTGGGGCCCGCGGCGATGACGCGGACGCCGTCGCGCTCGCGCGCCTCCTTCAGCTCGCCGAGCAGCCACGGGAAGTCGTCCTCGAGATAGTTGATGAAGCGCTGCACCAGGCCCGGCGCGTACCCGCTGCGCACGGCCTTGATGCCGCTCGCCACGCGCCGCCCCTCGGGCCGCCGCGGCCCCACCTCGTGGGCGCCGGCCGGGACCAGGAAATCCTCGAACAGCAGGCGCTCGAGGCGCCGGCCGCCGCTGATCCGCTCGAACGACTGGCAGTGGGCCTGGCCGTGGTCGGCGAGGACGTAGATGTCGTAGCCGTGTTCCGACACACGGCGGGCCACCCGCCAGAGCTGGCGGAGCGAGGTGTCGACGCTCGTGAGCGCGCGCAGCGCGCGACGGTGCCCCGGGCCCCACGCGTGGGCGAAGATGTCGTAGTCGAGGAAGTTGACGTACACCGCCGGCGCGCCGCCGTAGAGATCGCGGGCCGCCGACAGCGTGAAGAGCTGGCGGACCCAGACCGACACGCCGATCTTCAGCGCCAGCAGCTTCCAGCCCTGCGGCGCCTGCACCGGATCGGCGACGAAGATCAGCAGCGAGCGGACCACCTCGCGGACCGAGATGACCACGCTCTTGACGACGACCCACGCCAGCACGATCGAAGCCGACAGCGTGCGCAGCAGGCTGGCGCCGCTCGGGTGCTTGAGCATCGTGAAGCTGAACGTGTTGTTGGCGGCGCCGCCGGTGAAGACGCAGCCGTAGGTGGCCCCGCCGTCGACGATGCCGCGGCGGCCCGCGGCCTGCGTGGACTCGACCCAGGCGGCGTCGCCCGCCCGCGGGAAGTACACGTCGCTGCGCCGGCGCTTGTCGTGATAGTGGAAGCCCGGGATGTCGGGCCGCACCCCGTACATCGCGGCCATCTGGAACGCCGGGGTGGACGTCGGCAGCCCGACGGACATCGGATGGAGCTGGTGGCCGCCGCGCTCGATCAGCCGCCGCAGGAACGGCATGCGGCCCTGCCCGAGCGCGCGCTGCAGCACCTCGCGCGAGAGGCCGTCGATCTGCACGATCAGCAGCCGGCGGCGGCCGGGCGACGGCGCACAGCCCAGCCGCAGACGGCGCACGAGCCGGTCGAGCCAGTGCTGGAACAGCAGAACCAGGTCATCCAGAGTCACTGCGCTTTCATTGTACTATCCGATGCCCAGGGCCCCCTGCTCCCTGCCTGGCATGGGCGATGCTCTCCTCAGTGGCATGGATGTCGACGAGTTCCGCTGGCGAGTGCAGGAACTGCACGCCCACATCGATCGACTCGGGCGTGATATCGAGGCATTGCGCGCGGATTCGACGGCGGGGCGAATCGACGCCGAGAACATCGCGCAATTGCGGCTCCTGCAATTGCGAGTCGACTGAACGCCAGTCGTACATCAAGGCCCTGGCCGGCTGTTTTGCTCAGGGTGCGCCCCATGTACTATCGCTCCGACATGGCCCCGCCGATCGTGACCGCAGTCCGCCGCTTCGTCGAGGACGAGGTGCGGCCGGTCGCCGCCGCGCTGGAGCACGCCGACGCCTATCCTCACGCGCTGGTGGACCGCATGCGCGCGCTCGGCCTCTTCGGGGCGCTGGTGCCCTCGGAGTTCGGCGGGCTCGGCCTCGACGTGAGCACGTACGCGCGCGTGATCGAGGAGCTCTGCCGCGGCTGGATGTCGCTGGCCGGCGTGATCAACAGCCACACGATGGCCGCCCTCACCGTCCTGCACCACGGCACGGCTGAGCAGCGCGCGCGTTTCCTGCCGCGCTTCGCCCGCGGCGAGGCGCGCGGCGGCCTCTGTCTCACCGAGCCCCACGCGGGCTCCGACGTGCAGGCCATCCGCACCACCGCGCGCCGCGACGGCGATCACTACGTCGTCAACGGCAGCAAGATGTTCATCACCAACGGCCGCGAGGGCAACACGTTCACGCTGCTGGCCGTCACCGATCCGCGCGCGCAGCCGCGCCACCGCGGCATGTCGTGCTTCGTCGTCGAGAAGGGGCACCCGGGCTTCCGCGTGGTCAAGTCACTGGCGAAGCTCGGCTACAAGGGCGTCGACACCGTCGAGCTCCTGTTCGAAGACGTCAGCGTCCCGGCCGAGAATCTCGTCGGCGGCATCGAGGGTCGCGGCTTTGGTCAGGTCATGAGCGGGCTCGAGACCGGGCGCATCAACATCGCCGCGCGCTGCGTCGGGGTGGCCCAGGCCGCCTACGAGGCCGCGCTCGGCCGCGCGCGCGCGAGCGCAGCGGCGCCGCCGGCGCTGGCCGACCTCGCCACGCGCGTGGAGGCATCGCGTCTCATCACCTACTGGGCGGCCGGCATGAAGGACCGCCGCGAGCGCTGCGACCTCGAGGCCGGCATGGCCAAGCTCTTCGCATCCGAGACGGCGCACGAGGTCGCCCTCGGCGCGCTGCGGCTTCACGGCGAGGCCGGCACGCTGGCGCGCCTGGAGGTCGAGCGGCACTACCGCGACACGCCGCTGATGATCATCGGCGAGGGCACCAACGAGATCCAGCGCACGCTCATCGCGCGCCAGCTCGTGGAGCGCCACGGCGAGCGGCTCGGCGCGCTGACCTCGCGCGAGGGCGAGCCCGAGGAGCGGCGCCAGATGGTGCTGGCCGTGCGTCAGTTCGTCGAGAAGTCGCTGGTGCCCGTCGCCGCCGAGCACGACGCGGCCGGACGCTACCCGGCCGAGGTCGTCGGTGAGCTCGCCGAGCTCGGCGTGCTGGGCGCGCCGATCGACCCGCGCTACGGCGGCCTCGGGCTCGACGGCGTCGCGCTCGCCATGCTGCTGGAGGAGCTGGCCCGCGGCTGGACGACCGTCGGCGCCGCCGTGGCCGCGCACTTCACCTGCGCGTTCGCGCTGGACCGCGGTGCCCCGCCGGCCGAGCGCGAGCGCTGGCTGCCGGCGCTGGCGCGCGGCGAGCGCATGGCCACGGCCGTGCTCGGCGGCGGCGCGCGGGCCCGTCGCCGGGGCGACTGGGCGCTCAGCGGGACGACCGCGCTCGCCGACAACGCGCCGCGCGCCGCGCTCTTCCTGGTGCGGGCGATCGGCGAGGACGGCCGCGCGGTCGACGCGCTGCTCGAGCGCGGCACGCCGGGGCTCACGCTCGGAGCGCCGGAAGCGCCGCTCGGCGGCCGCGGGCTCGATCCCTGCGCGCTGGCGCTCGACGACGCGCGCTCGGCGCTGGTGCTCGCCGACACGGACGCGGTGCTCGCGTTCGCGACGACGGCGGCCGCGGCCGTCGCGGTCGGCGTGGCACAGGCCGCCTTCGAGGCGGCGCTCCGCTACTCCCAGCAGCGCACGACGTTCGGCAAGCCGCTCTGCCAGCATCAGGCCGTCCAGCTGAAGCTCGCCGACATGGCGACATCGATCACCGCCGCCCGCCTGCTCACCTACCGCGCGGCCGAGGCCGGCGCCGATCCGGCGGCCGCGGCGATGGCCCGGATGCAGGCGGCCTCCACGGCGCTCGCGACCACGCTCGAGACCATGCGCATTCACGGCGGCTACGGCTACGTCAGCGAGTTCCCGGTGGAGCGCTACTACCGCGACGCCGCCCGGCTGCCCTTCACACCGCTCGACGACGACGCGCTGCGCGCGCTGCTCGCGGCGCGCGTGGCCGCCGTGTGAGCGCCGCGCTGCTCGCCTCGGCCGCGCTGGTGAGCGCCGTGACGTTCACGGCGTGGGCCCTCTACGTCACGCTGGTCGAGCACCCGGCCCGCATCGCCAGTGGGGCGGCCGCCGGGCGCGCCCAGTTCGGCCCGAGCTATCACCGCGCGGCGCCGTGGCAGGCGTCGTTCGCCGTCATCGCGCTGCTGAGCGGCGCGCTGCAGGCGGCGCTGACCGGGCGCTGGACGTGGCTCGCCGGCGCGCTCGCGATCGGCGCGGCGATCCCGCTCACGCTCGTCGTCATCCGGCCCGTCAATCATCGGCTGCTGAGCGGCGCGCCGCTGGCCGACGCCGAGATCCTCTCGCTGCTCGAGCGCTGGGGCCGGCTGCACGCCGTGCGGACCGTGCTCGGCGCCGCCGGTCTCCTGGCCTTCCTCTACGCGCTGAGGACGCGCTGATGGCCTACGGGCGCTACTTCGAGGAGTTCGCGGTAGGCCAGGTGCTGAAGCACTGGCCCGGGCGCACGATCACCGAGGCGGACTGCACATGGTTCGCGCTGCTGACGATGAACCAGCATCCCGTGCACAGCGACGCGCACTACGCGGCCACGCACACGCAGCACGGCCAGCGGCTCGTGCTGGGCCCGCTCGTCTTCTCGATCGGCATCGGCATGACGGTGGCGGACATCTCGGGCAAGGCCATCGCCAACCTCGAGATCGAGAAGATCACCCACGAGGCGCCGACCTTCATCGGCGACACCATCTATTCCGAGTCCACCGTGCTCGCCGTGAAGGAATCCAAGCAGGGCGATCGCGGAACGGTCGCGGTGGAGACGCGCGTGAGCAACCAGCGCGGCGAGCGCGTGATGACCTTCCGGCGCATCGCGCTCGTCCCCAAGAAGAATCACGCCACGCTCGGCGAGGGCCAGTACCCGGCATGACACGCGCGATGCTCGACGGCCTGCGGATCGTCACCGTCTCCCAGTTCGGCGCCGGCCCCTTCGGCACCCAGCTCCTGGCTGACCTCGGCGCCGAGGTCATCAAGATCGAGGACCCCGGTGTCGGGGGCGACGTCGCGCGCCACGTGGGGCCCTACGCGGGCGACGACGACTCGCTCTACTTCCAGTCGTTCAACCGCGGCAAGAAGTCGCTCACGCTCGACCTCACCCACGCCGACGGGCGCGCCGTGCTGCGCGACCTCGCGCGCGTCTCGCACGCCATCTACAACAACCTGCGCGGCGATTTGCCGGCGCGCCTGGGCCTCACCTACGCCGCGCTGAGGGAGGCCAACCCCGCGCTGGTCTGCTGCTCGCTCTCCGGGTTCGGCGCCACCGGGCCGCGCGCCGGCGAGCCCGCGTTCGACTACCTGATCCAGGGCTACGCGGGCTGGATGTCGGTCACCGGCGAGCCCGACGGCCCGCCCGGCAAGTGCGGCGTGTCGGTGGTGGACTTCGCCGGCGGCTATGCCTCGATCGCCGCGCTCATGGCCGGGTTGTGGGACGCGCAGCGCACGGGCGTCGGCCGCGACATCGACATCTCGCTCCTCGACACCGCCGTCAGCATGCTGTCCTACTTCGCGATCTGGGCTCTCAATCGCGACTGGCAGCCCGCGCGCGTCGCCGACTCCGGCCATCAGTCGCTGGTGCCCGCGCAGAACTTCAAGACGCGCGACGGCTGGCTCGTCGTCTTCTGCAACAAGGAGAAGTTCTGGCAGGCGCTGCTGGACGCGCTGGAGCTTGCGGATGTCACGCACGATCCGCGCTTCGCCGGCTTCGGCGACCGGCTCGCCCACAAGGACGCGCTCCTGCCGGTGCTGGCGGCGCGCTTCGCCGAGCGGACGACGGACGACTGGCTCGCGCGGCTGCGCGGCCGCGTGCCGTGCGCGCCGGTGAACACGGTGGCCGAGGCGCTCGAGGACGAGCAGGTGCGCGCGCGCGAGATGATCGTGGAGGTCAAGCACCCCGCCTTCGGCGTCCTGCGCGAGGTGGCCTCGCCCGTGAAGACGGCCGGCACGCCGCCCCCCACGCGGGCGCCGGGGCTCGGCGAGCACACGGACGAGATCCTGCGCGACGTCTTGGAGTACGATCCAACCCGCATCGCCGCGCTGCGCGCATCGGGCGCGCTGGGCGGCGGGGCGACACCGACCGTGAGGAGGTCGTCACCATGACTTGCGCGCACCGCATCGCCACCGTCCTGCTGCTCGTCCTCGCCCTGCCCGTCGCCGCGCCCGCCTGGGAGCGCGGCCAGGTCACGACGTTCGCCACGCTGCCGCCGGGCGCGGCGCATCCGGAAGGAATCACCGTCGACGGCAAGGGCAACGTCTACGTGACGACGTTCGCCGTGACCGGCACGCCGAGCGGCGTCGGGCAGATGTTCGTCTACGACTCGCGCGGCCGGCTGCTGCGCACGGTGAACGTCGAGGGCTCCAGCACGCTGCTGCTCGATCTGGCCTTCCATCCGACGACCAAGGACCTGCTGGTGATCGACTTCGGCAAGCAGCAGGTGCTGAGCGTCAATCCCGTCAACGGCAAGTCGAAGGTGTTCACCACCATCCCGGGCGGCGCCGCCGCCGGCCCCAACGTGCTCACCTTCGACGCCGCCGGCAACGTGTACGTCTCCGACTCGTTCCAGGGCGCCGTCTGGCGCACCGGGCCGCAGGGCGGCACGGCAACGGCCTGGGTGCAGTCGCCGCTGCTCACCACGACCGGCGTCCCGCCGTTCGGCGCCAACGGTCTCGCCTTCAACAACGCCGGCAACACGCTGTTCGTCTGCAACACCGGCAACGATACCGTGGTGAGGGTGCCGGTCACCAGCGGCGGCGCCGCGGGCACGCCGAGCGTGTTCGTCAACAGCGTCAATGGCTGCGACGGCCTCATCATCGACGAGCAGGACAACCTGTGGCTGGCCGCCAACCAGGCCGACGAGATCGTCGTCGTCAACCCGGCGGGCCGCGCGATCGCCAAGCTCGGCGACTTCGGCGGCATCGACGCCGGCGGCGCGCCGATCGGGCTGCTCTTCCCCGCCAGTCTCGTGCGCAGCGGCGGCTTCATCTACGTCACCAACCTCGCGCTCGACCTGCGCCTCTTCGGCCTGGCCCCGCCGGTGGACGCCGACTGGGCCGCGCAGGTCACGACGCACACGGTCTCGAAGATCCCGGCGGTGATTCCGCTGGTGCCCGGGCTCCCGTGAGGCAGTGAGCCGCCCCGCCTGCCACTGAAGGTGGCCGGGGGGCGGCGTAGAATCGGGGCATGGCGGAACGGACGCTCCCGACCCCTGACGTCGAGGAGATCACCGGGACCAGCACCGAGGTCGCGCCCCCCTGGATGACGATCCTGCACAACTGCGAGTGCCACACCTTCGAGCAGGTGGTGAAGCAGCTGCAGAAGGCGATCGCGTGCAGCGAGGCCGAGGGGTGGGAGATCGCCTGGCAGGTCCACAACACCGGCCGCGCGGTGGTGAAGGTCGGTCCCGAAGCCGAGTGCGTCCGCGTCGGCAATATCCTCGCCTCCATCGGCCTCGTGGTGACCGTGATCCAGTCGTGAGCGCCGCGCGTCTCGCGGTCTGGACGCTGCTCGTCGGCAAGCTGGTCGGCGCGTGGGGCCTCACGTGGGACATCCAGT
>Ga0137394_10004718_pt1 | contig 10353 bp, 6 predicted proteins | sample czobulk116metaG_FD_108278 | JGI IMG/M metagenome (GOLD analysis project Ga0137394, IMG submission 108278) | Vadose zone soil microbial communities from Angelo Coast Range Reserve, California, USA - czobulk1.16 metaG | ecosystem: Environmental > Terrestrial > Soil > Vadose zone | place: USA... | reverse complement strand
GTAGAGCTGCTGGTATGCCGGGTACGGCGCGATGACGTGGTCGCCCGCCGCCAGCAGGGCGTTGAAGAGGAGGAAGTTCGCCTCGATCGCCCCCGTGGTGACGAGAATGTTCTCGGGATCGCATCCCGCGTACGTCCCTGCCAGGAGCCCGCGCAGCTCCAGCGACCCGCACGCCTCGCTGTAGCCGAGCGGAAGGTGCAGAAGGCGATCGAGCGCAGCATCGCGCTCGCCGGCCGGCAGAAGCGACAGGAGCTCAGCCATCGACAGAGGCAGGATGCCGCTCTCTGCGATGTCGTACTTCACGCGCGTCTCGTACGTCGTCATCCAGCGCTCGAGCGCGAAAGGCTCGATCTTCACTGGCGCGCGCCCGATCCCCCGACGGCGCCGGCCGAGACCGATGTCAGGTTGTTCTCCGGGTTGCGGTCGATCAGCTTGTTGAGCGGGTCGATGCCCGCTTTCTTCGGCTCCTGATCGACGACGATCTCGAAGACCTCGTCAGCCTTGTTCACCCGCCTCTTCTCGAGGAAGAGCATCCTTCCCTCCGGCGGGCCCTTCGGCTCCTTTTCTCCGAAGACGCCGACGTCGATCCAGTCATCGAGCGCCGCCGGCGTTTCGACTCCGTTCCCGTCCGAGTGGAACTTGGCCGACGCGACCTCGAGCTTCACGACGTACTTGCCGTCATCGCGGCGGGTCCAGTCCGCCTTCGTCGCGCGGTTCTCGTAGAGGGTGATGTTCGTGAACAGATCCTCGACGAGCGGGAGCTTGTCCGCCGGGACGGCGCGGCGGATGAAGTCGAGGAGCTCCCGCGAGTAGGTGTAGGGGGGCTCCTGAAAGGCGGTCGCCTTGACGTACGCCGCCAGCGCCTGGTTCAGCGGCTCCTCGCCGATGTAGTCCCGCAGCGCGTACATGACGACGCTTCCCTTCCGGTAGTGAATGTACGGCTGGTTCTCGACGAGGTACAGAGGCAGCTCCTCGATCCGCTCCCCGCCACGGCCGCGCAGGTAGTTGTCCATCTCGTACTTCAGGAACCTGCGCATCTTGTCGCGGCCGTACTCGTGCTCCATCACCATGAGGGCGGAGTACTGCGACATCGTCTCCGACATCAGCGTCGCCCCCTGCACGTTTCCGCCGATCACCTGGTGCGCCCACCACTGATGGGCGACCTCGTGCGCGGTGACGTAGAAGACGTAGTCGATCGCGTCCGGCTTGTCCTGGAGGCGCGCGATGAACCCGATGCTCTCCGAGAACGGGATCGTGTTCGGAAACGACTGCGCGAAGCGCGCGTACCGCGGGAATTCGACGATGCGGACCTGCCTGTGCTGGTACGGCCCGAAGTTGGCCGTGAAGTAATCTAGCGACTTCTTCACCCCCGCGACCATCCGGTCCACGTTGTACGGGTGGTGCGGGTCGTAATAGATCTCGATCGCGACATCGTTCCACCGGTCGCGCTTCACCTCGTACCGCGCCGAGAGGTACGCGAAGAAGTCGAAGATCGGTGAGTCCATCGCGTAGCGGAAGTAACGCCGCCCGTTCTCCTGCCACTCCTTCTGGAGATAGCCCGGAGCCAGGGCGATCTGATCGGGGCTCGTGCTGACGGTCGTCTCGAAGTGGATCCAGTCGGCCTCGCTCGAGATGTAGTTGTTCGCGCGCGCGGCCGCGTCGTCGATCTTCGGGAGCCTCTGGATCGGCGGGAGGCCCCGCTTGCGCCGCTCGTTGGGCTCCTCGAGCTCGTTGCCTCGCGAGTAGCCGAGATGCGGAAAGTAGTCGTAGCTGTCGAAGAAGGTCCCGTTCGCGACCAGCTTCGTGTTCGATCCATGATTGACGAACCCTTTGTTGACGACCGACAGATCGAAGGTGACCTTCGTCTCCGCCCCCGGGTCGAGCGGGGCGTCGAGGCGGAAGATGCGGTATCCGAGGTCGCTGTCCTTCATCTCGACCCGCCCGCGCTCGACGGCCAGACTGCGGATGACGACATCCGGATTCAGGGAGAGGTGCACGGCGTCGATCTTCTGGTCCGTCTTGTTGCGGATCAGGTACCTCCCGCGGATTTCAACGGCGCGCGTCTCCGGGTGAATGTCGACATCGGCGTAGACGTCCGTCACGCGCGGCCCCTTCATCGTCTCGTACTTCTTGTATTGCTTCTCGAACTCCGCCTGCCTGTCGAAGCGGACGTTCGTCGGGAGGTAGCGGTTCAGCACGTTGGTGTTGTAGTAGATCCATCCGCCGACCACGACCACCCCGGAGATGGCCGCCACGAGCGCGAACGCCGCGGAGCGGGTCAGTCGCTCGCGCGCGATCCTGAGGCGAAGAGCGAGCCCCGTTTCCGAGCCCCGCACCCAGAGCAGGTGCGCCAGCGCGATGAGCGCCGCCGACACGAACGCCCAGTAGAGGAAGAACCAGGCCATCGGCCGCACGAAGTGGCCGAACCCGTTCATGTCGGAATAGGGGGCGTCGGGGATCGTGGCGAACCGGTACAGGTGGTGCTCGAGGTGCATGGCGGGCATCACCTGCCCCATGAGGTAGATCAGCGTGGAGACGAGCCATCCGAGGAACTTGTTGTCGACCACCGCCTGGACGAAGAGGGAGAGGGCCGCGATGAAGAGGAACTGCGGCACCGAGTCCAGGAACAGCCCCTTCAGGTAAAGCGGGATCTCGAACTGAGTGAACCCGCGGAAGGCCTGGATGCCGATCCCCGTGAGCATCGCGGCCCCGTGGAGCGCGAAGACGAGAGCCGCGAGCGTCGTCGCCTTCGACGCCCATGTCACCCACGTCGGGGCCGGCAGGGCGTCGAACATCTCCGACATCCGGAGCGTGCGCTCGCGCCAGACGAGATCTCCGCTGTAGAAGGTCAGGATCAGGAAGATGAAGAGTCCGAACGACCCGCCGATGGCGCGGAGCATGAGGTGCGTCACCGGATAGACCGCCGTGCCGTAGAGATCGTCGACCTGCGAGGAGGCGGCGATGAGGTTGAGGACGCCGAAGAAGAGCATCACGAGGAACGGCGTCCCCAGGATCGCCCCGAACGTCTCGAGCTTCGTCTGGTGGACGAACTGCTTCCACGCGGTGACGCGCCCGAAGGAGGGCCGGGCCACGCTGACCGCCTGGCGAGCGGGGGCGATCGCGGAGGCCGCCCGCGACGCGGGAGCGGTCTCGAGCGCGCGATCCAGGACGCGGCGGCGCCTGCTCTTCCCCGACTCGACGGTGGTGAACCGGAACCGGTAGCAGGTGAAGGCGAGTATCGCGACGGCGACGGCGACCCACAGCACGCGGTTCCAGAGAAGGGAGCCGGTGAGCGACAATCCGGAGGTATTCCGCTCCGCGATCGTCCAGTAGCGCGTGACCAGCTCGAAGCTGCTCACGCCGAACGGGTCGGCCATCGACGCCAGCGACTGGTTCTCGATGTCGTTGAGGAAGACTCCCGCGATGCCGTAGCCGACGAAGAAGACCACCACTCCGACGTAGGTCCAGAGGAGGCTGCGTGTCAGCGTGGCGAGCGAGAAGAAGATCGCCCCCGTCAGGAACAGGTTCGGCACCACGAAGATCAGCATCGCCTGGACGTACGGAGCGAGGAGGAACGGCCCGATGCGCATCGGCTCGAGCCAGGGCATCAGGGCTCCGATGGCGATCCCCAGGATCACGCCCAGGAAGACCGCGATCGCGAGGAGGAGCGAGCCGAAGAAGCGCCCGAAGAGGTAATCCCGCTTCCTGATCGGCAGGGAGAAGAAGATGGCGTCGGTCTGGCTCTCGAAGTCGCGGTGAACGCTGTTCGCCACGAACGCGGTCGTCAGGAACGTCCCGATCGCGGTCATCACCGCCAGCATCTGGAGGATCACGAACGGAGCGTTGCGGTGGACGCTCCCGATCGAGCCGCCGATGACGACGACGTCGGTCGTGATCGCGCCAAAGGTCAGGAGGAAGAAGAGGACGAGCGCGATCCAGAAGAGCGGCTGGCGGAGCTGGTACCGGAACTCGAAGGCGAGGATGTGCAGCAGCACGGGCTCAGGCCGCCTTCTGGTCGGAGGTCTTCAGCGTGGAGAAGTAGACGTCCTCGAGATCGGGGGGCACAGCCTCGAAGGAGCTGTCGGGCTGAGCCTCCGCCACCACGTGGATCGCCGTCCTGCCCGCGATCAGCCGCGTGGAGATGACGACGCAATCCTTTTCGTAGCCGGCGAGCTGATGGCGCTCGATGATCTTCTTCCAGATCCGGCCGCGCAGGGCGTCGATCGCCTTCGGCGGATCGCCTGTCAGAAGGACGCGTCCCCCGGCGATGATCGCCATCCGGCTGCAGAGGTCGCTGACGTCCTCGACGATGTGGGTCGAGAGGATGACCACGACGTTCTCCCCGATCTCGCTCAGCATGTTGTTGAAGCGTAGCCGTTCCGTCGGATCGAGCCCGGCGGTCGGCTCATCCACGATGATCAGCTTCGGGTCGCCGAGGAGCGCCTGCGCGATGCCGAAGCGCTGCTTCATCCCACCCGAGAAGGTGCCGAGCTTGCGCCTGCGGATCTCCCAGAGGTTCGTCCGGTGCAGGATCGCCTCGACCGTCTCCTTGCGCCGGCGGCTGTCGACGATCCCCTTGAGCACCGCGAAGTGGGTCAGCATCTCGAGGGCCGAGACCTTGGGATAGACGCCGAACTCCTGGGGCAGGTAGCCGAGCGTGCGGCGGACTTCGTCCTTCTGCTTCAGCACGTCGAGACCGCCGAGCCGGATCGTGCCGCTGTCCGGCTCCTGCAGGGTGGCGATGGTGCGCATCAGGGTCGATTTGCCGGCGCCGTTGGGCCCGAGGAGGCCGAACATCCCGGGAGGAATGTGGAGAGAGACGTTCTGCAGCGCGCGCACCCCGTTCGCATACGTCTTGGACAGGTTCTCGATGACCAGCTCAGGTGTCATGGTCTCTCCCCCTCGCGTTGTGATGATGATCGGCGCTAATACTACGCGCCCACCCACAAGGTTGCGCTGGCACTACCCCTTTCAGCCCCGCCATCCCCCAGATGGCCCGCCGACCGGCGGAGGTCGCGCACGAGGGTCATGGACAGGGGGAATTCGCCCTGCGATTTCAAGGACTTTCCGGGGTCGAAGGGCGCCTTTTCCCGATGGGCGGATTTCTCCGCGTCGCGTAGGGTTTTCATGCGGGGCACGGTCCCTGGCTCGGTCGACGACGCCCCGAGGAGAGTTCGAGATGAATCGTGGGCCCGATTGGACGCTGGGGATTCGGAGCATCGGCGGATCTCTACCAGACCCCGGAGGGTCTAGTCTGGCTCGCCGGTCCGCTGATTCAGCGCAATGACGACATGGGCGCCTGGAGCTTCGCGGTGCGGTCGGGCGAAGCGACCGAGCTATTCATAGGCCGCGGCGTCGCCTTCGGTGGCCCCGGCCGGACGGCAGGTCATCTCGCGCCCGACTAAGGCCGGCCCCTGGATACGGTGAGGTTTCGGGCGTCAGGAAGCTGAGCGCTGAGCCGAGCGTTCCACCTTGCCCCCGACCGACTTTCCGGGCCGGCTCGCCGCCAGGAAGGGGAAGGGGTCCACGGCCAGGCCGTTGAGCCGGATCTCGAAGTGGAGATGAGTTCCGCGGGCGTTGCCCGAATTCCCCACGAGGGCGATCACCTGGCCCCTCTTCACCCATTCGCCCTCGCCCGCCACGAGATCGCTGGCGTGAGCGTACAGGGTGGAGTAACCGTCGGCATGTTCGACGACCACGAGCAATCCGTAGTGAGGGTCGGCTTCGATTCGGACGACGCGACCTTCGGCGGCGGCGCGGATGGGGTCGCCCTCGTCGCCGTCGATGTCGATACCGGCATGATGCGCTCTCGTGCCGCTGGCGCCGAAACGCGATGTGATGCAACCGCCCAGCGGCCAAGCGAAGCGTGACGCCAGGGATCGCTGGGGCTTCATCAGCAGCACCCGGGTCGCTCCCGGCACGAAGATCGGCTCGCCGGCTGGAATCGAAGTCGGATCGACGATCCGGTTAACCTCCATGAGCGTCGCGACCGGAACACCATATTCTCTCGCGATCATGCAGAGGGTCGTGCCGCGCTCGAGCGGATGAAAGACGCCTGGAATCACTGCGGCGGAGTGCACAGCCCTGGCGCCTCCGCGTCCAGCGGACCTCCGCGGCGTCTCGATGCGCCGGGGCGCGGGCTCAGGCCCCGCGATCGGGCGCGGCGCGGACACCTCGTGCCCGGCAATCGAGCCGGTGCGCGGATTCTCGTCTGTTGACGCCTGGGGCGGCTGACCTGCCATCGCGGCGCATGCCGCCGCGAGGCATATCGCGAGTGGAACCCGGAAGGGGAGCGGTCGCGCTCCGGGCGACGTGCCGGAGCGGAGGTTGGAGCCGAATCCCCGATAGGTCGTCGCCACGGTACCATTCCGCGCCCCCGCCGTCCTGCGGTCACGCCTGCTGGTGCGCCTTCTCGCGGGGTGCGGGGGGCGCTGCTGCGTGTCGCGAAGCCTCGTTCTCACGTTGCTCCTCCAAGTCTGCCCGTGACCAACCAGGGTTGCTGACGTGTGATTCGAAGTTCGCGGGGGCTCGGCCTTCCCTCCCGACCACCGCAATCGGTCGGCGACGCGATTCGGAAGGGGAGATCTGGGTCCGGATCCGCTCCCGACCGGCGAAGGCCGCGCGATGACACCGGTCTCATGGCGCGCGACTCACCGCCCGCATCGAAGGAGGGAACGGGGGTCACGCCGATCGCCGCTCCGCGGCGTGACGCACCGAGAGCGCCGACTCCCGAGCGCCGTCGCTCCGCGAGAGCTCCCGCTCTGAGAAGCAACGCTCGTTCCACCGGCGCTTCTCCGGAGATATCGCGTTGCGTCTTGATGGAGTTATCGGTGACGGTGCCGTCGTTCCAGTTCGGCGCTATAGGAGCGGGATTGTCGTGCGGGACTGGACACTCTGTCCGCCACTCTCGCCCCCGCACATCCGCGATCGCTGCCGTCTCCGTGCAACGAACAGGTGATATGCGGGTGCTAAGGAGACGGCGCCGGCGGCGGCCCGTCCGGGATGTACGCTTTGTACGTCACGCCCGCGGTCTTCTTCCTGAACTCGTCCTGGATCGCGGAGAGCGTCTTCGGATCCGTGAAGAGATCGACCATCGTCGCGGCGAGAGTCTTCGACGCGTAGAGCATCCCCTTGTGGCCGATCGACATGCCGCCGCACGCCACGACCGGCCAGGCGTGCCAGGGGGCTTCGTACGGCGCGGTGGTGACCGAGAGGTGGAGCGTTGGAACGATCCAGCTGATGTCGCCGACGTCCGTGGAGCCGCCCTTGAACTCCTGCTCCTCGATCGGCCGCATCTTCGTGACGAGGCCGGCCTCCGCGACGCTCGTGGCCTTCTGGATCTTCTTCGCGAACTCCTGCTCCTCCGCCGTGAACTGAAGCTCGCCGAGCCATCTCAGATTGGCCTCGAGCAACCGCTCGCCGGGCAGATTGACGAGCATCTCCCAGTCGCCGCTCTGAACCGTGACCTTCGACTCGACTCCCGCCATCAGCGCGGCCCCTTCCGCAATCGCGCGCGCGCGCTTGAGGAGATCTTCCACCCCCACGCGATCCTTGTCGCGCAGCCAGCACCAGAGCCTCGCGTACTCGGGGACGACGTTGGGCACCTCGCCGCCCTTCTGGATGACGTAGTGCATCCGGACCGTGGGCTTGACGTGCTCCCGCATCATGTTGAGGCCGTGCGTGAAGAGCTCGAGGCCGTCCACGGCGCTGCGCCCGTTCCAGGGGTCGGCCGCGGCGTGCGCCGCCTTCCCCTTGAACTCGACGATGAGATCGACCAGCGCCTGCGAGCTGGTCGCGTCAGCCTGCGTCCTGTCCGAGGGGTGCCAGGCCAGCACGGCATCGAGGGCGGAGAACAACCCCGCGCGAGCCATGTAGAGCTTTCCGCCCACCGCCTCCTCGGCCGGCGTGCCGTAGAAGCGGATCGTGCCCTTGATCTTTCCCGCGGCGATCTGCTCCTTGATGGCGATCGCCGCCCCCAGGCTCGCCGCGCCGAACATGTTGTGCCCGCACCCGTGCCCCGCGGCCCCTTCCACCAGCGGCCCCTTGACCGGCTCGGCTTTCTGCGAGATGCCCGGAAGGGCATCGTACTCGCCCATGATTCCGATGATGGGACGCCCTTCTCCGAACGTCGCCACGAAGGCGGTGGGAAGGTCCGCGACGCCGCGCTGGACCGCGAACCCCTGGGCCGCCGCGTAGTCCGCCAGCGCCTTGCTGGAGCGCGTCTCCTTCAGCGCGGTTTCGGCGAAGGCCCAGATCTGATCGCTCAGGGCGATCAGATCCTTGCCGTGGCCATCGACGGAGGCGACGGCCGCCTGCTTGATCGGGGTCGCATCGGCGGCCAGAGCGGCGGAACAAAGAGTTATCGCGACCAGCAGGGCCGTGACGGGACGAGACGCGGCGATCACCGTGGCTCCATGATAGTGGTGAGTGGCGGGTGGCCCGGGAGTATGAACGCGGAGCACGGGCTTAGGCAAGCAGAGATTGCGGGCGCTTTGATAGAATCCGGCCCGCATGCGGACGTCGAACGGCAGCCATCCTCTCCGCGGCCTCGTCGTCGCTCAGTTCTTCGGCGCGTTCAATGACAACGCCTTCAAGCTCTTCGTAGCCCTGCTGTCGATCCGCGCCGTGCGACTGGAGCTTGGGGGCGCGGGGCCCGCTTTCGAGGCGGCTTCCCAGACGAAGACGACCCTTGCCTTCGTCGTCTTCACTCTTCCGCTGGTTCTCGTCTCGCTTCCGGCGGGTCTCCTCGCCGATCGCGCCAGCAAGCGGAGCGTGATCCTCGCGATGAAGCTTCTCGAGGTCACGTTGATGGCCGCGGGAGCGGCGGCGCTCTTCGTCGATCCGAAAGGCGTCACCCTTCCGCTGATCATCCTCGGCCTGATGGGGGTCCAGACCGCCCTTTTCAGCCCCGCCAAGTACGGCATCCTCCCCGAGATCCTCCCTCACGATCGCCTCTCCGCGGGCAACGGTCTCCTGGAAATGTGGAGCTTCGTCGCGATCATCGCCGGGACCGCCGCGGGGGGACCGCTCCTCGACGCGACCGGCGATCGCGCATGGATAGCCGGGCTCCTCCTGACCCTGCTCGCCGTCGTCGGGCTCGTGGCGGCCCGATCCATCCCCCGGGTTCCCGCCGCGCGGACCGAGGGAGGGCTCGCCTCGACCTTGAACGGAGCGTGGTCGGCGATGCGCGCCGACCGCGTGCTCTGGCTCGCCGTCCTCGGCTCGACCTTTTTCTGGGGGATCGCGAGCCTCCTCGGGCAGGACATCCTCGTCTACATCAAGACGGCCCTGGGCGTCGCCGACTCGAAGGCCGGCATCCCGCTCGCGCTCTACGGCCTGGGCGTCGGCGCGGGGACGGTGCTCGCCGGGAGACTTTCGGCGTCGAAGGTGGAGTACGGCCTTCTGCCTCTGGGGGCGATCGGGCTCGGCGTTCTCACGGCTCTGCTGGGTGGCATGGCCCCCGGCTTCAACGGGACGCTCGTTCTCATGGCTCTTCTGGGGATCGCGAGCGGGCTTCTCGTCGTGCCGCTCAACGCCATCCTTCAGTGGCGGGCGCCGGCCGATCGCCGCGGCGGCGTCATCGCTCTCGCCAACGTCTTCATCTTCACCGGGATCCTCGGAGGCTCCCTCGGCGCGGAGGCTCTCTCCCGCGCCGGCTTCTCGCCGCGCGGCATCCTGATCGGCGCCGCCGTGGCGACGCTCGCGGGAACGATCTGGGCTCTCACGCTGCTCCCCGACGCGCTGATCCGGCTCTGTCTCGTCCTCCTGACGCACACCTTCTATCGCGTCAAGGTGATCGGGCGGGAGAACATTCCCGCGCGCGGAGGAGCTCTTCTCGTCCCCAATCACGTCTCGTTCGTGGACGGTCTGCTCGTCATCGCCGCCCTCGATCGGCGCGTGCACTTCGTCGTCGAAGCCGACTATTTCCATCACCCCGTCGTGAGGCCGTTCGCACAGCGGCTCGGCGCCATCCCCATCTCCGCCTCGGGCGGCCCGAGGATGATCCTCCGCGCACTGCGGGACGCCGGCCGGTATCTCGACGAAGGGAAGATCGTCTGCATCTTCGCCGAGGGGGAGATCACGAGGACGGGGATGATGCTCCCCTTCCGGCGCGGGATGGAGCGGATCGCGAAGGGACGATCGTCGCCGATCATCCCCGTCAACCTCGATCGCGTGTGGGGAAGCATCTTCAGCCGATCCCGGGGGCGCTTCGTCACGAAGATGCCGGAGAGGATCCCCTACGCCGTCACCGTCTCCTTCGGGGCTCCCCTCCCCTCCGAGACCCCGCTCCATGAAGTGCGACGGGCCGTGCACGAGCTTGGCGAACGGGCGTGCACGCTCCGGAAGGAGAGC
>Ga0137394_10004717_pt1 | contig 10355 bp, 14 predicted proteins | sample czobulk116metaG_FD_108278 | JGI IMG/M metagenome (GOLD analysis project Ga0137394, IMG submission 108278) | Vadose zone soil microbial communities from Angelo Coast Range Reserve, California, USA - czobulk1.16 metaG | ecosystem: Environmental > Terrestrial > Soil > Vadose zone | place: USA... | reverse complement strand
TAAAGAATTGCGTCAGCAGACGAATGATCGCGTCTTCGTCGTCCACAATCAGAAGGCGGGCCGGTTGAATCATTTCGCCATCCGGGTCATTGAAGTTATGGTGTTCGCCAGCGCTCCACGAGCGAACGCAGCTCCGTGGCCAAAGGCAATTGCCCGGCTCTCTCCACCAAGTCGGCCAACGCCAGGATGTGGTTCCACAATCTCTCCAAGTAGGTCTGACCTCCCGGGTGAGCCACGAACGCCATGTGCTGACAACCGCGGATGACCGTCACTTTGTCGATAATGCGAAACTGCGGGAGTCTGGCCAGGACTTCGGTCGTCAGGCGGTTCAACTCGATTTCTTTCAATGGATCTGCAGACACACACGTCCCTTGGTAATAAAAGACGTCATCTGACGGCGATACCGCCCACACCCTTCCCTTTTGTACACGCATAGAAAACCCGCTATCCTCCAAATCATGCCCGTCAGGCACTCCTCGATCGAATCCATCCCGCGCGGAACTCACATGGGTCGCCCAAGAACCCGATCCGAGTAAGTGCGGCTGTCGACACGTGCTCTGCTGTGAGCGCGAGGCCCATGCGCCTGGTGCGTGCGGTTCGTCCCCAACTACGAAGCTCTGGACCTTTCGATGGGAGTACTTCTGCGCGAATTGTCGGGAGTATCACTGGTGTGGCAGCAAGGTGAGGGGAGCGATGGTGGCAAAATGAACGGTACCTTCAATGGCCTATCCCTGAACAATATTTCCTCACTGAAGACCACGAAGGAACCCTCCGGCTTCATTCGGACGTCTTTCCGAGTCCCGAACCAATTGCTCCCCAAGCTGGAGCAGATCCTTCAACTGAAAGCGCAGACACTGCTGATCCTGTCGGACCAAATCATTGAAGGTCGGATCATTCAGTACAGCGCCGATATACATAGTGGGTACGAGATCACGATTGAATTCCGGAAGGACACAAAGAAATGAGTACGCTTACATCTGACTATACTTCGGGTTCTTGATCTTCACCCATGTCGAACGCTTCTGACAGGCCGCGTTCGAAGGAGCCACTCTAAGGGGCCAGCGGTAATGGCGCCCACAGTGCAGCCTGAGATTGCCCAGCCCAGAATCAGGCGCGCGAAGGATGGCGGCATGGGCCCAACTCCCAGCATCATCGGTAGTGGGATCAGCGTAACGATTGCCAAGCTGATGGCATTGGCCACAACCAGAAGGGCTGCCTGCGGCGGTCGCCCCCGCAAAGCTAACGATTGGGCAAGTCCGATGACCGCTGCGGTAAATACACTCGCACCGAGAATTGGCCCCAAGCTTGGATCGATTCCCGCCCGCGTGAGAATTGAAAGCGCTGCCTGGCTGCCGAGGGCGAACAGAAGCCAGCGTTTCCGATCGGATGAGTTATTGCTGACGACCCGTGACAGCAAGAACGCAAGCATCAGGCAAGATGGTGCAAAGTAAGCTTCTATAGGTGGTTGCGGAATATAGATACGAAACCCCCCCACGTAAAAAGGAAAACCAGCAAGATAATTGATCGCTTGAAATGGGAAAGGGTATAGACCGAAGCCTAAACCGCAAGCAACCACCCATCTAAATCGAAATTGCCAGCCCAAATCGCTTGTTTGTCGTGATGCGATTGCCGAATAGGCCAAGTCCGGCAGGACGCGTGCCCACAACACGGCCAGTCCAAAAAAACCGCGTCGGGATTCATCGCGAGAAATGTCGCGAAATGACTGGTCGAGTTGCTGGCCAAACTCCCCGCGAAAGTCCCGGGGATATATGCGCAGCAACGTCCGATAGCATCGGAGTGACCAATTCCATACCTTTTGCCTGAGGGAGTTCATATTCATGCCTGCTTCAGGATGCGTCTGCCTCGCGCGTAGCTCAGCAAGTTCTCAAGCCGCTCTGATTCCGCAACGAGAACTTTCCTACCCAACTTCGTTAGCCGGTAATAGCGGCGCCGCTCATCGTCCAATTTCGGGTCTGGGCGGTCATCCGATTCTTCAATGAGTTCGGCCTGGCGGAGCCTTTTGATGGATGTGTAGAGCGTTCCAGGGCCTAGCTTGGTTCGGCCCCCTGTCAGTTCAGCGACATCCAACATGATTCCGTAGCCATGCCGCTCACCGTCGGCCAATGCGAGCATGATTTGAAAGTCTGCGTGATTTAATGGCAGAAAATCTTGGACCATAGGACGCCTGTACTATATCCATCTACGCCTGAATACATCAACTATCGATATATTATCGGCTCTTATGAAAAGTGGTCAATGGAGAGCCCGATCGAAAAAGCGCGATTCGACACACAAGCTAATGGGCTGCATAATTTTGTCACGGACACGATGAAATGCGATCCTCTGCCGTTCTGGTGCGGCTTCCGCCGGATCGTTAGCCCCAATGCACCGGTACGGCTCCCAGAAATACTGGCCACTATTGCTTCAGCTGGATCACAGGGGTTAGAGCGGTCCGGGTAATTCCCGTCGCGAAAATGGTCAGTGACCGGATAGTTCGGCAAGCCTTCGCCGCGACGATTGGTTGCAAGACTGCCGGAGTGTTGTTTTTCGGTGAGTTGACGAGTGGAGAGATCTCGACCGCCGTTAACCACGAACTCGGACAGGGTTTGAAGAACTTCTGCAGCGCCTCCTGCTCATGAACCTCTGGATCAAGCCACGCGTCCTCGTCCGAGCGACCGAGGATCACGGGCATTCTGTCGTGGATCGTGCTCATGAACGTATTCGCCGCCGTGGTCAATATGGAGAACGACCAACGTTCATGCGCTGTGCCCGGACGCCACGCATCCCAAATGCCCGCGATACTCATGATGGGCTCGTCCCGAAGATAAATCTTGAACGGGCGCCCCCGTTGGCCGTCCTTTCTTCCACTCAAAGAATCCGCTTGTTATGCCGGGCGCAGGGTTATGCCGAATCGGCGAGCGAGCAATTCGTCAAGCCGTAAACGACCGTCTCGGGATCGAACCAACAGAGTGAATCGAATCGGGCCTGAGATCGTGTCTGGCCCCGTTCAGTTACCGGGATACCGACATAACCGGCCAAACTGCTTGGTTATTAAGGCGTTTACGTGCGTTTAAGGTGCAAGCAGATTTGGACCGGTTATTTTTGTACTACACAACAACTGAGAATTAGCCTGGATGTCTCCTTCCTGACGCGAGTATCCGGCGGCTGTTGGGCTTGTTGAGTTAAAATGACCACCGGTGAAGCGGAGGTATCGAATGAGATACGGACGTTCTGTTTGGATTTACGGTAGATTATTCACGATCGCGTTGGGTTTGATTTGCACTCCAGTGTTGAAGGCCCAGGAGAAGCCATCGTCCACTCGGTTGACGACAGAGCACTATCTCGATTTGGAGCGTGTAAATGACGCGCAGATTTCTCCTGACGGCACGCGGATCATCTACACGCGGCAGTTTGTCAATCAGATCGAGGACAAGTGGGATTCCGCGCTCTGGATTGTCAACAGCGACGGAACGCAGAACCGATTCCTGGTAAAGGGTTCGAATGCCCGCTGGTCCTCCGACGGCAAACGCATTCTCTACACGGCTGACGGAGAGCCGAAGGGCGCACAGATTTACGTCCGCTGGATCGACATCGATGGTCCTGCGACACAAGTTACGCGCGTCATGGAGGCGCCACGCGCCCCCCGCTGGTCGCCTGATGGAAAGTCCATCGCCTTTTCGATGTTCGTTCCTGAGAAAAACAACTGGAACATCAGCATGCCGCAAGCTCCGGCAGGCGCGAAATGGTCCGCGCCGCCGCGAATCATCGACACTCTTCACTATCGGCAGGACCAGGTCGGAATGCTCGACGACGGATTCATGCATCTGTTTGTCGTGACGGCTGACGGTGGAACCCCGAAACAACTCACGAGTGGAAAGTGGAGCGTCGGTGCCGGCGAACTGCGCACAGCCGCAACGATCGACTGGACCCCGGATAGCAAATCGGTGGTATTCAACGCAGATCGCAATCCTCAGGCCGACCTGAAACAGGGCGGGCAGATGCCTCGGGAGACGGCGCAGTTGTATATCGTCGACGTCGCCACCGGTGCGATGCGAAATCTGGTCACGAGGCCCGGCGCATGGTCGAAGCCCGTTGTCTCGCCCGATGGGCGGCTCGTCGCTTTTACGGGTTTCGCGCCGTCACCTCACACGCACTCCGTCAGCGATCTGTATGTCGTCTCGACGAGTACCGGCGACAACATGCAGAAGGTAAGCGGCGACTTCGATCACGATCCCATCAACATGCACTGGACGTCTGACAGCAAAGCGATTTATTTCGATGCCGAAGATCACGGAGCGCGCAACGTGTATTATGCAGGCCTTACCGGTGGCGTGAAGACACTGACAACCGGTGCGCATATGCTGACGTTCGATTCCGCGTCGCGCGACATGATCGCTGCCGGCACGCGCACGGATTCGGAGAATCCGCCGGACGTCGTTCGATTCAACTTGCTGCAGCCGGGACAGGTAACGAAACTCACCGACGTGAACGGTGACGTTCTTGGGGGCAAAAAGATCGGCAAAACTGAAGAGATAGCGGTAACGTCCGCAGGAAACACAAAAGTCCAGGCCTGGATCGTAAAACCGCCGGACTTCGATTCAACGAAGAAGTATCCGCTCATCCTGGAAATTCATGGCGGACCCTTCTCCATGTACAACGTTGGGTTCAACTACATGTTCCAGAATTTCGCGGCCAACGATTTCGTCTTGTTGTTCGTAAACCCTCGCGGCAGCACAGGCTACGGCAGTGATTTCATCAACGGCATCGACCACAACTATCCGGGACCGGATTACGATGACCTTATGGCTGCGGCCGACGCCGTCGTCGCTAAGGGTTTCATCGACACATCCCGCATGTACGTTTCCGGTTGCAGCGGTGGAGGCGTGCTTTCAAGCTGGGTGATCGGACATACGAATCGATTTGCGGCCGCCGCCGTGCGTTGTCCGGTCATCGACTGGCTCAGTTTCGCCGGACACACCGACATTCCGATTTTCACCTACAGCTTCTTCAACAAGCCGTTCTGGGAAGATCCGAGCGATTGGCTGGCGCACTCTTCGCTGATGTCGGCCGGCAAAGTCACAACACCGACGCTTCTAATGACGGGCGTCCTCGATCGGCGGACGCCGATGCCGCAGACCGAGGAATATTACGCTGCCCTGAAGATGCGCGGCGTCCCGACGGCAATTCTTCAATTCAATGACGAGTTTCACGGTACCGAACGCCAAAAGCCGTCGAACTTCATCCGGACGCAGTTGTACATGATGAGCTGGTTCAAGAAGTACTCGCGGTCAACAGACGGCACGATCATCGCAGCAACTGATGACCATTGACCATTCTTTCCGCCGATACACGCGGCACGGCCAAAGAACAACACACACATTGGACTGCGAAAGGGTCCGACACCTTGCAGAGGTGGGCTGACTCTCTCCTTCGTCTGATCTATAGAACAAGCGGGTTTGTGCACGCATTTGTGCGCACGAAAAAGGCGGCCCACCTTCGAGCCGCCTAAGTTATCGATCTGTCGTGTGTCGCTTAATGGGCGCGACCGGGATCGAACCGATGACCTCTACCGTGTCAAGGTAGGTCGGGTTATCTATCGTATTGATTCGTCTCAGTTCATCCTGCACCATCCTGGTGGGTTTTTGATGATGTTCGGCGCTTATTGTTCCCAATTTGTTCCCAATTTGTTCCCAAGTTTTTGAAGCAGCAAGCGCCCCGGAAATCGCGTCGCGGAAGGCGCGTGATAAAATGCAGACAGGTAAAAGGCTGATGCCGAATACAACACCTATCAAAGAAGAGGCCCGTCGGCTCGTCGAAGAACTGCCTGACAACGCGACATGGTCGGATTTCGCCCGGCTAGTGGTCGAGCGGCAACGTGTCGAAGAAGGTATTGCCGACCTGGATGCGGGCATCACGTGGACCAGTGACGAGATCCGGAGAAAACTCGGCATTCCAAAGTGAACGTTGTCTGGTCGAACCGGGCGCTACGATCTCTCGCCGACATCCACAACCATATTCTTACCGAATCCGAGGAAGTCGCGAACCGTACGGTCGATGGTATCTTGAAGCGCGGCGATCAACTCGCAGCTTTTCCTCGTCTTGGCCGTGCGGTGGATCGTTATAAACGACCCGGCATTCGTGAACTCGTTGAAACACCCTACCGCATTTTGTACCGAATACGACGCGAAAACGTTGAGATTATCGATGTCTTTCATTCGGCACAATTGCCTCCTTGGGAGCGCTGAATCGAACGAAAGGGCCTCCTCCTTAAGACCTGCTTCTTCAAAGTCGGCGCATTCAGTTTCGTTTGTACGAAGGGCTGTCGCCATTCTTCCTGAAAGAATTTCCGTCGCTGAAGGCTCATACCTCTTAGGGAAAAGGGATGCGGTGCTTCGCACCGGCTGAAATTCGACACGTCACCCCTGAAAGGGCGCTGCACAGCGCTACGTAGCGCTGATTGTTAACGTTTTCTTTTTAGAGGAGTTCCGTTCCAAGAGCATCCGCTGAGCGCTGCCGGTTAACCCGTAAGCGCTGGAGAGTTTTTCGGTATAGTCGCCAGGTCACAATTCGGCAAGTCGACAAAACGGCGATAAGGCGCTGCTTTATCGCTCGAAATTCGGACTTCTCGCAGGGCTCACCTTGTAACTGATTTGAAACATTGCTGTTTGTATCGGCCTGAGGTCTGCATAGCGTAAATCTCCTTCCGGATGGTATCGAGGGCCACCCCGCAAACAAAATCGATTCCCGTTCTGTTCCACGAGATCACAGTCCGGGGATCGGCCACGGCGTTACTGGAGAAATCTCTGTCGTAGGTCCGTATGCTGAATTTATTTTCGTCGTTATCGCCAGAAGGTTCGCTTCGGGATCGACCGCGACGTCGGTGAAGGCGGGATACGGATCCTGCACGCTTCGAATCGGCGCGATACCGCTGCCCAGTTGTGAAAAGAGGTAACTGTCAAGTACAAAAGCCGCGAGGAAAGTTTCACAGTTCGGTTCAGCTTCAAGAATTTGAAATTCGAAGAGGTTGGTTGTTGATCCGTCGGGAAACTGGATCGTGTATTCAGTGAACGCAGGGCGAAACGGATCTAACTTCATGTCGATGACTGTGCCCCAATGGATTGGATACAGGTCGGCAAATCTCGGGAGAATCACAATCGGATCGCCTATATCGAAGCGTTGCATGACGGATTCTGGCGTGCGATCGGGGTGCCCCCGGGCCTGAAGTCGATCGCCCTTCCCTACATGAATTTATTAGGCGAGTACTTAGTAAGAAATGGGAGCTTGACGGCGCAGACTTGCATCTTGAGCCGGGAAGAACGTGGCAGCGTTTGCCACTCTATTGCGACGACTAACGCTCATGATAAGCTCATTGTCATACTGTTGGGAAGCCAATGGTTTTCGGGTTTAATTTGCAGCACTTGCTGCAAACACGGCATATGTCCCACGGAAGGAATCTGATGAAGAACATTGCTGTGACTCACATTGAGAATCGCCGCCTCCTTGAAGCTGCGACCGGAACGGTCAAATTAGAAGACTGGGAACGCCAACATCTTCACCAGTGTGAAGTGTGTCAAGGCGTTTTCTGCGTCTTCCTCCGTCAACCGGTCAGCAAGCCCAGCCTCGCCCCGGCCGCAAAGAAAAAAAAGGAACCTGCCGCGTAGGGTCTATGTGACGTCCGGATTCTGAAGACCCGGTGAGAAAAATGGGGAGTCGGTAGCCCTATTTACCTATTTTTCCGGCAGAGCTATGGCTCGGAATTGGAAAATTCGTCTGCCGGAAAAATAGGTAAATCGGGCTACGACCCCATTTTTGCTTACTGTGCTACGATTTGATCGCGATGCGTGAAATCAGTCTGCTTCTTTTACTTCGACTGACCTCATGTGCGGGCTCGACGGGCAAGACCACTCTCATCGTCTATTCGCCCCACGGCAAAGAGCTACTCACCGAATTCGAAAAGCGTTTTGAAACAGTGCACCCTGATATCGATGTGCGATGGCTCGACATGGGATCGCAGGACGTTCACCGTTTCGGCCAGGAGTAATTTCCGATCACACGCCTGAACAGGCCCAGTCAGCCCACCCTTTCTCGGCCGCCCCCGGCTACGCACCTTACTTATTTCTTACGTCCCCTGCGATGTGTGCCGGTTTTTCTCTCGGTTTTTGATCTCGCTGAGGTGGAGTACTCTGTCCGGCGGCTCAACCACAAGTTTCCATTCCGTGGTGAGCTTGACGTGCCTTGGGCAATCCGGAAATGTTGCACCCTCAGCTATGACGATTTCCGATTCACAGCAAAGGCTCTTGTACATTCCAAACGTGGTGTTAACTGCGCCGTTTTGAGCCACGCTTTACTCCTCAACCGAATATGCCTCCCCGGGCAGTTGGTAAGCGGCGACAAGCATTCTCTTGTTTGGTATATTTTTTGTGTTACACGTTGCATGCAGAGCATAGATGGGCACCGACCGGCCAATATTGTGTGTCCGAATTGCACGTTCTGAACGGGGGTTATCCTATTCCCGCTGCAGTAATGGCCACCGTTGCTGAACATCCATCTCGGACAATGGCGTTAAAAAGCGCTTCGACTTCAACGGCTAATGCCAGCGTGCCATTCCGCTGGACAAGGCTCGAAAGGTCGCGAACCGCCTTCGCCAACCTGTCTCAGTTATCTGTTTGGTCCGGATACTTTTCTGACAGATATCGATACACTCGAACGATTGTGATCCGTTCAATAACCTCCTGTCTTGGAATCGCCGCCAGCGCTTCTGCGGTCACACGCTCAATTTTGGGGGTCAGTTGTCGGTGACAACATTGTTCCTTCGTAAAAAGTCCTTTTTGAACATTCTGTGAGCTTGGTCGGTGCGTTCTACTATAAGAAGACGTAAAGTCCTCCCCTGAACACGCAAAAATTTTACAAACTGCCCACGTTTTTTTCCTCCTCTGCCCACGCGTTTACCTGAATGATTGGTTCGTCCGTACAAAGCGAATCGTTTCGAACCTATCCGGTTGGATGATCGAAGATACTATTCGATTCAGTCCCAGCAAGACCAGGAACAGAGGTATTCAGGCGGCGCGACGTTCGTAGCGGTGGTGAAGGCTGTTCACTTCAGGAATCGCGACGATTTCGCCGACGGACTGTACCGGCCGTGGATCCGGCGAATCCTTGTGAAGCGACAAATGCAATCTCGCACGATGGTAGATGCCTGGTTTAGATCGAGAACGCACCTAAAATCCGGGAGACGTACTGCGGAATTACAACCAGGATGTTCAGTGATACGCAGGGGACATCGCTAAATTCAAAAAGACCGAGATCGTCGGACATGGCGGTCGTTATGGGCATGCCCTCGTTCATCAAGCGGACCTCAAGACCTTTCAAAAGATTCTTCGTACTTCTTTCACGGATTTGTCCAATGATTGATGCACGTGGTTTGTTAACGCGAACTCTCATGTCCAGATCAAATCCGGGCGTCTGAAGGATGATTTGCCGGCCGGAAGGTAGACCGCAAGATCCTGGCGTGGCCGGATGTTCCCAACTGTCAAAAACAAGGGAGGCGATAAAAGTCGTGTACTTGAGCACAGCTTCGATGATTTGGAACTCGAACAGGTTGGCACTTGAGCGATCCGGAAATTCGAGAGCGTACTCATTAAACATTGGGCGAAATGGATCAGCAGTCATGCCGGTGACTACGGCTGAATGACCAGGGTAAAGAGGGGCATACTTGGGAAGAATGAGGACGACGTCGTTTGGTTTGAAACATTGCATGACGCATTTCTCTAACGCCGGGCCTGGCGTGTAGAATTCCGCGTCCTACGTGGGATGATCCTAGGATCGACAGTTTAAGCTCCACCGAAAAGAATGGGCGTTGCGCCGCGTCTAGTTTCTCAGGGCTTCCAGGTACAGCACCGAGCGGCTGTGGACCAAAACGTAGAGAACGCCCTGGCACATGACCCAGAACCTCAAAACGCCCGGGCTGCACAGCCGCATCTTCAAGTTGGGACGTCAAGGCGCAGCTCTTGCGCAGTTAGGAGGCCTGATCAAGGCTCCCGTCTTCCCGCTTATGTCGTGCGTGCCGCGCTTGCACACGAATCGGTTGTACGACCGCTGTCAGCGAAGACTGCATGGATGTCATGAAAGCATCGAGAACCTTTGTGACGGTTGGAGATGTCGTGTCGTTTTCCAGCAGAGCCTGAAGCTTGCTGTGGTACTCCCGCTGTCGTCGCGTTTGGTTGATTGGAAGAGGCCCATAAAAAAACTCAGCCAGGTCCGTACCGCAGGCTTGCAGATAGTCTTGCAGTACCTGCACTGTCGGGCTCGTCATTCCTGTTTCGATATTCGAAATGTGTTGTCGGCTGACTGCGACC
>Ga0137394_10004713_pt1 | contig 10358 bp, 9 predicted proteins | sample czobulk116metaG_FD_108278 | JGI IMG/M metagenome (GOLD analysis project Ga0137394, IMG submission 108278) | Vadose zone soil microbial communities from Angelo Coast Range Reserve, California, USA - czobulk1.16 metaG | ecosystem: Environmental > Terrestrial > Soil > Vadose zone | place: USA... | reverse complement strand
GTTGTCGACAACCGCGAGAGCCTCTGGGAGACGATGAACTTCCAGCTCGGACTCTCGAACTCGAACCTCGGCTGTGACCGAGCGCAGTGCGGCGCGTGCGCCGTTCTCGTCGACGGGAAAGCAGTCAACGGTTGCACCGTTCTCAGCGCTCGTCTCGGCAGGGGACAGAAGATCGCCACTGTCGCCGGTCTTCCGACCGGGCCCGGCGTGAACGGTCTGCACCCGATCCAGCGCGCGTTCTGGCTCGACGGTGGGTTCCAGTGCGGCATCTGCACGCGTGGATTCATCATGTCGACCGTCCAGCTGCTCGGGGCGAACCCGAAGCCGACGACGGCGCAGATCGCAGAAGGCCTCGCCGGCAACATCTGCCGGTGCGGCGAGTACGCGAAGATCTTCACCGCCGTCAACACGGCCGCCTCCGAGATGCGGGGTGAGAAGGTCACACATCTCGCGTCGCCCGTCGTTGTCAACGCGACCGGTGTCGTGGACGCGTCTCCGACCGCGGCCGGTGTCTCGAAGGAATTCCAGTTCGAAAAGCCGATGGGCACCATCGAGGACTACGACCCGTTCGAGCAGGCCCTGAAGAAGCGCGACGGGATCCTCGGTGTCAGCGGCAACGAGCGCAGCGTCACCATCAAGTGGGACCCAGCCAAGCTGGACGAGGCCAAGGTGCGGGCAATCCTTGTCGACCTCGGCCACGCGGCCAAGTAGGAGGGGTTAGAGATGGCACAGATCGAAGCAGTACGTGTCGTCCAAGATGCGGCTTATGCCGCGGCCTTGAGCGACCAGGACTGGAACGCACTTGCCCAAGACCCCGCTTGGCAGGAGATGGTCTCCGAGCAGTCCGAGATGGTCGCGGGCGTCATCGCGCAATACGGCAACAAGCTTCCCGGCGGTGGGCGGACTTCGGCACCGACCGAGCTCCCGCCCTTCCGCCCGTTCAAGGTCATCGGCACCGACGTCGCCCGCATCCAGGGGTACGGCATCGTCACCAACCAGGGTCAGTACACCGAGAACCTGCGCATGGCCGGCATGCTCTTCATGCGCACGCTGCGCAGCCGCTATCCGCACGCGAAGATCAAGTCGATCGACACGTCGGCCGCGGAGAAGATCCCGGGCGTCCGCAAGATCCTTCACCGTGGGAACCTGCCCGAGGAATACAAGGACGTGTTCCTCGGCTCGGCGCTCCCGACGCGGTTCCTCTTCAGTGAGGAGGTCTTCGAGGTCGGCGCACCGATCGCCGTGATCGCCGCCGATAGCGAGCACATCGGCGACGAGGCGATGCGCGCGATCAAGGTCGAGTACGAAGTGCTCCCGGCCGCTTTGGACATGATGGAGGCGATGAAGTCCTCGACGCCGAAGCAGTTCCAGAGCAACCTCGACGGCACGACGATCGCGATCACCGCACCGCTCGTGCGCGGCGACCCCACGACAGCGAAGGCCGACGTGGTCGTCGACGTCGTCGCGAGGAAGTCGACCGAGCAGCACGTCGCTCTTGAGCTTACGAACTCGCTGTCCTACTGGGACGGCGACAAGCTCAACATGACGTACACCAACCAGCACGGACACGGCACGCGATCGGGCCTCTCGCAGGCCCTCAAGATCCCGCAGAACAAGGTCCGCGTCCTCCAGACCGGCTATCTCGGGAGTGGATACGGCTACCGCAGCGGCATCGACCTCTCGGAAGCCCACGCCGCCATCCTCTCGAAGGTCACCGGACGTCCGATCAAGAACAACTACACCCGCTACGAGGACTTCGTCACCCGCACGCACCGCCCCGAGTTCCGCAACGAGATGAAGCTCGGTGTCAACCGCGACGGGACGATCTCCTTCGGCATCTTCAAGGTCATCGCGAACGTCGGCGCGCAGCGCGCCGGCGCGGCCAACGGCGCATGGGTCAACATGCAGAACCTCTACAAGATCCCGAACCTGCGGCTCGAGGCCGTCGATGTGATGACGAACAGCTACAAGTCGGGCCCGTATCGCTGCGTGAGCCACCCGAACGGCACGTTCGCGCTCGAGACCACGATGGACAAGGCCGCGTACGCCATCAACATGGACCCGGTCGAGTTCCGGCTGAAGAACCTCAACGAGGTCGGCAACCCGGACACCAAGCGTCCGTTCAGCAACCCCGGTACGCGTGACTGCATCAACGGCGTCGCGACGGCCATCAACTGGAAGAGCGTCTGGCACGCGCCGAAGGCGAAGCAGGTACGGCCCGGGGTCTTCCACGGCATCGGGATGGCGGTGCACCTCTGCAGCCACGGCGCAGGGAGCAACCCATCGACCGGTCAGGTCATCATCAACAGCGATGGCAGCGTGCAGGCGGTCTCCGGTGTCACGGACATCGGCTCCGGCCAGCGCACGAACATGATGATGGTCGCGGCGGAAGCGCTCGGCGTTCCGCTGAATTTGGTCACCATCACGCCGTATGTCGACACCGACAACACCACCGACAGCGGTGGGACCAACGGCAGCCGTATGACCAACACCGGCGGTCGCGGCATGTACGAGGCTGGGGTCGACGCGCGTAACCAGGTCCTCAAGTACGCAGCCGACAAGTTCAACACCGACTTTGAGACCGCGAAGGATCCGAAGCGCGTGACCGCCGCGGACGTCGACATGAACAGCGACGGCGGCGTCTTCCTCAAGGCCGACGCAAGTAAGAAGCTCACGCTGGCGCAGGTCGTGCAGTTCAAGGCCACGTCCATCATCGGCAAGTCTGATTACCTGCAGCCCACCAACTGGGAGCAGGTCGCCCTGGCCGCGCACGCGGCCGAGGTCGAGGTCGACACGCTGACGGGGACCGTGAAGATCACGCGCTACGTGGCGGCCCATGACGTGGGCAAGGCGTTCAACCCGTTCTCGATCAGGCAGCAGATCGAAGGTGGCGTCGTGATGGCCACCGGAGCCGTGTTCACCGAGGAGCTCCTCATCGACAAGGCCACCGGGCTTCCGCTCAACCCGAACCTGCTCGACTACCGCCCGCTTTCGATCAAGGACGCGCCGCTCGCCGAGGTTCTCATCATCGAGAAGCCAAAGGCATACGGCACGTTCGGTGGCCACGGACTGGGCGAGCCGCCCATGGGTCCGCCGGCGCCCGCGATCGTCAACGCCGTCTACAACGCGGTCGGAGTGTGGGTGACAGAGATGCCGCTCACACGCGACAAACTGCTCGCCGCCCTCAAGGCGTCGAACTGAGAAGGGAGGAAGAGCATGAGAGGTTTTGAGCTTTACGACGCGGGCACCGTGAAAGAAGCGGTGGACCTGCTTGGCAAGTATTCAGGCCGCGCGGTCAAGGTCGTCGGCGGCGGCTCCGACAGCGTTGGCGGCGTGATGAAGGACTGGGTCCAAGGGAAGGGCATGCCGCTTCCGGAGGTCCTCATCGACATCACGACCATCAAGGACATCGTTGGCATCAAGACGGACGGCGGAGGCACCACGATCGGCGCCGCCACGACCCTGTCAGATCTCATCGACAACAAGGAACTCGCGTCCAAGATGCCCGTGCTCACGAACGCGGCGCTCAGCGTGGCGTCGCCGCTCATCCGCAACTTCGGGACGCTTGGCGGCAACATCAACCAGCGTCCTCGCTGCTGGTTCTTCCGTGGTGAGGATTTCAACTGCTACAAGAAGGGTGGCGACTTCTGCTACGCCGTGACCGGTGACAACCGCTATCACGCGATCATCGGCGGCGAGCTCTGCTACATCGTTCACCCCTCGGACACCGCAACAGCGCTCCTCGCGCTCAACGCAACGGCGAAGATCGCTGGGACCGGTGGCGAGAGGACCGTCTCGTTCGACGAGTACTTCACCGGCCCGCGCGTGGACGTGCTCCGCGAGAACGTCCTCAAGCCGACCGAATTCATGACGGGGGTCACCATCCCGAATCCCGCGAGCGGCACCAAGTTCGGATGGACGAAGCTCAAGGACCGTCAGGTCTACGACTTCGCGCTCATCTCGGTCGCCGCGGTCTTCACGGTGTCGGGTGGCAACTGGCAGGACGGACGCATCACCCTCGGTGGCGTGTCGCCCGTCCCATACCGCGCCAAGGTCGTCGAGGACTTCCTCAAGGGCAAGGACATCAAGGCCACGGCCAAGCAGGCCGCCGCGCAGATCCGGACCGTCGCGCGCCCGATGAGCCTGAACTCCTACAAGGTGGATCTCGCACAGGGTCTCATCGAGCGGACGCTCCTCGAGGCGCTGGGCTAGCAGCTATCGGGGCGGCGACCACGTGGTCGCCGCCCCGTGACCTTAGGCCTTCGCTTTGTCTCTGTTCTGGTCGCGCAGCCACTTGATGGTCTGCAGCGCCCACTTGTGCGATACGGCGTTGGCCGCGACGTAGCTCCCATCCGAGTGCAGCCACGATCCGCCGTCGGCGTCGGTCATCAGACCGCCGGCCTGGCCCAGGATCACTCCGGCGGCGGCGACGTCCCATGGCTGGGCATCGAGATTCCAGTACGCGTGCACGCGTCCAGCGGCGACGTAGCAGAGTCCCAGGGCCGGGGACCCGAGGATGACGTGGTGCAGGACCTCGCCGGACACCATCGGGAACGCCTGCAGGGCCTCCGTGCGCCGTGGCCCGCTACGCGGGATGTCGCACGCGACCCACGCCTGCTCCCAGAACTCGGGGCCGAGCGAGACCGTAAGCACGGTGATCGGCTTCCCATTGAGGAATGCGGGCTCGCCGAGACGCGCGGTGAACATCTCGTCGCGCACCGGGTCGTAGACGACGCCAACGCGCAGCAGACCGTTCACGCGAAGAGCCACCGAGACCGCGAAGAACGGTATGCTTTGCGCGAAATTCAGACTTCCGCAGATGGGATCGACGATCCAGAGTCGCGTCGCGTCGACGGCCAGCGGCTCATCCTCAGGGCCCTCCTCGGCGAGGATCGCGTCTCCGGGAGATTCTTTTTGGAGGACGTCAACGATCTGCTCCTGCACGTCCAGCGAGGCTTCCACGACGACGTCGCGCTGGCCCTTCCATCTGAGGTACCCGGGCGATCCGAGGCGCGCCAGGGCGGCCCTACCGCCCCGGAAGGCGGCTCTGGTGGCGATGTCGAGGGCCTGTTCGTCGTCCATGCGCTCGTCGCCGACGGTAGTCACCGCACGTTGAGCGGTCAAACCTCGGACGGTGAGGGACGGCGCCTGGTGCGCACGATCGTGTGCGCCTACACGCAGGCCGAGCTACCGACACCGTGGCTCGCGATCTTCCACCGCTTCGAGCGCGTCATGGAAAAGGCCGAGCTGCGGATCCGCGTGCGCCTCTTCCCGCTCGAGGCGCTGCCGGAGACCTTCGAGGTCCTCGTCGTGCCGCCCGAGCTGCGAGAGGCGGCGGAGGCCCTCCAGAGCGGCGCACGGCTCATCGTGACGACGCGCGCCGAAGCTCCGGCGGCCGCGGACGCGCTGCTGCGCGAGATCGAGCGTGGCGAGACGCTGTATGCGGAGAAGCTGCGTCCGGGTGAGCCGAAGATCATGACCCACCGCGGCGGCGACATCCTGTGACGCAGGATGTGGCTGCTCGTCTGCGTCGTGTCGAGCAGCAGATCCGCGCATTCAAGGAGCTGCACCAAAGCGAGCTGCAGCTCATCCTCGATGAGCTCGGCGACATCGCGCGACAGGTCGAGGCGGAAGCCGCGGCCGAGAGCGCGTCGAGCGCGAGCGTGAATCAGGTCGATCCTGCCGATCCGGCGGCGTCGTCACCGAAACGCGCGAAGTGGCTGGCGGAGCAGGAGCGGAAGGCGGCGCCGAAGTCACGGCGCGAGCTGCTATTCGGGGAACGCGGCGAGGACACGTAGCGCGCTGACCGAGATCGACTGGCTCCTCGGCTTTTCGGACACCGCTCGGGGCGTGGGCTGGAACCCGCGCTCGAATCCGTCACTCGAGTGGAATCTGCGGCGCACGCGCGTCCTGCTCGATCTTCTCGGCGCGCCTGACCGGCGGCTCGTCGTCGTGCTCGTCGCCGGGACGAAGGGGAAAGGCTCGACCGCGGCTCTGCTCGCGAGCGTGCTCGCGGCATCCGGTGTCCGCGCCGGCCTTTACACGAAGCCACACCTGCAGACCTACCGCGAACGCGTCCGGGTCGATGGCGAGATGATCTCGGCGGCGGACCTGGACCTGCGCATCGCGCAGCTTCGTCCGCACCACGCGGCGCTGCGGCGTCTTCTACCGCTGGCCGGCGAGCCCACGACCTTCGAGCTCACCACGGTGCTCGCTCTCGCGCACTTCGCGTTGACCGGCTGCGCGGTGGCCGTCGTGGAGGTCGGCCTCGGTGGCCGCTTCGACGCGACCAACGCGACCGATCCGCACGTCTCGATCATCACGCCGATCAGCCACGACCACACGCGCGAGCTCGGCACGACCCTCGGCAGGATCGCCACGGAGAAGGCCGGCATCCTGCGCCCGGGCCGGATCGCGCTGGTCGCGCGGCAGCAGGCCGTCGCGGCGCATGCGATCCGAAGAGCCGCGGCGACGATCGCTGCGGTGTACACCGAGGTCGCTCCACTTTCTCCCGCCGGCGCGCGACGCGCGGGTCTCGCTCTGCGCGGCGCGCACCAGCGGCAGAACGCCGCGCTCGCGATCGCGGCATCGCGGGCTCTCGCCGACCACGGAGTGCCCACGCGCGAGCGGGCGATCCCGCGCGGCCTGCGACAGCTCCGCTGGCCCGGTCGTTTCGAGGTCGTACCTGGCCGGCCACGCATCGTGCTCGACGGCGCCCACAACGACGGATCGGCGGATGCGCTCGCGCGCGCGCTGCGGGCGGAGGTGCGCGGGCGGGTGCGCCTCATCGTCGGGCTGATGCGGGACAAAGATGCGCGCGCGGTCGCGAGAGCGCTCGAGCCGATCGCGTCGGCGGTGTACGTCACGCGCCCGGACAGTCCGCGCGCCGCGGAGCCCGCGGCGACCGCGCGGCTCTTCCGCCGCAGCGCGGTCCGCACGTTCGACGACCTCGCCTCGGCACTTCGCGCGGCACGCGCCGATGCGCGACCAGGCGAAACGCTCTGCGTCACCGGATCCCTGGCGCTGGTCGGCCAGGCACGGACGCTCCTGGGGCTCCCCGCGCTCGAGCGGCTCTGGGACTAGGGGGCCGCGTACCACTCCGAGGCGTTCCACGTCGCGACGTCCCAGCCGTTCGCGGCGTAGCCGACGATGCGCGTCCGGAACGCGTCGTAGCGGCCGCGGTCGTACAGCCAGATCGCCACGGCGCGCTCGTTGAGGATGCCGAGGACTCCCCCGTAGAGGTCGCGACGCCGCTCGCGGTCGAGTGTCCGGCCCGCGTCGTCGAGCATGCGATCGACGCGCGCATCGCAGAAGCGTTCGTAGTTCGCGCCCGCACCGCTGTTCTCCGCTCGCGGGATCGCGTCGCAGCGATGCCGCTGGGATAGGTAGCTCTGCGGATCGGGGCTCGTGACTCCGAGTCCCGCCTGCGCGAGGAGCAGATCGAAATCGCCGCGCTTGCGTACGCCATTCGACTGCCAGGACCCGGTGAGGACCGCTGACGGAACGTTCGCGATCCGAAGCTCGACGCCGACGGCACGCCACGCATCGACGAGGACCTGCTCGATCTGCTCGCGCAGCTTGTTGCCGGTCGTGCTCACGATCCGCAGCGACAGCCGCGTGCCGCCCTTCGCCCGTACGCCGTCGTCTGCGCGGCGCCACCCCGCCTCATCGAGCAGCCTCGACGCTTTATCGGGATCGAAGCTCTCCTGCACCAGGCCGCCGGGCGAGGCCCAGCCGATCGGGATCTCGCTCGTGCCGGGTCGCGTGCGCCCGTAGAGGAGCTTCTCGACGATCAGCGCCTTCGGGGTCGCATGGATCAGCGCACGCCGGACCGAAACGTCGCTGAGCGCGGGATGGGGATCGGTCGCGGAACCGGGACGCATGAGATTGAACGACAGTGTTTCGACCGCGGGTGACGGCACGCTGGTCACGCGGATCGCCGGGTCCGACTCGAGAGCCGCGGCGTCAGCCTCGCTCAGGCTTCCCGCGGCATCGACCTCGCCGGCGCGGAGCTGGTCCTTTGCCGCCTCCACCGATGCGACGAATCGGAAGATGACCCGGTCGAGATAGGGCTGGCCGGTGACGCGATAGCGTTCGTTGCGCTCGGCCGTGACGTGATCGCCCGAGACGAACTCGGTGATGCGGAAGGGCCCGGTGCCGAGCGGCGCGCGCGAGTAGGCGGCGACGGCGGCCTCGGTCGCGCCCTCCAGGACGTGGCGCGGCAGCACCGCATCGAAGCGGCTCGCGTACGCCGCGTCGATCGCGCGGTACCGCACCAGCGCGGTGCGCTCGTCGGGCGTCTCGATGTCGGTGATGAGGTCGTAGCCTTCCCGCGTCGTGGCGCGCGGATCGGTCATCACCGAGCGCCAGGTGAAGCGCAGGTCCGCGCTCGTCAGCGGCGTGCCATCGGACCAGCGGAGGTCCGGTCGCAGCGTCCATCGCACGCTCATCGTGCCGTCCGCCTCGAGCCGCACGCCGCCATTCGCCACCGTGGGCACGTCCGCCGCGAGCACGGCCCGCGGCGTGCCGGTCGGCGCGACCGCGGTCAGTCCTTCGACCGCGAGCCGGTAGAGGAGCGCGTTGGTCTGGCTGCCGGTCGACCGAAAGGGATGCAGGGTCTCGGGCTCCTGCGCCGCGAAGACGATCGTCCCACCGCGACGCGGCGCCGCCGCGGTCGTGGGTGACGTGGTGCTCGGCGCCGACGGTGCCGCGGCGCAGCCGCTCGCGAGGAGGCCGATGGCGACGAAAACGACGGCCATGCGCGAGGGGCTGGTTCGTTCGCGCATCCGGGTCAGATCGTAGATGGCTACGCCGTGCGCCGCCTCCGGTAGACCCAAACGGTGAGCTCGAGGCCGATGGCCAGGATCGCGAGGATGCCGAGCACGATGAGCTCAGGCGTCACCTGGAACGGCAGCACCGAGCTGTTGGGCGTCGTCGGCGTTCGCGTGATCCCGAAGCCGGTCGAGACTGCGGCCTTCTCGGCGAGTGCGGCCTTCCCGGCGGCGTCGAGCGTCACCGAGTAGATCTCGAAGTTGCCGGTGCGGGGCGAGAAGAACAACAGCTCGGTGCCGTCCTGGTTGAGCTCGAATGGACCCTGCGCCTGGATGTTCTGCGCGAGGTCGACGCGCGCGGACGACATGTTCTTCGGGTCGACGATCCAGAGGTCGGTGTAGCTCTGGATGGCCGTCACGGTCTCGGTGACGTAGACGAGGCGACCGTCGGCGAGGAAGACGGGGAAGTGGCTCTTTTCGCCGAGGGGTGAGATCGGTGTCGGCGTTCCCGATGTGAGCGACTGCATCAGCATCACGCGCGCGTTGTCGCCGTCGGAGAACGCGATCTGACTTCCGTCGGGTGACCACCGCGCGGCATGGCAGGCGAACGTGCACTGGTTGTTCGCCTCCGTCGCGAGCTGACGCGTGACCGCCGCCGCGTTCTTGCCGTCCTTGCCCACCGTCCACAGGTCCATCGATCCGAGGTTGTAGAGGAAGAACGCGATCGTCTTGCCATCCGGACTGAAGCTTGGGAACTGGGCCGTCATGCCGAGCTTGGTGATCTGCGTGCGGCTCTTAGTCGCGACGTCGATGAGCGCGATCTCGCGCCTGATCTCCTCGCCGGTGTCGACGGCGATGGTCTTGCCGTCGGGACTCCAGTTGGGGTGGCGGTCGTCGTTGTCGCCGCTCGTCAGCTGACGCAGGTTGCTCCCGTCGGTGTTCATCACGTAGATGTGGTACGGACCGTCGCGGTTGCTCTGGAACGCGATGCTCTTTCCGTCGGGGCTCCAGGACGGCCGCACGTTCGTCGCGGTGCTGCTGGTGAGCTGACGGATCGGCGACGCTCCGATCGCGCTCGCGTGCGCGGTCAGGAGCATGACCGCGAGCGCGAAGTACAGGACGCGGAGTGCGTACATGCGGCCCATGGCTACGCCGTTCCCGTGGTGTCCGCCGAGGTCATCATTCGCACGCACTCGCGGGCGAGCAGGATCGCGAAACCTGCGATCAACACGCCTCCCAGGAGAAGCGATAACTGTGCCAGGATCCCTTCCTTCGCCGCCGTCTTCGCCACGAACGCGCCGGTTACGAAGAAATAGGCTACGGCGAGGTTCGCCAGAGTCCAGAGAAGCCCCAAAAGAGCTACCAAACGCCTCACGGGGCGCCGTCCCCGGCCACGCCGGCCGCGGAGCCGCTCCGCTCACCCCGCGCCTCCCGGGGCCCCGGTGAAGACCCCTGGGCGACCTGCTGCCAGGCGGGGTGCCGCAGGCGCGCGTAGCGCTCGCTGACCCAGGTCGTGGTGATGGACGCCACGAGTGGCCACTGCGGGAGCGTGTAGCGAAGGTGATCGAGCAGCTTGATCACGATGAG
>Ga0137394_10004712_pt1 | contig 10361 bp, 10 predicted proteins | sample czobulk116metaG_FD_108278 | JGI IMG/M metagenome (GOLD analysis project Ga0137394, IMG submission 108278) | Vadose zone soil microbial communities from Angelo Coast Range Reserve, California, USA - czobulk1.16 metaG | ecosystem: Environmental > Terrestrial > Soil > Vadose zone | place: USA... | reverse complement strand
TGGTGCGCACACGGTGCGCCAGTGCAGTGATGGAAGAACAAGCGCGTTCTGGCACTCGGCGTCCTCGTCGCTCTGCCAGTGGTGAGGCTGCCTCGCTTTTCCTTCTGGTGTTTATTTGAAGGTGAGACGGAAGATTTTCGTTGTCGCTTCATCAACCACTGGCACATGCGTAAGGATTTGATCTACAAACAATGCAGGAGGTACGCTATAACATGAGTCCCTGTGAATAATGATGTAACTAGCCATCTTGCTGAACTCTACAGATTAATGCGAATTTCGACGCCATCCAACACGGCCATCACCGCTGGCACACACCGACCCGAGCCAGAGCATGCTACAACGTTATCTCCTACATGGGCACTAATTTCTGATGTGTGGACGTATGAACGGTGAACCTCAAGGAGACCCCTCGCCTTTATTTTTGTATCTTTCCGTGAGTGAAGAATTTCATTTGGTCCTTTCATCACCCTAACTCCGAGTGATTGTGGCGGTCGTCCCCACCGAACGATTCCCCGTAAAGCCAACCAACTCTATTCGTAACATCATCTTTGTCAACGATGGCTCAACCGTCGGATTAGAGGGAGCCACAAGGAAATAAATTTTCGACGAACGTCCCAAACCAAAATACGAACTACAAGGACGCTACGTTGGGAATGTTCATATCTCCGCGTGGTGCTCTACGAATTGACCAAAGTCGTCGTACAAGAGCAGCACTCTTGTATGATGGGTTCGGCCAATTCCTAGATATCTTTCATGGAGAGGACGTACCTAGCCTGGGTCCTGTGACGCAGGGCGCAGTGCCAACAGGTTGCCAATTACATGCGACGCGCTTCTTTAGCACCACATGTTCCGGCTGAAGCTGAACGCTATATTCTATTTTCCATATCGGCGGCGGGTGGCGACCATCTTCCTGCCTCTTGGCTCACTTCTGCTGATAGCCTAGTGAAGTCAGGTAGGTGGTCACTTCACTGGCGCAGTATCTTGCATCTTTTCAAAACGAACTATGAGACACCGGAGCAATCCTAATATCGAACTAACCAGTTACAGTGCTTTGTTTGACGCAGCGATGACTTCAGGCCGAATTGAACAATGGTTTCAGATTCCAGGGTGTCATGTCCACCGTTAGGGTTTACCGTTGTGGGTGAGTGGACTGTCTCAAAGTCTCGACGAGAGTAACACCATTCTGACTGGCACATATTAGGTTTCGAAGCTGCGTTTTATGCCATCGATAGAATCGTCTTGTCAGCCTCACCCGTATGCTATCATGTATGTCATTACGGGCGACGGCACCTGAAGACGGGCTCTCGAGTCTCTACTCTGCCATCTTTGCAACCGCCGCAGAGTATGAGAGAGATTAGGACTGATGGCTCATCACTCCTAATCGCCCTCAGACCCGAAGAGACGAACAATCTCATCGACAGCCCTCCACATCCAATTCCTGACCGTGCTCGCCACTTTCCTTATGTCCCCAAATTGCCCACATACAGCGACGCCACCCCCCGGCATGCTGAACTTCTAATTGAGATTATCGAGCCCTCACGGGAAGGGTCAAGAAACTTACCTGTCGTACCTCGCAGATACAACGGATGACAATAAGAAAAGACGCAGATTATCGAGAAAGTTATCACACATCGACATTGTACGCAGTGTGCCCTCCTGTGGAGTAACACGTTCCAGCCTCCCTTCACGAGAATATCTGCTCCATTCATCGATCAGAGAGCCAAGCAACCAAACTGTGGTATGGCTGAACATTACGAAGTCCATGTGTTTGCGTGTCCAGGCGAGCTTTCGTTCAACTAACTGACGGATTTGATCGCCTTTCAGTGCTCATGCTGTATGCGACTACAGTACTGTTCGACCCGGAGTACTGTGCCGAGGGCTCCGGAGGATGCCGTACGTACTCTAGCGCCTTCCCGGCTACCCCTTGATCCCGGACCGAGCCGGGCCAAAAGTGGTTTGAGGACTCGGAAGCCCGGGTCGCTGCTTCCTCTCGTTCATGCGAATTTGGGAGAGATAGACAAGAAATTTGATTCACGTCCGGCTGGGCTCTACCGGCAGTCAACGGCCGTGATTTAATTCATCGGCAGTCGCACGAGGCAATACTACTGAAGCGGCCAGGGGGGAAAATGGCCCTTCATTCTCAAACAGTCGGAAAACCGCAACTTTTCTTCTCCGGGTTAGCAGACTCAGCTTTGTCGCTCATCAGTAAATTTTACCAGCAAATAGCTTTCTGAGGTCGTTGACAACATTGGCGTCTTCCCTTCAAGCCTGTAATTCAAGGCCTGAGAGACGCGCATCCTGTGGGATGTCGTTGACCCACCTGGCTGGCCGCGATGTCCGGTAGACTGCTAGTGCCGCTGGATGCTTCCAAATTGCCTCCGAAGACCCCACGAAAAGCCTGTCCTCCAACTCGGCCAGTAGAATCCCCAGTTTGGTGTCATAGGATATATTCGAGCCGGACTAGCGTTAATATATCTGCGATCTACCGCTGGCTGCAACACCGGACCTCCTTCAGGCCCTCAAGCTTCAAGCGGAACAGTGCTTGCATATACCCTCGGAGCCCGGGTACGGCCAGAAGCGGACACGCCGACACACCATGCAGGACAACTGCATACTGAGGCGGGACGACATCGCCCTGAGACGGCAGCGATGAACAGCTCTGGAGACAGGGTTTGACAAAAGCAAGTGAACATTGGGATACGGGTCCTCTCGTAACTCCATCAGCGGGAGATACTCCACCAGTCTACTGGAAACGAGTCGTGCGGTGTCGAGCGTGACCTTGGGTCCGCCGTTTGTCAGCGCAGGGATTCATGGAAACGCGTACGTGGGTCTAAAGAAACCGAATCTTTGATGTACTGAGAGTTGACCCCGTATCCGCACTTTACCAGCAGCGTTCACTCGCACCGCAAAGCAGTTGGGTATATTGGAGACCCATCTGGTATCCCTTTGCTGCCACACCAGCCTCCCCGAGACCGGTCTCCGCTTAGTCTGAAGCAACACTATCACATTTCATATCTCGTTTGGACCACTTACACCTTCGTACCTTCTGTGCGACGAGGAAGTCTACACATCGTCCAGGGTGGCAGCGTAGCTCACCTGTCATCATGGGAGAGCTTCCTTTTCAAGTACTCACTGCAGTTAACATTGCCGTAGCCCGTGTAATGTGCCAATTCTGGTCTATATTCACGTGTCATTGGGCCAACGGTGTGAGAGGAATGACCAGGACAACCAGGAAGAGTCAAGTTGATGCGGTATGGAATGCATATTTTTTGTCAGACACCATGATGCATGATAGTATCATTGATCGTAATCCCTTCCATGACTCGGACTCTGTGCCTCTCCTCGAAGCATGCGAGTCGGATGGCATCATTGGCGCATACGAGACTCCAAGTCTAACACTACTGGGGGCCGGGCCAGTGGGGGCGGCCAAGATCAAAACTATGGGAGAGTACGGGGCTTGGCGAAAGAGCGAACTGAGTAGGTTAGCTACAGGTACGGTATTGGGACACCTAATCGCCACCCGACACAGTCGGAGTTATTCGTGACACCCCCAATTAGCCTCCAAATTAAAGACGGCATCAGCCTGAGCTCTCTTCACGCTTGGTTCGGCGGCACCTGGCACTGCGGCGGCCGCGTTTTGACATCCCAGATGTCGGGAGGGGATGGCCTGAGCGCCCGAATGACAGCAATAGGAAAGTCACGGGTCATCTTCATTTTTCCGTTCTTATATCCTACTGGTGTTACTGTAGTAACTACAGCACTCAGGGACGACCAGTCTACTAGTACATATGCGGTGGAAGTGAACTTGAAAGCTGTTGTTCTCCGTTCTGCTTCGTCGAAAGAAATGGAGGGAGGAGACAATATTAATCCCGCCGCAAGTCCCGCGGACTCGGCAAGCTGCGAGGACCGCTTCATTTTGTCGGACATGTGACTTGCCAGTGGCAATTCCTGCGAACTCGCGCAATCCTCATTTGCGAACTGCCTTCAAGTTTGAACTTGCCAGTTGTTCCTCGGCTAAGATGATTTATGGGTAATCTATGTGCCTCGTAAGGTTCTTCGGTGGCGCCCTTTTCGGTAAGGTTTAGACAAGGGCAAATCTGGAATCTTTCAATTGACGATTGGCAGCTCTTTATGGAAACAAGCAGCCCCGCTTCTTCTCCAGGCACTCTAAATGGGTGCTTCAGTTGTACCACTGTTGTACCCGTAACACCTTTGCCAACCTATGGACACAATAATCGCCAGGCGTGGAATTGGCGCGGTGCGACGTGACTACAAGATATTGTGGGTACGTGGCCCTAACGACAAGCGCATCCGTGGGGTCCCAACGATTTCCTTCCCACGTTACTGGACCCTACTGATTTTCTCGAACAGTGTTCTCGTTCTCGGGATAAATGCAGGGCAATAAACGCATATTTGTTTCACACCCATGACAGCGGCCACGTCAGTCAAAGACAAATCAGAGTAGTTTTCAACGGTCCGAAGATGGGGGCATTCTCAGTGGGAACTTTCGGCTCCCATGCCCTGAAAGGCGAGCAAATGGGTCAAAGCACGGGCCTTTGCAAAGCACTTCTGACAGCACGCCGGTCGGAGTTACCTATCTCTTCCTGGGACCCCCGTCTCATGAAACCTGCGTTCCTTTTGCGGTATTGAAGTACTCACGGGTGTCTAGAATTAATTGACGAAATGCGTCCGGCCAGTTGGTGCATCGACCAATCCCGTCTCGCCACTGCCCAAGGAGGATAAAATACTGACCAAACGAGGGTAATTGTACGGTGAGACAATGGTCACTGGGACACGTCGCCGTTTCGCTGACGCCGCGAGGCGGCGCCCCCCGTCAAAATTTATATTCTCCGAGTCTCAAATACGGTATGAGGCCCTGTCCATGTCCAACGAGTAAGGTGAGTTGTGGACTATTACGATTGTTTTCATTGACTTTGACATTGACAGTTTGCTCGCTTCCAAGCCGATGTTCAGAAAAAAAAACATTCGAACCCTGAAACGTTGTTGAAATGATGTTGTCTGCACGCCCTCTTAGATGCGGCCGCGATCGCCGCTTTCCGTGAAGACGGTGAGCCGTGGGGATGGTGAGGGTGGAAAACGCGGGGCAATCGTAGTGTTGACACGGGCGTAAAGTACAGGCGGCGTAACTGACATTTTAATCTCTGCACCGAACCAGGTAACACGGACACGGGGCTTTCTTCTAGATTCTGAGACCTGCAGGCCATAGGACGACCGCTTGTACATAGTTTTCAGTTTCGTCAAGAAGGCGAGGCATCCCAGTCTGAAATTTCACATGGAGCCAAGAGAAGGAACTTCACACAAGCCTTGAGATTATCAGAAGCATGGACTTCCGAGTCTACATTTGGGGCGTCTCATACGCCTCGTCCAGATTAACCACGGTGTCAATTATCCGAGGCTCCACAAAAATCTTACGCATCGCGCCACTTAACTCAGACTTTAAGAGGTTGCTCACGTCTCCAAAAAGCGACATATTAATATTCCACGGCGAAGGTGCACAAGCCAAAAACGAAACCCAGTGGAGAAAACACAGAAACCGACTGAAAAAGGATCTACACCTCGCCCTCGTTATGAATATGATGAAGTGTACAAAGCATGAATTGGTAGTGTCCGCTGACCGTCATCACCTAACAGTTTCGTTCCTTCGAAATTAGCAGGGTGTCACTTCTTTACTAGGTCCGGGCTCCTACCTTCGATGATCAAAGAGAAATGGTTTGTTTATTGGTCCCGCTTCCAGTCTCCATATCGAACGTTATCGCCTCCCCGCTTCCAGTCTCCATATCGGACGTTATCGCCTCCGCGTTTGACTTCGTTCTCGCTCTCAGGTGCCTAAGAGTGGGCGAGTGAGCATTGGCAAGTCATGCGACCCAAAGCGAATAGAGAAGAGGGTTTCTTACGGGGTATGCAACTGCAAGAGCGGCCAGCCAAAGTGCACAGAGCGGGACAAGGAGGAAGCGCATGTTATCGCGAAGTGTGGGTGTGATATGGGCACAACGGTACAGGGGGTGTGTGAGGAAGTACTTTCTTCCCCCTCATATCTCTTCTCTTATAGCTGACACATTAGCGCGCAGGGTCTGGATTGGGATAGATGACTGAACCTGGCGACGACAGCCCAATCAAGATTAGCCAACCCGTACCTTTTCACCCTCATTTCCGGTTAGCACGGTTGGTACCAGTGACAGATCCACACCGCTCCCACACGTCCCGTTGCGTGAACGCCTCTCCCAGCAGAACAAGGATGAGTGGAGCCTATGTCATTTCGTTCGTCGTTGGGTTCCATGGCACCGGCCAAGCAAATGATGGGAATTTCATGTAATTTTTCCACGCCCGTGCCCATATGCTGAGGTAAATCTGTCGTTCTCACGTGCCGTGATCTGCCAGTGATTCGGGCATGAGTGATAAGCATTGACCGCCGCCCTTCAAGTGTCATCCAAAACAGTACATAACGAGCCTCCGCATCAAGGCACAACTATTGAAGCAGGACGTGGGTTTGAGCGAGGCACCAGGACTGCAGTATATTACTCAGGGCCGCTTTGCACAACGGACGTCGGCTTATCGGCAAGCCTCTATCGAGAACTCTCCGGGTCGGAGTGAAATCCATCGCCAACGACTCTCATCCCGGAAGGGATCGCAAGAAGATTACAGATTAGAGTGTTATCTCCCAGGATCCGATTGCGGCGGAGAGAACCTGGCATGTTCATCCAAAATCGGGACACTCCCATCAACCTTGAGCGGCCTGACCAGAAATGAGAGTGTCTCAGGTTTTGCCAAACTCCGCGGCAAGCCGAGTCCTTGGGTTCCTTGTCCTTGTACCTTGGCCCTTGGCATCATGGGCCCAAACAGGCGCCAACTGCGGGGCGCCGCTGTAAACGAACCGACAAATACGGTCACTGTACCCCCACGGGACTGGGACTAGCAGGGAAAGTGGCTGGTCAGAAGTTCAGTACTGCACATTCTCGTCGAAGTCGTGAGGGCCTGTATTATTATAGAAGATGATGCGCACGGTTCTAGTAACCTAGTCTAGTAGCATCGCATTTCGAAACTAGCGATGGGCCTTATCGCGGGAGTCCGAGCGATTGCGTGGTCATTGGTTGGCATCATCATCAGGTTCAAGGATATCAAATCCAAGTTTGACATGATGATGCGAGAGGGTTGTGAGACGTTTATAAAGGCCTAAGACGGTCGCACGGGCCGCGTCTCAAACTGAGAAGAGGAGAATCATCGATGCACGACGAACACACGCTGCGCTGCGGTGCGCAGCGTCTGCCAACCACCCTGCTGACACTTAGAAACCATCCTCAGCCCCCTCGTCTCCTCTAAACCTGCACCCACTCAGTCCTCCCAAACACACGATGGAGATCAATTCCGCGCTGCCAGAAGAGTCGGCAATGCACCAGCTGCGATTTCCGCCCTTTCCCCAAGTACCCGACGGCGTCGAGCTCATCCCCTTCCATCTGTTCCGGCCGTCTGGGATCCGTGTCCCGATCGATGACGAAGACGACGTCGATGTCGATGATGGCCAACGTGCACCGGCGGAGATGATCGAGCGCGACGGGCTCGGTATACTGACCATCGCTCTGCGCGTGAAGCACGCCACAGACAACATGGAAAAAAGGAAGAAGCGAAAGAGAAAGAATGGCGCGCAGCAAATGCAGGTCGCCGAAAAGCCCAAGACGTGGTGGGAGATCTGGGAGGAGATCGAGGAGATTCAGAGGAATGCCTATGATGGGCGAGTACACCCTCCCATCGCACGCTGTGCTCCGAGTCCGTGCCCTGAACGACGTGGTATAGGAATATGGCTGCTGTTGATCGCCTCTATCATGCGGGCGTCGACTTCAAAAGTGGACGTACGTGGCCAACGGCTACGCAGGGTGTACAGCATGTGTGGGACATTGTACGCCATTTCAACTTTCACCGGTTGAAAAACACGGGGTCGCATAACTTTTTTTTTTTCTTTCAGTTCCGTATATATATCGGCCTGCTCCAGCAGAGTCCTGCCCCACCCAAGGACGCCACGGCGGATGCTGGTGGTGAGGCCGGATCGGACGATACTGACTCGGACTCGGGCGACTCGGACGATGCAATGGCTAATGGCAAAGACGATGGCAATCGCATGGAGACTTTCCTGAATGACCCAGAATTGAGCATGAAGATCTTCTTTTCATCCCACTTCCGCGAACGCGGTCTCATCTGGTAACACCCATGTCTCTGTTTCGTGACCCTGGCAGTGCCACTTACTACTATTACAGGTCAGAGCCACGTTGCCTCGCCACGCCCATCTTGGTGTCCTTCTTCCTGCGCTACCTCATCCGCAGCCGTGTCTTCCCTGAGCCCGAATACGAACGCCCTATCAAACGTGCGCTCGAGATCGTCGAGCTTGCACGCATCCAGCTTCCCAATTCCTGGAAGTTGGGCCGGGCGCTTCCGGATGCTTTCAGCGATGGCTGCAAAGGGATATGGAGCTCAATGCAAACCATGTGGATCCTTCCTACGGACACATCGAAAGATGAAGATGACACAGACGAGCCCGAGACGAAACGACAAAAATTGGACCACTCGGAAGATGCCGAGTCACAGAGCCCTGTCAAACTTGTAGAGGCGGATGAAGAGATCACCACCGAGTCCAATTCTACGCCTGTCGGCGGTGGATGGGGCACCTCTGCCGCCGCGGGAGAAGACATGGGAGGCTGGGGTGCGGCGAAAAATTCCTGGGGTGACACGACTGACTTCGTCTCTACCGAAGGCGACGAACCCACTGAGGAGCTGGCCCCACCTATCTGGGACGCATCCATCGTCGATCCTCAGGCTACATGGGATATCGAGGTCCCCACCCTCCTGCCACTCCTAGGGCCGACCGCGTTTCCGCTAACGCACACGACCGGCATCGTCGAACAGTCAACGCGGCGCATCGTGCGCGTCGAGCTCCCGCGTGCTCCTCGGCCGCTCGCGCAAAACGCACCGGCAGCGGAGGCGGTGGAGGAGGATCTCGCGTGCCGTTTTGCGCGCGTCGTCCTTGCGCCTTGGGAGCGGCTCGACAAGCGCACGTACGAAGCGGGATCGGACGTGCTGCCGCCCACGATCCTCAGCACGAGTCGCGGCACGGTTGTGATGGAAGACGACGGGGAGGAGGGTGGCGACGGCGGCGGCGAGTCGCCGTCTGTCGTCAAGGCGCATCGCCCGTGGAAGGATGAGATCGCCGTGTTGGTGGACCCGAAGCTGACGGACGTACTCATCGCGGGTATGGCCATCGGTGCGATCTGGGTAGAAATCGTACGGGATAAAGATGCCGAGGGTCACTACGCCGCGTCCGCGTCGAAAAAGGGGAAAGGTAAGAAGAAGGAAGTGCCAAAGTATTGGTACATGGAGCAGGTGGTGCACCAGCTCCCAAGCTTCTATATTGACAAGGCCGAAGAGGCCTGATTCGATGAAAGCGTTCTTGTCGTCGTCTCGGTCTTTTGTGATGTGCAATGAAGTAGAATGTAGCGTAGCGTAAGCCGACGGAACAATGTCGAAACTGTATTGACCGCGAGACCCGAGTAGGAAGGAGACCTTCCTTTCTCGCTAACCACCATCGCGTCACTTCTCATCCCGATCCGATCGTGATGCCGTTCGGAGAGATCGTCGTCGGTTCCCCGGGGAGCGGAAAGTCAACGTATTGCTACGGAAAGCATCAACTCTTTGCAGCCCTCAACCGCCCCATCTCCATCGTCAACCTAGACCCGGCAAACGACAACGTCCCATATCCCTGCGCCATCGACATTGCATCGCTGATCACACTCCAGGATGTGATGACGGAGCATGGGCTAGGGCCAAACGGTGGGATGTTGTACTGCATGGAGTACCTGGAAGCGAACTACGACTGGCTAGAAGACAGACTGAAGGAGCTGGGCAAGGACGCCTATGTGCTCTTCGATCTGCCTGGGCAGGTCGAGCTCAGCACTAATCACAACAGTTTGAAGAGGATAATCGAAAAGTTGGGAAAGAGCGGTTTTCGGGTTCGTGATCCTCTACTTTTCCCCGTACGCGCTCACTCATCAATGGCGGATTCAGCTAGCCGCGGTGCACCTATGTGATTCGCATTATGTCACCGACGCAGCCAAGTATGTCTCGGTGTTGCTCCTATCGTTGAGAGCAATGTTGCATCTGGAATTACCGCATATCAACGTATTGTCCAAAATCGACCTCCTCACGCAGTACGGGGATCTCGGTATTCCTCCTATCCTCCATACCGCGTTCGCGACGACCGAGAGCCCTCATTCAACGATATAACACAGACTTCAACCTGGACTTTTACACCGAGGTGCAGGACCTCTCTCATCTCGAAAACGCGCTGTCGTCCGCCT
>Ga0137394_10004711_pt1 | contig 10363 bp, 8 predicted proteins | sample czobulk116metaG_FD_108278 | JGI IMG/M metagenome (GOLD analysis project Ga0137394, IMG submission 108278) | Vadose zone soil microbial communities from Angelo Coast Range Reserve, California, USA - czobulk1.16 metaG | ecosystem: Environmental > Terrestrial > Soil > Vadose zone | place: USA... | reverse complement strand
TGCGGCCGGTGTTGGACACGATGCCGACCGCGACGCCGCGCGCGGCCAGCTCGCGCACCGCCTGGGCCGCATTCGGGCAGAGCTCCGGGGGATAGGCCAGCACCGGCTCGGTGTAGGCCTCGAGCGCGGCGGCGAACGCGGGCGGGGCGAGGCGCGCGGCCACCCCCGGCTGGACGGTATCGAGCACGAGGCGCAGCTGCTCCTCGGGACTCGGGTCCCGGTTGAGGCTCCAGAAGCGCTCGGCGAGCAGCACCCCCGAGCGCTCGTGGATGTCCTCCGCCTCGGCCTCGCTCACCATCTCCCCCGCGTCGCGGAGCGCCCGCCGGATGGCGGCGACCCGGAGCGTGCGCTGCGCGCGCAGGTTGGCGGGCGCGTCGGTGACGAGGGTGTCCCAGAAGTCGAACGTGACGAGACGGATCACGGAGCGAAGCGGGGCTTGCGCTTGCCGAGGTAGGCGTCCATCGCCTCGCGGGGCTCGTCGGTCGCGAACGACTGGGCGAAGGCGTTGATCCCGTACTCGACCGCGGTGCGCTGGTCGGTGTTGCGCCAGCGCACCATCAGCTCCTTCTGCAGGCGCACCGCGGTGGGCGCGCAGTCGAGGATGCGGCCGACCAGCTCCGCGGTCACCGCGCGCAGCTCACCGAGCGGGGTCACCCGGTTGACCAGGCCCCAGTCGAGCGCCTGCCGCGCGGTGACCGACTCGCCGGTCAACAAGATCTCGGCCGCGCGCCCCGGGCCCACCAGGCCAGGCAGCAGCGCGGCCTCGATCACCGACGGAATGCCCACGCGGATCTCGGGCAGGCCCAGCACCGCCTCGGCGGCGGCGGTGCGCAGGTCGCACGCCATGGCCAGCTCGAAGCCCGCGCCGAGGCAGGCCCCGTTGACCATGCACACGGTCGGAAAGGGCGCGTCGTGCACCAGGCCGATCGCCTCGTGCAGGCTCGCGATGAAGGCCTTCGCGCCGGCGGGGGTGAGCTCGCGCAGCACCTGCAGCTGCATGCCCGCGGTGGTCGCCCGCCCGGCCCCGGTGATCACCGCCGCGCGCACGCCCGGATCACGGCGCAGCGCCTCGAAGGTGCTTCGGATCCCCTCCACCATCTCGGGCACGATCAGGTTGAGCGGGGGACGGTCGAGGGTGACCCACGCGCACGCGCCCTCGCGCTCGACCCGGACGAAGCCGGTCATCGATACCGCGCGCTCATCAGTACCGCTTCATGGTGGGATCGATGGCGCGCGCCCACTGGTCGACGCCGCCCTGCAGGTTGACCGCCTTGAAGCCCTGCTGGCGGAGGAAGTTGGCCACCGCGGCGCTGCGCACCCCGTGGTGGCAGTACACGACGATGTCGTCGGCCTGGTCCAGCTCCGCGGTGCGGAACTCGATCTCCTCGATCGGGATGTGGGTGGCGTTGGCGAGGCGGCAGAGCGCGGTCTCCCAGTCCTCGCGCACGTCGAGCAGCACGAGGGACTCATGGCGATCGAGCCGCGCCTTCAGCTCCTGGGGGCTGATCTCGGTCATGGCGGGGTCTCCCGGGGCGAAGATAGCATGTCAGGACTCGGCGGGCAGCAGCACCGAGGTCTCCGGCGAGATCTCGATCTTGACGTCGTCGCCCGGCTTGAATCCCTTGCCCTGCTGGGCCGAGGTCAGCATCTCCACCCGCACCGCGCCGCCCGGGATCGCGACGTCGTAGAGCTGCCGCGATCCCTCGAACACGTGGCCGGACACCTTGCCGCGGATGCCGCCGGCGGCGCGTTCTGACTCCTCGATCCGCAGCGCCTCCGGCCGCAGGCAGAGCAGGCCGGTCGCTCCCACCGTCCACGGATGCCCCCCGGAGGCCACCGGCACCCGGGAGCCGCCCGCGGTCTCCACCATCACGCCGAGATCGCGCACCTCGGTCACCCGCACCGGCAGCAGGTTGGCCGCGCCCACGAACTCGGCCACGAAGCGGTTCCGCGGGCGCCAGTAGATCTCCTCCGGCTTGCCCTCCTGGACGATGCGGCCCTGGTGGAGCACCGCGATGCGAGTGGACAGGGCCAGGGCCTCGGCCTGATCGTGGGTGACGTAGATGGTGGTGATCCCCACGTCGCGGTGCAGGCGCCCCAGCTCGAGCCGCATCTGGGCGCGCAGCACCGCGTCCAGGTTCGAGAGCGGCTCGTCGAGCAGGAGCAGGCGCGGCTCGACGATCAGGGTACGGGCGAGCGCGACCCGCTGCTGCTGGCCGCCCGAGAGCTGCGACGGTCGGCGCGCCTCGAAGCCGCCGAGCCCGACCTGCCGGAGCGCGGCCGCGACGCGCTCGGCGAGCGCGCCGCCCGCGACCCCACGCTCGCGGAGCCCGAAGGCCACGTTCTCGAACACCGAGAGGTGAGGCCAGAGCGCGTAGTGCTGGAAGACCATGCCGAGGTTGCGCTTCCACGGCGGCACCGCGTCGATGACCTCGTCGTCGACCACGATGCGGCCTTCGTCCGGGGTGATGAAGCCGGCGAGCAGGCGCAGCAGGGTGGTCTTCCCGCAGCCGGACGGCCCCAGCAGGGTGTAGAACTCGCCCGGGCGGATCGAGAGCGAGACGTCCCGCACCGCCCAGTGGTCGCCGTAGCGCTTGCTCACGCCCTCCATGCGCACTTCCGACAGCCGGACCAGCTGCTCTGCGCTCACGACGTCTCCCCTCCTCCCGGCATCCGCAGCCGCGACCGCCGGTCCATTCGCGCCACGAGCGGCACGACGGCCAGGCCGAGTGCGGCCAGCACCAGGTACACCGCGGCGGGCGGCATCGACGAGAGCAGCGTCGTCGCCACCACCGGGCCGAGAAAGGCGGCCCCGATCCGCGCCGAGTTGACGAATCCGATGGCTTCCCCGGACGCCCGCTGCGCGATGGCCGCCACCGAGAGCGGGAACACCGGCGCGATGCAGAGTACCTGCAGGAAGCGCAGCACCCCGAAGCTCCACACGTGGCCGGCCGCGGAGAGCGCGGCCAGGAAGACCGAGGAGCCGACCAGGAACCACAGGACCGCGCGGCGGTCTCCCATGAGATCGGCCAGGCGCGGCGCCGCCATCGAACCGAGCGCCGCCGCGATGCCGGTGGCGAAGATGAGGAAGCCCCCCACCTCCAGAGTGGACTCGGGGGCGACCCCGAGCGGAGGCAGGATCTGGGGCAGGATCGAAGTGAGGAAGAAGATCTGGGTGGAGCCCGCGAGCACCACCAGCGACACCGTCACCAGCTCCCGCAGCGAGGTGGGGCGCCCTCCCGCCGCCGCCGCGTCGCGCGGCTTGCCGGGGGGCACGCCCCACGAGACGAGGGCCGAGCAGCCCCAGAGCATGAAGGCGCCCAGGATGAACGAGAGCTGGAAGCCCACCCGCGCCGCCACCAGCGCGCCGGCGGCCGGCCCCAGCACCTGGCCGAGCGTCATGCCGGACTGGATGTAGGAGACCTGGCGCCGCACGTCACCCCCCGAGCGTCCCACCATGATGAACGCGAAGGTGGAGACGGCGCCCATGAGCCCGAGGAGCATGCGGGCGAAGAGCATCTGGGGCAGCGTGCGGGCCAGCGCCATGCCGAGGAAGCCCAGCCCCTGGAAGGCCTGCACCGCGATGAAGCCCCGCTTGGGATCGATGTGCTCGCCCAGCCGGCCCGAGATCGGCGCGGTGATGACGGTGATCAGCGGGCTGATCCCGAGGATCCACCCGGTCCAGCGCAGCGTGGACGCCGGGTCGAGGGTGGACATCTTCTGGATGTGGAAGGGCAGGCTCACGTAGATGAACGACCACGCGAAGGTGCCGATCAGCATGCAGGCCGGCAGCACCCACTCCGCGCGCGTCCGCGGCGCCATGTCGGATCAGCTCCGGAACAGCGCAGCGCCGGAGCGCCGCGCCAGCCCGGTCGCGGCCCAGGTGCCCACCGCCACCAGCACGATCGCGACCACGCCGAGCGCCGCGCCCGGACCGCGTCCCACCGCGGACTGCATGTAGAGATAGATCCCGTAGGCGAGCGGGCCCAGCTCGACCCGCGGCACGAGCAGGATGGTCGACGAGAGATCCACCGCCGAGCTGATGAACGCGAGCAGGCCCCCGGCCAGCAGCCCACGCGCCATCAACGGGAGAGTAATCCGCTTGAAGGTCCGCGGGCGGCTCGCCCCCAGGTTCTGGGCCGCCTCCTCGAGCGCGGGGGACAGCTGCTGGAGCGCCGCGTGGGCCCCGCGCACCGCGTAGGGCAGGCGGCGCACCGCATACACGATCACGAGCACGAGCCACGTCGAGGTGAGCGGGTCGCCGAGCCCGGGCACCACGAAGCCGCCGAACGCGCGGAGGAATCCGATCGCGATCACCACCCCCGGGATGGCGAGCGGGATGGTCGCGAGGGTGTCGAGCCAGCGCCGGCCGGCGACCCGTCCGCGAACCAGCAACCAGGCGATCACCGCGCCCAGGGCCACGTCGATCAGGGCGGCGAGGCCCGCGTAGCGCAAGGTGTTGGCGATGAACTGCGGGGAGCGGACGAGGATCTCCTCGTAGTGGCCGAGCGTGTACACGGTCGGCAGGGGCGAGAGACTCCACACCCGCGACACCGACAGGAGCAGCACGCCCGCGTGGGGCAGCAGGGCCGGGCCGAGCAGCAGCGCGGCGAGCAGCCACGCGAGCGCGGTCCCGCGCGCGCCCAGACGGATCGGGGGCGCCTCCCCGCCCCTCCCGAGGGTCGCGTACTCGCCGCGGGCCACCGCCGCCTTCGAGAGCCAGAGCGCGGCGAGCGACAGCGCCACCAGGATCACGCAGATCACGTAGCCATCGACGTCGGTGAGCCCGATGGTGGTCACCCGCACGTAGGCCTGCGGCGCGAGCAGCCGGGTGTAATTGAGGATGAGCGGGGTGCCGAGGTCGTCGATCACCCGGATGAACGTGAGCAGCGCGCCCGCCGCGTAGCCGGGCAGCGCGAGCGGCAGCAGCACCCGGCGGTAGAGCCGCAGGCCCGAGCTGCCGAGGTTCTGGGCCGCCTCCTCGAGCGAGCGGTCGAGGCCCGCGAGCGCGGCCGCGGTGTTGAGCAGGATGAACGGGAAGTAGTGGAGGCTCTGCACCAGCACCACGCCCGGCAGCCCCTCCATGAACGGCACCGTGACCCCCGCGTGCTCCCGCAGGAGCAGGTTGACGGTGCCGCTCCGCCCCAGGATCTGCTGGAACGCGATCGCCCCCACGAAGGGCGGCACGACGAGCGGCAGCACCCCGAGCACCCCGATCAGGGTCCGGCCCGGGAACCGGTAGCGCACCGTGAGGACGGCGAGGGGCACCGCGATGACGCTGCCGATCAGCACCGCGAGCGCGCCGGCCAGCAGGGTGTTGACCAGCGCCTCGCGGAAGAGCGCGCGCGCGAAGAAGGCGAGCAGCGGGCGGACGGTGGGCCAGCCCCCGTCGAGGACGGCCACCGAGAGGACCTGAAGCAGCGGATAGACGATGGCGGCCGCGAGCAAGGTCAGGAGGGCCGCCACCAGCGCGGCCTCACCGCCCGAGCGCGGCCCCATCAGGCGGACGCGGGGTGGCTCGACTCGACGGCCGGCGCCTCGGGCACCATGGGCTGGGCCGCGAAGGTCAGGTACTCGAGATCCGCGAGGGTCTCCTCGAGTCGCCGGTACGCCCACGCGCAGCCGAGCAGCGCGGCGAGCGGATAGCCGAGGCCGTACGCGCGCGGGCCGACGACCAGGGTGGCGATGGTGAGGAGGAGGTTGGCCGCGAGGAAGACCGCCGCCACCTCGGCGGCGGCGCGGCGGCGGTCGAAGTAGAGGAGCACGATGCCCCCGAACAGGCAGAGCACGTGCAGCACCGCGCCGACCAGGCCGCAGCGCAGGATCGACACCTGCAGACGGTCCAGCCCGAGCCCGTCCGCGATCCACGGCGCCAGCGCCATCAGGAGGAGCGTGACCGGGGCCTGGGCCACCAGCAGGCGCCGCAGGCTGTCGCGCAGGCACGCGGTCATGGCCCGCTTGGCCTCGAGCACCTGCCGCAGCGTGCCGTGCTTGGTCGCGACGCCGTAGTACTCGCGATAGCGATCGTAGAAATCCGTCTCCACGCTGACCAGGAAGATCGCGAGCGCCGGCACCACCGAAAGGTAGCACAGGAAGATCGGGCTGTCGTACAGCGAGGCGCGAAACCATCCCACGATGGGGTGGCCGGTGGGCCCGATCCAGAACACGACGCGATCCACCGCGATCGCCGCGTTGTAGAGGAGGCCGGCCGCGATCAGCTCCGGGTAGCGCACGAACGCGCGGGTGAGGTCGACCGACTCCGGCACGCGCACCAGGCTGAACTCGCGCTCCACGCGGGCGCACAGCACGAAGAAGATGGCGGCCTGCCCGACCAGGAACCCGGCTAGGTACCCGCTCGTGCCCAGGTACCGCCCGAGGGCGAGCGCCCCGAGGAGGCTCACCGCGTTGCCCAGGAAGAACGCGGTCACCACGCTCGCGTAGTCCTGGGCCGCGCCGAGATAGATCATCACCATCCAGGTGCACGAGACGACCACCAGCAGCATCACCCCGAAGAGGCGCAGCACGGGCTCGAGGCCGGGCGCGAGCGCGTAGACGAGCGTGCCGAGGGCCAGGTGGGCGAGCGCGGTCGCGCCGATGGTCACGCGATAGGAGACGACCAGCGCGCCGATCCGGCCCACGTACAGCTCGTCGGCGAGCTGACGCGTCACCACCATGTGGGCCGCCCCGGTGGTGACGAGCGAGAAGGTGTAGGTGTAGACGACGATGACCTGGAAGCGCGCGTGCGCGAGGTCGCCGATCAGGTCGCGGGAGAGGAGGGCGAGGGACCCGAGCGTGCAGATGGAGAGCAGCCAGGGCCCCGCCGAGAGGACCGCTCCGTAGAGGTGGGCGCGGAGCCACCCGGTCCCGCCCTCCTCCACGATGAGGCGCTTGAGCCGGAACCCGATGCCGGCCACCGGCTCCGCTCGCTCAGGCCGCGCCCAGGAGATCGGCGTAGATCTCCCGGTAGCGACGGATCAGGTCGGACTCCTGGTAGTGCGCCCGCACGCGCGCCCGCGCGGCCCGGCCCATCTCCTCGCAGAGCCCGGGGTCGCGGACGAGGACGAGGATGGCCCGCGCGGTGGCGGCCGGGTCGGCGAGGCCGGTGACCAGCCCGCTCGCCCCGAGCGCCCGGTCCGCGGGCAGCCGGCCCTCGAGCAGCTCGCGGCAGGCCCCCACGTCGGTGGAGACCACCGGGATGCCCGCGGCGGCCGCCTCCAGGATCACGAGCGGCAGGCCCTCCGAGATGCTGGTGAGCACGAGCACGTCGACCCGCGGGTAGATCTGCTTGACGTCGACGCGCCCGGTGAACTCCACCCGCTCGGCGATGCCCAGGGCGACGGCGAGACCCTGGCACTCCGCGAGGTACTCCGGGTCCTCGTCGCCCGGGCCCGCGATGACCGCGCGCGCCCCCGGGTGCGCGGTGACGACGATCTTCACCGCGCGGATGAACGTCTTCACGTCCTTGATGGGCACCAGCCGCCCGACGAAGCCGATGCGGAACTCGCCCGCGGCCGGCTCCACCCGCGGCAGCGCCGAGAGCGGCCCGACGTCGAGCCCGTTGGGGACCACCAGGGTCTTGGCCGGGTCGGCGCCGTCGCGGATCTGGGCCTGGCGGTTCCCCTCGAAGATCGTCACGATGCGATCGGCCTGGACGTAGGTGATCCGCGAGAGGCGCTCGAAGAGGCGCGCCCACAGCTCCTTGAAGAACCCCGGCCCGGCCGAGAGCGTCATGGGCGCCTGCCGCTGCACGTAGATCCACTCCGCCTGGTCGATCTCCATCCGCCGCTCGCGCGAGTAGATGCCGTGCTCGGTCAGCAGCATCGGCCGGCCGCGCCGCACGCGCTGCACCGCGGCCACGAACCCGGCCCAGCCGGTGGACACGGTGTGATAGACCGCGGCCTCCGGCACCGGGGCGCGCAGCAGGCGGAACATCGGCAGGTGGGTGAAGCGCCACGTCCAGAAGTAGTCGAGGAACGAGATGTCGGGGGCGCGCGACTCGTAGAGGCGCCGCACGATCTCCCACGAGGGCTTGCCGTAGATGAAGTCGTGCACCGACGGGCCCGCCCCCGCGTGCGGCGAGATCTGGCGCAGAAGCCCTTCGAGACCGTCGGCGCGCCCGTCCTTCATCTCCTCGTGATAGCGCCAGATCGTCTCCCACGCCGCGGCCTCCGTCACCTCCCCCTTGACCGCGGGCTCGTCGCCCCCGTGGATGCCCACGTCGATCAGGCTCACCACGTTGGGCGGCATCTCGTAGCGCGGCTCGTGGGCCTCGCCCTGGGTGGCCGAGATGTGGAAGATCGCGAAGCGCAGCTCGGGGAGGGCGGTGACCAGCTGGTGGATCCAGGACGACACCCCGCCGGTCACGTAGGGGTACGTGCCCTCGAGGATCAGGCAGATGTCGGCCGGGCGCTCGCTCACGCCGCGGGCTCCCCCGCCCACCAGCGCAGCAGCTCGTCGGCGCGCCCCGCGGCCACCGCGTCGCGCGAGAGCGCCTGCAGCTCGCGCCAGCGACCCTGGCGGAACAGGATCTCGGAGAGGAGCAGGTCGATCTCGGTGGACGGCGCCGCCGCGCGGGCCTCCACCGCGAGGTGCTCCGCCTCGTCGATCCGGCCCAGCACGAGCAGCACCCGCGCCAGCGCCCGGGCCGGCGCCGGCCAGTCGGGGCGGCGCGCGCGCGCGGCGCGGTAGGCGGCCTCCGCCTCGCCGAGCCAGTGGCGGCCCATCGCCGCGTCCAGCATCCCGCTCTCCTGGTAGGCGAGGCACGCGTCCCCCATCGCCATCGCCCGCTCCGCCGACTCGGGGTCCAGACGCCGCTGCTCCTGCGCCTGGCCGATTCGCTGCGCGAGCCGCTCCTCGATCCGCTGGAGCGCGCCGGAGGCCGCGATCTGGGTGTCGCGGTCGGGCGCCTGCAGCGCCTCGCGCAGCAGCTCCACCGCGGGGCCGTCGCCGCGCTTGGCCAGGAGCCCGATGCCCCACCGCTGCATGCGGGGGTCGGCGGCGCGGATCAGGTCCGCCACCGGCTGCACCGAGACCTGCGCTTGCAGCCACTCGAAGACGCGGTCGACCGGCTCGGGCGCCTGCCCCGGGCCGGGCAGGCCCGCCATCTCCGAGTGCGCGCCCGCGTAGAGGCCGGACGGTGGGGCCCGGCGCTGCCAGACGCGGATGGCGCCGAGCCCGACCAGGCCGAGCACCGGCAGCGCCAGCACCAGCGCCACCACCAGGAGCCGCTCGTCGCGCCACCGGCTCTCGAGGCCCCGGCCGGCCAGCCACGCGGCGACCAGGTGGGCGGCCAGGGCGAGCGGCCACCACCCGGCGCCGGCGAGCGCGGCCGCTACCGCCGCCAGCTCCGCGAGCCCGGCCAGGGCCCGGGTCACGAGGTCACTCCGCCGGGCCGCTCGCGCACCGCGAGCACGCGCGCGGAGAACTCGAGGTCCTGCTCGTCGTCGGCGTAGGGCGCGAAGTGGAAGTTCCGGATCTCACTCGAGAGGCGGTCGACGACCACCTCCGCGCGGGCGGGCGCGGTCTCGGGCAGGATGATCGCGAAGGCGTCCTCGGTGGCGTAGCGGCACACGATGTCGACGTCGCGCAGGGTGCGCGAGAACACGAGCGACAGCACGCGCCCCAGGTCGGCGCGGCGGTCCGCCGCCACCGCCCCGAAGCGGTGGATGCGAAAGATCACCACCGCGAGCGGGCGGCCGTAGCGGTCGGCCCGCACCTCCTCCTCGTGGATGCGCCGCTGGTAGTACGCGTAGGTGTAGGCGCGCACCAGCTCGTCCTCGATGGTCCGCGCGAGCGTCTGCGCGTGGGTGCGCGCGTTCTCGAGGGTCCGCGCCCCCCAGTCCGCCACGAGGCCGAGGCGATCGAGCGACACCGGAGTGAGCCGGAGGAACGGGAGCTTCGTCACCGTGATGCAGCCGAGCAGGGCGCCCTCGGCCGACGTCAAGGGCGCCGCCATCAGCAGCTCCGCGCCCTGCAGGTCCTCGAGCGAGCCGATCGTGGTGTAGTCTCGCACGCTGACCGGACGGCCCAGGCGGACCGCGAGGCCCACGAGCCCGTCGTCGGGGGCGATCTCGGGGCGCTGCGGCGCGGGCCCCTCGGCGGCGCGCAGGCGCAGGCGGTCGCCGTCGAGCACGTAGCACTGGCAGGCGTCGGCCTGGAGAAACCGTCGGGCGGTGGCCGCGATCGCGGGGTAGAGCCGCTCCGCGTCGAGCGTCTCGAGCGCGCGCGCCGCCGTGTAGAGGCTCGACAGTGACGCGCGCTCGTCCGCCACCCGGCGCTCCAGCTCGTGCTTGGCCTCGGTCGCGGCCATGAACCGCACCGCCTGGTCGGCCAGCTCCTGCTCGAGCCCCTCCACCTGCGCCTC
>Ga0137394_10004706_pt1 | contig 10365 bp, 7 predicted proteins | sample czobulk116metaG_FD_108278 | JGI IMG/M metagenome (GOLD analysis project Ga0137394, IMG submission 108278) | Vadose zone soil microbial communities from Angelo Coast Range Reserve, California, USA - czobulk1.16 metaG | ecosystem: Environmental > Terrestrial > Soil > Vadose zone | place: USA... | reverse complement strand
GATGCCAAAGGTGTTAACTGGTTCTACCTGGCGCTCACAGATCATCTGCTGCGTTATAAATACACCCCCGGCGAGGAAACGCCGCAGGGACAGCCCGAGGTGTTGGCGGCCTTTCCCGATTACGGACTGAGTTATAAATACGGCGGTTGGCACCTGACGCGCACCATTGTGGTGGGCAGTAACGGCAAAATCTATATTTCTGTCGGCAGCAGTTGCAATGCCTGTGAAGAAAAAGAAGAAGTGCGCGCCAGCGTTTTGGAGATGGATCCTAACGGCAAAAACCAAAGGCATTTTGTGCGAGGCTTGCGCAACGCTGTCGGCCTGCGTTGGATCAAGGATCGGCTCTACGCAACTAACATGGGTCCTGACCATCTTGGCGCTCACAAACCAGCCGACACGATGTATGCGCTTGAAGAGGGTATGAACTACGGCTGGCCCTATTGCTATCAGTCCGGCCCGGGACGCTTCCCGGATCCGAAGTTCAACCGCGGCGGAAAGAAGTTGAACTGCCGAAATGTGCCCCAGGCCTACGCAGCTTTCGACGCCCACAGTTCACCACTTGGGTTTGAATTTTTCGATTCGCTCGATCTCGGTCCGGTACCGAAGCCGGGTTACGGCGGTCCATTGAGAGATTCCTTTCTCGTCGCCCTTCACGGATCGACAAAGAAAAGCCTTAATCGCGGGTATCGCGTCGTGCGTCTCCAGATGGGTAGCAAGCCGGGAGACAGCCCGGAAGACTTCATCAACGGCTTTTTTACGGCGGGTAAAGTAAACGGCCGCCCGGTAGATATTTTGAGTTTTGGTGTGAATGGTTTTCTCTTAACTGACGACAACGCTGGCGTGGTTTATTACGTTTACGAAAAGTAGAATTCCGGAGCGCAGGCATCCTGCCTGCCGGCGTGCGGAAGAGACTAACCTAATATCCACTTGATTCTAGGGTATCCCCGGGCAGGCAAGGATGCCTGCGCTCCGTGGGCACAAGTGCCCTTTCTAGACGAATCACTTTTTGGAGCGCTTACCATCAAGCGAGGTTTAGATGACGAGACTCTTTCCGCAGATAAAAACTTTTAGACCTCTGCTGTCGCTGATTACCGCATTACTCCTTGGTTTATTTAGCGTGTCTCCTTCGAAGGTCGAGGCGCAAAAGCGGGTTACCTCATCAAGGCGTCTTGCTGCCGGATCCTTGCCCCAGCCTAAGTTCTCCGATCCAGCACGGGCACAAAAACTCGCCGTTGCCTTTCCGGAGATCGAACGCCTGTTCACGAGTTGGGTCGAGCGACAGCACATGCCCGGCGCCGTCTTCGGCATAGTCATCGATGGCGAACTGGTTTGGGTTAAGACCGCAGGCGTGCAGGACCTTGTGAAGCGAGCGCCAGTCACACCTGACACTGTTTTCCGTATCGCGTCAATGACCAAGAGTTTTACCGCGATGTCGATTCTCAAGCTGCGCGATGAAGGAAAGCTCTCGCTCGACGATCAGGTTGCGCGCTACGTGCCGTCGCTGGCGGGTCTTCCTTATCCGACGCAGGACTCACCCACATTAACAATTCGCCATCTGCTCACCCATTCCGAAGGCTTTCCGGAAGATAACCCCTGGGGCGATCGGCAGTTGGCCCAGAGCGATGAAACAATCAGAGCGTGGATGCGGGCGGGCATTCCCTTCTCTACCGCGCCGGGTACGGCTTACGAGTATTCAAACTACGGCTTTGCGATCCTCGGCCAGATCGTTTCTCGAGTTTCCGGCAGACCGTATGCCGAGTACGTTCGCGATCAAATTCTCTTGCCGCTCGGAATGCGTTCGTCAACCTTTCATCTGGCCGAGGTGCCCCGCGAACAGATCGCGAACGGCTACCGTTGGGAAGACAACAAATGGAAAGACGAAGCCGCGCTGGCACATGGATCGTTTGGTTCGATGGGTGGACTATGGACTACAGCCCGCGACCTCGCACGTTGGGTCTCGTTTTTGATGTCTGCCTTCCCGCCGCGCGACGAAGCGGAAAAGGGTCCGGTGAAAAGAAGTAGTGCGCGGGAGATGCAGCAGGCGTGGCGTTTTCAGGGAACGTCAATGTTTCGCGGTACGATCGATGCGCCGCTTACGCTTTCTACTTCGGCCTATGGCTATGGCCTCCGAATTTCGCAGGATTGCAGGTTCAACCATGTGGCTGGTCACGGCGGAGGACTCCCGGCCTATGGATCGCTGATGCAGTGGCTGCCGGAGCACGGTGTTGGTCTCGTCGCAATGGGGAATGTAACTTACGCGTCGTTTGGCGGCTTGTTCAACGACACGTTCGCCGCGTTGTACGGGACCGGAGCGCTGCAGCCTCGCGTCGTGCAGCCTTCGCCCGCACTCCTGGCCGCTCAAAAAGACGTCTCGCAACTAATCACGAAATGGGACGATGCCCTGGCGTCGCGCATTGCAGCCGACAATTTTTTTCTGGACGAACCAAAGGAGCGCCGCGCTGCGCGGATGCGAGAGCTAAATACAATTCACGGCGACTGCCGTCAAGCATCGGGCATCGACGCCGAGAACGCGCTGCGTGGCAAATGGCGAATGCCGTGTGAACGCGGTTGGCTGGATGTTGGGATCACACTCGCGCCTACGATGCCTCCTGGCGTGCAACTGCTTAACGTGCAGTCAGTGCTGCCGCCCGGTGAGGGGATGACAGAGACGATTGATAATATTTTGCGCCTTCTTAACAAGTGGGATGAGAACAAGGCGGCCTCAATCGCGGCGGCCGGGTTGGACGTCGAGCGAATGCGACGCCAATTACAGGCGGCGTCGCCCTGGGGCATGTGCAAAACAGGCGAAGCGGTTTCGGGAGATGGAACTCGCGATAGCATTGTGAAACTCTTGTGTGATCGAGGAACATTGCTGGCGCGCTTCGTGGTCGACCCGGAAACGCACCGGCTGTCAACCTTCAACCTCGTGCCATCACGCGAACAGCGGTGTGTTCCGTGACGAATGCAACTGCGGCTTGCCGCCTTCCGAGCGGTAAGGCTTTGCCTTACCGTTACGCCCTCATCCCACTTCGCCGAGGCTATGCCTCGGCGAAATGATTAAGATTTGGCTTACCGGAAAGGCCAAGCCTTTCCGCACGGAGGGCGGCACAGCCGCTCACAACGTATGGACGTTAACGCCTACCTGCAACGAATCAACTATCGCGGCTCTCTGGCTGCAACTGCACAAACTCTGCAACAACTACAACTGGCCCACTTGCTGACCGTTCCTTTTGAGAATCTAAGCATTCATTCAGCCGAGCCCATCATCATCAACGACGACGCTCTGTTCGAAAAGATCGTGGTGCGTCGTCGCGGTGGCTTCTGCTATGAACTCAACGGTCTATTTGCCGCGCTGTTGCGCGAGCTCGGATTCGAAGTAGCCATGCTGTCGGCGGGAGTAGCGAATGCGGAAGGAATCTTTGGCCCGGACTTCGATCACATGACGTTGTTAGTTACGATCAAAGAAGATGGGCTTTTGGTTCGATGGCTTGCGGATGTCGGGTTTGGCGATTCATTCCGTCAACCACTGTTGTTGGACGCGCGGGAAGAACAAACGCAGGGCATCCGTACCTATAAGATCGCCGAGCACAAGCCTCATCTAATCATGATGCAGCGTCAAGCTGGTGATGAATGGAAAGCGCAGTATCGCTTCACGCTACAACCTCATGCCTATGCCGACTATTCGGAGATGTGCCGTTACCATCAAACTTCGCCGCAGTCACATTTCACGAGAGCGCGCGTGTGTACCCGCGCCACACCGGAAGGACGCATAACGCTTAGCGAGATGCGCCTGATCACGACTACTCACGATAATGGGCGGCAAGAGCGACTGCTGACTAACGACGTCGAATACGCGTCAATCCTGAAAGAACAGTTTGGAATTGAGATGAACAGCGGAGCGCAGGCATCCCTGCCTGCTGACGGTGCGTAAGAAGATCTGTAAAGTCCCTAAATGAAACCGCCGGCAGGCAGTGATGCCTGCGCTCCAATTACCAGTCGTCAAGTAAACATAGGCGAGCTATGGCACAAGTTCGCTAGTTCTTGTTCTGAGCGAGGTTTTGACAGGAAGAACCTTGGTTTGACTGTCAAAGCCGCTCTGTGCGATCTCTGTGTTCCGTGTGGCCTCTGTTTTGGCCGTGTGTCTGTCGAGATTCACCAGTGAGTTACAACGAACACCCAGGACGCCGAGAGAAGTCCTCAGCTCCAGGTTACATCACCCAGGAAAGTCTGATGCGAGCACTACTAGAAAATACGGCGCAACGCGCGATTTCATATCTTGAAGGCCTCGACGCTCGGAGTGTCGCTCCGGCGCCTGAGGCGGTTGCGAAACTGGCCGCCCTCAACGAACCCTTAAGCGAAGACCCCACGCCACCTGAACAAGTCGTCAAACTGCTGGATGAAGTTTGTTCCGGAGCGACGATGGCGATGGCCGGCCCGCGTTTCTTTGGTTTTGTAATCGGTGGTTCACTTCCGGCTGCACTGGCGGCCAACTGGCTCGCCGGCGCCTGGGACCAAAACACTGGGCTCTACAACTCAACTCCCGCCACCGCCCAACTTGAACAAGTCGCGCTGAATTGGCTGCTCGTTCTTTTCAAGTTGCCACCAGATTGTGGAGGCGCTTTTGTCACCGGCGCGACGATGGCAAACTTTTCAGCGCTGGCCGCGGCCCGGCATTCGGTGCTCGATCGAGCGGGATGGAATGTTGAAGCCGACGGCTTGATTGGCGCACCTCCAATTACAGTGGTAGTGGGCGAGGAAGCACATCCAACACTTTTCAAGTCGTTGGGACTCCTGGGGCTGGGGCGGAATCGTGTTGTCAGAGTACCGGTGGATGAACAGGGCAGAATGTGGGCCGGCAACATACCGATTAGCTCAGGCCCGACAATTATTTGTGCTCAGGCCGGTAATGTGAATACCGGCTCTTTCGATCCGTTAAACGAGATCTGCGAACGCGCGCATAGTGCGGGTGCCTGGGTGCATGTTGATGGCGCCTTTGGTCTATGGGCCACTACGGCTCCATCAACGACACATCTCACAAATGGAATAGCTGATGCAGATTCGTGGGCCACTGACTGCCACAAGTGGCTCAACCTACCCTACGATAGCGGTCTCGCGATCGTGCGCGATGCGGATGCGTTACGCGCAGCAATGTCAATTACCGCTGATTATCTGCCTACCGCCAGTCCATTTCGAAACCCTTCCGATTTCACACCCGAACTCTCAAGACGGGCGCGCGGTGTCGAAGTGTGGGCCGCCTTGAAGTCTCTCGGCAGGAAAGGGGTCGCTGAGTTAATCGAGCGCAACTGCCGCCAGGCCCGCCGCTTCTCAGAAGGCTTACAAGCAGCGGGATTCAAGGTGCTGAATGAAGTTGTACTCAATCAGGTCTTAGTCACATTTGGCGACGCGGAAACCACAAATCGTGTGATCCTGGACCTTCAGAAGGAAGGGACATGCTGGTGTGGAGGCACAGTCTGGCAGGGACAGACGGCAATGCGGATCAGTGTTTCGTCGTGGGCCACCACCGACGCAGATGTTGAGCTGAGTTTAGACGCCATGCTTCGTGCCGCTGGGTAGTGGGTCAATTTGCTTTCTGCTCTCATTCACACCGCGGCTTTAGAGACTGTGTGAAGACTTTTGGTCCGAAGCGCCAAAGGCGCGAAATGTAACAGCCCAGGGCAACGCCCTGGGTGATGGGCCGTTGATTTCTGGTAGCGCTGAAGGCGCGAAATATTAATCGACTACAACACATTTCGCGCCTTCAACGCTAAGAAGCCTTTACTGACTGCATCCTGGGCCGCTGGCCCAGGCTATTACATTCCGCGCCTTTGGCGCTGGGGGCGGAAGTTTCCACACAGTCTCGGCCTGGCCTGATTATTGACCCTGGTGAGCCGCCAGCACAGCAAAACTCTTGCACGTAGCGCGGGTCTCGCATAACATCTGCGAGACCCCACGTCTAATCGGCCATTGTGCCAACTTCGAACCAGCATCCCAGAAGGAGCCAGGATATGAAGAGAATTTTCTTCGGTATCGCAATTTTCGCTTTCGCAATTTTTTTGATGGTGCCTGAATCCAGGGCAGATGGATCAGAAGAGGTGATCAAGCCGGAAGACTACTCGGTGTCTTTGGATTTGAAGTTTACCAAGAAACGGGCCAACGCCATGCAACGGCTCTTTTCGTTTCTCGATTATGGTCCTAACGGATTCGCCACCGGTTTCGTGGTGGGCGACGGGTTGGTTATGACCGCTTATCACGCGGTTTCCGGCCAGCTTAGCGAGTCGAAGAAAGTGCAGTTGGGCTTCGCGCCCTCGGATGAGTTGGAAGTCCAGGTCTATGTCAAAGGCTGTCATGCTAAGGTGATCAAGATCGATGCGGACGCTGATCTGGCTCTGCTGAGTATTTGTTCGTCACAACGGCGGGCGAAGGCGCCGTCGTTTCAACCGAGCTTACGTAAGGACGAGAAGCTGATGGTGATCGCGCGGCCGCACGGAAATAAGATGGTGCGGAGGGGCGTTTTTTTCGGCCCATATGAAGTGCGGGGCCAGCAATACTCGCTCGCCAGGATCGAAGGACGCGACGGCTATTCAGGCAGTCCGGTTTATAACCAGAAAGCGGAAATCGTGGGTGTCTTTAGCGGCTACGATTGGAACCAAAAGCTGGCAGTGATCAGTCCGGGAATGAGCGCGCAGAAGCTGCTGGAAGATTATGTTGCTGCTCAGAAGCAGTGAGTCTCGGGTCGAACTAAATTAGACCCGGTTAGTACCGCAAAAAAAGTACGATCTACTAAATCACACGAAGCAACACGAAATACATCTCGTGCTAGTTCATGTGGTTTCGTTGATCGTCCTGCAGTCCGAATCCGCCAAAGTTTCGAGGAGACATTGATGAGATACATGCTCGCCGCAGTGTGTTGTGTACTGCTCTGCGCCACCGCCGCTACGATTAACGCGCAAGGAGAGCCGGCGCAGGCCTATGTCGGAGCGCAGATTATTCCCATCAGCGGACCTCCGATTCAGAACGGCGTGATTGTCGTTTCACGCGGCAAGATCGTAGCCGTCGGCACACGTGCGTCAACGAAAGTTCCGGCAGGCGCGCAAGTCATAGATGTCACCGGCAAGGTGATCATGCCGGGCCTGGTAGACACGCACAGCCACATTGGCGGCGGTTCGGGCGGCGATGGCTCCGGTCCAATTCAACCGGAAACTCGTATCCTCGATTCCATTAACGTACGCGACAACAGCCTGATGCGCGCCCGCGCCGGCGGCATCACCACCGTCAATGTAATGCCCGGCTCAGGCCATCTATCGAGTGGGCAAACGCTTTATTTGAAACTGAGATCCGGCAAGATAGTTGACGACCTGCTGATTAAAGACGCGCAGGGCAACATCGCCGGCGGATTGAAGATGGCCAACGGCACCAACTCGCTTCGTCCCGGCGCCTCGGGACCGTTTCCCGGCACCCGTGCCAAATCTGCTTCGCTGGTTCGTGAACAGTTTGTCAAAGCTCAGGAATATCGGGAAAAGATCAAACGTGCCAAAGGCGACGTCACAAAGTTACCCGCTCGCGATCTGGCACTCGAAACTCTGATCGAGGCGATGGAAGGCAAGCGCGTCGTGCATTTTCATACGCACCGTCACGACGACATCCTGACAGCCCTGCGACTCTCCAAAGAATTCGGCTTTCGTATTGTCCTTCATCACGTCTCTGAAGGCTGGAAAGTTGCCGACGAAATTGCAGCCGCAAAAGCTCCCGCTTCAATCATCATGATCGATAGTCCGGGCGGCAAGCTCGAAACTGTCGACGTTTCATTTCAAACGGGAGCGGCATTGGAAAAGGCCGGCGTGCTCGTAGGCTTTCATACTGACGACTACATCACGGATTCTCGTCTCTTCATTCGTTCCGCCGCGCTGGCAGTGCGCGCCGGGATGTCGCGCGACAAAGCTCTCTACGCGATGACGATGGCCGGCGCGAGAATGCTCGACCTTCAGGATCGCACCGGTTCGCTCGAGGCCGGTAAAGACGCAGATTTTCTTATTCTTTCGGGAGATCCTTTCAGCGTTTACACGAAAGTTCTCGAGACTTTCGTCGAAGGCGTCAAAGTCTTTGATCGCAGTAAACCTGAAGATCGTCTTTTTGCCGTCGGCGGCTACGGCGCTGGTCGCGATCAGTTGTTGGACTTTGATTGTTTTGATCACAGCGCGGAGAACGAAAAATGAGAAGACTGAAATCAGTAGGCAGTAAGCAGAAGGCAGTAGGCAGCAAGACGAGCCGCGACTTCCCGCTAAATCTTGCTCAAGACAGTTCAAACTACGGGCTCGCGGCACAGCATACCCAGAGAGGGAAGGTTGCCAAGTTTTTTTCTGCTTACTGCCTACTGCTTACTGCTCACCGCTTCCGCCGGTCGCCTTCTGCCTTCCGCCTTCTGCCTACTGCCTTCTGCTTCTTCCTATCTGTACTACTGGCCATCTGCGCGCCGCCAATCTCCGCGCAGCAACTGGCTGTTCGCGGTGAAACTGTCTACACGATGGCTGGCCAGGTGATTCGCGATGGTGTAGTGCTGACACGCGATGGCAAGGTTGAACAGGTGGGATCGGCAAACGAGATAAAGATCCCAGCCGGCTACAAAACTCTGCGCGCAAAAGTTGTAACCCCAGGGCTAATTGACGCGCATTCCGTAGTTGGACTTTCAGGCTATCTCAATCAGCCTCACGATCAGATGCAGCTTGAACTGTCGGCATCAGTTCAGCCTGAGCTACGCGCCACCGATGCTTACAACGCGCGCGAACGGCTGGTCGAGTGGCTGCGCACTTTTGGCGTCACCACGGTTCACACTGGCCACGCGCCCGGTGCGCTCATCTCCGGTCAAACGATGATCGTCAAAACTTACGGCAACGAAGTTGACGATGCGGTCGTCGTGCCTTCGGCTATGGTGGCAGTTACGCTGGGCACGGCTGGGATGGGACAAGCGGGCAAGTCGCCTGGGACACGCGCCAAGCAAATCTCGATGTTGCGTTCCGAGTTCTTGAAGGCAAAAGAATATGATGCGAAGCAGATCGCGGCAAAAGAGGATCAGAAGCCCGCGCGCGACTTGCGAGTTGAAGCTTTGGTGCGCGTGCTCAAACGCGAGATTCCCCTGCTTGTAAATGCGCAACGCGCGCAGGACATCATCAGCGCGCTGCGGCTGGCTAAGGAGTTTAACCTGCGGATAGTGTTGGATGGAGCGGCTGAAAGCTATCTGGTTATGGATGAGATTAAGGCTGCCAACGTGCCGGTGATCATTCATCCTACGATGTATCGCGCCGCAGACGAGACTGAAAACCTCAGCATGGAAACTGCTGCAACGTTACGCAAAGCCGGCATACAGGTCGCGCTGCAAAGTGGCTATGAAACCTACGTGCCTAAAACCCGAGTCGTCCTTTTCGAAGCCGCGGTGGCCGCGGCCAACGGACTAACTCTCGAAGAAGCGCTTGCCACAGTAACCATTGATGCCGCGCGGATTCTCGGTATCAACAATCGGCTCGGCTCGCTCGAAAAAGGTAAGGACGCCGACCTCGCGCTCTTTGATGGGGACCCTTTTGAATACACTTCGCATGTCATCGGCGTTATCATCAATGGCAAGATCGTCAGCGAGGAAATAAAGTAGCTGGTTCCCTTTCGTGTCCTTTCGTGTGATTTAGTGGATCGTTCCTGTCAGAACCGCCTGCATTAGCGGGTGGGTATTAACGAACAATGACAAGTCAAATAAGAACCATCCACTAAATCACACGAACAATCACCAACCTCCTAAGCGGAACTAAGGGAGCGAGATTTGGAAAACTCTCAACGCAGGAAGACGCGAGGCTTTCTGAATCCGGAGATGGTTCGCGGAATCTCTTTTTGGATAACCAGCGCCTGCATCCTGGTAGCGGTGCTTGCGTCACTCCTCGCAATTTGGAAATTTGCCGGGACCGATATTCTCTGGCGCACCGTGGCGACCTGTGCGGTTATCGGAAGCGGTACCGTAGCGTTCTACTGGGTTAACGTTCTTTTCGGCAAGACCTCAGAGTAGCCTCCTCAAAAAATCACGAAGGCTCTCACGCTCCGTGCTCATCGACGAAAGGAGACTCCTATGCCTGGACCTCAGAAGGTAGTAATCGACACCGATTTCGGAACCGATGCTGATGATGCGATAGCGATCGCGTTGGCCATAGCCTCAGACGAGATTGAGGTCCAGGCCTTTACGGTTGTGGGCCGGCAATCCATTTACCGTAAACAGATGCTTGAAGATTTTTTAGGGTTTTTAGGTAACGACTACGCAGTTCCGCCGGTCTACGCGGGCTGGGATGCTCCGCCTCCACTGCCTTACGGATTTTCATTAACTGCGCCGGG
>Ga0137394_10004705_pt1 | contig 10365 bp, 6 predicted proteins | sample czobulk116metaG_FD_108278 | JGI IMG/M metagenome (GOLD analysis project Ga0137394, IMG submission 108278) | Vadose zone soil microbial communities from Angelo Coast Range Reserve, California, USA - czobulk1.16 metaG | ecosystem: Environmental > Terrestrial > Soil > Vadose zone | place: USA... | reverse complement strand
GCTCGGCGTTGACGCGCTGGACCTCTTTGAGCAGGCGGAAATCGTAGCCGAGCTGTTCGGAGATCTTGATGAAGGCGCTGAGATCCTTGGGGAAGCAGCTCCCCCCAAAGCCCAGGCCCGCGTCGAGAAAGCGCCGGCCGATGCGCGCGTCCATCCCCATGCCATTGGCCACTTCCTGGACGTTTGCGCCGCTGGCTTCACAAATGACCGAGACAGCGTTGATGTAGGAAATCTTGAGGGCCAGGAAGGAATTCGCGGCGTGCTTAATCAACTCGGCCGAATTGATGTCGGTAACGATGATCGGGGCGTTAAATGGACCGTAAATGTTCTTCATCGCCTGCACGGGCCGTTGCGAACGAACGCCGATAACCACCCGGTCAGGCTTCATGAAGTCCTCGACTGCGAACCCTTCACGCAGGAATTCGGGATTACTCACCACATCGAATTCGACTTTGGCTTTGCAATAGCGCTTGATGGTTTCGGCCACCTTGTCGCCGGTCTTCACCGGGACGGTGCTTTTGTCGACGACGATCTTGTAACTGGTCATCGAGTGAGCCACTTCGCGCGAGACCGATTCCATGAAGCTGAGGTCTACGGAACCGTCAGGCAACGGGGGTGTGGGGACCGCGATAAAAATAACATCGGATTTCTCGACTCCCTCGTCAGTGGAACTGGTGAACGACAGGCGGCCTGCTTCGACATTGCGTTTGACGAGTTCTTCGAGGCCTGGCTCGTAGATGGGCATGCCCCCCGACCTGAGGAGTTTCACTTTGGCTGTGTCTTTATCGACACAAGTGACCTGGTGACCTACTTCAGCAAAGCAGGTCCCGGTGACGAGGCCTACATAGCCGGTTCCTATAATCGTTAGCTTCATTATGAGATGCGTAGCAGGGAACAGGCCGAGCGCAAATCAGGAGCTAGAGCACCACTGGCTCCTGCTTGATCAAAAAGCGCCCATAAACCAACCCGGCTAATGCGCCGCCGAGCAGCGGGCCGACCCAATAAATGATCTGGTTATTCCAATGGCCGCTGGCCAAGGCCGGTCCGAACGTCCGCGCCGGATTCATGGCAGCGCCGGTGAACGGTCCGCCGAAAAGAATGTCAACTGCGACGGTTAAACCGATTGCCAGTCCCCCGATTTTTGGCGCACGGCTATCGACTGCGGTGCCGTAAACAACGAAGACAAGGAAGAAGGTCAAAATGGCTTCGATGACGATCCCTTGCAGGGCGTTAATTCCTTTTGGCGGCAAATCGGGTGTACCGTTGGCCACGATCGTTTGGGCGAGCAGTCCCTTGGCCGGGTCGGCTTGGCCGCTGAACAGAAACAGCAGGATGAACCCGGCAGCCGATGCTCCGGCCAGTTGTGCGATCCAATAGGCGATTGAACGCTGCAAACTCATCTTGCCACCTATGAGTAATCCAAAAGTAACGGCCGGATTAAGCTGTCCGCCAGAAATCGCGCCGGTCGCCGAAACCATTACGGCAATGGTGAGCCCATGTGCCAAAGCGATCGCCAGCAGACCCGCATTGTGATAGATCGCTCCTACGCCGACGAAAATAAGAGCGAATGTGCCGATAAACTCCGCCACACATTGTTTAGTCAATGTTGAGTTCATAGTTTTCCCCGTGGCGCCCTCAGTTGCAGCTCGGAGGTAATTACTTGTTCGTATTGATATTCAACCTCATCGGCGCTGCCCCAGTCGTTATGGCCTTGTTCGTCAGCACCATGCCTGGAACGCTGGAAGTGCGCCTGACCATGTTACTGAAATTAAGCGGGGGACGGTTCGTAAGCATGCGGACGGAAACGTTGCTATTGGGACCGCCAGGAGTCGGCACCTGGATGGGCGTGGGCGGCGCCTTCTTCAACTCCGGATGACGCGCCAGCAGATCCTCCATTCGCAAACCCGCTTCGGAGCCGATGGCGGTATATTGGTTTGCCCGCACGAGTTCTTCATATAGATCGAGGGCTTGCGGCAATTTGTCCTGTTCCTCATAGAGCCGGCCCAGTGACAGCTTGGTATCATCCATGACGGGCGACTTGGCATAGCGGCGCCGAAGTTCCTCGAATTTGGCGATAGCATCGCCTGGCTTCTTCTGCGCCTCGAGACTGGTGGCCACTCCATAGAGCGCCTGCGGAACAAAGGGACTGGCAGGATAATCGCGGGCAAACTGGGCAAAGGCCTTTTGGGCGTCGTCGTATTGGCCCTGAACGAAAAAGGTTGTGCCCGCCAGCAGCAGGGCACGTCCGCCTGCCTGGGTGCCTTTATGCTCCCGCGCGACTTTCATGTAGGCATCGGCTGTTCCTGGCAATGGCGGCAGAGCCGCGCTGTTCGGAGTTTTGATCTCTGAAAGGGCCTGGCTGGCCCTGATTTCCCGTTGTGATTGATAAGTAACCGCGGACCCGACGGCCAAACCCAGCGCCAGCACGATAATCGAGCCGATAAGCACACGCTTCTTGTTGACTAACAACCACGCCTGAAATCTGATCAGGCCAGGTGTTGGGACCGGTCGTCCATGTGGTTGTGCCGATTTTGCATCCATAAATTAAAGGCAGCCAATGTTCCGGCGGAAGGTCAAAAACGCAAGTGGTAAAACCATTAAAAGGTAGACTTGCGTAAAAACACGCCCTGCCCTCCACGGCCCGACCCGCACTCACGGGAAATTCGCTTGCAATCTTATGCTGGCCCTTGAAACTGGGCGTGCCACATGAAAATGACTTTATTATTCCGGTGGCTGTTGCTCGTCTGCGCAGCGTTGATTGCGACTCCAAAAACAAAAGCAGCCGATGCCAATCCAGACCCCCCGGCCATTACCAGCGCGAATGTAACAACCAATGGTCAAAAGCGACTTTCCTGGACGCCTTATCCAGCGGCCGCCCAATACCAACTACTGTCCAAAACGAACCTGGCATTTCCGTTTAGTTCGGACAGTGCCGGCACGATTTCCGGTTACACCTGGACGGCATCGAACGATGTGCCCGCCAGTTTTCACCGAGTGCAAGTCACGCCCCTCTCCTCAAACGAAGTGTTCGTAGCCGCGGTGTTAAATCGTTTAACCTATGGCCCCACCCCTGAAGAGCTGGACCGCATCGCCACGATCAGACCGCAAGCCTACATCGATGAGCAGCTCTTGCCTGAATCGCTCAATGAAACCATCGATACTGACCCTCCGATAACTAATGCTCCTCCTCCCCCTCCGCCAACAGTATGGGCCTACATCTCCGTGACCGGCATCGTGCCAAACAATCCCGTAAATACGAACGTCATCATGTATCTGAACGGCGCAGGCCATGTCTATATCGATGATATCCAGGTGGCCTACGGAACCAACACCACCCAGGGAACCAACCTGATCATTAATGGGGATTTCGAATCGGACTTCGCGCCCTGGAGGGCCACCGGAAACTTCGCGAATTCCACATTGGACAGCAACACCGTTCATTCCGGCAACGCCAGCCTGCACCTGATTGGGACGGCGGCCGGCGCCAACGCGGATAATGGCGTTTACCAGGCATTCGCCACCAACCCGCCCCCTGTGAATCAAAAGATGACGGTGAGCTTTTGGTACGCAACGGTGCCGAATACAACGCCGATCAATCTAATCGTGCGTTTGTCTGGCAGCCAGACCATCACAAACGTACCGCTGCCGGTGCTCCCGCCAATTCCACCCCAGCCGTCCCTGGCAGCGTCGATCGTTTATTCCAAGCTGACCAATGCGGCGGCAAAATTGGAGGATTTGCGAGCCTGGCACGTGCTTCATGCCGTTCGCTCGAAGACCCAACTTCTGGAAATACTCACGCAATTCTTCGACAACCATTTCAACACCCAATACGACAAGTCCAAGCAATGGTTCGACGATAATTTTTCCAACTCTGTTACCAACGATAACGACCGGCAAAAGCTGGCCACTGAATTTGAGTTCCGCGAGATATCCAAATGGCGCCAAGTGTTAATAGACCCGAACGGGACATTCTACGACATGCTTAAAATAAGCGCGGAAAGTCCGGCGATGATTATCTACCTGGACACCGTGCTCAACAAGAAGGGTAATCCAAACGAAAACTACTCCCGCGAAGTGATGGAACTCTTTTCAATGGGCTCGGACAACGGCTACACCCAAAACGATATCAACGCGATGAAGTACGCGTGGACGGGGTGGCAAGTCACCAAGAAATCGCCGGAGAACGCCAACAATCCTTTTGCGCCTCGCGTGGCCGACCTCACCAACGACGTGGGTATTTGGGTGCTGCATTTCAACACCACCGACCACTCCACTATAGCAAAGACCATCTTCAGCAATAGTGTCGTCGAATCCCGCTTCCCGGCGCCCTACGCTGGCGTAAATTATTCTCTCGTCCTGACCAATGGAACCGGCACCAATGGGATGCGCGATGGCTATCAGATGATGTCGCACCTGGCGAATCTCCCTTACACCCAGGAATACATCAGCGTGAAACTCTGCCGGGTCTTTGTGCATGAGAACTTCGATTATGGAATCTACGACTACAACGCGCCGAACCTTGCGCCCGAAGTCCAGTTGATCAAAGACTGCATGCGCGCCTGGCGCACTCCCGCGGCCGATGGCCGGCAGGGAAACATTCGGGCCGTGCTGCGCGAGATCTTCAACTCCGCTTTGTTCAGGGGGCAGGGAGCTTCGCAACAGCTCGTCAAGAGTCCTCTCCGCTTTGCCGCGGCCGCGATTCGCTCGCTCCGCGCCACCACAACCGATAACGGCGTCTACACAGCGGACACAGATGGCTACGGCATCACCAGTCTGCCCGGCGGAAGTACCAGTCCATTGGTTCGCATGGGGAACATGACGCTGTTTAATCGTCCCGAGCCCGACGGCTATCCTGAAACGGGACGGCTCTGGCTCAACACAGCGAATTTGTGCGAGCGGATGCGCTTCTGCGAACACCTGCTGATGAATACCAGCGCCGGGAGTAAGAGCACCGATTATGGAAGCGCAGGCGTCAAGAACATTTCTGATCCGGTCGGCCTGCTGAAAGCGCGCGTTCCCTCGGCAAGCTGGAATGACGCGGGAGCGCTAGTGGATTTCTTTCTGTCGATTCTCTATCCGGGTGAAGGCAAAGCAAATCTCGACCTGGATCGCTCGGCCGCTATCGACTTTTTGAACCTGGATGAAACCAATCCACCGCAAGCTTCAGCGTTTTCACTCCTTTCTCCAACCTCCGCCGGATATGACGGCCGCGTGCGAGGCATGGTGGCCCTGCTCATGACCTTTCCTCGTTACCAGGAACATTAACGCACAAAGATTATGCCTAACGTGATTACTCGCCGATCGTTTATCAGCCGGAGTACTTTCGCGGCTGTGATGGCTTCTTTCGCCTCGGTGCCGCTGTTCGTGCAGCGCGCATTGGCTGAGGGCCAGATTGGTCTCAATGGGAAAAAAATTCTCTTTATCTTTTTACGCGGGGCCAATGACGGAATTAACACGGTGATTCCTATCCAGGATTCCGCCTACGCCACTGCTCGGCCAACCATCGGCTTGATGAAGGATTCAGATCCCACTGTGCTCTACGACGCGACTGCCGGCACGGCTGACGTTGTCGCGGCGACCTATCCCTATGCCATCAGGCTGGGCAATGGATTCGCCGCATTGCATCCGGCGCTCTACAAACTCTCGTCGGTTTATAACGACGGAAACCTGGCGCTGGTCCATCGAGTGGCTTATCCACGGCAGTCACGATCGCACTTTGATTCGCAAAACTATTGGGAGAACGGCGTGCCGAACAATAATTCCCTTCGAGAGGGAGTTCTCTATCGCGCGATGTACGAGGGGATCAATGCCTCGCCCGATGTCGTCGGCAAACGCTCCCTGACCGCAGTCTCCGTTCAATCCACGATGCCGCTCATGATCCGGGGAAAGGTCCCGATGACCAACCTGAGCAGCGTCGGCCGTTATAATTTGCTTGGAGTTTACAGCACCGACCGTTCAAAGCATACAAATGCCATCGCGGCTGCAAATCAAACCATTCATCCAGACAAGGACAACCGGGACCTGATTTACGGCTTAGGCAACCAATTCAAGGAGACGCTGGACATTTTTCAGAACCAGGTTTTCCTCAGCAATGAGTATTACGATCCGGCGGACACTGCATCGCGCCTGTTCCCCGCAAACGACGGGTTTTATACGAACTTGAAGACGGCCGCGCAGATTCTGGCCCAAACAGACGCGGTGGTGGCGGGCACACAACTGGACGGCTTCGATACCCATACGGCCCAAGGCGCCGCCACCGGATCGCAAGCGAATCTCCTCAAGCGCGTGGGCGGGGGCATCTACGCTCTGCAACAATACTTCAAAACCTACGGCCGCGGCGGTCCGCAAGCCGTGCCAGGGGCCAAGGCGGACTGGAACGACGTAATCGTAGTCACCCTTTCGGAATTCGGCCGCACCACCGACGAAAACTCTTCACTGGGAACCGACCACGCTGAGGCCAGCGTCATGTTCGTTGCCGGCGGCGCCATCAACCATGGCGTTTACGGTTGTGATACCAACATTAACGGCGTGACGGGACAGCAGAATTGGATACCGGGCGTGGCTGCGGCCGGAGGATCGATGTATGGCGCAGGCGGACGTTATCTCAAGCGCCTGACCGACTTCCGTTCGGTGCTCGGCGAAATCATCCGCAAACATCTCGGCGCAAGTGACAGCCAGATTGCGAGAATTATTCCAGGCTACGCCGCTGAAGCGACCGAGCATCTTCGGTCTGGAAACGCCGGCGGGATTACGGGAGAAGTCGGATTGCTTTAATCACTGTTTTCAATGCGTCCCGAACCAATCATTCTCCTGGTCGAGGACTGTCCGGACGATCTGCTGCTCTTGCAGCGGTTTTTCTCGAAGGCCGGGTTACGCAATCCGGTGCAGTCAGTGCCCGACGGAGTGGAGGCGATGTCGTACCTGCTTGGTCGCGGCCCCTACGCGGACCGGAAAGCGTATCCCGAGCCCAATATTTTATTGATCGACATCAATATGCCACGGGTAAATGGGCTGGAACTGATGAGTTGGCTGCGCACACAGCCCGACTTTGAGCATATCGTCGCCATCGCGCTGAGCGGTTCTGCCGAACAGGACGAAATTAATCGGGCTTACCAAATGGGCGCTAACTCTTATTTGCTCAAACCGTCCGCCAGCGCGGAATTGGAAAAAGTGATTAACGCTTTCTATCAATATTGGATCTGCTCCAATCATCTCCCCCGCATCGGTGCGGCCGTCGAGCGGCCAACCGCCGCTGGCAAAGAAATCTTCTAAATTTTCCGCTCTTCGCATACGCCACTGAGTTGCCGAGATCGGATCGGAGCGCGGACAGCCTGTGCGCGAGAACCATGGTTAACTTCCGTGCTAAATCCAGGCTGAAGGACAAGGCCTAGCGCGGACAGGCTGTCCGCGCTCCGATGTGGTTCGGCACCTCATTGCACTGGACATGGGGTAGAGTTCCACCCCTCCCTGATCTCCAAAGCCAACCTCTTTGCTCGACGCTGCCTGCCTGCTCCAAATCCACCCTGAGGGGTATTAACCCCATGGGCGTAGACCCACTTATAGGCCCTACACGGGGAGGCGTAAGCTCGCCGCATCAAAACTAATCACCAAGAACAACGCGGACGCAAAGCTGAGAAAGTTAAAACTTCCCAGCCCGCTCTGGTCCTGAACCGCAACTAAAATACTTATGACTGCCCAACCCTGTGCTCCTGCTCGTCACCTGGCCAGCCCGGATGAATTCGTACCACTCTTCACTGACCAGGAAGCAATTCCTGCGCGGGAATATACGCCCATGACCGCCACGCCACTTTGCGACTCTCGTTTAGCCTGGCCTGAGAATCCTGCCAATCCTCCCGAAGAAAGCGACTCGCTCTCTCCTGCGCCGGAGCCGGAGGGAGATGAGGCACGCGGCGTCGAACAGGGCCCGGAAACGCCGCGCGCGGGCGCAGCCGACGACCCCTTGCGCGTCTACCTGCAACAAATGGGGCCGCTGCCCTTGTTATCGCGCGCCGAAGAGATCGACATTTGCCGTCGCATTGAGATGGCGCAAAACGAAGTTAAGCGGATCGTTCTGGAGTTCGGTTTCGCTTGCAAAGAGCATCTGGCTCTCGCCGGGAAGTTGCTGGCCGTTCCTCCCAAGGAACGTTTCGACAGGCTCGTAGTCGATTCGAAGTTGAAGCAGCGCGAACGGCATTTGAAAATGCTCGACAAGCTTGTCAAAAGGGTGGAAGCGTGGGACCTCGAGCTCGATGCGAGTTATCAAAAATGGCGCTTGAGCACCGACGTTCAAGAGCGCGCTCTTCTGACCCGGCAAATGCAAAAGCTCAAGGCCTGTATTCGCATGGTCCTGCCGCGCTTCGGCTTGCAGCGGAAGGTCGTGGACGAGCTGGCCATTATTGCCGGAAATCTTTATTCCCAGTTCCAAAACATTTCCCTGCAGCTTACACAGGTCGAACAAACCCCGCGTTCGCCCGAAACAACCGCCAAGGAGAAGATGGCGGCCCTGGAGCGCTTTGTGCGCATGCCCTGGAACGAGTACCGGGAACGCGGCGAGGAATTGAAAAAGTATGCCGAGCGCGCCACCCAGGCCAGCACCGAGATGGTCGAGCGCAATCTTCGCCTGGTCGTCTCTATTGCCAAGAAGTACACGCACCGTGGTTTGCCGTTCCTGGACCTGATCCAGGAAGGAAACATCGGCTTGATGAAAGCAGTCGAACGATTCGAGTATCGGCGCGGTTTTAAGTTCTCCACTTATGCTATCTGGTGGATTCGCCAATCGATCACTCGCGCCATTGCCGACCAGTCCCGGACCATCCGAATTCCGGTCTACATGATGGAAATTCTAAACAAGATCTGGAGTGTGCAGAACCAGCTCACTCAACTGCTCGGGCGCGAAGCCACCGCCGAAGAGATTGCCGATGAAATCGAAATGCCCGTCGCGCGTGTCCGTGGATTGTTACGCGCGGTGCAAAGTCCGGTTTCCTTGCAGGCGCCGGCCGGCGAAAGCGAAGACACCAGCCTGGCTGATTTTATCGAAGATCCCGCCGCGGAAAATCCTTCGCGCATCGCGGGCTTCAAGTTGCTTAAAGACAACCTCGGCACCGTTCTGTCGACCTTAACCCAACGCGAACGTATGGTCCTGGAGCTGCGCTTCGGGCTCGCTGATGGATGCGCCCGAACCCTGGAAGAAGTCGGGCAACAACTGAAGGTGACGCGCGAGCGCATCCGGCAAATCGAAGCCAAAGGCCTCCGCAAAGTACGGCGCCACAAATCACTGGGCCAATTGAAGACATTTCTCGAAACCACCTCGGCCAATTAGCGCCGCGTGACACAAAGAAAAAGGCGGCTTCGCAGGAAGCCGCCTTTTTGTTGAACTTTCAGCGCTCCGGCCCGGCTGCTACACAGCAGCGTTCTCCGTTTCAAGGAACCCTTGCAACTGCCGCACCCGGGTTGGGTGGCGCAATTTGCGCAGAGCCTTGGCCTCGATTTGGCGAATACGTTCGCGAGTGACCTTATACTGCTTGCCCACTTCCTCGAGCGTGCGTTGATACCCATCGATCAGCCCAAATCGAAGTTCAAGCACCTTGCGCTCGCGCTCTGTCAGGCTCGCGAGAACATCGGCCAGCTTGTCTTTGAGCAAACTGTAGCTGGTCGTATCGAAAGGATTTTCCGCCGTTTTGTCCTCGATCAAATCGCCCACGCTGGCGTCGCCATCATCGCCGACCGGCGCTTGCAGCGAGACGGGCTGTCGCGCCATTTTGAGCAGCGCGTGCACTCGTTCGACGGGAATATGCATCTCGTCGGCGAGTTCTTCCGGCGTAGCCTCACGGCCGAATTCCTGCATCAATTGCTTCTGGGCGCGCCAGAGTTTGTTGATGATCTCGATCATGTGGACCGGGATACGAATGGTCCGGGCTTGATCGGCAATCGAGCGCGTAATGGCCTGCCGGATCCACCAGGTGGCATAAGTGGAGAACTTATAGCCGCGGCGATATTCGAACTTCTCGACTCCTTTCATCAGGCCCATGTTCCCCTCCTGAATCAGATCCAGAAACGATTGCCCGCGGTTGGTGTACTTCTTCGCGATCGAAATGACTAAACGCAAATTGGCTTCCACCATCTCGGTTTTCGCCTGGTGCGCAAGCGCCGCGAAATGCTTCATCTGGTCGTAGGCCTTTAGATAAACTTCGCACGGCATCCGCACGAAGTCCTCCAGAGCCTTCAACTTGCTCCGTTCAGAGTGAATGATCGACTGCTGCTGGGCCGACCGGTGGTGCCGTTCGAACTCATCAATCGTGCGCAGACTCACCTTAATTTTGTCGTGGATGTTCTCCGAGACAAGAATCATCTCTTCCAGCACTTTTT
>Ga0137394_10004702_pt1 | contig 10368 bp, 12 predicted proteins | sample czobulk116metaG_FD_108278 | JGI IMG/M metagenome (GOLD analysis project Ga0137394, IMG submission 108278) | Vadose zone soil microbial communities from Angelo Coast Range Reserve, California, USA - czobulk1.16 metaG | ecosystem: Environmental > Terrestrial > Soil > Vadose zone | place: USA... | reverse complement strand
TCCTTCCGGCGGGTTCGTCGGTGCTCGTAAGCTTGCACCTCTCTGGGAGAATGGCGCCCATTGTGGGCACGGGTTCGGTCGTCCGCATTGTGGGCGGAAATCACATGGGGATTCACTTGGACCCCTTGGCCCCCACAGATAGTGAGCGATTGGAGGAATTCCTCTTGCCGCTGATTCCCAGTGTCTAGCTGGACCTCCCAGCGCCACGCGACGCAGAATTGCAATCTTTGCCGGCTTGGCGTTGCCCGTTGCGTCCATCGAATTCAGTCGAACAATTCTCGCGAAGACCGCCCGGCGTTCGGCAGCAACCTTCCAGCAACACTCCTTCACACGCGATTGGTACAAACTTGGTCTTGATACAAGAAAGTACGGTAAATGCCGCAAGAGAGTGAGAGGTTTGGTAGGGGCGGTGGGGATCGAAAAGTATGCTACCTCACAAAAGCCCCGTAAATAGCGGCGTTGCAGCCGCTCCTACTGAGACAATCACTACAAACGCTACAGCAACACACCTTTCACCGACGCTTACCGAGACTCGGTAGGCCGCCCTGAAAAGGAGCCGATGCGGGTCCGGACTTCTTCTTGCCCTTCTTACGTTTCTTGCCCTTTTTGCCCTTCCTAACGTACCTACTCTCCAGCGACCGAGCGCGTAGACCAGACATCGCTTTCCTCCACGCCCATTATACGCTGAGAAACAAGAATGGGGCTTGAGCTAGGACCAGAGCCAGCGAGCGAATTCTTTAACCTTCTCCATGTCGAATAGGGGCCGATTGCGCTTATAGCACTCTTCGCAGACGCCTTTCTCAACCCACGGACCGACTGGTTTGAAATCGGGACCGGAGGCGTCGGCGCCCTGTATTTCCTGTGTATCCTCGACCGGCTTATCACACGCTCCATTGGCGTGACCGCACTTTTTAGAAGTGCATGGGCAGGGTGTTGCCATCGCGTTCCTCCTGAGCGCCGATTATACGCTGCTCCGAAGTTCTTCCTAAGAAGTAACCATCTCCTAATCCAGAACTGGACCAACTGGCCCAGTACTTCCCAACCGCTGTTCTGGCGACAAGCCTCTTGTCCTGCTCCCGAAAGATTGGTGACGGTCGGAGCAGGAGGCAACACCCGATGAAAGACGCAACAAAGAGAGTTAGCTCGGAGAAGAAACCCGCTTACGGCGACTACACTCCATCCGCGAAAAAGCAGGAAGAGATCGATTCACTCATCAACGCAGCGGTCCGCAAAGCGTTCGGCAAAGTCGTTGCGAAGGTCGCGTGCGTCGGCCTTCGCAACTCCTTCAGCAAAAAGGGCGGCGCGCCATTCCAGCGTTATGTCCTCGCGAATGACCACACAGTCTTCGTGGGAGGGTTGCACAACGACAAACTGACCGTGAGTGTTTCCGAGAAGAAGCTGGACCCGAAGTCGTTCACAGGCCGCCGCTACTACGACAAGCAGGCCCGCATGGAAGCACGTACAGCGAAAAAGGCAGCGAGCCAAGAGAAGGCCGCGAAGGAGACCAAGTAATGGCCGCCACGCGGGAGGAGATCAAAGTCGAGGAAGTGGTCACACGCAGAATTACAATCAGCGGAAAATGGACGTTTGTGGTTCGCGAAGTGAAAAAGTAGCACGCGCCAAAGAGTCGGTAGTTAAAAGGGCCGGGCCTTCGGGTTCCGGCCCTTTTCTATCGCCGTGGTAAGTCGTTGCGCGACTTGCGTAACCTAATGCGTTCGTGTTAAGTAAGGTGCCGGAGCCGGAAGGTTCCAACGGTTGGAGCGAGCCGGGAGGCCAACTCCAAAAGGGCAGGAATGCCCAGAAAGGGCGGAAGCCTATTTATGAAAGAAGTAGAAATTGCACTGAAACACATCGAAGCAGTATCAAGTACCCTCAATCAGTCTTCGGACCTACTCTCACAGAAGATCGTCGAAATTGAGTCGGCACTCAACCAGTACAAGCTTGGAATCTGGGCTTGGCTGGAGGCGCCACTATTTTACCGACTCGAATCCGACAACAACGGCGTAGAAATAGAAGTGAGTTACCACTTCGGCTATGGGAAGATACGAGATAAGTGGGGTCTCCTCGTACACGAACGGCCCGACTACGACCCAGAGGCCATCGCCCCCTTGTTTCTCAAAGATGCTCCGCGAGACGTCCGCGCTCGCGCAATTGAGCGTATTCCGGATCTCCTCAAGTGCATCGGCGAGAAAGCAGCGGAACTAAACCGTGAGATCATGAAAAAGACTGAACTTGCTGAACAGATCGCCGCATCCCTAAAGAAAACGAAGTAGAAAAGCAGACCCTCCCGGCTGCTCCAGCAGTTCACGTTAGAGTGTATTGGGTGCAGGTACATCATGAAGAGACGCATTCTGAATCTCGGGGTCGCCGCAACACACGAGTTAATCACGGGTTTGGGAAATCTCAATGACCCGGTATCCCTAAGTGATTTCGACGCCTTTATCTTCGACCCATATACTCTCCAGCAAAGCGGCGTATCCCCTGATAACTACATTCGCCGGCAAAATGAGATTAGAGATCTGGTCGCAGGAAAGGGTGGAGTGGTTGTCTGCCTGATGCGTCAAAACGTGCCCATCGGATTCACCGCGCCAAGTGGGCGAGGTGCAGACACGTACGGAATTTTCGACCTAGTCGCACCCAACCTCTTGGTCCAAATCAGGGGCTCTTTGCACGCTGGACTAGGTTCTCAAGTGGAAGTAGTTCCTGGCGCGAGAGGCGCATCGGCAGGATACCTTCGCGTGCTACAGGGAGCGTTGCGTTTCGCCGCTTATTTTGACACTCCCCAAGCCAATCTTGTGAATACTGGCGGCACAGTGCTGGCGATCGATTCCGTCTCGCATCCTATTGCTGTTGAATTCGCAATTGAAGCGGGACGCATATGTCTACTTCCAGCTCCAGATGGTGCGACAGGTGATCGTGTGGGATCCGCCATCGCACGGGTAATCGAGGCTCACTATGGCGGACCTAGCGAAATCGAAGCTCCCGAATGGTCAGTCGCCATCGAAGTCCCTGGCGCTACTGCCAATGACGCGAGGATAGCGGAGTTGGAGACGAGGAAGGGACAGCTGGAGACGGAGATTGCCGAGCTCCAGCAGAGGCGCTCTGATGTGTTGAAGTATCGTGTGCTGCTCTACGGTTACGGCAAATCAGTGCTTGAGCCGGTTGTCCGATCTGCATTCCGGCTCTTTGGCTTCAGGGTTCCCGAGCCCGAAGAGTACACGGGTGAGTGGGATGTCGAGCTGCATCAGCCGGCATCCTCGGAAACCGCAGTCGCTGAAGTTGAAGGTTCAACAGGAGTGGTCGACGTCGACAAGTACAGACAACTGCTTGATTACGTTCAAGCTGAGGTTCTCGAGGGGCGGGACCACAAAGGAATCTTGATCGGAAACGGGAACAGACTGAGCGCGCTTGACAGTCCAGAACGACAGAATCAGTTCTCCGACCACGCACTGCGCGGTGCGAAGAAAAACGGCTTTTGTTTGGTGCCAACTATTGAACTGTTTAAGGCTGTATGCGCCATTCTTGAGGCTCCGGACGATGAGGGCTTGAGAATAAGGATTCGTGACTCCATTCTGTCGACCGTAGGCGTTTGGACATTTGCACGCGAGGTTGCCGTACCACAAGAGTCAGCAGCCGCGGCGACAACTGAGCACGGCACTCGAGCGAGAGGTAATTAAGCACATATACTTGTAGTATTAAATAAGAACAATATAATGACTGGCGTATGCCTGTCCCCACCAAGGAATCCTTCGCTAAGACCTTAGACAACCTCGTTAAGAAATTTGACGCCGACAAAGAAACCTATCTTTCGCCTGGGTACGGAGAGGCCCAAGCTCGTAGCCACTTCATAACACCGTTCTTTAAGGCCCTTGGGTGGGACGTTGAAAACGAAGCGGCAGTACCGTTTCACCTCTGTGATGTTTGGGAGGAAAAGGGGGAGACCGCTGGTAGACCAGACTATACATTCCGCATAAATGGTGAAACGAAGTTTTTCGTCGAAGCTAAAGCTCCATCCGTTTCGTTGGGAACCGCGGCTGCCGTCCTCCAAACCAAAGCTTACGCATGGAATAGCAGGGATGTTCTCTTTGCGGGCCTAACTCACTTTGAGGAGTTCCGATTCTTTGACGCCTCGCTCGAGCCTGATGAAAGAAATCCTCTCAACGGAGAAGCTTTCCATCTTCAGCACACCGAGTACCTTGGGAAAGTAGACCTCCTATGGGAGCTTTCGCGAGAGCGGGTCGGAGCGGGGTCGCTCGATCAGTTCTTGAAGCGAGACCGAAAATCCATCCGCTATCGGATACCAGTCGACAAGAAATTCCTCGACGAGCTAACTGAATGGCGCCAAGAACTCGCGAGCAGCATTCATCGTGCCAACCCAGAGCTCGACTCGAGGGGACTCAACGATGTTGTTCAGCGGCTGCTGGATCGAATCATCTTTATTCGAATTGCTGAAGACCGGAGAGTAATCGAGACCAGACAACTACAGGATATTGTCGAGCTTTGGGAACAGCGCGGCGGCAAGAGACCAATCATGGATGACCTTGTTGGCCTCTTCCAAGAGATCAACAACGATTTCAACGGCGAGATTTTCAAACCGCATCCATGTGAAGAGTTAAAGGTTGATTCTAGCCTGCTAGCCAGAATTATCCGCCGACTCTACCCTCCCAAGAGTCCTTATCGCTTCGACGTAATCGGTGTTGAACTCCTCGGATCAATCTATGAGCGGTACCTGGGCTATACGCTCAGCATCACCGCCAAGCAGGTCCGCCTTGTACCCAAACCAGAAGTGCGCAAGGCGGGCGGCGTTTATTACACGCCCCAATACGTGGTCGATCATATTGTGAAAAACACGCTTGGCGAGTTCTTGAAAGACAAAACACCGAAGGAAATCGAACAGCTTCGCATACTTGACCCAGCGTGTGGTTCTGGCTCATTCCTGTTGGGCGCATTTCAATACCTTATAGACTGGCACCTAAACTACTACCGCCAAAATCCAAAGGAAGCTGTAGCACACCCGCTGCTTCCTGAAACCGCGAAAGACGCCGACGGGAATCTGCGCCTCTCATTTCACAGCAAGACACAGATCATGCGGCACAATCTTTACGGCGTGGACATTGACCCGCAAGCCGTAGAAGTCACAATGATGAGCCTGTATCTAAAGGCACTCGAAGGTGAAGGAGAATTGCTGGGCCCAAAGCACGAGAAACTTCCGGAATTGAAATACAACGTTAGAGTTGGGAACTCTCTCATCGGCCCTGATATTAATGACATACATTCTCTGACGAGTGAGGAGCGCGACAGGATTAAACCCTTTGATTGGCGCTCAAGGGAGGAGGGTTTCGGAGACATCCTTGCGAGTAACGGATTTGATGTCATCATTGGCAACCCGCCCTGGGGATATGATTTTCACGACCTCGACCTCGCATACTTACAACACTCCTATAGCCCTGTGATAGTTCGAATGACAGATTCCTTCATGTTCTTCGTTTCGAAAGCCGCAGACTTGGCTGCTCCGAACGGTTGGATCGGGATGATCGTCCCAGACGTCCTTCTCTATCAAGTCGACAACGAGAAGCTGAGGGATCTCCTTTTGAACCGATTCAGTCTCTCGAAGGTTGTAAACCTGGGAGATCAAGTTTTCGCGCACGTCACCCGTCCCTCCTGTACCTTTACCCTTCATCAAGGAGGGAACGGAGAAACCGCTGTTCGCGTCTACGACTTGTCAGGCTTGAAGCCAGAAGAAAAACCAACAGCTCTACAGGAGACGAACATCGCGAGGTTCGAGTCTCAAATAAACCAGAGTGCCATCAAACTTCTTCCAGGAAAGATAATTCCCGTACGGCAGGTAGCTGATTATAGTGTTTGGTTCAAGGTCAAGAACAGACCCGACTGCAAAGCGCTTGTTAGCCTCGTCGACTCTGATGGGATCCAGAGGGGCGTAAGCCCTGACTTAAAAGACGCTTTTATCGTTAGCGAGTCGGACGCAAAACGATTGAAACTTGAAAAAGCGTGGCTCAGGAGAGTGTTGCTTGGTGGCGACATAAAAAGGTTTTGCGTGAACTATCAGAATCGTTTGGTCATTTACTTGACCAAGAACGACGATCCTAAACGATTTAAGAATATCCGCCGCTTTATCGATTCCCATAAGAACGACATAACGTGCAGGGAGGTTAAGGAAGGCAAGCACTCTCTTTATGCCCTACATCGGGCAAGGGACCCCAAGATTTTCTTGAAGAAGCCTAAACTCGTTGGTGTGATCACGGAAGACGAGCCGATCATTGCACGAGATGATGATCAAATCTTTACCACCGATGGAGCTTATGTATTCGGGCTGAAGGAGGACATTGAGCCGAACTATGTCATGGCGATTCTGAATTCGCGACTGATGAGATTTCTGTACCGGCTCGTGGCAACCGAAGAGAACCGAACCCTGGCACAGGTCAAGCCAGCCGTCCTCGGGACTCTTCCAATTCGTGTCCTGGATGACTCGGTTGCGCGAGACCGCAAAATACACGAAGAAATAGTTAATTCGGTGGAAGACCTCACCGCGCTTTGTCACCAGAATTCTCACAATTCCAGTGCGGCTAATCAAAAGGCAGTGAATAAAGCCCTCGCAAACCTGGACGAGCGAGTGTTCGAGCTTTACGAAATAAGCAGAGAAGATCGAAGAATGATTGATGAGGTAGTTCCCACCGTTTAGGCCGTCGCCTGCCCTTTTTGAACGCTTGCGACACTCCGCCGACATGGGAGGAGGAAGCTCGAGCGGGCCGCGGGGTCAAAATGTGCAGCGCCACTGGTGATCAGTAAGGGTGCTGCTCCTCAAATTCTTCTTCAATCCTCTGCTCCATCGCACGATAGCTCTCCAGCTTCGGAACGTCACCGTCAGGGTAGAGGTGAAGTCTTTTGTTCTTCTGCTGAGTCTCTGCGTCTGCCCATTGGCAGTTAGTCGGCTCGTAGTGGCCCTGCGGGTCGATGCGGTCCAACGTTTTTCCTACAGGGCGAACTCCCATCGCTTTAATAAAGTTACGAAAGCCCTCGCCATCGGGGAGCATCCATCTCTTGCAGACTCTGATGCCGCGTCCGCCGTAGAGAGGATAGGCGTGGTACTTCTCATCGTAGCAACGCTGCTTCATGGCCGAGTAGGAGTTGTATTCTCCTGATTGTTTGCGGCCCTTGCTCCCATCGCGCCGTTTGTAGCGCCGAACGTGGCCGGCTAGCCCGGGCCGAAAGTTGCCCCGTCCGCACCTTCCGGTGGCACGGCACATCCCGCAGTCTTTCTGAACATTGTTGGCGAGAAGAGATCGCCAGACATGGAGTTCATTCCCGCAGGCGCAGTCACAGTGGAAAATATCAGGAGAGATTTCTTTGCGGATCGTTAGCAGGCCAAACTTGCCGTTTGTGAAGGACACAAGCACGCTCCACGGCGGGCGTCTGATGTAACGAGCAAAATTAGACAGTGCCCGGATCACCGCCTTGGTGTCCGGGCATTGTCGTTGAAGGTTAAATTACGAGTGGTTCACAAGCTGAACGAATGGAGCCGGGCTGGACGTGTCCGTGTAGGCCAAAACTCCATCGGCCCTCGCGAAAACCTTCAGCGCGATTTCGCCCTTCTCGACCAAGTTGCCGCTCTCTTTGTAGAGCATCACGCCGGAATTCTCGTCCTGAATCAAACGAGAGCACCAGTACGCGAAGTCTCCCAAGAGCACAGGCACGTTGCCCGCGCCGATGTTCGGCATCGAAGGTGAAATCTTGATGGGGATGCCGTAGATTTCCGGTTTGCCGTTGCGATACTTCACAAGCTCAATCGGGTTGCCGAACTTGTTCTTGATGTCGGCCACGTTGGCGAGAGTCTTGAGGTTCATCACCCAAGCACATTTCGGCTGGCTCAAATACGCTTCGTCGATTGCGGCGAGAACGGCTGAGAAGTCCGCGGAGCCAAGCGAGTTTGCGCCAGTGTTGGTGGAGCCATCGTTGGCTGCGCTGCCCGCTGCCGTGACTAGCGGAAGGCCCAGGCCAGCAAGTGACGTGAGCAATCCGAGCGTCTTGCCCGAACCACTTCCAGTCAGCAGGTCAGCGCCGATGCCTCGTGCCAGCCGGTCGGCTGCGAAGTCGGAGAACATTGCCATCGCCGTTTGGAAAAGGTCGATGTCTTGGAAAGCCTCAATGCTGAGGCGAAATTCGGGGGTTCGGTAGGAGTAAGCGCCCAAGATTGCCGCGCCAGTGGAGTCCAGGTTCACAGAGCTTTGTGAAGCGGATTCGCCGATGACGGATGCAACGTTGGTCGTATCTCCTGCGACTGGCACGGGCAAGGGCCGGCCATTCGTGCTGCGAATAACCGTGCAATCTTCCTCGTTCACGAGAACGTCGTGCTGCTTCATCGCTTTGAAGAGGCCAGGGAAAAATTCATGGTTCGGCACAAAGTAGCCGAGGCTTGTGAAGGTGCCGAAGTGATTGAGCATCGGAGCTCCTTCAACCATGTCGCGCCGTTCTCCGGAGAGAAGCCGCTGCCATGACCGCATTTGCTTTTCGATGTCGGACTTGTTTGCGAATTGCGTTACCGGAAGACCGGTGGCGGCGGAACGCTCGTTGTGTTCCTCTTGAAGAAGCTCGGCGGCAGTGATTCCGCCCTGCTTCACGGAGGCGATGGCGGCAAGCAACCAAGCAGAGCGACGCTCTTCCTGACTGGTCAACCGAGGTTTCTTGCTGAGAGCACCCGCTTCCTGAATCAGGAGGGCGAGTCCCGCTGTATCTACTTTGGACATAGTTCTACTTCCTTTCGGGGTTTGAATTTCTCGGGTTGATCGCCGAGACGTTACAAAGTTTTTAATCGAGGATGAAGTCGAGCAAGGCCTTGCGACGGTCCATCGCGTCGTACACGTCGCCGAGGCTCACTTCGTTTGTCACACCCATGGACCGAAGGCGGGCCTGCCACTTCGAGCCAGCGTGAACGCGACGCATGCTTTCAGCGCGGGAGCGGGCTTCGGCAGCGACGATGGTGCTTCGGTCGTCCACGCTGACATGCGTTCCGCCGTAAGCCGGACTTGTTACTGGCGACACATCGATGAGGTTCGAGAAGTTTTTGATTGTGCGAACAAGGATGTGTTTGCGGTTCTCGTCGTAGTCGTCGGACCATTCCTGGTCTCCGTCTCCAAGCGTAAAAGCGAAAGAACACCCGTTTACGTCTCCCCTCCGAATGGATTCCTTGAGGTCGCGTGCTACCGAAGTGTTCGGAAGGTCGCATTCGTAGTGAAGGCCGCTATCATCGGCGCGGAGTTGCAAGGTGCCTGCTGTGGTTCGGCCAAGAACTGCGTCTGCATTATGGTTAAAGAGGCAGAGCACATCAGGTGAAGTTCGGAGGACGCGGTCGAATGCACGCTTCTCAATCTGCTCGTGGAACCCTGGGAGCTTCGCACGCACGCCGTAGCTTGCGGCTGTTCCGGAGATTCGATTGCCACTCCCGCTCATGCGGAGTTCGCGGCTGCCGAATACTCGCCTTTCAAGACCTGCTGGAAGTGAAGTCTCAACCATAGTTATTCTCCTGACGTGTCGTTCACATCTTCATCATCGTCCAAGGTTTCGGTAAGGCTCGCGTGTAGCTTCAAGAATTCTTCTTGGGTCATGGTCTGGACCGGGCGCTCAATCGCAGCCTCAAGGGGTTCGACCGCTCGCTTGTAGACCAGAACTCGCTTTTCAACCGACATGGGCGACCCTCTTGCTTTCCAGCCACTCGATGCGGGCGCGTTCGATGTCCCGCTGCGAGGCTGACACGCTGCTCGGGCGCGATTCATCTCCGCGCTGCCAATCTCGATACTGCTTGTCGTAGTTCCTCGCGACGTACTGCGGAACGTTCTCGACGATTCCGCAATGCAAGAACTTCATTGTTTGAGAGGTCTTTGGTCCGCCACTGCAAGCATTCTGGCCGCACGTTGAGCAGTGAGCAGCAAGATACGGGCCGTGTTCAGGATTCAAACCCTGACGAACTTCCCAGGTAGTGTTAGGGACTGGTTTGGCGGGAGGTTTCACTTCAACTGCAAGTTTGGCGTCGATAAGAGCGCGTCCGATGTCGTTCTGGACGTGCGCTATTTTTCCGCCGTTGTACTGGATTTGCATTTCATCTCCTTTTGATGACGCGGGTTAGTCCGCAACGTTCTTGAGAACTATTGGGAGGGCACCGTCCGGAAGTTTGGTGACTATCCTCGGCAACCCGCGCAAGGCTTTGGTCCTCGCGTTCCCGCATCGGCTGGACGCTGTTAGGGCTTTTTCAATTAGCGAGGAATGCAGCGTGAAGGACAGCGCAACGATAGGACAATGCAGCCGGAACGAATAACGCGGAGGAAACGGGGCGCCAAGCGATCACTTTTGGCGGTT
>Ga0137394_10004701_pt1 | contig 10369 bp, 7 predicted proteins | sample czobulk116metaG_FD_108278 | JGI IMG/M metagenome (GOLD analysis project Ga0137394, IMG submission 108278) | Vadose zone soil microbial communities from Angelo Coast Range Reserve, California, USA - czobulk1.16 metaG | ecosystem: Environmental > Terrestrial > Soil > Vadose zone | place: USA... | reverse complement strand
GGCCGCGAGGACGCCTTGCCCCGCCCACGCCAGTAGCAAGACCGGAGTCACGACGGAAAGCAGGGCCGGTTTCATGGTCATCGCGAACGGTCGCCACCAACTTAACGGGCTGGAATCGGATACCTTTTCCCGGATTCTGCGAGATACGCAATCTGCTGACCGCTTCCGAGTGTCGCGTTGACCTCGACCTTCGCGAAACGCTCGCCATCTGAAGTTAAACCCGTGTCGGCATACGAGCGATATTTCTGACTCCGATTCAGGCTGGCACCGAGAGTCCCGGCGATGCCACTCGTAGCTTTGGCCTGAATTGTCCCGCCGCCGCGGGGTATGTTCACCGAGACGGTCGCTGTGCTGGAGGCCTGCGTTCCTGCGTTGTTGATGCCCACTGCGGAGATGGTCGGACCGTTTGCCGGTTTGACTTCGACGGTGATTTCCGAGTTGAGCGGAATGTTTGCAGCGCGAACCACGATGAGAACGGGGTTCTGCTGGTTAGCGGGAACAACGACATCGGGGGTCGTAAGCGAGGCGGTGGTATTCGCAGCGACCGCGAATCCGCCCACGCTCTGAATCGCGAGGCTGACTGCTTGGTTTGGCGGAGGAATAATGATGGGCTGAAAACCCTGACTGAACACGCCGACAACTTGACCGCCGAACCCGATATTCATCCCGTCCATTCTCACCCTCCCCAAGCCACCGCTTCCGATGCTGCTGGGGATCCCCAATACACCGACGACACCGCCCGATGCGTCGAGTCTGCCGTCCCCAAGGATTCTCGTCGCCACCAACCTTATCGCCCCTCCACTGCCAGCGCCTCCGTAATTATCAGAAGGAAGACCTCCCCCGAAACCCGTGTTACCACCCGATCCCCCCGCCGCGAGGATTACCCCGTTCAACGCGATGTCTTGGGACGCGGCGATGAGAATCGCTCCTCCACCACCTCCCCCGGGAGCACCACTGGTGTTCCCCCCTCCACCCGAACCACCGAGGAGCGGAAGCACATACTGGCTGCCGTAAACAGACCCCAAGCCATCTGTATGGTCCGCCCACGGAGTAGCAACTGTTCCGTATGAAGCGCTGGCGGCGATGCCACCGAATGCCCCTGCCCCAGGGCCTTGTCCGGCGCTCGCCGCAACTCCTCCATTGCCCCCAGCAAAACCGCCGGGGCCTCCGGCACCCCCAAGGCTGCCCACGGCGCTCTGGCCGGAAACATCCACAGTGCCGTTAATCACGCAGTTGCCCTGCACGAGCCACACTACGGGCGTTCCACTAGAGTTCCGAGTGAACGTTACGCGAGCCCCGGCACTGATGTTCACCGACGTGTAATGGTAAATGCCGTCTGGGTGGTCAGCCATGTCAATGACCACCGGCGGACCGCCGAATCCTCCTATGTCGAGAGCACCATCATGTCCGTCGCTGCCGCTGTTCACTTGAGCGATGACTCCCAACGGAAGAGACAATACGGTCACCATCGCCAGAACTTGGATTGAATTCAGAATCAGTAGCCTTTGGGGTCGTAGTTTAGATGAAGCATTCATATCGTTCCTTCCTGATCGTGGGCACAAAGTCCCACACCTTGTTCTTCGAGCACTGCGCGACCATAACAAAAGTTATATGCGTGTCAAGCCCAACGATTCGTAGCGTTGGGCGATGAATTCGGACAAAGCTCGCGCGGCTGTTTGCTCTAATGTCGCCGCAATCCTGAAAGAGGAGCGCCTTAAGCGCAACTTTTCTCTTTCGGCACTCGCTTCGCGGGCCGGTTTGTCCTACCAGATTATCAGTTACGTCGAACGCAGGATGCGCACGCCCAATCTCGATACGTTGCTTCGCATCACCGACGCGCTGGAGATTGATGTAGCAGAGCTTCTCCGTCAGGCCCGCCACCGCGCTGGCAAATAGCCGCTAGCCGACCTTCCGGCCTCCCGGGCCACCTTTGGAATTGACTTTGACACCAGCAGTCGATAAGGATTTCTGGAATACCTCCCAAAGAGCAGTTATGTTCGGGTTCAAAACCAAGAAGGCCGATGTCCTCGACCACTGGATTGCGTTTGCGGACAATTTTCAAACTTCCGCACTCGACTTCTACACCGGCATCGAGAAGGAATTGAAGGAGCGCCAAGTCCCCGGCTTGGACATGACGCAGGTCGAGTTCGCCGAGGGCGGCGCGCTCTCCCACAAACGCATCTATCTGCGGATGCTCCGCGAGCGCCTCGTGTTCGATGTGTGCGCCGCACAGTTTGGCACCGGTTACTTTTTCTCCTGTCGCTTCGCTGAGATTCCGGCCGTCGTTCGCCTGTGGCAGTTGCTCCTCCTATTCCTCCTGGTCTGCTTTGCTTTCTCGGTGTCGCTGACCTTCTCTCTGAGGCTGTTCGGAGCAGCCGCTTTCATCCTCTGTCCGTTAGCCTGGATGGTTGGCCTCCTCTTTCTAATTCTCGCAATGCGCAACCTGGTAGCGATGGGCTTGAGGAACCTCGACGCGACGCTCATCAAAATCCCCCTCATCGGCCCCGTGTATGAAGCCTGGATTCGCAAGGAAACGTATTATCGCCATGACACCCGACTCATGTATTTGAGCGTCGTCGGCGACGTGGTGAAACGGCACGCCGAGGAAGTGGTCGCTGCCAAGGGAATCAAGCTGGAGCGACAATACGAGCAGGCACCCATCCTGGGCGAACTCTACAAGCCGGTGTTTCCGCGTGTGACGGCAGACCAAAACGGATGAATGTATGGCTCACGTCGATGAGCAGCTTTCGGCACACTTCCACCAATGGGAATTGCGCGGGCGCGGCTGGCAGGTTTGGCCCACTCCCGTCTCCCCCGAACCTGCCTTCAAGCCGTTCGCGGGCCACATCATCCGCCGTTCGCCTTTCACAGACGACGGACGTCGGCCGACGGCCGCCAGTTCACTCATTCACCGCCTCGCTCAGAAACTCAGCGGAGAACCGCCGCCCCTGCAAAGCGACTCCGCTCAAAACGAGGAGGAACCTTGCCCAGAAACTTTGGAGCGTAGCGCCCTCGTCGAGTTGCACATCGCGCTTCCCGCAGATCACAAGGACTCGCCTGAAATGTTCGCGGGCTTCCTCGCAACACTCGGCTATTGCAGAGAACCCCTCGCCTTTGAGCTCGTGGGACTGCCCGACAGCATCGTCACACAGTTCGCCGTTGATCCGTCCGACTTGTCCGTCGTAGAGCGCCAATTACATAGCCATTTCCCGGAGGCGGTTTGCATTCGTCAAGAGAATCTGCTGGACGTGGCTTGGCACTCGCTGCGGGACGCTGACACCGCCATCGTCGAATTCGGCCTCGCTCGCGAGTTCATGTTTCCGCTGGCGATGGACAGTCTTGATATTCTCGTTGGACTCACTGCAGCACTCGCTGACCTTCGCGAAGGTGAGGCCGGCCTCTTCCAGGTCATCTTCGAGCCGGTGCGTCACGCGTGGGCCGACAGTTTGCTCCGGGCAGTTTCTGATGGCAGCGGCAAACCAGCATTCGTTAACGCGCCTGAACTTCTCTCTTTCGGAGAACGAAAGGTGTCTCAGCCGCTGTATGCCGCCGTCGTACGAGTCGCTGCTCGCAGTGACGACTTCGACCGCGCATGGAGCATAGTCCGAGAGATGGCCGGTGTGCTGAGTGCCTTGGCCCATGCCCAAGGCAATGAACTCATTCCCCTCTCGAACGACGATTACCCGCTCAACCTTCATGCGGAAGATGTCCCTCTCCGGCAAACGCGACGAAGTGGAATGTTGCTCAACCGCGACGAGCTCCTCCAATTCGTCCATCTCCCCTCCAGCGCCGTGCAGACACCGAAACTCAAGCGGGCGCTGCTAAAAACCAGACCCGCACCGAAGCTGACGCAGAACGAAGGGCGTTGGCTCTTAGGACAGAATGTTCACGCAGGTCGCGGGATCAGCGTGCGCCTGACCGCTGACCAACGCGTCAAACATATGCACGTCATCGGCGCGTCCGGCACCGGAAAAAGCACACTCCTGTTCAATCTGATTCGCCAGGACATTGAGAACGGAGAGGGCGTCGCCGTCTTCGACCCGCATGGGGATTTGGTCGAAAGAATCCTGGGAGTCATCCCACCCGCCCGAATTGATGACGTGGTTCTCGTTGACCCGTCCGACGAGGAGTTCGTCGTCGGCTTCAACATCCTGTCGGCACACAGCGATTTTGAGAAGAATCTGCTCGCGTCCGACCTCGTTTCCGTTTTCCAACGTCTGTCAAGTTCGTGGGGCGACCAAATGGGGTCGGTGCTGAACAATGCCATTCTCGCGTTTCTGGAAAGCAGCCAAGGCGGCACCCTGGCCGACCTTCGGAGATTCCTTCTTGAGCCAGCGTTTCGAAGCCAGTTCCTCAAGACCGTTCGCGATCCCGACATCATCTATTACTGGCGCACGGGATTTACACAGTTGTCGGGCAACAAATCCATTGGCCCCGTGCTGACACGACTCGAAACGTTCCTCTCCCCCAAACCAATTCGTTACATGGTCTCGCAGCCAGTGAACCGCCTCGACTTCGCGCAAATTCTCGACACCGGAAAAATCTTCCTCGCCAAACTGCCGCAGGGACAGATCGGCAAAGAGAACGCCTTCCTGCTCGGTTCCCTGCTCGTGTCCAAGTTTCAGCAGTTGGCTATGAGTCGCCAACGGATGGCGCAGGAACGACGCCGCGACTTCTGGATTTACGTTGATGAGTTCCATCACTTCATCACCCCTTCAATGGCGGAGATTCTGACCGGCGCTCGAAAGTATCGAATTGGCCTGATTCTCGCGCACCAAGAACTGCGGCAACTGCAACGTGACTCTGAAGTCGCCAGCGCCGTCATGTCGAATCCCTATACCCGTGTCGTGTTCCGTGTCGGCGACACTGACGCTCGCGCGCTGGAGAGTGGCTTTTCAAACTTCGGCATGCGCGACTTGCAGAACCTTGGCACGGGCGAGGCCATCTGCCGCGTGGAGCGAAGCGATTTCGATTTCAATCTGACCGTCGACCAGCCGCCGCCAGCCGACCCAGCACGAGAGGCGGAGATTCGGAAGGAGGTCGTTACTGCTTCGAGAAAAAAATACGCCACACCGCGTGCTGAAATCGAGGAGGCAATGCGGAAGCGGCACGAAGCGCCCGACAGAGGAGCGGAACTGAAGTCCGAGCCGCCTGAAGAGAAGCCGCCCGTCTCGACACCTCCGCCACCAACGGAGCCCGCAGAGCCGAAAACCAAGGCCTCTTCCCCACCGCAGGACATGGGTCGAGGCGGCGCTCAGCACCGGGCCATTCAACAACGTCTCAAAACCGAAGCCGAACAACTCGGCTTTCGTGCAACCATTGAGAAAGAGGTTCTCGGCGGAGCAGGCAGCATCGACTTGGTACTGGAGCGTGAGTCGCAATCGTTTGCTTACGAAATTGCAATTACGTCAACAATCGATCATGAGGTCGGGAATGTGGCCAAGTGTCTCAAGGCTGGATTCACCAACGTGGCCGTGATTGCGACGAGCGAAGATCGGCTTGGCAAACTGAAGTCTGCGATCAACAACAGTTTGGGTGCAGACTCGCGTGTAAGCTACTTCCTTCCCGACCAATGTATTGCATGGCTGCAATCGATAACGCTCCGAGAAGCCCAACCCGCCGCGACTGAGAAGCGTCGCCGCGGCTACAAAGTGACGCGCACCGTTGCTCAACTTTCGCCTGAGGAGACCAAAGCGCGCGAAGCCGAGGCGATCCGTCTCGTGGCTGAGTCGATGAAACGAAGAACGCAATGATACCTATTTGCGCTCAAGCCAATAGACCGGGCCAACAACCGTGTAAGCTGAATACTTTTCAATGATACGCTTCCGCAATTTAAAGAAGCTCTTTTCGGGAAAATCCTCCGCGTGGATCAGAGAGGGCCGCGCGACGCCGAGCTCACGGGCAACTTCGGCGCGGCTTTTCCCCGTGGCGATCCGAAATTTCTTTGCCAACCCAGCCAGGTCCCGCTCATTTATCTCTTTCTCCGGCATGGCCGAACGCTACCCAAGAAGTAGCCATTTCGACTACTTTTTTCTTGCGGAGCGTAGTCATATTAACTACATTCGAGGTGTATGAAAACCAGTTATCCCGAATCCCAAACTGGAAAATCCGTCGGCATTTGGATTCGTGTCTCAACCGAAGACCAAGCCCAGGGCGACAGCCCGCAGCACCACGAACAGCGCGCCCGCGAATATGCGAAATTCAACGACTGGAAAGTAGTTGAGGTATACGACCTCGCAGGCGTTTCTGGCAAGTCCGTCATGGATCACTCCGAGACCAAGCGGATGCTCGCCGACATCAGCCGTGGCCACATTCGCGGCCTCATCTTCTCTAAGCTTGCCCGTGTCGCTCGCAACACCAAGGAGCTTCTTGAGTTCGCCGATTTCTTCCGCTCACAGAACGCAGACATGATTTCGCTTCAGGAGAAGATCGACACGAGTAGCCCGGCCGGAAGGCTGTTTTACACGATGATTGCCGCAATGGCACAGTGGGAACGAGAGGAAATCGCCGACCGAGTTAAAGCCTCGATCAAGATTCGGGCTAAACTCGGCAAGAGCTTGGGCGGCGCCGCACCGTTTGGCTACATGTGGCGGGATAACAAGCTCGTCGTAAATTCAACGGAAGGCCCTGTCCGGAAACTGATGTATGAACTGTTCGCGCAGCACAAACGGAAGAAAGGCGTTGCCCGGATGCTCAACGAGGCGGGCTATCGAACGAGGAAAGGCGCCCGGTTTACCGACACCACGGTGGTGCGCCTGATCCAAGACTCCACTGCCAAGGGATTTTATCGCGCCAACCACACCTACCGTGACGGAAAAGGTAAACTCGTCGCGAAGCCCGAATCCGAATGGGTTTTGACGCCCGTTGAACCGGTCGTCTCCGAAGACCTTTGGAACCAATGCAATGAGTTCCTGCGCCAGCGCAACGGCAAGAAATCCCTTGGCCCCAAACCTGTCCACCTGTTCGCAGGGCTCCTTTTTTGCGGCTGCGGCCAGAGGATGTATGTGTTCTCTCGTTCGCCTAAATACATTTGCCCGAAATGCCGCACCAAAATCCCGATGCAAGACATCGAAAACATCTTCCGGGATGAGCTTCAAGAGTTCTTCGTCTCGAAAGAGAAAGTCCAGGACCACCTCGCCCGCGCCAATGAGCATCTCGTTGAGAAAAAGGACCGCCTCGCTGCCCATACGAGGCAAATCGAAAAGGTGCAGGCGGAAATGAGGAAGGTCTATCAACTCTACCAGGGTGATAAGATCACTCCTGACGGTTTCGGAAAGCTCTACCGTCCCTTGGAAGATCAGGATCGGGCGCTAACCGCCGAGCTTCCGAAACTCCAGGGTGAGGTGGACGCGCTCGAAATGCGGCAGCTTACCGCCGACGAAGTAGTCACCGAGGCAATCAATCTCAACCGGCTTTGGCCCAAAATGACGGCAGAGGAGAGGCGCAGCATCATCGAAAGCATCATTGAGAGGATCGTTATTTCGAGCGACTCAATCGACATAACCTTCTCATACATGCCATCTTCTGAAGAACTCACAAAAAGGCAACGAAACCTGTTGGGTTCATCGCTGCCACAAGCATGAACTGCGAAGGGAAGGTCATCGTTCCCGCCGCCCGGGAGATCGTCACTTTTCCTTCTTCCACCGGCTGGCGCAATGTTTCCAGGACGCTCCGTTTGAATTCGGGCAGTTCATCCAGGAAAAGTACCCCATGATGGGCCAGCGAGATTTCACCGGGGGTGGGATTGACATTCCCGCCGAGCAAGCCCGCATCGCTGGCGGTATGATGCGGCGAGCGAAAGGGTCGTCGCGTGATCAGCGCCTGGCCGGGAGCGAGCAGTCCCACGATGCTGTGAATTTTCGTCGTTTCCAGAGCTTCTTCGAGCGTGAGTGGCGGCAGAATCGTCGCCAGCCGTTTCGCCAGCATCGACTTGCCAGTGCCAGGCGGACCGATAAGCAGAATATTGTGACCGCCGGCGGCAGCCACTTCGAGGGCGCGCTTGACCGATTCCTGGCCTTTGACTTCGGAGAAATCCAATTCGTCATCCTCTGGCTGGTGGAACAACCCGGCCAAATCCACTTTGGTTGGGGTAATCTTCAATTCGCCTTCGAGGAACGAGGTCGCTTCCCGTAAATTGGCTACTGGAATCACATTGAGTCCGGCCACTACGGCAGCTTCCGCGGCATTCTCAGGAGGAACCAGGATTCCAGTGCGACCATCGGCGCGTGCGCGCAGGGCAATTGGCAGGACACCTTTGACAGAACGTACGGCCCCAGTGAGCGCCAATTCGCCCACAATAGCAAAGTTCTCCAACTGATCGGTCTCGATCTGCTCGCTGGCCGCCGCCATGCCGATGGCGATCGGAAGATCGAAGCTGGGACCTTCTTTCTTCACGTCCGCTGGCGCCAGATTGATCGTGGAACGCCCCAGCGGAACTTTGAACCCTGAGTTGGAAAGGGCTGTGCTGACCCGATCGCGTGATTCTTTGACCGCGGCGTCCGGCAACCCGACGATGACTATGACAGAATCGCCAAAACCGGAATTGACCTCGACCTCAACCGGGTACGCTTCAATCCCGTTAACCGCAGATGAAAAGACCCGCGCCAACATAGCCAGGAGAGACTAATAGCGTGCAGGGACCTAAACGTAAAAGAAAAAGGGCGCTTTCTTTGGAGCCCGGATTCCGCGTCTACGCGGCCTCAGCGGAGACCGAACCCGAAGCGGAAGAGTCGGTGTCCTTGCCGCGCTTGCGGGAACGAGAAAGACCGAGGCGGGGAGCCCTGTGATCATCCAAACGTTCCTCCAAGAGGAGCACACTTTCGAGAACCGATTGCACCAGGGCGGCCTGCTCGTGCTCCAGGGGCAATTGCAGCAAACGCCGGGTGGATTGGACCAAACTCTCGAAGGGCTGCCGTATCTGCCGGCGCAATTTGTTAACCATGGCGCGTCCAACCCGGACTGAGTCGAGGGCAGCATGGCGTTTCTGAAGGGAATCGCCCTCCAGGCGGTTGCGTTCAAACTGTTCGACAAGCAACTCGGATCGAAGCCTGGAAAGTTCAACCGTGCCCTGTTGAGATTGTTCGTTAAAGTCGCGCTGCGCGACGGCCAAAGCCTCCTCGATGCGCTTGCGCTCGCCGATCTCGTTCTGCAACCTCGATTGGCACTCGCTGAGGGTCGCGAGCGTTGCCTGGAACTGCGATTGCAAATCTTCCTGGGCGCGTGTGAAAGCCTGCTTCGACTGTTCGAATAACGAAAGATATTGGCCCGCCTGCTCACCCAGGTCTCCAACGGCCTCCAATTGTTCCTCCGCCAACTGCCGGTCGGTCGTCTCCTGACGCAAATCAGCAGTCATCGCGAGCAGCGTCTGCTCGCGCTCCGCGAGTTGCTGCTCCAATTCGCCCATTCGGCTGTGGGTAATCTTCTCCGATTCGAGGTGTTGCCTAAGATCCTCGTGGAGTTGTGCCAGCGCAATGGAGAGTGAAGCTGACCGTTGCTCGCTCCGGAGCCGTTCTCCATGTTCTTTCTCCAGCTCGGAGGTGAGACGGGCAACGTCGGCCACGGCTCCGCCGAGGCGGCCCTCCAATTCGGCAACCTGGGCGGGGTCTGGCTCGTTCACCAACTCCATCCTGGTGCTCTCCAATTCCTCGGCACTCTCGCGCAGCTTCTTCTCCAGATCGACAATTTGGCGCCGGGATTTGGCGCCGGCCTGTTTCTCCGCCAGCAACTTGTCGCAAAGTCCATGGCGCTCACGGCGGAGATTGGCGAGGTCGGTTTGGAGATGCTTCGATAAGCGTTTCAACTCAGCGCTCTTTTCCTTGGCGGCCGCTTTCGCCGCTTCGAGCTGCGTCCGAAGCTTCGCTTCCACGCGCTTGCGCTGCCGCGCCGATTTCGCGAGTTCCTCTTGAACACGCTCCAAGCTAACGGTTGCTTCGCGGAGTTTGCTTTCCAACTCCTCCGCGCGTCCGGTGAAGTCGGCTGCGAGCTGTTGCGCAGCGGCCAATTTGGCGTTCAGTTCATCGTGGACCCGTCGGGAGGCCGTCAATTCTTCTTCCAGGCGGCCGCGCGAAGCGTCTCTTTCGTGTTGGGCCGCTTCCAACTGCTGAGCGGCTTGGTTCGCCGCAGCCAATTGCGCGCGCACTTGGCTATCGAGCCCCGCACGTTCCTGCGCTTGCGAATCCATGGCCGCAGTGATCCGCTCCAATTCTGCGCTGCTCGCTCGCAGACGCCGCTCGAGCTCCTCGCATCGCCTTCGCGACTCCGCGGCGGCCTGCTGCTCCGAAGAACATTTGCTGGCAATCTCGTCGCGTGCCTGGCGTAGCAGAACTAGTTCGTCCTCATATCGCTTGTCGCGCTCGGCTTCCTCTTGCTT
>Ga0137394_10004700_pt1 | contig 10369 bp, 10 predicted proteins | sample czobulk116metaG_FD_108278 | JGI IMG/M metagenome (GOLD analysis project Ga0137394, IMG submission 108278) | Vadose zone soil microbial communities from Angelo Coast Range Reserve, California, USA - czobulk1.16 metaG | ecosystem: Environmental > Terrestrial > Soil > Vadose zone | place: USA... | reverse complement strand
GGAAACGATGTCCGAGGAGTTCGCGCGGGCCTCCGTGTTCGTCGTGCCGGTCTGGGTGGGGGCTGGCGTGCGCGTCAAGATCACCGAGGCCATGGCAGCCCGCGTCCCGGTGGTGGCCACCCGACTCGCCGCGGAGGGGCTGGGCCTGAGCCCTGGGGATCACTACGCCGCGAGCGACATGGCGGAAGGGTTGGGGGAGCAAGTGGTCGCACTCCTGCTCGCCCCCGCGTCCCGCGCGGAGATGGCAAAGCGTGGTAGAGCACTCGCCGAGGAGCGGTGGTCGCTGGAATCAGCGGCGCGGATTCAGAACGGCCTCTGCGCGACGATCGCCTCCGGTTAGGCGGCGCGCCCGCGCACTACCTCGACTTCACCGCTCTCAATTCGAGGGCGAGATTCTCGGCCCGGAAAAGGAATGCCAAGAGCTGCTCCCAACGCGTGGGGTATCGATTCGCGAGAGCAGCGACGCCGGTGACCCGCCAGATTTTGGGGAAGAGGATCTCTCTCTTGAGATATTCAAACCGCGCTTCGGTGTACAGGACGTTCGGATTCGCGACATCGAAGCAGTCGAACGCGAAGTACCCGAACGCCCGCCGATGTGTGGGATCGTTGAATGCGTAGTAGCTGCTGTAGTGCGGTGTGCGGATGCGGATGATCGCGCCGGGTCGCGCGACCCTGTAGACCTCGCCCATGACGCCAAGGACATCGTCGAGGTGCTCGATGACATCCTGCATGATGACGAGATCAAACGAATCCGAATCGAGCGGATAGGGGAACCGGTTCAAATCATGGAGAATGTCGGCCTGCGAGCGCGGGCTGATATCCACGCCGACGATACCGGACGCGCCCCTTGCTTCAGGAAAGTCGTCCTTTCTACGTCCGCAGCCGAGGTTCAGAACACGCATGGGTTCCGAGTCTACCGGGGGCCCAAGGAACCGTCACTCGTACTTTCGCGACCCCCCAGATAGCGCATTCCCTTCCGCCACACCGTCCGCCACTCGTCGGGGCGGACCACCAGCGCCGCCCACAGGGTGAGCGATGCCACGCCGAGCGCCACGCCGAGGATCCCCCGCGGCGTCCAGAGCGTCAGGCCGAGCAGAAGCGCGAGCGACGCGAAAAGGAGCCGTCGGTTATCAGGTCCGAACCGGAAGCGGAGCGCTCTTCGCGCGAGCGCGTAGTGGAGCACCGCGTGGCTCATGTGCGCGACCACGTAGGCGATCACGGCGCTCTTAAGACCCACGCGGTCCACGAGCAGGGTGAACGTGACGAGCAGCGCGACGCCGTAGACCACGTCGTAGAGCACCCAGGGCTTCAGGCGGTTCCTCGGCACGAGCCAGATGGAGCACATCCAGGAGACGGTGCGGAAGTAATCCCCCAGGAACTGAATCGGGAGCAGATCGAGCGCGGGCAGGAACCTGTTGGAATAGAAAATAGGAATCCAGATCGGAGCTCCCGCGAGCATCGCGCCGGTCGCGCCGGTCATGAGCAAGAGACCGAGCCTGAGCGCCTGGCGCATGGTCGCGGACGTCTCTTCGTCATCCCTCTGCCCCGCGATCTGCGGCCAGACGATCGCGGTGATCGAGTTCAGGATGAGCGGCATGTAGAGACCCGAGATGCCGATGCAGACCTGGTAGATCCCGTTCGGGCCGAGCCCCAGCTTCGATACGAGCACCGAGCGCAGGATGAGGACCGTCAGAGTCGCGGCGAGCCCGACCAGGAGCGCGCTGGATCCGTAGCGGAGGAGCGGGCGCACCAGCGGACGATCGATGAGGTTGTCCCAGGAATGGCGTTTCTCAGGCTCCGGAGGCGCGTGCCGCGCGACCAGCCTCCCGCTCGCCCAAACGTAGACGCCCCCGACGACCACGAGCTGCGCCACGGCACCGCGCAACCCGAAGAGCCACGCCAGCGGGACGATCGTGGCGATGCCCGCGGCGGCGACGATCCCGTTCAGGGCCGCCATCGCCTTCACCGCCTCGTGTCCCTGGAGAATCGAGACTCGCAGAGAGGCGATCGCCGATAGGGGTACCGTCGCGGCTCCCACCAGCACGACCCACGTCCACGCGCGGTCGTGGTAGAGGAGGTCCGCGAGCCAGGGGGAAGCGAGCGCCGCCACCAACGCGAGCGCGAGGCCGGTGAGCCAGGAAAGCGTGAGGGCGGTGGTGCGGACGCGCCGCACAAGGAACGCGTCCCCGCGGGCGCGCGCGTCCGCGATCATCGCGGTGACGCCGTTCCCCATGCCCAGCGTCGCGAGCGGGACCAAGACCGCGGTCAGGGTGGAGAGCTGCGCCAGAAGGCCCGTCCCCTGCGGCCCCAGGAGCGCGGCCAGGACCTTGGCGCGAAGGATCGCGGCAACGACTGTGGCGGCCGAGCCGAGCCCTAAGAGGGCGGTCGAGCGGATCAGGCGGCGCACGGCGTTCCGGGTTGCCCGGTCGCCCTAGCGGGCGCCGTACATTCGTTCGTAATAGTGCCGGTATTCCCCGGAGCGCACCGATTCCCACCAGGAGCGATTCTCGACGTACCAGTCGATCGTCGCCGCGATCCCGCGCTCGAACGCGACGGATGGCTGAAACCCGGTCCGCTTCGCGAGCTTGCTCATGTCGATGGCGTAGCGGCGGTCGTGCCCCGGCCGGTCGGTGACGTGCCGGATCAGGCTCTGGGGCTTCTTGAGCCTATCCAAGATCAGAGCGGTGATCTCGAGAACCGATTTCTCGTTCCCCGCCCCGATGTTGAAGGTCTCCCCTTCGACGTCCTTCGCGGCGAGAATCGCGAGCATCGCGGCGCAATGGTCGTCCACGTGGATCCAGTCACGGGTGTTCTTTCCGCTTCCGTAGACAGGCATCGGCAATTCTTGCAGAGCGTTGGTGACGAAAAGCGGGATGAGCTTCTCGGGATGCTGGAACGGGCCGTAGTTGTTGCTGCCGCGGGTCACGATCGTGGGCACGCCGTACGTGGCGAAGTAGGAGTAGGCGAGGCGCTCCCCGCCAATCTTCGAGGCGGCGTAGGGATTCCGCGCCAGGAGCGGAGACTCTTCGTTCGCGGCTTCACCCAGGATTTCCCCGTAGACCTCGTCGGTGCTTACCTGCAAGAACCGACGGACTCCGGCGCGGCGCGCCTCCTCGAGGAGCACGTACACGCCAAACGTGTCGGTGAGCACGAACTCGTGCGCCTTCTCGATCGACCGGTCGACGTGGGTTTCGGCGGCGAAGTTGACGACCACGTCGCAGCCTTCCATCGCGGCGGTCACCGCCTTCGCGTCACAGATGTCTCCTTTGATGAAACGGTACCCCGGATCGCCGGACAAGGATTCCAAGTTCGCGAGGTTTCCCGCGTAGGTGAGCTTGTCCAGGACGGTGACGCGGGAATCGGGGAACCGTTTGCGGATCATGCGGACGAAGTTCGATCCGATGAATCCGGCGCCCCCCGGGACGAGGAAGCGGCCCCGCGCGAGATCCGGCGCCTCAGCCATCGTTTCGATCCCAGTTGTAGGGGATATCGTTCTTGTGAGGATCGATGCGGTACTCGTCGGGCTTGTCGTAGCGATACAACTCGGTCGGGACGTTCACGAGCATCGCGGGCTCGGTGCCGATCCCCTTCATGCCGTGCACCACGCCCGGCGGGATCGTGACGAGGATCGGGTTCTTCTCCCCCATGAAGAACTCGTTGATGAGCCCTTTGGTCGGGGACCCCTCGCGCTGGTCGTAGAGCACTACCTTCATCATGCCCTTGACGATCACGAAGTGGTCGGTCTGGACCTTGTGGAAGTGCCACCCCTTGACGACGCCCGGGTAGGCGACCGAGACATACGCCTGGCCGAAGCCCTGGAAGAAGGAGTCATCGGAGCGCAGCATTTCCATCAAGTACCCGCGCTCGTCCGCGATGACCTTGAGGGGTTTCACATGAATGCCGTGAATCAGCTGCATCAAGCCCTCCCCACCGAGGTATACGTGAACCCGAGCCGCCTCACTGTCTCAGGATCGTAGATGTTCCTCAGATCCACGATCGCCCGTCGGCGCATCACGCGGCGAATCTTGGGCAGATCCAGCCTCCGAAATTCGTTCCACTCCGTCACCAGAACAAGAACGTCCGCGCCCTTGGCTGCGTCGTATGCGTTCTCCCCGAACGTGACGCCGGAGGGAACCCCGGCGGTTCCGCGATCGACGGCCGGATCGAAGACGCGGACCTGGACTCCTTTTCTCTGGAGCGCGCGGATCAAGTCCAGGGCCGGCGATTCGCGGAGGTCGTCGGTGTCCGGCTTATAGCTCAGGCCGAGGATCGCGGCCGTGCGCGTCCCGCGTCCCTTCAGCGCGGCGAGGACCTTCTGGATCGCGATCGCGCGCTGCGCCTTATTGGTCTCGATGACCGAACCCACGATCCGGACCGGCACCCCCGCCTTTCTCGCGAAGGCCCGAAGCGCCTCCGTGTCCTTGGGAAGGCAGGAGCCGCCGAACCCGGGGCCGGGGTGTAGGAACTTCGGCCCGATGCGTCGATCCAGGCCCATCCCTTTCGCCACGTCCCGAATGTCCGCACCGACTGCCTCGCACAGGTTGGCCATTTCGTTCACGAAGGAAATCTTCGTGGCCAGAAACGCGTTGGCGGCGTATTTCAGGAGCTCCGCCGTGCGCACATCCGTGAGCACGGCCGGCGTCTCGAGAAGATAGAGTGGGGCGTAGATGCTGCGAAGAATCCTCCGCGCGCGCTCCGTGGCCGTGCCAATCACGATCCGATCCGGCCGCATGAAGTTCTCGACCGCCGTACCCTCGCGCAGGAATTCGGGGTTCGAGGCGATGTCGAACGGGATCCCACGCTTGGCATGGCGCTTCAAGATCGCGTGGACCTGGTCTCCGGTCCCCACGGGCACCGTGCTCTTCTGGATGACCAGCCGGTACGCGGGCATCGCCTTCGCGACGGATTTCGCCACGGCGAAGACCGCGCGCAAATCGGCGGTACCGTTCGGGCGCTGCGGGGTGCCAACGCAGATGAAGATCACCTCACCCCAGCGCGTCGCCTGCTCGAGCGAGGTGCTGAACCGAAGCCTCTTCTCCCGGATGTTCCGCCCGACCAAATCTTTGAGTCCGGGCTCGTAGAATGGAATCTCGCCGCGCTCCAGGAGGTCGATCTTGCTCTGGTTGACGTCCACGCAGAGCACCTCGTTGCCAAAATCGGCGAGCCCCGCGCCGCTGACGAGCCCGACGTAACCGGTCCCAACCACGACGATCCGCAACGTTCCCTCCTTTAACGGCCGGTTTCGCGCCGGAGCCGTTCTCGTGTGTCCCGGTATAGATCTTCGAGCGTCCTCTCCATCGGAATCTCGGGAGACCACCGAGTGGTCGATTGAACCTTCGCCGGATCGCCCACCAGGTAGTCGGCGTCCCGGGCTCGCATCCGTTCCGGATCCTGGACGATCGTGGGCTTGAATCCCGCGACGTCGCACAAGGCGTCGAGCAAGTCACGCAAGAGGTGCCCCCGACCGGTGCAGACATTATAGGCTCCGCCCGGCGCGCCGCGCTCGAGAAGGAGCCCGTAGGCGCGCACCACGTCCCGCACGTCCCCGTAATCCCGGACTCCTTCCAGGTTTCCCACGCGCAGCTCCGCCGCCACGAGGCCGGCGTCGATCCGCGCGAGCTGATCGGCAAAGCCGGCCAGCGCGAAGCGCGGGTGCTGCCCCGGCCCGGTGTGGCTGAAGGTGCGCGTTCGCAGGATCTTCAAACGATACGTCGCCGCGTATAGCTCGCCGAGCGAATCCTGAGCGGCTTTGCTGAGCGCGTAGGGGTTCAGCGGCTTCAGCGTGGCGTCCTCACGGATCTTCTGCCCCGGCGCGCCTGTGCCGTAGACGTCGGCCGAGCCCACGAGGAGGACGCCGGCTTCCGGCGCCTCGAGGCGCACGGCCTCAAGCAGGTTCAGGGCCCCGACCGCGTTCACGCGATAGGTGACAGCTGGATTCCCGATGGATTCGGCGCCGGAGGATTGAGCTGCGAGATGAACGATCCGGTCCGGCCGCCATTCCCTCACCCACGCGCCCACCTCATCGGAGTCGGTGACGTCGAGGCGACGATGGCTCTTGAGCCTCGCCCGAAGATCCTGATCCGATTCGGAGGCCCCGAGCGGCACATGATCCGCCCCGTGGAGCTCCTCCTGGGGACGCTTCGCGAACTCGCGAACGAGGTGACGCCCGACGAACCCCGCGACGCCGGTGATGAGGGTGCGCAAGGGGCTAGCGGTCCCTCCAGTACTGCAGGAGGTCGCGAAGGGTCTGCTCGAAGGGGATCGTCGGCTCCCAACCGGTCACCTTCTTGAACTTGCCGGCGTCCCCGAGCAGTACGGGGACGTCCGACGGGCGCATGCGGGCGGCATCCGGCTCGACCTTCACCTTGGCCTTCGTCATACCGAGAAGAAGATCGAGCATCTGGCGGATCGTCCACGCGCGTCCGGAACAGATGTTGTATACCTCCCCCGGCTCGCCCTTCTCGAGGGCGAGCCAGTACGCGCGCACGACGTCGCGCACGTCGGTGAAATCCCGGCGCGCGTCGAGATTGCCGACGCGAATCACGGGCGGGCGGAGCCCCTTCTCGATATCGGCGATTTGCTTCGCGAAATCCGAGCAAACGAAGACCGGGCCGCGCCGTGGGCCCTCGTGGTTGAAGCCTCGTGTCCGGATCACCGGAAGCTTGAAGCTCATGAAGTATTGGTACCCGAGCATGTCCTGCCCGACCTTGCTGACCGCGTACGGTGAGAGCGGCCGGAGCGGATTTGTCTCGCGGATGGGAAGCTCGTTCTCATACACCATGCCGTACTCCTCGCTCGAGCACGCGAGCTGGATCCGCGGCATGATATGGAGCTTCTTCACGGCCTCGAAAACGTTGAGCTGGCCGATGACGTTCGTGACGAGCGATTCCGTTGGGGCGGTCCACGAAGTGGGCACGAAGCTTTGGGCGGCGAGGTGGAAGATCCAGTCCGGACGAGCTTCCTCCAGGACGTCTCGCACCGAGGATGCGTCGCGGAGATCGCACTCGAACATCCGCACCTTCCCCACAAAGTGCTCGATGTTCTCGGTCCGGCTTCTCCAGCGCTGGATCCCAACGATCTCGACGTCCTTTTTCTCGCCGAGGATGTAGTCGACGAGGTGGCTTCCGGCGAACCCAGTGATCCCCGTGACCAAAGCCCTCATGATCCGGTCCTTTCGATGGAAAGACTGGAGGTGAGCGAGGCCTCGTATGCGGCCACCACGGCCCGCGGGTCTTGTGCCTCGAGGATCGGCCGCCCCACGACCACGTAGTCCGCCCCGCGCGACAGCGCCTCCTTGAGCGAGAGCGTTCGCTTCTGGTCCTGCGCGGAGTCACCGGGACCGCGGATGCCGGGCGTGACGATCAGGAATGGAGCCGCGTGCTCGAGGCGGAGCGCCTGGAGCTCGAGGGGCGAGGCGATCACGCCCGCGACGCCCGCCTCGCGGCACACGCGGGCAAGCCCGAGCACCTTCTCTTCGAGATTCGTCGTCGGGTTCCAGAGCGCCGGGAGCTCCGATCCGTCCAGGCTTGTGAGCATCGTGACGCCGAGGACCCCCGGCCGCGAGGACAAGGGCCGCGCCGCGTCCGCGGCCGCGCGGAGCATGGCCGGACCGCCGGCCGCGTGCACGGTCAGGAGCGAAACCGGGAGCCCGTCCAGCGCCCGTATGGCCTTCTCGACCGTGGCCGGGATGTCGTGGAGCTTGAGATCGAGGAAGATCCGCTTGCCCCGCTCGGCAAGGGCCGAGACGGCGGTCCTTCCGGCGGCGAAGAAGAGCTCCATCCCGACCTTGTACCAGGTGATCGCATCCCCGATCCGGTCCACGTGCAGGAGCGCGGATTTCAGGTCCGGGCGATCGAGGGCGACGATGAGCCGGTCGCGCAAGGCACCGCTCACGAAGCGCTCCCGCGGCGCGCGCGTGGCAGCACGTGCCTTCCGGCGCGGATCACACCGCGTTCCGACGGCACGTCCAGGGCGCCGATCAAATCAACCACGGACGCGACGTCCGCGCGGCGCAGATACGACCCGAGCTCCTCGACGCACGCCTCGGGAAGACCCGGGTTCGCGAAGAGGGCCGTTCCCACCTGGACCGCGGTAGAGCCGACGAGGATAAACTCGACCGCGTCGGCGGGGCTCGTGATCCCGCCCATGCCGATCACGGGAATGTCCACCGCCTGGGCCACCTCCCAAACCTTCGCGAGGGCGAGCGGTTTGATCGCGGGACCCGAAAGGCCGCCGACGACGGTGCCCAGAATCGGTTTGCGCGAGATCGAGTCGACCGCCATTCCCACGAACGTATTCACGAGCGACACCGCGTCCGCGCCGCACGATTCGCACGCCGCGGCGATGTCCGCGATCCGGGTCACGTTCGGGGTGAGCTTCGCGATGAGCGGCAACGTGGTCAGGGGGCGGATCGCGGTCATGACCTCGCGGGCCATGTCCGCGTCGGTCGAATAGCGAAGCCCGTGCGGCCCGACGTTGGGGCAGGAGATGTTCACCTCGATCGCGTGGGCCACGCCGGCGCGGCTCACGCCCTCGACCAGCTCGCAGATCTCCCGCACGGCCTCCCCTTCCACCGAGACGACCACCGCGCAGGGAAGCTCGCGAAGGATCGGGACTTTGCTCTCGAGAAAGCCTTCCAGGCCGGGATTCTCGATTCCGATCGAGTTGAGCATTCCGGAAGCCGTCTCAACGACCCGCGGAGGCGGATTCCCCGCCCGTGCGTGCCGGGTTACGGTCTTCGTGACGATGCCTCCGATCGCCTCCAGGTCGACGAGGCGAGCGTACTCGATCCCGTACCCGATGATTCCCGAGGCGACGAGCACGGGGTTACGGAGCTCGAGGGATCCGATGTGCACTTCGAGGTTCGGGGTCACGGCAGCCGCTCCCAGTCCACGACCGTGGCGTCCATGACCGGGCCCTCTACGCACATCGCGGGGTAGCGGTCGCCGTTCCCGGCCGCTCCGGGGTGGAGCGGAACCGGGCACCCGCGGCAGGCGCCGACGGCGCACGCCATCGGCCCCTCGAGCGAGGCTTCGCACCGGATTCCATGAGCGCCGGCGAACGCCGCCACCTCGTGGAGGAGCCCGTGTGGGCCGCAGGTGAAGATCTCGGCGTTGAGCGGCGTGTGGCCCCCGGTTTCCCATTCGCGCTTCACGAGCGTGAGCACGCTCCCGCGATATCCCACAGATCCGTCGTCGGTGGCGATGTGGAGCCTTCCTCCGCGCACGTCGCGCACACCGTACAGCTCGCGGCTGGATCGCGCGCCGAAGAGGAAGATGAAGGGGCGTTTCCTTTCGCGGAGCTTCCGGCCAAGGAAGAGGAGCGGCGCCACGCCGCGACCGCCCGCGACGAGAATCGGCATGCGGCGGGGGCGCGGCGAAAACCCGATACCCAGGGGGCCGATGAGATCGAGCTTCTGCCCCTTCGGTTGGGACGAGAGCGCCTTCGATCCGCGCCCCACAACCGAGTAGTAGATCCGGACCGCGCGGAGCCCGCCGCGTTCCACGAATCCTTCCAGGCTGTAGGGTCGCCGGAGCAGGGGCTCGAATACCGTCGAGACGCGCAGGTGGACGAACTGGCCGGGGTGGGGCCGGGTGAATCCTCGCGGCACCTTGAGTGTGAGCAGGAAATTCCCGGGGGTGAGCTCGCGGTTCTCGACGACCGAGCACGGCACGAGGTTCATCGCGACGGACCGATCAGCGGGGTCGAGGTCGTATCCGCCCGCTGGGGCGGAGGCTTTGCGCGCGAGGTATCCGCGTCGGCCGGACGAGGGAGGGGCGACGGCCCCGGTGGTGCCTTCCCTTCGCGTTGTGCCTTGTAGAGGGCCCGCGTGTAGTCGGCCAGCGAATCGCGCCGGGCTTCCTCCGCCGGCGTCAGGCCCGGGAGCGGCAGGGCAGGGGCCTTCAGGCTGTCTTGCGACACGGACCCGGTCGTCGGGAGCAGCTCCTCCATCCGCTCGCGGGCGAGGCTCGTGTCGGGGTGCGCGAGCATCGAGTCCAGGAGCGCGGTCCTCGCGTCCGTTTTTCCGCTCCAGCGCTTCCACAGATAGAGCGCCGACTCGGCATAACGCGTCTTCCGATACATGGCCGCGATGGAATCCGTGAGCGCGGCGGCCGCCGCGGTGTCGCCCTGGTCGTGCGTGTGAATCCAGAGCCGGGCGAAGGCCGCCTTAGGAGCGTAGGGGCTTTTCGGGAAGCCGCGTTCGACCGCCGCGTATTGGGTCAGCGCAGAGTCGACCTTTTGGATCTGGAAGTAGTAGAGCTCGGCGATGAGAAATGCGGCCCGTGCTCGCGCTTGCGTTGAGTCGGACAGAAGGGTCTGGCGGTATTTCTTGATGGTGGCGAGACTCCCCGATCTCCGCGACGCCTCG
>Ga0137394_10004699_pt1 | contig 10370 bp, 9 predicted proteins | sample czobulk116metaG_FD_108278 | JGI IMG/M metagenome (GOLD analysis project Ga0137394, IMG submission 108278) | Vadose zone soil microbial communities from Angelo Coast Range Reserve, California, USA - czobulk1.16 metaG | ecosystem: Environmental > Terrestrial > Soil > Vadose zone | place: USA... | reverse complement strand
ATCGCCATGATCACCGATTACGACTGCTGGCACCCGGAGCACGAATCGGTCACGGCGTCACAGATCATCGCCACGCTCAATCAAAACGCGGAGAATGCGCAAAAAGCGCTTCGAACCGCCATTCGTGAGATCCCCGCGGGCAGGTCCTGCAAATGCGGATCGGCTCTCCAGCACGCCCTGGTTACGGATTTGAAGATTGTCCCCAAAGCAACAAAGAAGCGGCTCGCCGCAATCATCGGGAAATATATTTCTTAGGAGCGCATGGTGTCCTTACTCGTTGTCGGTTCGGTTGCATTCGACGCTCTGGAGAGTCCGTACGGAAAGGTGGATCGTGCGCTTGGCGGCGCGGCCACGTATTTCGCTGTGGCAGCCAGTTTCTTCACGCCGGTGAGTCTCGTGGCCATTGTAGGCGAGGATTTCACACCGGAGGACGCGAAGATCTTTAGCGGCCGGAGTATCGACACGGATGGCCTAGAGCGCGCCGCAGGCAAGACATTTTTCTGGGCCGGGCGCTATTCCGAGAACTTGAACGAGCGCGTAACCCTGGCGACGGAACTGAATGTGTTTGCGGAATTCAAGCCGCGCTTACCGGAAAAATACCGCAGCTTGAAGTACGTTTTCCTCGCCAACATCGCGCCTGACTTGCAGCGGGAGGTGCTCCACCAGGTCAAGAAGCGGCCCAAGATCGCAGCGCTGGACACCATGAACTACTGGATTGAGCGCTCGAACGCGGAGCTTCGAGAGACGCTGAAACACGTGGACATCTTGATGATCAATGATTCCGAGACCCGTGAGCTTTCCAGCGAACACAATTTGCTGCGCGCCGCTAAACACATCTTCAATATGGGGCCGACGACACTGGTTGTGAAGCGCGGAGAGTACGGCGCCATGATGGTGGACAAAAGCGGCGTCTTCTGCGTGCCGGCATTCCCGCTCGAAGAACCGCACGATCCCACGGGCGCGGGCGACAGCTTCGCCGGCGGCTTCATGGGTCACCTGGCGGGATGCGGGGATAAGAGTGACGCTTCGTTGCGCCGCGCCATGGTCTACGGCTCGGTGCTGGGGAGCTTTGCCGTAGAAAAGTTCGGCCTCGATCGGCTTCGTCACTTGAAACGCAGCGAGATACACGCCAGGGCACGGCACTTCGCGAAATTGACGCAATTCAAATTGTAAATGGCTAAAATTTCGTTCAGGCGGGCCGTGGGTCCCGCTGGCGATGCTTTCTCTTCAGGACATATTCTTGCGGCTGACCGTAGCGGCGGTGTTGGGCGCGGTCATTGGTATCGAGCGCGATCTGCGGCGGCGACCGGCGGGTGTTCGCACTAGCCTCTTTGTTTGCCTGGCGACAGCCCTGTTCACGATTCTGTCCGGGGAAATCGCACATCGCTTCGGAGATACGGGAAGCACGCGAATCGCGTCGAACATTGTCCAGGGCATCGGTTTTCTCGGCGCGGGCGCGATTCTGCGCGAGGCGGGCGGAGTGGTGGGGATGACCACCGCTGCGACGGTGTTTGTGGAAGCCGCAATCGGCATGGCCGCTGGCGGAGGTCTCTACTCTGTGGCTGTCTATGCGACAAGCATCGTGCTTTTCGGCCTGGTGATCATCGGTTGGTGCGCAGAGCGCTTCAACTTGAAGCGGCGAATCATGATGTTCCGGATTACCACGAGCCATGCCGATAACGTAGCAACCGAAGTGCAGCAGCTGTTGGCTGGGATGAAGGTCACCATGCGGCATTTTCGCACCTCGATGGTAGGCATAGACTCCATTGTTGAATTCGAAGCCGAGGTGAGCCACAGCCAACAGGAAAAGATTGTCGCCCAGCTCAATCGGAAAGGCATCGTTACAGAGGTGATTCCGTTCGAAGGCCATCACGAATGACGGGGAGCAACGGGACGCCGCGAAAGCCCAAAGCGCTAGCTGCCGGTTCCCGCCTGGGAGTGTTCGCTCCGGCTTCTCCTGCAGAGTCCGTCGAAATGATCGCCGGGCTTGCGGAATTGAAGCGGCACGGTTTTCGGGTCGTTGCCAATCAGGACTCTAAAGCGGAAGGGTACTTCGCCGGGCCGCCCCTGGAGCGGGCAAACGGTTTTCTTGGGCCCCTAAATTCCGATCAGGTCGACGGGCTCGTTGCCTTGCGCGGCGGCTACGGATCGAATTACCTCCTGGAATTCGAACTGGAGAAGAGCCTCGCCAATCTCAAGTGCGTGATCGGATTCAGCGACCTCACCACGCTGCAGATCTTTCTCTGGCAAAGGTGTAATTGGCCAACTTTCTACGGTCCAATGGTTGCCGCCGGGCTCAACGCCGGTCCAGGTGCGCGCAAGGGCTATGATGAAAGTTCATTTCTTCAAGCGGTGGGCAGAACGGAAGGCGGCTGGAAGTTACGGCTGAGGGGTGAAGCTGTCCTCGCCGGTCAATCCATGGGCAAAGTTTTAGGCGGATGCATGACTCTGCTGGAAGCTACGATCGGAACACCTTGGGAATTGGACACCAAAGATTCGATCCTGGTTCTCGAAGACCGCGCCATGAGGCCCTACCAGGTGGACCGCGTGCTGATGCATTTGAAACAAGCCGGTAAGTTCGAAGGTGTTCGCGGGATTGTGCTGGGAGACTTTCCCGAATGCGAGCCGGCCGTGGCGGGCGCTCCCACCGTGCGGGAAGTCTGTGGGCGAGTTCTGCGACCGCTTGGCATCCCGATCATTTTCGGCGCACCGATTGGGCATACGGTTCGGCCCATGCTTACCCTGCCCCTGGGCATAGAGGCGCGCTTGGACGCAGATGGCGAGGGCACACTCGAATTTCTGGAATCGGCGGTCGTGGCTTGAACGAAACGAAACATGTGCATGTGATCGGGATTGGCGGATCGGCGATGGCGCCGCTGGCCGGGATGCTCCGCGAGCGGGGCTTTCGCGTGACCGGTTCGGATTCGGGAGTTTATCCGCCCGCGTCAACGCTCCTCGAAAGTCTCGGCATTTCATTCTTCAACACTTTTGATGCGGCCCACTTGCAGCCTGCGCCTGACCTCGTGGTAATTGGGAATATCATCGCCCGGGGAAATCCGGAGCTGGAGGAAGTGCTGGATCGAAAGATTCCCTATCGCTCTATGCCGGAGATTCTGGAGGAAGTCTTTCTCCCCGAAAGACATTCCATCATCGTCAGCGGAACTCATGGAAAAACCACCACGACGGCGATGCTGGCTTGGATTTTCCATACCGCGGGCAAGCAGCCGAATTTTCTCGTGGGGGGCGTTGCGGAAAACTTTGGAAAGAGTTATGGGCTTGGCGGCGGGAAAGAGTTCATCCTTGAAGGTGACGAGTATGAAACCGCATTCTGGGACCGCGGGCCTAAATTCTTTCATTACCATCCGGATGATCTGATCATTACCTCGCTCGAATACGACCACGCTGACATTTATCCCGATTTTGAGACTTATCAGTTGGCTTTCCGCCGCCTAGTCAATCTTGTCCCCAGGCGGGGGAAAGTCGTGATTTGGGGCGACGCGGAAGAATCAGGTCAGGCGTTGCAGCGCGCGGCGGAAAAGGCTTTCTGCCCGGTGGAAACGTACGGTTTCAACGGCGCGAATGATTGGGTGGCGACTGGCTTCGCCATTGATGGCCAAACCATGCGGTTTCCGGTCGCGCATGGAGGAAAGCCGTTTGGGGAGTTTGCCATGGCCGCCACGGGGAGGCATAACGTCTTGAACGCCATGGCAGCGCTCATCGTGGCGCAGGGGCGCGGCATCCCAGCCGAGGCAATCGCCAAAGCGCTCGCGACCTTTCGCAGTGTGAAGCGTCGGATGGATGTGAGGGGCGAAATCGGTGGAGTATTGGTGGTTGACGATTTCGCGCATCACCCCACGGCTGTAAAAGCGACCATCGAAGCCGCCCGCGGCCGCTGGCCCGCACGGCGTCTCTGGGCCATTCTCGAACCGCGTTCAAATTCCATGCGCCGCAAAGTGTTTCAGGAGGCCTTGCCGAAGGCACTTGCCCTCGGCGACCGCGTCATTCTCGGCGGCGTTTTTCGCGCCCAGCAACTGGGGGGCGAGAATCGACTCGACCCGGAGACCGTTGCGGAGAGTGTCCGTGCCCTGGGGAAAGACGCCCGCGTGTTTCCGAGCGCCGACGCTATCGCAGAACATCTTGTGACGGAAGCCAGGGCAGGCGATCTTCTTCTCATTATGTCCAACGGTAGCTTTGATGGCTTGTGCGAGAAACTTTTGAAGAAACTCGGAACGGCTGCTCAGCTTGCAGGCGAGACGAGAACTCAGTGACGTTTACTGCCGCCCGAAGCAGGCTGCTGATCTTGGCGAGCCTCTGCCTTTTATTTATTCTGACGTTCAGTTCTTCGACCAGAGCAACAATTCAATATGCCGTCTTCTTGGATCATCCCGAGAGACATCTCTTTCACGTAACGATGACCATTCCGGATGTGACTGGCGAAGTGATTGTGCGGATGCCGGCATGGAATGCGCTCTACCAGATTCGCGACTTCGGCAGTCACCTGCAGCAGGTGGAGGCCTTCGAAGGCCCTACGAAAGCGTTCACCGAGAAGCTTGATAAACAAACGTGGCGCATTAAGGGCACCGGATCGATAAAGATTTCCTACGCGACTTACTGGGACGAGGCTGGTCCTTTTGCATCGCAGTTGAATTCCGAGCACGCCTTCATCAATCCGGCGATGATTCTTTTCTACGTGCCGGCACGTCGCGAGGAAGTGATCGAACTCACCGTCAGCTTCTCTTCTGCCACATGGAGTGCCGCGGGCGCCTTATCACACACGTCGTTGATCAGCGGGCGGAATCATGCGGATACTTTTGAAGCGCCGAGCTATGATGCGCTGGCGGACAGCCCGATTGAAATTGGGAAGATTGACGTATTTGAGTTGCCGGACGTAACGCCCCCGGTAACTGTGGTGATTCACGGCGACAACTGGCGGAAGAAGGTAGTCGAGGAAAAGTTGCGACGCATCTGCCAGTACGAACTGAAGCTCATGGGCGGAGCTCCTTTCGAACGCTACACTTTCATCCTCCACATTGGAAAAGGAGCCGGCGGCGGTGGCATGGAGCACGCGAACTCGACTGCGATTGGCGCCTATTCGGACGAATACTTGGCAGGTGTCGCGGCGCACGAATTCTTTCATCTATGGAATGTGAAGCGCATCCGGCCCGCATCGCTAGATCCCGTGGACTATACCAAGGAGCAATACACGCGCGCTCTATGGTTTGCCGAAGGCGTGACGAACACCTACGGTTCGTACACTCTTGTACGCAGTGGCATCTGGAGCAAAGAGCAGTTCTACGCGGACCTCGGCGAACAGATCACGGAGCTCGAAGGCCGTCCGGCCAACCGCTGGCAGAGCGCAGAACAGTCCAGCCTCGATGCCTGGCTAGAAAGATATCCCCTCTACAATCAGCAGGAATACAGCGTCTCGTATTACACCAAGGGACAGATGTTGGGAGACTTGCTCGACATTCTCATTCGCGACCGCACTGGCAACGCAAAGAGCCTGGACGATGTCTTGCGCTTGATGAATACGAATTTTGCGAAGCAGGGAAAAACGTATCGGGACAGTCTGGATGTCCAGCTGACCTCGGAGGCTGTCGCCGGCATTTCGTTCGAGGAATTTTTTCGGAAATACGTGGCGGGCACGGACACTTTTCCCTACCAGCAGATCCTGGCGTTAGCAGGGTTGACTCTGCGAACCGTGGAGCGCCGGAAACCAGCCCTTGGTTTCTTCCTGGAACACGATCCGAACGGTCCTTTCTTCGTGAGTACGGTCGATTCTGAAGGTCCTGCGGCCCTCGGCGACTTGCGTGCAGGGGATGTCATCCTCAACTGGAACGGTGGCGAGGTACCCAGGCGCGTGGAACGCTGGCTCCAGGAGCAAAAGGCGGGCGATCTGCTCAAGCTGCGGGTTCGCCGAGAAGACAAGGAGCTTTCGCTTGAATTCCGGCTCGGTGAGAACAAGGAGAACGTCTACGAAGTCATCGAGATTTCGCACGCGGATGAAAAGGCACGCCACATTCGAGAGGGGATGCTTCGCGGGGTGACCGGCGCGGTCGACATTCGTTAACGATGCGGTCGATTCTACGTTCCCCTTGACCAGCGGTGCGGGATTCGAGAAAGTTTTGCCTGCCATGCTCCGGACTCTTTTCATTGGCGTTTTCTTGTCGCTATATATCCTTATCGTCGGGCCGCCGCTGCTCGTCTACACTCTAATCACGCGTAATCCTGATCCCATTTACTGGGCCGGTGTGAAGGGCGTGATGTTTTTTGTCCGGGCCGTCGGAGTGCGGGTTCGCGTCCTGGGCCTCGAGCGCATCCCTCCGGGCGTTTGCCTTTTTGTCGCGAATCACACGAGCTCAGCCGATGCACCCGCAGTTGTTGGTGCCATCCCTCGAAGGATCGCCATTCTTCTGAAAGAATCACTTTTCAAATGGCCCATTGTGGGACAAGCCTTCTCGGCCGCACACTTCATCCCTGTCAATCGAAGCGCCCGGGAGTCGGCGATTTCTAGTGTCGAGAAGGCCACGGAGGCTCTCAAAGACGGGCAATCGTTCTTGATCTACCCCGAGGGCACTCGCAGTCCGGATGGCCGCCTGCAGGAGTTCAAAAAGGGTGCCGTGGTGACGGCGATCAAAGCGGGTGTGCCGATTGTGCCCATGGCCTGCTCGGGTGCTCACCGCGTCATGGAAAAACGCTCACTGGTCATTCACCCGGGCGAGATCCTTGTCGAATTTCTCGAGCCCATTGATGCTTCCAAATATTCCTTGCATGAGCGGGATGCTTTGAACGAACACGTTCACGACGTCATGGCAGCGGGCCTGCCCCCGGACCAGCGCCCTCTCGGTTTTCCAGGAGCCACCGTTGGAGCCGCAGCGTCCTGATTTGTCGGCCGTACTGGCGCGTTTCAGCGTGACTTCAGCTTCTCTATTTCCGCTTCCAGTTCGCGAACACGCTTTTGCAGGTCAGGCATCCGATTGAGCGCTGCCGCATTTTTGAGCCATTGCCGATGGTCCACGCAAGGCGAGCCTGAATAGTGAGTGTTTCCGGCGAGGTCATGCGGTATGCCGCTCTGCGCCGTGATCAAGGTGCGATCCCCGATGGTGATGTGTCCTCCTGAGCCGACTTGCCCGGCAAGAATGCAATCGCTGCCGACCTTCGTAGATCCAGCAAGCCCCACCTGCCCGCACAGCAAGGTGTTGGCGCCGACACGTGAGCCATGTCCGACCAGGACGAGGTCGTCGATTTTGGCGCCGCGTCCGATGTGAGTTTCCCCAATGGTAGCCCGGTCGACGCAGGAGTTTGCCTGCACCTCGACGTCGTCCTCGAGCACCGCGGGGCCGGCCTGAAGCATCTTGCGCCACGTACCATCTCTCTGTTTAGCAAAACCAAAGCCGTCGCCGCCAATTACCACGCCGTTCTGCAGCATGACCCGGTCGCCGAGGCGGCAAAACTCGCGCACCACAGCATGTGCATGCGCGAAGAAGTCATTGCCGATCTTCGCGCCGCGATAGATAGTGACGAAGCTGTGTAGCACCGCATTGCGGCCAATTTCGACGTCTTCGTCAACATAACAGTAGGGCCCGAGATGCGCCCCGTCTCCCATCCTGGCGCTTTTCGCGATGATCGCGGTATGATGAATCCCCGGTGCATAGCGCGGCGACTGATAGAAGAGCTCGATCGCCTGAGCAAATGCCAAATAGGGATTGCCAGAGCGCAGCGCCGCAAGCGTAGGCAACGCCGCCTCCCGATCCAGCGCAATTCCTTCTTCGACCAGAACCGCCGAAGCACGCGTGGTCTTCAGCAGTGGAAAGTACCGCCGATTCGCAAGGAACGTAATCTGCCCCGCTTCGGCATACTCTATCCCGGCCACCCCGCGAATCTCGAGTTCCGGGGAACCTTCCAATCGGCATCCCAATTTTTGCGCAACTTCAGCAAGTTTCATGGAAAGGGCTCCTCAATTCTTCGTGGGCTGTCTGGGAGTCTCGCACAGGCCAAAGAGTGAAGTACAGCGGGCCCACCAGCCTATTCGTTGAAGAGGCGGGGCTGCGAACCCGCGGCAGCCGCAGCGGCCGGCTTTCGGCGCGCGATGCCTACGACCCCGAGAACAGTCACTTCAGAGAGCGCGGCACGCGGAACAAAGATACGGTCCGTGGAAGAGTTCAGGTCCGGGGATGTGATTTGCAACCCGCCATCCAACAGCGCCAGCAGGTCGTTCGGCACAACGCCTTCGAGAGTTTCTCCGTCGTTGTAACGCAGCTTCACCCACAATCCGTCCAGCTTTGGCCTGCTCAGAAACGCCTTGCGCTCCGGTTCGAATTCGTCGGAAAACTCGCGCACGAAATAGATCGAGCGCACTCGCGCCAGGGGAACCTCAACGTGTTCCCCATCCGGCGTCAGCAGATCGACGGGATCCGCCTGCCCCAGCCGCCCAGGGTTCAGATAGCCGCGCAAGGGCTTCTTGTCAGCGAGCACAACAATAACCTTCTTGTGCGTTGAAGCTGGGGCTTTATTTTTCAAATTCCCGTGCTTCCTGGTGCGGATTGTGCAAATTTGCCAATCGGCAAAATGTATGTTATGTTAAGTCCGTTTTTCCTGTCAACTTATTGTTTTCATTAGGGTTAGGGCCCCGGAGCACTGCCCTTTGACCGATAAAAAGCACATCCTCAAATCGGCGTCGATCATCTCCCTGGTCACCGTCGCTAGCCGCGTCCTTGGCTACGTCCGCGACCAGCGCATCACCCTCCTTCTGGGCACTTCCTTTGCCGCCGACGCCTACGTCCTTGCCTATCGTATACCCAATCTGTTCCGCCGGCTCGTCGCCGAAGGCTCCATGACCGCCTCCTTCATCCCGGTCTTTACCTCTTACATGCGGGAGAAGTCCAAGGAAGAGGTTTGGGACTTTGCCAACCGCCTGTTTTGGACCCTTTCCCTCGTCGTTGCCGTCATCACCATTCTGGGGATGGTTTTTTCGCCTGTGGTGGTTCAATTGTTCTCCGGCGAAAATGTGGCCCGCGCTGAAGCCGTTGATCTCAACCGCATCATCTTCCCTTATCTGTTTTTTATCGCCTTGGCGGCGCTGGCGATGGGCATTCTCAACTGCTTTCACGTTTTCGGTTTGCCCGCCGCCACCCCCGTCCTTCTGAATGTCGCGACAATTCTTTTTTCCGTGGGGATCGTCTGGCGCCATTTTAAGGACCCCGCCACTTCTCTCGCCGTAGGCGTTCTTGTCGGGGGCGTACTGCAATTCTTGATTCAGGTGCCTTCTCTTGTCCGGCGGGGTATGAAGTTTACTTTCGGCATCTCTTTTTCCCATCCCGCGATTCGCGACGTGGCCCGCTTGATGCTTCCCCGGCTTTTCGGAATCGGCATCGGCCAAATCAATCTCTTGATCGACACGCGGTTTGCCACTGCCAGTCGCATGCCGGGCGGAAGCCTTGCCGCGCTCTACGTGGCCGACCGCGTCATGGAGCTGGTGCTGGGGGGCTATGCGATTGCCGTCGCCACGGCCATTCTGCCGATGATGTCTCACCAGGCGGCCGCCAAGGATTTTGAGTCGCTCAAGAAGACCCTCTCGTTTTCCGTTCGCATCGTTGCTTTCATCACCATTCCTGCTGCTCTCGGGCTGATGATCTTGCGCGAACCGATCATCCGCGTGCTCTTCCAACACGGCCAGTTCGTCGCGGAATCCACTCGCTTGACCGCCCGCGCTCTTCTCTATTACGCCGTCGGACTGCCGGCCTTGGCCTCGGTCAAGCTGATTGTTCCGGCGTTCTATTCCACTCGAGATACCAAGACGCCGGTCATCATCGCTTCCATCTCTCTCGTCCTGAATATCGTTCTGAACATCGTCTTTCTGCAATTCTTCTTCAAGCGTGTCCAGAACGGCGGTCCGGCGCTCGCCACGGCTCTGGCTACTTTCTTTGATTTCTTCGCGCTCTTCATCATTTTCCGCCTGCGCTACGGCCCGCTCGGAACCTTGGATATCTTCCGTTCCTTTTCAAAGATTTCCTTGTGTGCCGCCATTATGGGAGTGGCCTGCTGGTTCGGGAATTACTACACCGGGTTCGCACTGCGCTCGCGCTTCCTCGTGCAGTTTCTCGTTTTTGCCGGCCTGATCATCGGTGCCACAGCCCTCTATCTCGCCCTTGCTTGGCTCTTCCGCTGCCATGAAATCGAGGAGGTCTACGGAATTGCCACGCGGCGCACTGCAGCTAGGAACGGATACGTGGAGCCCTAATGGAAATTACAGCAACCATTTCGTCATTTTTGACCCACGTACGGGTGGAGAAGGGGCTCTCCTCGAATACCGTATCTGCATATCGTCGCGATCTCATAAAATTCGATGAATTTGCCCGCAAACGCAAGCT
>Ga0137394_10004698_pt1 | contig 10371 bp, 12 predicted proteins | sample czobulk116metaG_FD_108278 | JGI IMG/M metagenome (GOLD analysis project Ga0137394, IMG submission 108278) | Vadose zone soil microbial communities from Angelo Coast Range Reserve, California, USA - czobulk1.16 metaG | ecosystem: Environmental > Terrestrial > Soil > Vadose zone | place: USA... | reverse complement strand
CGACAAGTCGTCGTGTTCCCGACACCTGAGCTGCGGTCTCTACCAGCGCCACAGGCCCGGGGTCTCAGCTCAACCCGAAGTTCTCGGCACTGCCGAGGACCTCTGCTCCGCTCTGCCACCTACTGTTCCATCTCAACTCGTGACCATGTCCATGTCCATTACTAGAACCATTGAGCTACCACCTCCCACGTCAACTTTTATGTTTGTCGCCAGAGAATGTGAACGGGGTACATATGGCGTGTCTGGTCCAGTGGGTCGACCACTGTTACCTACCCTACCCTAATTCCACCCACCCAATCGCGACTTGCGTGCTCTGTCCCATGCTGTACTGTACTGCAACCGACGTACCGAACCCCAAGCCAAGTTGTACTGTCACGGTCACGGTCGCGCGGACGTCTTCCACGAGTGTGCGTTGCGTTGCGATGATATTCAGATCTCGGGGGTTCGGTTACCGAGTCTGAAAATAAAGAAAAGCAAGCTGCTGCTTTTACTTGGAAAGCCGTGGCCAATTATTCCGTTACCGTTGCCGTTTACACCTCAGATAATTAATTCAACATTTTCAACCCATTCGCGCATGTGCGTGCGGTACTTTGTGGTGAGGCCGGTGAGGCCTTGAGTACTTGAGTAGTCGACCCGCGGCTACAAGTTGAGAAAGTTCTGTAGATATATCCCCGTGTTGCGACCCTGACCGGTTCGCGTTCCCCCGGCCGTTCCTTGTTCCTCTTCTTCGAAGGCTTGATGTCTGAAAGCTTCTGAAGAGCGCACGTGGACCAGTGGACAAGCACGAGCCCGAGAAACAACCAAGACACCTCGCGTTGACTCGAACGAAACGATGAGAGCTGTGGGCCGGGCTCACCGGATCTCAGATCTCAGATCTTGAATGATAACGCAACGGTCCTCATTCTCGTTGAACACCAAAAAATTCATATGCGTCTGGGCCCCGCATAAGTGGGGGGATACTGTAGTTTGTACGATATTATTGAAGCGAGGTATACATCGTTTGAGCTACGACGTTACGTTACATCTTTAAGTTACTTCGATGCCGGCCATCCAGCACGAGTACTTGTGCTGATGTTAAAGTTCCATACATGCACGACGGCTCAACTGACACACAGTTGTTCCGTCGGAACTGAAACGAAACAACGCCTGGAGATAATCCGAGCAACCATGGGAACGCGACGAGCGCGAGGGGGGGTTCTTCCGGGTCGTTGTTGGGCGGTGAGTCGAAAGCCAAACTTGGACTTGAGTCCGGATCTCCCCATCCTATATTGGTGGTTGAGATGTGGAGCGCGCGCGGTTCAGCACACCGACGGGGGTCTAAACGAAGCGAAGAAAAATAAAATAAACAAATAAAAATATGAAGAAATAGAAAGTCCGTGTACCAGACAGAGTCACTGTACTACGGTAGTTAGCGGACTGGAAAGCATCCCCCCGCATGATCTGGCGATGGAGCTCCAACTGGCGGACGAGGCAGGCCTTGCGTCCGACAAGCGGTGATTCTCACCCGCCTCGTCCAGGTACTGTTCCCATTCCTTCAACTCCTCGTCGCGCGCCGCCGACAATATCCACCGATGCGGATGATCGTCGTGACGACCGTCAGCGTCGTCGACGAGCAAGATCGGCGATTGCGTTTCGGGCGTCGTCGATTTGGACGAGCAAGGCGATAGGCGTTCGCGCTCCGTCTCGTCGTCGCCGTAATGATCGTCGTCGTCGTCGTCGTGGTAGTTGTGGTTCTCGTCGTAGGTCAGGTGGGACCGGTGGTGGTGCTTGAGCTTTAGGCGCCGTATGAAAGCGGCGCGAGTGGGGGGTGGAGGGGAATCTGGAAGGGTCATTTGAATTGGTTCAAGGAGATGAGGTGCAGTTGTAGAATCTTCGGCGGCGGTGGTGGTGGTGGTGGTGGGGATGGGGAAAACGTGACTTGGCAGGCTTATACGGTAGGTATAGCAGAGCTCGCGTACACGCTCGGCATATCGATCATGCTAACAACAAACCAAACCATGAGTCCGACAATGTCACGAGACAAAAAAAAAGAAGGGGGAGAAAAGAGGACAAAAAAAACTCACAATGCCCGTGACGCGCTCGACCTCGCCCGCACATACAGGTTTCTTCGAGCGCCGCTCGATGACGAGCTGCAAGAGCGCGATCGCGTCGTCGTAAGCCGCGATCGCCGCCGGCACGTCCGACTCGGCCGAATCCAGTTCGACTGCGCGCTGGGCGCGCCGGAGTGCGTCCGTCAACATTTCGCGCGAACCGGGGCGCCGGGGGGTGGGCGAGGGCGAGGACGAGGGCGAGGACGAGGACGAGGACGAGATCCGTGGGGATCGGGATAGTTTTTGCTGCCGCGCGAGTGGGGAAGGTTTTTTCTGGGCACCGGGACGGGAACGAAGCATGTACGGTGGCGGTCGTAGCGAGTATGGGGGTGGTGGACTTGATGACATGGTGTGTATAGATTGGGTGGTAGACGGTGGTTAGTTGTAGGGTGCTGTGCTGCACTTTGTAGGCTGATTTTGGTGATGGGACCACGTCAGACTCGGAGAAGGGGGTGGGTAGTGGGAGGTTGAAGAGGAGCAATGGGTATATCCGGAAAACGCTTTAGTATTAAATACGGTAGATACGGTTAAGGGCGAGACGGCGCAGTTATTAATTGTGTCGGTACGTGTGAGTTACAAAAAAAGAAAAGGCGCCAAATTGATATTTCCTGCGAGGTTTTGGCGCGTCCATGGTTTTTTCGGATAAAAGGAGCTTCGTCGCGATTATTCGGAGACAATGGGAGAGGGGAAGGAGAAAGGGAGGAAAGACGTAATTCGCCTGCCTAGACGCTTTGATGGCGATGACATTTATAATTACAGAAGCGACGACTGCACGAGCGCTCAACGAGCTGTAAGGCCCTCGATGGGCGTTAGTTACTGTACTCGTGTTGGCAACCACAACATGTGGTACTGTACGTGGACATTACTAAAAGCCAGAGGATTCAAGGAATAGTTTGCGGAAATAGCAAGGCGAGGAGAGAGCAGAATTACTGTAATGAAATGTGTTCAGGTACGAGTTGAATGGAAACTCGCCGTTCCCAGACGTCGAGAAGCACGAGTAATAAAAGGGCAACCGCCGACAGAGGCCACAATCCAATCTCAAGGCCGACAATGACTCACCCGTGCGCGCCACGACCTCCGCAGAACAGCACCGGAAGGAGACTGATCCTGAGCTCAGCGCTCAGCTACCGACCCACATGATAGGTTGAATTAAATGATCGTAGATGGGGTACCTATGTACCTCCAAGTACCACATGAAGCACATGAAGGCTTGTCGCGGTGATCCGTGTACTGTAGTTCCGAATGCCTCCGAGTCCATCAATCCCACGCGACCACGATTATGAACATGTGCAATACTGCAGCATATACTGTTACCGTAGCTTCTGTCGTTCAAAGTCGACGAGTTGTCGTGACGCCACCTGTATTAGAAACACCCAACCTCCGCGTCCGAGTCCGCCTAAATGCCCGGAATTGAGTACGGTTCCCATTCGATCGAAATAAGCAAGACGAAGATCGATCGAGCAAGGAATGATGACAGCTTTCAATCATCGGTACAGTACTGTGCTGTCCAGTAAGCTCCTCGTTTCAGCCACCGTTTCGAGGAGATGCTGCATTATTGAAGTTGTATGTGCCCATAGCAATGTACTGTACTGCACTGCAGTGTTCACAGTCAAACTGCCTGCCTTTCTTTCGCCGTAGGCTCAAGTCGTAACCGTTTATGTCAGACACTGATGCCAACATTAATGTCACCACTCGGACTCTTCGCGCCAAACTTGGCCAACCCCGAAGGAAGAAAGAAGCAATCTGGCATACAGCGACGCACCGTCGCGTCCTTCGTGTTCTTCTGGGAGAACTTACTTGGTCGTCTTCGCGTCGTCGCCTTTGTTCGAACGTACCTTATCCGTGACATCGCTTGCCGTCAGAGGAAACCACCAAGACCAGGAAACGAAACGAACGTCGTGTAGTATTTCCACCGAGTAGTAACATTTAATTAGCCAGACAGGTAAGGTAGGGAGAGACTGCTGTAAGGTAATGGTAATGCGAATGAGCGTGCGGGTTGCTTGCCTTTAGGAATTTGCACTCGGAAGTTCAAGCCTTGTATTATTTGGATATTCGGGTATCGAAAGGAGGGACGTTTCAACAAGACAAGAAGAAAACAGAAAGAGATACAGTTCGGTTCCACCAGACTTCGCTTCATGCTTGTATTGTAATGATTCTTTAGCTTCCGCCCCTCGTCATTTCCCCCACGCTGATGGCCATGTTCGCAAGGCCATAGCCGCCCTTGCTCGACGCGTTGGTTCAAGGCTACATTCGTCGTACGCAGGTGGGGGCGGTAATGCCGTCGTCGCCGGGTCCAGTGGTGATGGCGATAATGATAACGAGCGATGGCTGTATTCGGATGAAGAGTAATCGTACGGCGGTGGCGGTATGGCACAAACGACGCATAGCAGGCGCATCCGTTCAGAATATCCCGCCGTCTGCACACACGCGGATATAATTTAAAAAACACGAATCAGGAGGGCCGCCATGAAAAAAAAAAAAAGAAATGAGAAACGCACGATGGCGGCCAAACGAGATGCCTCCGCGTGTGCGCCATGGCGTTCCAAACGAGCGAGGATGCCGCGAAGGCGACGCACGCTCTCCGTGTACGCCGCCAGCGCGCCCATCGGATCCGTGTCTTGCGAATCGAGCTCGACGGCTGATTGCGCTAGCGCGAGAGCGTCCGCGACTGTGCGCCTCCAGGACCGAGTTTGCCTCGACGCGTTGTTGGGGGGAGGGGGAGGGTTCGGCTTTGACGTACACGACATGTCGTGCGCGGCGTTAGGGATGGAAAAATGAGGGTGGTGCTAAATGAGTGGTCGATGGGTGGGTGGTAGGTGGATGAGGGGAGGGGAGACTCAGGGAGAGAAGGAGGATGAGGGGAAAGGGATGGTTAGTAGCACATGCTTCCGCGCATTAAGAAGTTTCCCGCGTTTTTGAGTTTTGGCACATGGACGTGTGGAGAGAAGCGGATGGATGCGGATGAGGCGTTGGGGCGGGCATGCAGCAAGGGAGCGGCACACGGTTCGGAAGCGAGCGAACGCGTTAGTTAGTGGGAAAAGTTTTCATGAGAAATTCATTCCGGTGGTGGGATTGATCACCGCACGGTTGAATTTCAAATTGTGATCAGCATACGATTGGGGAAGGGAATTGAGCGCGGGTTGGAATTCGTGGTGTTTACGAAAAAAGAAGGCGGGCATATGGGCGCGAACTTGACGCGTGGACGCGTGTACGGCCGACGGGCGCTGACAATGCGGCACTATTCTTCTCTTGAAAACTCTGCTTGAACTTTCAAGTAAACATGTGCATTTATGATGGTCGGTGCCCACAAGTCAGTTGTCATATGATAGGGCATCTGCGGATCTCGCTGAGAACTTGAACGCAGTCACGGTAGCATCTCCCATCGGGCGGGAACAAATAAAAACTTGAGGGTCGAAGAACGTTCCCCCCGTTCTTCGTACATTGAACTTTGTTGGGCGGTATTGTATCAGCGGTGCAGCACTTGTACAGATAAAGGGGTTATGCATTACGGAATGGATTCGCTATACATAAGTTAGCACCACGACAGCGTAATCGAGGTCGGACGGTATTACGATATATCGACAGATAGGGCCAAAACGGAGGTAGCTCACAAAGCAGGGCTATATTTGAGGGATTCTATGGAAATTTTCAAGGGCACGGGCATGTGTAGAGTATACTCATGCCCGAGCGGCAGCTGTGCGAGAGCGTTAGGTAATACAAATCTGGCAGTCATGCAGTCATGCCTGATATCCGAGTCCGCGAACGTTGTAGTGCACTGTGGCCACATGCCATGGCACCATCGGATAAGGAGTGGAATAGGCCACGATTGGGACAAAATGTTGCCACGGCCCTGACTACAGCTACTGTACGGTACTAGTACCTTGTGCTTTCCTCTCTCCACTCTCGACCGGACGTTAAAAGCTACTTGTGCCTCGTCCAGATGCGGACGCAGATAGGATGGCCCTAGAAGGATTCTAGAAGATCTTGGGCAATCCGCGCGGTTTGGGGACGGGGGTTGGGGGGTATGGGGTGATTGCTTCGACATCTTCCGACGGAAATGATTCGTTGAATTGACCGCATCGACTAAGATGGCTCGATGGGCAATACATTTCACACGTACACCGTACGTCCGCGGCTGATCACCAGCTTAGGATAAACGAAAGGCCCGGAGAACCAGATGCAAATTCCTGTACTGTGTTACGGTCCGTGTAGCGCGTATAGTACAGTATACTAGTAGTATCTGGTCATTTCGTAGAACTGACATCTGAAACCAACGTGCATAATGCAGGTGCGTGCTGCGTAGCAACTGTCCATATCGCACGTCGCATCGGAAACGCGTGTTTCGATGGAACTGGCGCATGGGTTACCAGCGCGTACCTCAGTAAGTGTGATTCGGTTGTGTTTTTTTTTAGTAATGTCACGGTCCAGCGGATGGCTCCATCTAGCTGCGTGGCCGGTAGTACCAATTCGTTCGCTCTTTGAAAGACGTGACGCTCCGGACCGAGTAATCGACCGACTCAACCGACGATATCGCATCCGAGACTCCCTCGCAGGACGCCAGAAAGGAGCCCGCGTCTTCGGAATCTAGATCGACCAGGGTTTGAAGGCAATCGAAATCCTCGGGTTCGTTTCTGTCGGCCTCTCCTTCCGCGCGCACGGCGAGCAGGCTTTTCAACTGGCTCACCAGGACGAGCACTGGCACGCTGTCGTTGAGCCCACGCTCCCATAAATCGCGGACGAGCTGGATGACTTCGTCGAGCGCGACACCAGGGGGAGGATCGAGGACTTTTTCTTGCGTCTCGACGTCGTCGTCGTCGTGTTCCGCTTTACTGGACGTGAAACTGTGAGTCTGACACGCTTTGGTGAGGGACTGAAAAGGCAAGTGCTCACAAGAACGCGCGAGCAGACCACATGGTGAGCTCGCCTTTTACCTCAGGTTTGGGGACCTTCTTACGTGGTTGCGCGGGTCCCGGAAACAGCGATAATGCAGACCAACTCCAATGGCCTAGGGTTACTAACCAACTGGGAATGGCATGTCCTGGGCTGAGCTTCAACACAGCGCCATAGTCACAATTCTGCTACGAGAGGCTTACGCGTTACCGTTAATATATGAGGCAGATGTTTCACTATGACGCAATTGTACTTGGTAAAAGCGCCTCGAAATTTGTGGTTGGAAATGCTAATGAGGCGTCGGGCGTGGACCATTTTTGCAACTTTCTATGATCGATCTCAAATTATTGGGGACGACGAGAAATCGCGGGAAAAGGAATCAATGTCTCTCACTTAAGCTATTTATGCAGAAAGCTCCGCGGGAGGTTAGTGGATTCAAAGTGCCTGTGCACGGGCGGATGAGCACCAATAAACCGCCGATACATACTAAGACTAGTGTGGGTCGTCTTGCGCGTACTTCATGGCCCTCATGGAGCTTTCATCTTTATACCTTCTGTAGGGATGACAATTCCAGATATTCTCGAATGTGCCGTTGTGGTATGCAGGCCACAAGCTCGGGCTTCTCAGTGCCTCATGATACTAGAGGCACCACCAGGTGTCGTGTCATGTACGCTCCAACACGTTGGTCCATATGGCACCAACAGAATCCTGACAAATACAAGTAAGTCTGTCTGGACGGATCTGCAGTTCATTCGCCTTGCCTGGATTCTACTATCTTCCTAGGATATGTACTGCAGAGTTGCCAATGCCTGGCCCCATACCGTGAAACGGGCCATTAGAAGTCTTTGGTGTCCGAGTCCCAGAAGGCTCCACCTTAAAGGGGTTTGGCTAAAGTCGTTCCGAAACCTCAAGTTGTCGGTTTAAATGACCTAGAGGCTAAGGACTGAGCTAGGTTTTTTTTTCATGCGGGGGCGTAAGTGGGTTGTGTTATATGATAGGTCCCAGATGATAAATAGACAGTTTGAAAACTGCACGAAGCAGCGTGTTTTTAACGGGATTTCCCGAAACTATTAACCAGACGCAGCGGCCCGGACGCCTCCATCACTGTCCCCAGTTCTCACCCCATCGTACTGTATCGTGACGGTACCGTATGTGTGCCGGCACAGCCTCCTCCTATCTTCTTTTATTCAACAGGGAGTCATTTCAATTTTCACCTTTGGCACATTGGCACAAGGACGTTTGTTTGTTTGTTTTTTCGCCGCGGAGTCATCTTGGTGTCCATCGAACGTGATAATAACTAATCTAAGCAAGTGGGGCGAATTTTTTTTTTTGTCACTCTGCCGCCTGGTGAGTGACATCATTTCTTAGGTCTAGCCGCTAAAATTATAGAGATAGTCCAGACTGTCGTGTATCTGATCACATATACATGGGCATGTTCTATCAACATAGGTCCGAGTCCACTCAGGCTCCGGTCGTCCGTCTCTGGAAGTGACAGCATCCACGAGGTGACATCAGATATCACCAAAGTTTTTTCCAGGATAAAACGCGAGTTGGACCCCACAGCGGACGCTGCTACGTTACTTATCAAGCTGGTTGTTGGTAGTGATTATGCCGGATTCGAAGCAGTGCATATTTCCCGTCCTACCAAAAGTCGACCTCTTATCTGCGTGCACTGGCAATATAATGATCTCGGCTATGGACGCTTCGTCGAGATATTTTGCTTGGACTCGAGACTGGACTAGTGTTCTTGTCTCTCCTTGCTTCTTAATAATCCAAGTCATCGTACTGACACGTTAGAAAGCATGCACTTACCATCAAATCACAAAGGCAGGCGTGCGCGTGCCCGAGCACTGAGTCGATCGCACTGAATGTCACGGTGCTTAGAGGTCGCCTTAACCTTATGATACCTTCTCCCTTTCTATTCATGTCTCATATATAAATCACTCAGTGCTCGGATGTGATGACTCATCCAGTGTTCTCGAAGCCTCAAGTTCCCGTGTGTCCTCAAGCTTGTCTCCCACGCTTGCTACTCTTTCTCCACTCGATCTTCCCTTCGGCTCTACTTTTGAGCCCTCGCGTCGACCTACAAGTTCTTTATGGACTCGATACTATTTCCGTCCAACAGCACCGCTTGATGACTTCGGTGTCGGGTGTCTACTGTATTGGTGTGAACCCAGACTTTGTCTGTTGTCATCCGAACCGTTCCTCACGCGGAAGGGTACAGTAATCTCTTCGCAATCCTTAGAAACGTTACCTTCTATCTCTGGATCTGTTGCAATAACATTTTGGTCAATCCATCTTCTGACATGTCAAGCGCGCTGGGGAAATCAATGGTTGTGTGAGGACGGTTTGATTCCCAAAGAAACATTAGCTGGAAGCCTAGCGCGTGACCGCCCGTTGTCTGTGGCCGTATTTTATGCAGACTTACCGCCTCCCTCGTGGAAGAACATCTCTGCCAATGGTTCCCAATAATCCAATAGTGGTGTAGTACACTACTCCCCTTGCGCGTCTATTCCATTCTGTTATTCCGTGTCAGATACTCAGGTACGTTGGTGACCCAGAAAGGCATGGCGTGGGTGACGTCCAAATACAAGAGACTGTCAACACTGCCTCATACCAATACCACCACTGGCACGATCTACGTCTTGGCCTTCGTGTCTTCAGTGGTCCAACACATCTTCCCCCTCAGATTCACGACATGAGTGACCCGCAAGGGCCTTCCAAGTCCCTCTTTCAGTCCCTCTTCGATGCTGCCCTCGAGGAATACGATAAACAAACCGGGACAAGCCTAGCCCATCATCCACTCGCCATCAAACTCGACGCGTGCAACACTGTTGAATCCATCAATGCTTCTCTTCAAGAGCAAGCAAAAGCCTTTCGTCAATTTCGAGGAGATGACGGGAAGGTGACGAGGTGTCTCAAGGGAGTAGTGCACGTTCTACACAAACTTTCTACCACCGGGGTCCTCGGCGAGGGTATCGGTCTAGTGCGTCGAAGCTCATTGACAACAAGTTCCAAGTTCCGATCCCTGACGACTTCTGCAGCCGTTCCCGCCTGCGAAGGCGATATTCACGGGCGTCAGTATCCTTCTCTCCGTATGTGTCCTCCCCATTCTTGTGTAAGGGTGTCTTGTGACATCTAGATTCTGTCAGGCGATCGAAGATGTCGGCGCAAGCTATGATGCGCTCGGTGATCTCTTAGAATCCATAGAAAATTTTCTCCGACGATTGGACATTTACGCCAATATTCCACCCACCCCAGCCATGTGCGAGATACTGGTCAAGATACTGGTCGAATTACTCTCGATTTTTGCTTTGGCGACAAAAGAGATCAAGCAAGGGCGATTGAGTGAGTCTTTCCTGGTTGGTGTCTGGAAAGTCAATGGCTCAAT